>Ga0180009_10001083_pt1 | contig 34237 bp, 38 predicted proteins | sample OS_PC_MetaG_FD_123537 | JGI IMG/M metagenome (GOLD analysis project Ga0180009, IMG submission 123537) | Groundwater microbial communities from the Aspo Hard Rock Laboratory (HRL) deep subsurface site, Sweden - OS_PC_MetaG | ecosystem: Environmental > Aquatic > Deep subsurface > Groundwater... | reverse complement strand
GACCTGCCGGTCTAGGCTTTGGTCGGACGGGATTCGCACCCGCTGGACAGGTACTCCGAATTTCAGGAAGTCGCCGACGACCTCCTTCCTTCCAGACCAGCCTTTCCTGGTCACTTCCATCGTTGCCCTCCGGTGCAGTGAAGGTCTGTCGTTGGGTGCTGGACCTCTGGAGGGCCTCGGTCCCGAGAACTTTGCGATAGGCTCGCTGCCGCGCGGTGAACTGCCGGCGCGCCAGGGGGATGTTGTCGATCAGGTCGTAGAGCACCGGCGTGCGCTTGCCTGGGTGGGGCCGCATCAGGCGACCGAGCCGTTGGATCGTGCGGCCCTCGGCCCGCGCCGGTGTTGCGAGCACGAGCCGCTCCAGCCGAGAAACATCGAGTCCTTCGTCGGCCAGTGACGTGGCGCAGACCACCTTGAGGGAGCCGTCACGAAGCCGGTCCAGAATGTCGGTGCGTTTCTTCTTGGCCACGCGACTGGTGAGCGCCACCGCCTCGACACCGGCTTGCGAGATCAGTTTGGCGAGGCGCTGGCAGTGATCGACGCGGCCCGAGAGCACGAGCACGCTACAGCCGGCGCGCGCTTCTCTTGCGACCAGGTCGACGATGAGCCGGTTGCGGTCTGGATCGGTGGCGAGGTCGCCCACGATGGCGGCGTGCTTCTCAGCATCAGTGGTTGCACCGGTGGCGATCGGAACCACCCGCGGCACGACGAGATGCCCGGCAGCCACCAGCTCTTGGTGGTCGATGCGAAACAGCTCCGGTCCGATGCACAGATGCAGCATCGGGGTCAGCCCGTCGCTGCGCTCGGGCGTGGCGGTCAAGCCGAAGCGGTACTTGCCAGGCAGCCAGGAGAGCACCTCCCGAAACACGCTCGCCGGGGCGTGGTGGGCCTCATCGAGGATCACGGTGCCGAAGCGGGCGCCGAGTTTCTGACGCGTGGCCTCATCCAAAGTGATCAGTGACTGCACCGTTGCCACCGTCACATCGCGCAGGTCGAGCTTGCCGCCGGCGACGATGCCGGCCTTGATGCCGAGGGCGTCACGCACGGTGGTCGCCCACTGCTCGACCAGGTCGTGGGTGTGCACCAGGATGATCGCGGGCTGCCCTATGCGAGCGACGGCTGCGGTTCCGATGACCGTCTTGCCGCCTCCGCACGGGACGATGGCGCAGCCCTGGGTGCGGTTGACCAGAGCCATGACCGCGCGCTCTTGGTAGTCGCGTAGCGCAAAGCCAAAGTCGAAGGCGACCTCTGGGCAAACGGTGCGGCGGTCGACGAAGGCGAGATCCTGTCCGGTGGCGCGCACCGCCTCGCGGACGAGCGCGACAGCCCCGCGCGGCGCCGTGGCGAACCCATCCTGCTCGTCGAGCAGCGAGATCGCTTCGGGCGTCGCGCCCACCCAGCGTCCGAACCGGACCCGGGAGATGTACTCGGGGTTGGGGAAGCTCAGGTCCCGCAGGAGGTGCTCCACCGCCCGTGGATGCACCTCCCTTGGGTTGAACCGGATCATGCCGTCGACGACCACCTGCACCGTTGCCTCTTGCATCATGCGAACGGATCCACTTCGGCGGGCTGGGCCTGCTTTTCGAGGAGCTGGTCGATGAACGCCCTCGCGGCGGTCTCGTGCTTGGCATCGAGATCGCGAACACGCTGCACGCCGAACTCCGCGAGAAAGGCATCCACGTCCGAGCGGGTCAGCGCCTTGAGCTTCGCGACGAGATCTCCGGCAACCCGTGGGTCGATGGGCCCAGCGGCGTTCGAGGTCTTCTTCGCCGTGGTGGTGTCCTTGCTGGCAGCATCGTCGTTCCCAGCACCGATGGACTTCAGGTCGTGCGGTTCGGCGGCGGCGATGCGCGCTCGCATCTCGTCGTCGAGCTTTTCCTCGGGCAAGATGCTGTAGGTGGTTTTCGGGTCGCCGGCCTCACCGTGCCGCTCGATCTCAAAGAGCCACTTGTCCAATCCGTACTTGTCCCGGACTTTAAGCACGTCCTTGAACCAGACCGTGCCGCCCTCGATGACCTTCATCGTTCCCTCGGCGGGCACGTAGAAGTTGAGCATCACGCGCAGGCTCGGGCGCTTGCCGTGATGCGCCGTGTTGTTCTCGTCGAAGAGCTCGTAGCGCTCGCCGGTCCAGACGACCTCGCGTGCGAACGGCTCGCCGAGGAACGCTCCGACGATCTTGTCTCCGTTGGCCGCGAGCCGGACAAAGATGCCGCCCGAGTTCGCGTGTTTGTCGGCCATCGATGTGGCCATGTCCCATGCAGTTGTCATTTCCTTGGTCCTCCGTGTTGGGTTGCTTGTTCAGGCCGCCTCAGCAGCCAGGGAATCCATCTCGTCGAGCAGTCCGTGTAGGGCGCTCTTCGCCTCGTCGTTCGGGCGCGGGCCCGAGCGATTGAGGTGCGCTCGGAAGACGCGACCGAGGGCATCGGCCGTCGCCTCCATGAGCTCGGGCTCGGCGTCGTAGAGCTCGAAGAGCCCGATGAGGCTGAGCGTCACTTCTCGAAAGGCGCGGGTGAGCGCCGGTCTCTGGTCCTTGGTGCTCATGGTTTCTGACCTCCTTTGCGGGCCCAGCTCGTGCCGCCGAGCGGCAGGCTTGCTGAGTCACAGGAGGTCAAAGCCTGGGTGGGGGTCGAGCGGGGACACGCGGTTTGGGGACACCCCAAATCGACCCGAAGCTCGGCGAGCACCTCGCGCAGTCGCGCGATGGCGCGTGAGTGCCGTCGCTTGATGCGTTGGTAGGTTCGCCGCCGCTCGGAGGGGGACAGCTCCGGGTGGATGCGATCGACGTACGAGGTGAGCAGCTCGCCGCGCACGAGGGTGGCGACGACCAGCTCGAGCTTGTCCCCATCCAGAATGTGTCCGGCGTGCTCCACCAAGAACGAGACCAGGGCCGCGCTCTCCTTCGGGTCTCGTCGACGCCCGCGCTCGGGCTTGGTCTCGGGCCAGCTCGCGCCCTGGCCCACGGACTCGAGGTCGTTCTGCCGGCGCGAGACGTCCTCGGGATCGTCGAAGCGCATCTGCTCGAGCTCGCGCTGTTCGGACCGCAGCAGCTTGAACACCTGCCGCTGCGTCATCTGGCGCAGGTACATGCAGGTGCGGTCCCGCCGCTGCGAGAGCGGGAAGCCGCGGACCACCTCGAAGAACGCGGCGAGGATGATCTGGTCGAGGTCGTCGCCCGGAACCGCGTCGCCGTAGATGCGACCCCGCAGGCGGGCCAGCATCGGGTAGAAGGCGACGACGAGCACCGCGTTCCAGAACGGGTGCGGCCGTCGTTTGTGCTCGCGCAGCAGCGCCCGGGTGAGCGCCTCCTTCTCCGCGTAGCGCAGCGCCGACTCATCCCCGAGGACGGCGAGCACGCTGAGCACGGTCTCGTGCTCTTGCAGCTCGAGTTGGTGTTTCTTGGCTTCTTCGAATCGCTTCTGGTTTCTCTCTGCGCGCACCTCAGCTCTGAGGGCGCACTTCATCTGATGAAGGCCCATGGGCTCCTCCGCTCGCGGCGGTGGCCATCGGCGCGTCCTTGTCGGAGCGCGGTGCCGATGGGCCTCGAGGAGCCTCTGGCGTTGCCGGTCAGTTAGTGGTTGTTGGGATCAAACAGCCGCGGTCACGACCAGCGTGACGACGGCACGGTCATCACGGCTACGCACACCTCCGTTCACGACGGGGCTGCACGTTGCGGGTGTCGACGAAGTTCGCGGTGCCACACTTGCGACAGTCGGTCGCAAGCTCGCCACGAACGCGGTAGACCGCGGTCTTGTAGCGGACCTCGACGTGGTCATCGTCGGCGACGCCGAGGAGCGCGCCGCACTTGCGGCATCGCCATTGAGAGTCTTGCTGCCCTGATTCTGTCTGCATCTTGTCCTCCGGTTGTTCGGGCTCCGGGGACTTCCCGGATGCCTCGAACTGGAGGCGCGACACACGGCGTAGCCGCGGCTACATCTCGCGTAGCACTTCGCAGATGCTTGGAATTGGAGCGAAATTATTCTTCAGGCGAGACCGCGCGCGATGTGTCCCACGGCGTCATTGTGTCGCGGTATTTCAGCCAGAAGCCGGTCTGGAGCTGATCCGACAGGTGCTTCGCGCACGCCGGGCTCTGCGCTTTGATCTTCTTGACCGCGCGCTTGATGGCGTTGGAAACGCTGTTCCGCGCGCGATTCACGGCCGGGTCAGTCTTCCGTGCCTTCCCGCCAAGCCCTGACTCGAGCGAGAGGTACTGAGCCAGCTGCTTGATCTCTGCCTCGCACCGTTCGACTTCTTCCTCGTCGCAAGCGTCCTCAGCGTCGGCCTTGTCTTGCTGGAGTTGTCGGTACCGGTCACGAACCCCACGTAGCGCCTGGTCGTCGGCCGCAAGCGAGATGCTTGAAAGCGGCCGCGAAGCTTCAAGGCGACCTTCAGCCAGGTCGAGCAAGGCAAATGCTGTCAGCTCGTCACCGGGTTGCTGAAGAAGCATGTGGATGTATTTCAACCCCACGTTCTGCTGCATAGGGAACGCCTTGCCTCCGCGAAACCGCACGAGCCACGTGTCGCCATAGGGTCGAAAGACGTATTCGCTCTGGGCGTCCAGTACCTCGTCAAGTTGTGTCGATCCGGCTGGCTCGGGTTGCGCGTTCAGCCCCTTCGCGAACAGGATCATTGGGAGTGACTCGGGCGACAGCGAGCCCGGCGTGCGGATGCACTTAGCCATGCTGGCCATGGTCTCAGAGATGACGCGGCCGACATCCTCGCCGTGCCGATGGTGCATCTCGAAAACGTCCTTGGCCGCGGCGTCCCCGTCACGGCCAGACCGCTCCATCATCGCGGGAATGGCACGCGCCGCTTCGCCGAAGCTTCCGAGAAACTCATCGGCGTTGTTGAGGGCTGCAAAGCGATCAGCGGCGTCAATGTAGTCGAGGACCAGCGTCCGATCGCCCTCGTGCTTCCACTCGCCCTTGATGAGGTCGACTTCGTACCCTTCCTCCGGGTCCTCGTTTTCGAGCCCACGGGCAAGGACTGAGAAACGCCTGTCGATGCACTGCGAGCAGACGCCGCAGTGGGGATACTGCGTGCTGCTCTTGTGAACGTGCGCGCAGCTAACAGTGTGCCGAAGCATGTTCACCGCGCCGGCGCGGCCGATGACGTCCAGCACTTCGGCACGCGTCTTCAACTCGAATGGGTTCTCAACCACCATCGCTTTTCCGCGAGCGAGGCTGATGATCTTCGCGAAGCCGAGCAACACCTTCGGATGCGTCGTTCTCGTGGCGCGCGCGCCGACGAGCTGTGGTGAGATGGGCAGGTTGAAGCTCGTGGTGCCGTTTTCGTAGAACCGGATCTTGTTGTGGCCGATGACGTGCGCGACCGTGCTCGCCATGGCGGCGTAGAGGAACGAGCGCGAGCGCTGGGTCCGTTCCTTTCGAAGGGCGTCGTTATGCTTGACGACCTGAATGCCCACATGAGGGATGGCGCTCCTTGACGACCAGTTCGCCAGATCACCGACCAGCTCACGCTGTGTCTTCCAGGTCTTTGGTGCACTGCGATGGCTCACCAGGACCGGGCTCTGCTTGTCGATGGCGAGCGCTTGTACGGCGCCGCCGAATGAATCCATGCCGCCAGAGAACAGCTGCACAACGTCGACATTGTTCCAGCCGCCGACGAAGGGCTCGCCGTCCGGGCCCGTGAAGTGCAGCTGCTCGTGGCTCCCACTGCGCCCTGCTACGAAATCGAAGGTGTAGTTGTCGTCCGAGAGGAAGCCGAGAGTCGACTCGAGCGCGCCGACCATCTCCTGGGACTTCCACAGGTCGGGATCATTCACGGCGATGACGAACCGCATGTCCCGCCGCCAGCTGTCACCAAGATCCGTAGCGTCCGGATTGCCGCGGGCGAATGCCTGATCGGCTGCGATCACGTAGGAAGCGAGCCGAATGAGGTCCTTCATCGCCGGCGGGATGTTGGCGACGAGATTCGATGCCAGCCCCTCGATGTCCACCGTGAGGTTCTTGTCCGACCCGGACACGGCGAGACGCAAGGCGTCCTCGGGAGCAGAGGCGTGATTCGCCCCGCCACAAAGGATCCAGCGCTCGTCCGCGGAGGAGGTCATGCATCCCCCCTCCGCAGCTCAAGACGCATTTTCTTGAGCGCGTAGCCAACGAACCGTGCGGTTCGGTCCTCGGATAGGTCCTTCTCGAAGCGCGCCTTCGAGTACCAGGTGCCTGCGAACTTCTCGACGATCTTGGAGGCCTGCTTGCAGTGCAGGTCGAGGGCGTCGTTGAACCGGCGCTGTTCTGCGGCGCTGTCGAAGCGCCTGTCCGGCCCTACGTGCTGCGGCAGCTCGCGGCTGACGTAGTAGGTGAGGAAGCGCTGGGCGAAACGGGCGAAGAAGTCGCGGGCAACGGACCCAAACTGCTTCTCGGTGGCGAGCTTGGAAACCTCGCGGCGAACGTCGTCAGGGGTTGAACCGAACAGGCTCGCGGTGCGGCCGCTGACCAGGGATGCGAGCGTCTCCACCGCGGCCGACTGCGCCATGTCGCCAAGGTCCGTGCGCTGACGAGTGGAGTTGATGTGCCGGTCGATCGCGTCCGACAACGCAGCGGAAAGCTCGGCTGTCGACGGTGTGCCCGAGACCTGGATGCCAAGACCCCGCAGCGCTGCGGCGAAGTCCTCGCTGCGCGCGGCGTCAGGAAGCTGGGTCAGCAGGTAGAACGAACGCAGGACGCCGGGGTCGGACGCCGCGCGGGCCAGGTCACCTTCGGCCGCGTCGAGGGTGGCCGATGCCACCGCAGCCGAGCTGGCGCTTCCGCCGACGAGCTCGACAACTTCAGCCCAGCGTTTGGTACGAGGAAGCCGGCCGAGTCGGATGTGTCCCATCAGCGAGCCTCCTTGCCGCGAAGATTCCGCCGGACCTCGATGACTTTGCCGATCACCTCTGGGCCACCAGGGCCTGTGGCACGCACGAGACTCGCGGGGCGCTTCGCGGCGGCTGCCAGGACGACATCACCGGCGACCACGGGAACACCACGAGCGATGATCACGATGTCGCCCACTGCAATGTTCGGTGAGGCCGCCTTCAGCTTCTCCGAGACACGCAGCGCGAAGAGCTCTTCATCGCCATCATCGACGGTGACCCAGCCGTCGACGTCCTTGGTGAGCGCGGCACGCTTGCGGAGCGGCGGGTTGGACACGATGGGCACTTTGCGCACGCCGGGTCTGGCCTCCTCATCCGGCAGGTTGCCGGTCGGCTTCCAGCTGCGACCGGTCCCCTCCTCGTGATCCACGAAGCCCTTCTTCTTGAGCGCGACGAGATGCTGGTAGGCGGTGGAGCGCCCGACCTCGATGGCCTGAGCCACGTCAGCGACGCTCGGCGCCATTCCGCGCTCGCGCCAGAACCGCTCGACGACCTCGAGCACGGCCCTTTGCTTATCGGTCAGCCCCCGTGCCATCCCTCGAAACTACCGAACAAATGTCCGTGCATCAAATGTTCGGTATTTGGATGTGGACAAGAACGTGGCCAGCCGTGGACATCGTGCCGGCCACAGGCTTCCCCCGCGATTGCGGGCAGATGGCCCCCGTGGACGGTGTGGACAGCTTTGCGCGAGCAGGGAGCAGCGTGCGGGGAGCATTTGCTTTTCGCTCCTGTGCACGCCTGAGTGGGCGCCCGTTTTCTCTGTAGAGATGAAGAAAGAATCTTGTCCATCCTGTCCACACAGACTCAACCGCTTGTTCTGACTTGGCTTTTCCGTGGACGGAGCCAGCGTCCACAGCTGTCCACCTTGTCCACGGCGCCCTCGGCGCCGAGGCCCTCGTCCCCGGTCTCGGCCGCCAGCGCTTTGCCCCTTCGGACACATGCACCGGAGGTTCCCCATGAAAAGCGCTCTGCCGATTGAGGCCCGCCGACCCCGTGACGAGGTCGTCGACGTTCTGGCCACCACCCTGATCCAAATGCTCGCCCGCGGCCTCGTACCCGACCGCGACGACGAACCCGCAAAGGAGGAACCGGCACCCGAAGCCGAGGCCGACCCGTGTCACTGAAGGCGCGGCTCGCGGTCGTGGAGCAGCCGGCCAAGCCCGTCGCGTTCACGTTCACCTGCGCTGACTACGATCCGTTACCCGGGTCGAAGCGTTGTCGCAGCTACCTCGCCAACGGTGGCTGCTCTCGCGAAGACCACTTCATGTGCGAGGAGTGGATGAAGGCCAACGGCCAGGCCGTGCCCGCTCCGGTCGAGGTCGAAGCTGTGACCGAGCCGGCTCGCGATCTCTTCGGCAACCCACTGCCCGAGGAGCCGCTGCCGAAGAAACCCATCGTCGCAACCACACCAACGCCATCGCCCAAGGCATCGCCGGTCGCGGTCGAATCAGCTGCGGAACGCGACGCTCCCCTCGTGCGCAATCTGACCGACGAGGACATCGCCTCGTTCAAGGCGCTCGGCGTCGAGGTCTGCATCGCGTCTGAGGAGCTCGGCGAGGTCTGGCTGGTGCCGGAGTACACCGGCCAGGACCGACGAGAGCTACGGATCGATCACGCGGCGACCCTTACCGCCGTGTGCGCGACGTTTCCGGGCGCCACGGTCACGTCCTTCGAGAAGCTCGCGAAGCCGGAGCCGCCGAAGCCGACCTGAGCTGTCCCCGGCGGGCTTCGCCGGCGCTTTGCCCTGGTGGCGACCACCACCGGAGGCAATCGATGACCCGTCTGAGCTTCAGCAAGCTATCAAGGTTCGAGACGTGCCCGCTCTCGTACAAGCTGCACTACCTCGACCGACTGACCTCGGAGCCTGGCGTTCCGCTGCTCTTCGGCTCGGCCGTCCACGCCGTCTTGGAAGACCTCGTGCGCGAGCACATGCACGAAGAGCGGGTCGGTGCGCTTCCCGAAGATCGCGCCGCCGAGCTGTGGCAGGAGGCGTGGGCCAAGTCCGGCATGTCCGGTATCGACGTGTTCCGCGAGGGCCTCGATATCGTGCATCGCTTCGTGCGCGAACAGGGGCTGCTCGAGCACCACGACGTGCTCGCCGTCGAGAAAGAGTTCCGCATCGAGGTCGGCGGCTTCAACGTGCTCGGCTACCTCGACCGCGTCGATCGGGTGGACGACGAGACCGTGGAGGTCATCGACTACAAGACCAACCGGCAGCTGTTCACCCGCGAGGAGACCGACGCCAGCTTGCAGATGTCGCTCTACCACTTGGCCGCACAGGAGCTGTGGCCGTGGGCGAAGAAGGTGCGGCTCACGTTCTGGATGCTGCGCCATGGGCTGCGGCAGACCACCGAGCGCACCGCCGATGACATCGAGGGCACGCGACGCTATGTCGAGACCCTTGGGACCACGATCAACAAAGCGCGCGAGTTTCCCGCGAAGCTGAACTCGAACTGCGTCTACTGCGATCACCGCAAGCACTGCCCCACCTACGCCGACGCGCTCCAGGGCAAGCGTGAGTTCATCTGCGAGGACAAGGGCGACCTCGAAGCCGTCGCGAGGGAACGCGAAGAAGTCGCTCGTCTCGCCAAGGTCCTCTACGCCCGCAAGGGAGAGCTCGAGGGCGTGATCAAGACGGCGCTCAAGGAGCACGACGAGCTTGTCCTCGGTGGCGTGCGCTACACGATGTTCAAGACCAGCAAGACCGAGTACCCACTCGACCGCTCGCTGGCCGTGCTCGCCGAGGCCACCGGTCTTGCCCGTGACGAGCTGCTCGACCGCATCGTCAGCATCGACAACAAGGCACTCGAGGCGTTGCTCAAGGAGCTGGGCAAGTCACTCGAACGGCCTCGTCTGAACCTGCTCAAGGCTGAGCTCGACGCCATCGCCGACAAGACGCACTCGCCGCGCTTCTGGGCCAAGGAGGTGGCGTGATGCGACCGCTGGTCTTCGTCGACTGCGAGACCACCGGACTCGACCCGGCTCTCCACGAGTTGATCGAGATCGCCGCCCTCCGGGTGCATCCCCGAACGCTGGAGGTGGAGACCGAGCTCTCGCTGAAGGTTCGCCCTGAACGCATCGAGGAGGCTGACCCCGAGGCCCTGCGCATCAACGGCTACAACGAGGAGGCGTGGGCCGATGCCGTCTCGCTCGATGAGGCGATGACTCAGCTCGCACCGGTTCTCGAAGGCGCGACCCTCGCCGGCCACAACGTGGCCTTCGATCGCGGTTTCCTCGATGCAGCCTGGACGCGGGTCGGCCATCGCCCGACTGACCTCGATCATCATCTGCTCGACACCGCGACGCTGGCCTGGCCGCTGCTCTCGTCCGGCGCGATCGACTCGGTGTCGCTCACCCCCGTGTGCAAGCACCTCGGCATCGACCGCGGAGAAGAGCACTGGGCTCTCGATGATGCACGGGCGAGCCTGGAGGTGACCAAGCGACTGTTGCCGGTGATGGAGGACCACGCCCAGCTCTCGGCCTTCGTCGGCGACGAGCGAGCGATCTTCCGCGCGCTGCTGCGTCGCATGGATGCAGGGCGCACCGAGTACGGCCCGTGGAAGGCCGACGATGGCCGGCAATATCTCCGCGAAGCCCTCGCCGAGGTACTCGATGCGCTCCACTACTGCGCGGCCGAGCTCGTGCGCCTCGACCGCAAGCGAACGGTGCCAGGCTTCCGCACGCGTCGGGTCTACGTCTGCCATCCCTACCGCAACGCGCCCGCCGAGAACGTCGAGCGGGTGACGGCCATCTGCAGGGCGCTGTCCGACAGCGGTCTCCTGCCGATCGCGCCCCAGCTCTACCTGCCGCAGTTTCTGGACGAGGCGACCGAACGAGAGCGTGCGCTCGCCTTGTGCCTGGAGCTACTCGACACCAGTGACGAGGTGCGCGTCTACGGCCAGACGATCACCGCCGGCATGCGGCTCGAGATCGAACGCGCCGAGGCTGGTGGCTTGCCCGTTCGCTTCGTGGATGCGGAGACCGTGTGATGAGCGGCGCGATGTCTCGACGCAAAGGGGCAGGCTTCGAGCGCGAGCTGGTCTGGCGGTTTCGCGAGATCATGCCCGGCGCCGACGTGAAGCGCGGGCTGCAGTCCCGTTCGGGTGACGAGGTCGCCGACGTCGACTGCCCGGTGTTTTGGATCGAGGCCAAGCGCGGACGAAAGCCCAACGTCCGTGCCGCCCTCAAACAAGCCGAGGCGAGCGCACCGAAGGGCCGCATCCCCGTGGCCGTCATCCGAGATGACCGGTCTGCCGCCTTCGTCGCGCTGTCCCTCGAAGACTTCCTCGAGCTGGTGCGCGAGTGGTGGGAGCTGACCCGACGATGAGCAACAACGACTCCGACAACAGCGGCAATCGCACCGGTCGCCCGAGAAAAGGCGAAGGCCCGCGGCTGCCCTACGAAGAGATCGACCGCGTCCTTGTCTTCGGCGAGGTGGTTCCCTGCGACGACGGCAAGAACACCACTGTCGTCTACCCGTCGTACCGCGACCTCGGTCGTCGCTACACCGTCTCCCACAGTCTGATCGCCGACTACGCCAAGAAGCACAACTGCATGCGTCGCCGCGAGGTGGCCCAGGCCCGCATCGAGGAGAAGACCGATCAGAAGCTGGTCGAGCTGCGCGCGACGGCGCTCGCCATGTCCAAGGACGACGAGCTGCGCATCATCGACGGCTACCTCGCCGGCTTCGAGAAGGCGCTGTCCGAGGGACGCGTGCGCTTCGACAACCCGGGCGACTTCAACACCATGGTGCGGCTCAAGGAGTTCGTGCAGGGCGGCGCCGACTCGCGGCAGGAGGTCAACGCCATCCTCTCGCTCGAGGACATTCAGGCTCGGCATCGCCGCATGATGAAGACCCTCGAAGCGAGTAGCCCGCCGCCCATCGACGAAGTGACCGCGGTCGGTTCTCTGCTCCCGGCTGGTCACCAAGAATCGCTCACAAATCCCCCGCCGCCCGCGTCTGACGGCGATCCCGAGGAACTGTCCGGTCAGTTCGCGGAAGCATCCGCGGCCGCAGCCGCACCGGTCGCCCCACGTGGCGCGGAGCAGCCCCACCCCGATCCCAGGGCCCAGCCCACCGAACGCGCCGAACACCGGGCCCACGTCGGCCCCACGCGGGCCGTGTCGTCGCCGGTTGCGAGGCCCGAGACCGACGACGAGGACGAGGAGTGAGGCCGTGCAGCGCCGCCCGGCGACACCCCCGCTGATTTGGACAGCACCGCTGACCGAATCAGACCGCGTGCAGTTCCTCGCCGAACATCGTCGGCAGGCACACCGCCGAGACGTGCAGAAAGCGGCGGTTCGCGGTCCGTGGCCGTTCGCGTTCTCGGGGAGTTACGGGCGCCCACCGTGGGCATCCGCGCCGAGCTCAACCGCCGCTTTCCTCGCTGCGTGGCCCACGACCAAGCCGGCGATCACCCCGATGGAGGCAAGCCCCCACCCCGGGGGGGCCGGTCCGACCTTCGCAGCACCGACCCCGCCGCCCAAGGGTTCCCGGGACCGTTTCCGACAGCGGCTGTTCTGGGAAAGTGGACAGGGCTGCGCCTGGAAAGTGAACGCTCGGTTTCGGCGTCAAGTTCGACGGCCGCGGTCAGTTTCGTTTTGCAAGTGGGTCCGACGCCGGTCAGCACGGCAGATCGAGCACCGCGCGCACCAGGTCTTCGTCGCTCGGGTGGGCGTAGATGCTGGTGGTCAGGATCGACTTATGCCGGGCGAAGCGCTGGGTGACCCGGATGTCCTTGGTGCGCCGGTAGAGGTTCGAGCACGCGGTGTGACGAAGGGCGTGGAAGTTCAGGCGGCGCTCGAAGCCAGCGCGCTCCTGCCAGACATGGAAGACCTCGCGGAGCTGCCGCGCCGACAGCCGGTTGCTCCGGCGGCTCACGAACACGGGCGCGTCCCGGTCGAGGCTCTCGCCCACACTGCGCTTCCACCGGAAGAGTCGGTCAAGCTTCGTGCGCACCGCATCGGGCAGGACCACCTCTTGGTTCGCCGGGCTGTCGCTGCTGCGCTTGAACACCCGAAGCACCAGGCGCCGTCGGCTCTTGCCGTCGTCGAAGACATCGCCGACGTCGAGGGCCAGGATCTCGTGCTCGCGCAGGCCCGTGCCGAGGGCGAGGCTGAACAGCAGGTGATCGCGGAAGCCGGCCTTGTGTTCGCCGCTGACCTTGAGCAGCCGACGCTGCTCAGCCTCCGTCAACGTGCGCGGCGGGTTTCGGATGTTGTCTACGTAGGTCGCCATGGGTGCTGCTCCTTCCGAGCTTCAGTGCTCATCCCATGCAGGCGTCCTTCCGCCGCAAAGGCAAGGGAAGCGGCGGTGTCCCGGGGGGCGTCGTGACTCTCGGCGTCGTCAAGCGAACTGAGCAGGAGTTCGCCGAGTGGCTCGCCGAGGAGTGGGGCTTTCTGTGTGGGCTGGCGTCGTTCGACGACGAGCCGCTGCAGCTCGAGCCCTACCAGATCGACTTCCTGCGCAACCGCTCGCGCTTTCGCTGGGTGACCAAGAGCCGGCAGGTGGGCTTCTCGTTCGTCTTCGCCCTCGAGGCGCTCGCGCGTTGCCACCTGCGGGACAAGCACACGGCCGTCTTCGTCAGCTACAACCTCGACGACGCCAAGGAGAAGATCCTCATCGCCCGGCAGGTCCACGAAGAACTGCCGCTGGCGTACCAGAAGCGGCTGGTCGTGGACTCGAAGACCGAGCTCGCCTTCGAGTCGAATGCCGCCCACAAGCGGCTGTCGCGCATCATCTCGGCGCCGTCGAAGGCTCCGCGCGGCAAGAAGGGCGACGTCTACCTCGACGAGGTCGCCCACTACGTCAACGACCGCGAGGTCTACCGCGGCTCGACCGCGCTCATCTTGCGCTCGCACGGACAGCTCTCGGGCTGCAGCACGCCGCTCGGTCGGCGCGGCATCTTCTGGGAGATCGCCGCCGAGGAGCTGCGCCAGTACCCGCACCACACCAAGCACGACGTGCCGTGGTGGCTGTGCCGCTTCTTCTGCCGGGACGTGGCCCGGGCCCAGGTCGAGGCGCCGGACATGCCAACCGAAGAGCGGGTCATCACCTTCGGGACCCAGTCCATCGTCGAGCAGTTCGACTCGCTTCCGCTGGACGACTTCCAGCAGGAGTTCGAATGCCGCTTCGTCGACGAGAGCTACAGCTTCTACCCCTACGATCTGATCCTGCCCTGCACCAGCGAGGAGCTGTCCCTTGCCGACGACGTCACTGACATCGCGGTCCCCGAAGGCCGCCTCGTCGCCGGCTTCGACGTGGGCCGCACCCGCGACCGCTCCGAGCTCGCGCTGTTCGAGGACCGCGACGGCCGCATGCTCTGCCGACTGCTTCGTCGTTACGATCAGGTCCCGTTCTCGGAGCAGGAAGCTGACCTGCGGCGGCTACTCGATCGGCTTCCGGTGGCGCGTCTCTCCATCGACAGGAGCGGCATCGGCATGAACCTCGCGGAGAACCTCGCCCGCGACTACCCGCAGGTCGTTCCCGAGGTGTTCACCAACGACAGCAAGGAGCGCTGGGCCACCGACCTCAAGATTCTCTTCCAGCGCAAGGACATCGCGCTGCCGCGCGACCGCGAGCTCGTGAGCCAGGTCCACTCCATCAAGCGCCGCGTCCTCGCCTCCGGCAAGGTCAGCTTCGACGCCGAGCGCACCACCCGAGGCGGCCACGCTGATCGCTTCTGGGCCATCGCACTCGCCTGCCAGAAGGAGCGCGGGCCCGCCCCGAAGACCGGGACGGAGATCGGGGTGCGGGTGCTGGGCTGAGCGGACGCGCTGGGAGCGACCCAGGGCTTCGAGGACCTCGGAGGAAAGTGTGGCCACGTCGCCTGGATGTGGCGACACTTTCCGCCGCCCAGTCTCACTCGCCACTGTTGTCCAAAATCGGCCTGTTGCACGACTCGGACAACATTGCCTTTCCGGACAACAACTGCGCTCCTTGGTCGGTCCTGGGCCGAGGGCCATTGTCCCCGCGGAGCCCGTCCCGCGCTTTGCCCACCTGGGCGTGCCGCGTGTGCCGCCTGGGAGGCATGCGATGGACTTCACTGATGTTGCACTCACGGCCCTGCAGGTGGTTTCGCCCGTGCTGGTCGCTGCGTTGACCTGGGCGGCTGCCAAGCTGGCGAGCTTCATTCGCAGCAAGGTGGACAACGAGTATCTGCGCGGGGCCCTGGTGCGTCTCGATGATGCGGTGGTCACCGCGGTCAAGGATCTCCAGCAGTCGGTCGTCGCCGAGATCAAGGCGGCGAGCGCCGATGGCAAGATCAGCGAGGCCGAGAAGCGTCGCATCAAGGACGCCGCGATCGCCAACGTGAAGAGCTACCTCGGGACCAAGGGGATCCGGGTGCTCGCAGAGGTGCTCGGTCTGTCGGGCGGTGCGATCGATAGCTTTCTCGGTTCGAAGGTCGAGGCGGCCGTGCACGACCTCCGACTGACCGAGCGCGCGATCTCGACGACCGCCGCTGTTCCGACCGCGGAGGCCGCTCGCCCTTTGGCATCGACGCCAGCCTGAGCCGTGGACTCGATCGGGCTGGCGCGTACCAACCGGGCCACGGGCACCTCGACCTGTTTGGCTACGTGAAGCCGGACGCCGCTGGTGGTGGGCTCGACTATGCCCATCGCATCACCGGTGGGCTGTCGGCCTTCGCCCAGGGCTGGGGAGGCGTCGCGAAGGATCCGTTCGGTCGATGGCAGCCCGACTATGGCGCGCTCGGAGGTCTTCGGTGGCGCTGGTAGGCGTGACCAGTCGTCCCCACGGCGCAGTCGGTCCGCTTTGCTCGTTCGGAGGCGACGCGTGCGGCTCGCCAAGGTCCTCCGGTGCAGAAGGTCTCCGATACGGCGAGTCGCACGCCGACCCTCCGCTTTCGCCGGAGGACACCATGCAGCGCCCCGTCAGGCTGTTCATCATCGCCAAAGACCGAGCCCCCGCCGGGCCACCGCGACCTGCCGAGACGTTCTCGGTGGATGCGCCAACGACGGACGGTCTGCGTGATGCGGTCCGAGCAGAGATCGCCGAGCGGGGCCTGGTGCTGCGCTCGGTGTCGTTCGGACCCAAGAACCTCGTGGCCTACGCCGAGGAGCCGGCATGACCGAGGCCGCCCGCGTCCACGAGGCCGACGCCCGTCTTCAGACGATCCTCAAGGCGGTCGTGGTCGGTTCTCGCGCGGCCGATCCGGCAAGCCGCCCCGGCGGCGAGGAGCTCACCAGCGCCTTCGCGGCAGCAGGTGCCCTGGAGCCGCCCTACGATCCGGAGGCGCTCTGCCTCTTGATGGAGCACTCGAACTCGCTGCGCCAAAACGTCGACGCCTACGCCACCAATATCGACGGGTTCGGTCACCGCTTCGAGCCCGCCATCGAGTTCGACGCCGACGACGCCGACCAGAGCGTGGCCAACAGCATCTACCTCGAACGCGTGGCAGCCCGCGATCGCGGCGAGCTCGAGCCGACCGCAACCCTCGAGCCCACAGCCGAGGAGGTTTCTGCGCGGCGCCGAGAGCTGCAGCAGCTCGCCCGCATCGAGCGCGCGCGGCTGGAGTCGTTCTTCGACTTCTGCTGCTTCGATCACTCCTTCGTCGATCTGCGCCGGCGGACCCGCCAAGACCTCGAGGTCTGCGGCAACGCGTTCTGGGAGGTTCTCCGCGACGGCCGAGGCGAGGTCGCTCGCCTGGTCTACGTTCCGTCCTTCACAGTGCGCCTCTTGCCGCTCGACCGCGCGCCCACCGACGTCGAAGACCGCATCCGGGTCTCGCCGGTGAGCCTCGACACGGTCACCGTCCGGCATCGCTTGCGCCGGTACGTGCAAGTTCAGGGGACCGAGCGCGTCTTCTTCAAGTCCTTCGGCGATCCGCGCGTCATCTCGCGGCGGACCGGACAGGTGTTCGAGAGTGCTGACGCCATGGTCGACGCCGACGCGAGCGATGGCGCTGCCACCGAGCTGCTGCACTTCGCCATCCACTCGCCGCGTTCGCCCTACGGTGTGCCGCGCTGGGTCGGGACACTGCTCTCGGTGCTCGGCTCACGGCAGATGGAGGAGGTGAACTTCCTCTACTTCGAGAACAAGAGCGTGCCGCCGCTGGCGCTACTGGTCTCGGGTGGGCGCCTCTCCGACGCTTCCGTGCCCCGCATCGAGCGCTTCATCGAGGAAAACCTCAAGGGCAAGGCCAACTTCCACAAGATGCTGATCCTCGAGGCAGAGGGTGGAGCCGGGGCCGGCGATCAGTCGCGAGCCAAGATCGAGCTGCGACCGCTCACCGACGCGCAGCAGCATGACGCGCTCTTCCAAGTCTACGACGAGCGCAACATCGACAAGGTGGGCAGCGCGTTCCGATTGCCCAAGCTGCTGCGCGGAGAGAGCAAGGACTTCAACCGCGCCACCGCCGAGTCGGCGCTGCGCTTCGCCGAGGACCAGGTTTTCCAGCCCGAGCGCGACGAGTTCGACTTCCTGATGAACCGGCGGCTGCTCGCCGACATGGGCATCCGCTTCTGGCGCTTCCGCTCGCAGACCCCGGTCACCCGCGACCCCGAGCGCATGACCGAGATGGTCGAGAAGCTCGTGCGGGTCGGCGTGCTCACTCCCGAGGAGGGCCGATCCCTGGCCGGCGACATCTTCAACCGCGAGTTTCGCAAGATCGGCGACGACTGGACGAAACGTCCGATCACGCTGACGCTCGCCGGGATCCAGACCGGCGTTGAGGATCTGCGCTCGCGCTCAAACAAGGGCACGCTGGTCGACGATGCGCGTGCGCTTGTTCGTCTGCGTGGCGAGCTCGAAGCGGAAGAGGAGCGCCTCGCCGGCTCCCGACTCGACCTGGCCCGTCGCTACCTGCAAGGCGAGTCCGAGCGCGTCGAGGTCCCCGCGGCCGAGTTCGAGGCCTGGTTTCGAGAGGATCCGGCGCCATGAAAGACGACCCCATGCAGCGGGTCTGGCTCAAGCAGGCCCAGCTCGACGCTGCCCGCGGGGTGATCGCCTGCCGCATGTGCCGAGCTATTCACGGGCTCGATGAGACGGTGACCCTCTGGCGAAACGGCGTATTGGTGTTCGCGGTCTGCGACACCTGCTCCCGTCGTCACGACATCGTGATGTCGCCCGTCGACGCTGGCATCGAAGTGCGCGCCAGCGCCCGTGGACCTCTCGTGATCGGAGGCCCCGCATGAGGCTTCAGGTCACGAGTCGGCGACCGTGCGAGCTCGAGCGCGGCCAGGCCCGGCGTGTATCCCAGAATCCCCAAGGGGTGCTGGTCGGTTACCACCTTTGCTGCCCGCGATGCGGCTACGTGACCGTGGCGCTTCACGGCTCGGAGGGGCTCACCATCACCGAGAGCGACGACCGAGCCGAGATCACCCTGTCACGGCCGGTGCGCTGTCTCTTCTGCAAGGTGTTGATTGAGGTCGCCACCGGGAACGTTCAGCTCACGGAGGACAAGCATGTGCGAGACGTCCGGTACCGATGAGCATGCGTTGATGGTCAGCGCCCGGCGTGCGTCCGGCCTGGTGCTCGATCGCTACCTGCACGTGCCGGTCGCTAAGGCGTTGAACCTCGGCACGCCCCGGGGCTTCGATCGAGCAGTGGCCGAGCTCGCCGCACGCCTGCGCTCGCGGACCCGCGCATCCGACGTCGCCGCAGTTCGCGGAGCTGTCGCCGTGCTGGACATCAACTGGCGCTCGAGCACGGCAGAGCAGCGACGCAGTCTCATCGCCCAGGCCATGGCGGCGGCGGGTCGGGCCACCGCCGCTGTGCCTCAAACGGTGGGGACTGTCTTCGGACCGGCCGCCACCGAGGTCGTCGATGCGACCCGCACCGCCGCCCGCCGTGGACAACGCCTCGGCATCGCCGCCGACTTCAACGCCCTCGACCGGCGCGTCATCGATCACCTGCGCACCAGCCAGACCACCTACGTTCGTGACGAGTACGGACGCCGAAACCTGGCGTTCGGGCAGCGGGCTCGCACGATCGTCGCCGACGGACTCGAGAGTGGCCTGGGGCGCGAGGACATCGCCCGAGACCTGGAGGCCGCAGCCCAGACGGTGCTCGCAGGTCGGGGCAGCTTCTACTGGGAAGTCGTCGCCGGTTCCTTCGTCTCCCAGGGGCGATCGTTCGCCCAGCTCTCGGCCTACGCCGAGGCGGGCATCGACCGCTACCTGATCGAGGCCGTGCTCGACGAGCGCACGACGGAGGTCTGCCGATTCCTGCACGGCAAGACCTTCAGCGTCGGCTCGGGTCTGCAAACCTTCGAGCGGCTCGAGGCCCAACCGGAAGCCGTGCCCGACCTCGCTCCCTGGGTACGCGAGGGCGTCGATCCGGACACCGGCCGCAAGGTTCTGTTCTCGGAGACCGGCGGGCAGCGAACAGCCATCACGGAGGTGACCCGCTCGGGCTTCGGCGTCCGTGACGATCGGGGCGAGTTCGGGCGCTCGCTGACCGAGCAGCAGCTTCTCGATCTCGGGATCAGCTTTCCGCCGTACCACGGCCTCTGCCGCACGACGACGCTCGCCGACGTACGGTAGTTGTCCCCAAAACGCAGGTCCCTGGCTTTGCCCCTTCGGAGGTCCAGCCTTGGCCAGGGAACGTGCATCGACAGAGCGAGCGGCAGACGCCGCGTTAGAGCTGAAAGCGATCCGCGAGCGGGTCGTGGCGCTCGAGAAGCGTCTGCGCGAGCAGCCGACGCCAGAAGCCGTCGCCGAGCTTCAAGGCGAGGTCGAGCAGCTCACTCGCGTGCTCTCCGAGCTGGCCGACAGCAGCCAGCCCGGCACCCAGGACCCGTGGCCGCGCGACCTGAACGGTCAGACCGCGGACAAGAACTGGGGCACCGACCCGGAGGACCTCCGAGGTGGCTGAGCCCGGCTCTCATCACTCTGACGGGCAGAAGACCCTCGCGGGCGCCCTCGCCAGCGCCCACGAAGCGCTGGCCGTGTTCGGGGCGGACGTCCTCCAGAAGAACATCTGGGGCTCGCCGATGGGCAAGACCCACCTGGCGCAGCGCATCGTCGCCGAGATCCCCGAGCACCGCGTCTACGTCGAACCCTTCGCCGGTGGCGGGAAGATCCTGTTCACCAAGGACCCCTCCGAGGTGGAGGTGGTCGCCGATCTCGATCCCGAGATCGCCTTCGCCTTCAAGTTCACCAAGTCGATCACCGCCGACCAGCTCGACCGGCTGCGGCGCAAGAAGTGGGTCGGTGACAAGGCGCACTTCAAGCGGCTCGAACAATCGCCGGTGCCCAAGGATGACGTCGAGCGCTTCTACCGCTTCGCCTACCTGTCTCGGTTCTCGTTCAACAAGCTCCGGCGCGGCACGATGCCCGACAAGAACGTCGGCGTGCAGGCGCGCTTCGTCGACAAGCTCGAGCGCCACGCTCCGCGCCTGCGCAAGGTCCGGGTACGGAACGCCGACTACGAGCAGGTCATCGACGAGTTCGACGGCCCCGACGCGTTCTTCTTTCTCGACCCGCCCTATGCCGGCTACGACGCCGACGTTCGCTCGGGCTCGGGTCACAAGGAGTGGGACGAGGCTCGGTTCGCGGGGGTGCTGCGGAAGATTCGCGGCACGTTCCTTTGCACCTACGGGCTGCGCGGCGACAAGGAGCTGTTCAAGGGCTTTCACGTTCGTCGCTGGCGCCATGCCTCCGGGGTCGGCACCAAGCAGGGCGTCGGGCTGCGGCCGGGCATCACGTTGGTCGCCAGCAACTACGACCCCGAGAAGGTCCGTCGTTTTCAGGTCGCGGTCTCCAAGACCATCTGGGGCTCGCCCGCCGGCAAGAAACGCTTGGCCGACCGCCTCGCCGCGCTCTTGCCTACCCACAAGACCTACGTCGAGCCCTTCGCCGGCAGCGCGGCGGTGCTCTTCGCGAAGGAGCCCGTCGACGTCGAGGCCATCGGTGATGCCGACCTCGAGATCGCCGACGCCTATCGCGCCATCAAGCGGCTGAATCGCGGACAGCTCGACCGGCTGCGGCGGATGAGCTGGACTGGCGACAAGGCGACGTTCAAGCGGCTCATCGACGAGTCGCCGAGCGACGACGTCCAGAAGCTGTACCGATTCCTCTATCTCACCCACTTCTCGTACGGGAAGTTGCGTGGTCGCAGCTTCAATCCGGGCAGCGCCGGCGTCGAGGCGCGCACCTTCGATCGCATCGAGGCCTTCGCGCCGCGGCTCAAGAACGTCCGCATCTACGGCGGCGACTACGAGAAGCTGGTCAGGAAGTACGACGCCAAGGACACCGTCTTCTTCTTCGACCCGCCCTACGCCGGCTACAACGTCGACGTCGGCGAGAGCGACTTCGACGAGGAGCGCTTCTTCGCGCTGCTCAAGTCGCTCAAGGGCAACTTCCTCCTGACCTACGGCGTGCGCGGGAAGCTCCCGGGCCTGCTCAAGCAAGCCGGCTTCACCATCAAGCGCATCCGCACGCCCCGGAGCATCGGCTCCATGCGGGGCGTCGGCGGCTCGTCGGTCCTGACCCAGCTCGTGGTCGCCAACTACGACCTCGTGGACAAGGGCGCAGCCATGGAGCTGTGGGACGGACAGCTCGACCTCGCTGACACCCCGAGTGCTAAAGCGGCGCCGAACCTCGTCGCGTCAACCGAAGTGAGGGCGGCTGCGGATGCCGCACCATTCGCCAAGTCGATCCCGCTCATCAAGGGGCTGGACCCGGGCGACGAGCGATTCGTGCTCGGCATCGTGCTCGAGCCCGAGGTCATCGACGCCCAGGGCGACATCTACTCGCCCGACGAGATCCGCCAGGCCGCTCACCGCTTCATGGAGGAGTTCGGCGGTCTCGGCCTCATGCATCGCATGCGCGTCAACGGCCAGGTGAAGGTCTTGGAGAGCTACGTCTCTCCCGTCGACTTCACCGCCGGCGAGGCCACGGTCCGCAAGGGCACCTGGTTGCTCGCGGTCCGCATTCTGTCCGACGCGCTCTGGGAGCAGGTGAAGTCGGGCGAGCTCACTGGGTTCTCGATCGGCGGCTCTGCTCGCCGCGTACCCGAGGCCGAAGCTCCCGCGCCCCAACCGCAGAAAGAGGCCGCGTGATGGCAGCGGACAAGGCCGAACGTGCGGTGCACCGGCTCCTCGACATGGTCGTCGAGGAAGTCTCCCTCGTCGATCGCGCCGCCAACCAACACCGCTTTCTCATCGTGAAGAGGAGTGAACCCATGGACCAAGACACTGCCGCACCGGCCGACGCGACCGAGACGCCGCCTGACACCGAACCAGCGCCGGCTGAGACCGACGACGCGGTCGTCGACCTCAACGAGCTGCCCGACGACGACGGCGAGGAGGTGCCCGAGGCCAAGGCCGTCGGCGCCGCCCCATCGGCGCTCATGCTCGCCGCTCAGGCGCTCGAAGCCCTCACCGAAGCGGTCGAGGTCCTCGGCACTGTCTCCCAGGAGGAAGCCCGGGCTCGGGTCGCCGAGCTTGCGCAAGAGCTGCACGCGGTCGCGACGCGACTGGGTGGCGCGACGGGAGCTGGCGACATGCCGGCAGCTCCGCCGCCCAGCGAAGGCGCGCCGGGCGTGGAGTCCGTCATCGCCTCGGTGCGAGCGGTGCTCGAGCGCGTGGGCCAGATGCTCGCGGCGCCCGCGCCCGAACCGACGCCGGTGGAGGCGAAGCAACCTGAGACCGCCAAGGCGGCAGACGGCGCTGTCACGGATGCGGCATCCGCCGCCCTCGGCAGCAAGCTCGATAGCCTCGTAGCCGCGCTGCACTCCGTCGGCGAAACGGTCAAGGAGCAGCAGCAGCGACTCGCCCGAATGGAGAAGCGCTTCGGGATGCCCAACAGCACTCCCACCGGGGAGCGCCCATCCCGGGCCGAAGACGACGCTGATGTCGGCTGGCCCCTCGACCTCAACCGCAGCCTCGACCGCGACAGCGTCGACAAGTCCATCTCGTTCCACGACGTGTGAGCGCCGCGAACGCCAAGGAGAAACACATGGGTTACCTCAGCAACCGCAGCATCCTGGAGAAGGCCGATTTGGCCCTCGCGGACCTCACCGCCGGTGGCGGCATCCTCAAGCCGGCGCAGGCCCAGAAGTTCATGCGTCTGCTCATCAAGGAATCGGTCCTGATGAAGCTCGGCACCGTCATCCCGATGGCGTCGCCGAAGCAGCAGATCTCGAAGATCAAGTTCGGCAGCCGCATCTTGCGGCCCGGACAAGAAGCAACCGCGCTCCTACTCGCGGACCGGGCCAAGCCCGATCTGTCGACGGTCGAGCTCGACGCGCAGCTCTTCAAGGCCGAGGTTCGGCTCTCCGACGAGGTGCTGGAAGACAGCATCGAACGCGGCGAGCTGCGCCAGACGATCATGGAGATGATGGCCGAGGCCATCTCGCGCGACATGGAGGAGGTCCTCATCAACGGGGACACCGTGAGCGCCGACCCGTTCCTGGCGGTGATGGACGGCATCCTCAAGCAGGCCACGAGCAACGTGGTCGATGCCGCGGGCGGCCCCATCTCGAAGGCGCTCTTGCAGAGCATGCTCAAGACGCTGCCGTCCGAGCACCTGCGCGACAAGAAGGCCATGCGCTTTCTGACCAGCGTCGACGCCGACCTCGACTACCGCAACACGCTCGCCGATCGAGCCACCGTCGCCGGTGATCGGTTGCTGGAGAGCGACACTCCCGTGCTGCACGGCGGTGTCCCGGTGCAGCCCATTCCGCTCTTTCCGGAGAACTTGGGCGGCGGCAGCGACCAGACCGTTGTGGTGCTGTGCAACCCGAAGAACGTCCACGTTGGCATCTGGCGGCAGATCCGCCTCGAGTCTGATCGCGACATCTCCGAGGGCACGCTCAAGATCGTCGCGACGCTGCGCTTCGACGTGAAGTTCGCCGAAGAGCCCGGCGTGGCCAAGGCCATCAACGTGCAGCTGTGATGCGGAGGAGCTGAACCATGGAGACCTTGTTCGTACGCCTCAAGCCCTACGACCCACGCCGCGGGTACGTCCTGCGGCGCTATACCTACCGCGGCATCAAGTTCCACGAAGAGCGCGGCTGGTTCCGCGTTCCCAAGGACGTCGCCGAGTACCTGCGTGCGGTTCACCAGTCGCCCGGAGACGAGCACTCGCCGCTCGCCTTCGACGTCTGCTCCGAGGCCGAGGCCAAGAACCTCGAAACCAAGGAGAAGGAAGCCTCGGTTACGCGCAAGACCGCGAGCGACGACATCAAGGTGTCGGTGCCGCAGGACGACGCCAAGAGCGGCGGCGCGCTCACCACGGGCGACCTGCAGGGTGCCGACGACGAGCGAGCGAAGGGCCGCGCGAACCCCCGAGCGAGTTCTCGCGCGGACAAGGGGCGATGACGTGTACGCGAGCGTGGCCGACCTCCGCGATGAAGGCGTGTCCGTGGCGCAAGCCGCAGACAGTCGCCTTCTTGCGCTCATCGATGAGGCAGGCCGCGCCATCGACTCGTTCACCGGCTGGTTCTTCGAACCCCGCACCCTGACCCTACGAATCGACGGGCGCGGCACTCCCAGCGTCGAGCCCCCAGTGCCACCCATCGCGCTGAGCCAGCTCACGGTGGGCGGCAGCGAGCTCTCACTTGCCGTCGACGACCTGGTGGTCGTTGGCGCGCCGAGGTCTCCGGGCTTCGATGCTCCACGTATCACCAGAACGCGCGGGCGCACGTTTCCGAAGGCGACGGGCAACGTCGAGGCGACTGGCGTCTGGGGCTACACCGAGGATGACTGCACGCCGCAGGGTCGCACCCCGCTCGAGATCCGTCGTGCCTGCATGCTCATCGCGTTGCGCTGGCTGTCGCCTCTCGCCGAGGACGACAGCGAGGCGCGCAATCGTTGGCGCATCCTCGAGGAGCGTACCCGCGACCAGAGCTACAAGCTCGACCGCGTCGTCGGTGCGGGCAGCGTCTTCACGGGCGACCCCGACATCGACGGCATCGTCGCTCGCTACCGGCGACCGCCGGGACTGGGGGCTGCGTAGTGCGCGGCCGTCTCATCTTCCCGTTCATGGCCGAGCTGTTCCGCCTCGACACGGCGGGCACGGCCAACGCCGACCCCGACGGCGCCGGGCCGCTGACTTCCGGCTACGACCCCGACTTCAAGGAGCCCGTGGGTGTCGACACCAACGACGACGGCATCGGCGAACGCGTTCGCGCGGAGCATCCTGCGGTGCGCGTCCCTTGCCAGGTCGAGCCCAAGACCTTCGAGGAGCTGCGCATGTTCGCGGCCGGCAACTCGCCGCGCTCGCGCGTCGAGCTGGTCTTTCACTTTCGCGATCTCGAACGACTCTCGCTCGTGGATGCGCCCTCCGGCGATGCCCTGGTTCGCCCCGGTGATCGCCTCGGCGCGCTCTACGACAAAGCTGGCGCGCTGGTGCAGAGCGTTCGCACGCCCCCCGGACTGTACGTCACCGAGGCGCGGCCGATTGGCTTCGGCCTTCACCGGCCACGGCCCCATCGCAACCTCCTGCTCGTCGCCTTCGAGGACCGCCAGCTCGCCGCGGGGAGGGCCGCATGAGCGTTCAGAAGACCGGCGACTGGGCGGCGGCTCGCCGCATCCTGCGGGCGGGTCCGATCCGCTTCAAGGCTGCCGTCGGCACTGCGCTTCGCCAAGAGGCGCAGCTGCTCCGCAACGAGATCGTCCAGGGCCTCACCAAGCAGGCCCCGGGCGGCGAGGCTCTCGCACCGCCGAGCCCGCTCACCTTGGCGGCCCGAGAAATGAAGGGGCGCGGCGGCACCAAGTCGCTGCTCGTCAGCGGCGACCTGCGCAACTCGGTCGCGGCGATCGTGAAGGGCGACGAGGCGTTCATCGGCGTCCCGCGCAAGGCCCGAGCTCAGGGCGGCAAGGCGCTGGTCGACGTCGCCCAGGTTCAGGAGTTCGGCAAGGGGCCCATCGTCGTTCCCATGACTCCGGCGATGCGCCGGTTCCTCTTCGCGCTCCTGCGTCACGCGGGTCAGCAGCCCACTGGTGGTTCGGGACGGGGCGTCGTCATTCTCAACATCCCCGCGCGGCCGTTCCTGCGGCCAGCGTTCAAGAAGTTCTCGCAGGGAGCGCAGACGCGATTTCTCGCGCGGGTTGCAGCCCTGAGCGGACTGGGAGGTCTGTGATGGCGGTCCCGACGATCACCGCACTGACGCCCACGAGCGGTCCCGCGGCACGCGGCGACCTGGTGCGCATCACCGGCGCCGACTTTGCTGCCGCCATCGAGGTCCGGTTCGCCGGCGTTCCTGGCACGGTGGTCTCACTCCGGGACGAGGCGGGTGTCAGCATCGCCGACGTGCGGACGCCCGCTCACCCGGACGGAACTGTCGATGTCACCGTTCGCAACCTAGACGGAAGCGGCGCACCCATCCCCGGTGAAGAAACGACGCTGGCCTCGGCGTACCGGTTCCGGCGCGCCGGTGTCGCCGTGGAATCGGACGTCACCCGGCTTGTGCGGACCCTCCTTCGCAAGCTCAAGACCGAGGTACTCGAAGCCACGAGCATCTCCGTGTCCGTCGACTACGACGACACGGTCATCGACGGCGTCAACGTCATCGCCCTGGCGCAGCTGCCAGCGGTGGTTCTGTCCGGGCCCCGCGTGGATGAGAACCGCTTCTTCTCCACCAACGTGCCGCACGAGGATGTGGTGGCTGGGAGCATCGGCCCCGAGCTGATGCGCCGGCGCCCGCCGTACACCGTGGACCTCGAGTTCACGGTCACGGCTGCTTCGGATCGCACGGTCGAGCTGTTGAATCTGATGGCCGCGGTCGCGACCTTCCTCAACCGCAGCCGTTGGGTCGAGATGCCGCGCGACCCGGGCGACACCTCCAAGGGCACGGCGCGCTGGGAGATGGATCCGCAAGGTGAGTTTCGCACGCGCCTCGACGGACCCGACGACGTACGCGCTTTCAGCTGCGGCTTCGTCGTGCGCGGCTTCGACATCGATGAAGGGCTGCCGCGCGACCTCGGTAAGGCCGTCGACACGGCCGAGCTCGAGACCGAAGCGATCGCGCCGGCGCTCCCGGGAGGTTCACCGTGACCGTCATTCTGATCAACCGCGCACGCCGCATGAAGGTCTTCACGCTGGCCCACGCGACCTACTGCCAGGCCGTTGGTAGCTGCGGCTGCACCCTCGTTGATGCGCGAACGGGTCGACGCGTGGCGCAATCGCTGACGCTGCCTGCCGGAGGCCGAAGCGCCCAGCTGCCCGAGGCGATTCTGCAGATCGGCGACGTCGTGCGCGCGGTCGTCTCGGGCGAGCTCGGGGTCGAGCGAGTGGTCCCCAAGGCCAAGACCAAGCCCACCCGCACAGGCAGCGGCGTCTTCGAGGGTCGGCGCACGAAAACACGAAAAGGATCGAGGTAGACCATGGGAGGACAGCTTCTCTCTTCCAAGATTGTCGTCGTCGAAGAGGAACCGCGGGTCCGCGGGATCCCCTCGGCGCCGACGGCCGTCATCGGCGCAGTCGGCATCACCGAGCGTGGCCCCATCGGTCAAGCCACTCTCGTCACCTCGTTCGAAGAGTTCCAGACCAAGTTCGGCGGGTTCACGCCGGACTCGGATCTGGCCCTGGCAGCGATGGGCTTCTTCGAGAACGGCGGCAGCCAGCTCTGGGTGGTCCGAACCGTCCACCACACCGACGTCTCCGACCCGGGCACCGCGACGGCGGTGCGCGGCTTCGGATACCTCGTCTCTCCGGGCGCGCCCACGCCCGCGGTCCTCACCGGAGCTATCCCGGGACCGTTCGCCCTTGCCGACGGCGACGAGCTCGTGCTCTCCGTAGACGGCGGCGCTGACGAGACCGCCACGTTCAACGCGACGGCGGCCGCGGTCGCTGCAGGCGGCAGCTCGCCGTTCGCACTGGTTGATGGGCAAACCATCAGTCTCCGGTTCGATGGCGGCGTTGAGCAGATGGTCGCGTTTGCGACGGCGGACTTCGGCGACATCGCCAACGCCACACCGGAAGAGGTTGCGGCGGCCATCAATGCGGGAATCGACGGGGGCAAGGCTCTAGTCCTCGGCGGGGTGCTCACGCTCGCGAGCGACACGGAGGGCACGGCCAGCTCGGTCGAAGTCACCGGCGGCACGGCAAACGGTGCGCTCGGCTTCCCGGCTGGACCTGCTTCCGGCACCGGCAACGTCGCCGACATTGCCGCTGTGACCATTGCCGAGGTGAAGACCGTCGTTGAGGCGGCCATCACCGGCGTGGTGGTCGATGCCGCGGTGGGCAACGTGCTCGATCTGCGCACGACGACCACCGGGCTTGCGGCCTCGTTGCAGGCACGCGTCGCCACCGCGGCGGCATTCGGTCTCGACACCGATCCGCACGCCGGCAGCGACTCGGGTGCCGCCAACTCGGTCCGCGTCGAAGGCAAAGACCCTGGTGGCTACGCCAACCGGGTCGAGGCCGAGGTCCGGGCTGCCACCTCGGGCGACGCCGCCGAGTTTGATCTCGCGGTCATCGAAGATGGCGTCTACCGGGAGACCTTCCCGAACCTGTCGATGGACCCGAGCGCCGAGCGCTACCTCGAGCGCGTGGTCAACGATGCTCGGTTTGGCTCGGGGTTCGTCCGCGTGATCGATCAGCTCCTGCCCGGGATGCCGTTGCCGGACGTCCAGACCATCGCGCTCACCGGTGGCGATGATGGGCTCACGGCACTCGATGACAACGACTTCATCGGCAGCGATGCCGGCAAGACCGGCCTGCATGCCCTCGACCAGATCCAGGACCTGACGCTCCTCATCGTGCCGGGGCGAGCCACGCCCGCGGTGCACAACGCGATGATCAGCTACTGCGAGGTCGCCCGCGACAGCGCGGTCTTCGCGGTGCTCGATCCACCCGAGAACCAGGCCGCGACCGACATCGTCACCTACGTGACGACGACCGCGGCGCTGCTCAACCTCTCCGAGTACGCTGCTATCTATTGGCCGCGACTGAAGGTGCTGAACCCGGCCAAGAGCGTGTTCGGCCCCGCCGACCAGCTCGTCGTCCCGCCCTCGGGCATCATCACCGGCGTCTACGCCCGGACTGACAGCGCGACGCCGGGCGGCGTCTACGACCCGCCCGCCGGCATCGACAAGGGCCGCATGTTTGGCGTCCTGGGTTTCGAGACCGACGAGGTCCTCGAAGAAGCCAAGCGCGACCTCGTCTACCCGAAGCGCATCAATCCACTCACCACCGGCCCGGGCTTGCCGCGCTTCATCGATGGGTCACGCACGCTCAAGGGCGACAGCAACTTCCCGTACGTGGCCGAGCGTCGCGGCGTGATCTTCATCGAGCGCAGCCTCAAGGAGGGCCTTCAGTTCGCGCGGCACAAGAACAACACCGAAGGGCTGCGCGCCCAGGTGCGGCGAACCATCACCGCGTTCCTGCTCACGCAGATGAACAACGGGGCGTTTCGCTCGCGCGAGCCCGCGAAGGCGTTCTTCGTGGACGTCTCCGACCAGCTCAACACGCCCTCGGTCATCTTCGCCGGCAAGCTCATCGCCCGGGTGGGTCTGGCCACCAACAAGCCAGCCGAGTTCATCGTGCTGCGCATCTCTCAAGACACGCGGGCGCTCGAAGCCGAGCTCGCCGCGGCCGGCGCGTGACGTAGGAGGACACCATGGCGATCATTGGCAACCCACGCAGCTTCCACAAGAAGTTCAAGTTCATCGTCGAGATCGACGACATCGGCCACGCTGGCTTTCAGAAGTGCAGCGAGCTCTCGGTCGAGGTCGCCAACGTGCAGTACTTCGAGGGCGGTTCGCTCATCCCCAACAAGAGCCCCGGCAGGCTGACCTTCGCCGACGTGACCCTCGAACGCGGCGCGACCCAGGACCGCGACCTCTTCGATTGGTTTCAGGACGTCGCCATCACCTCGAGCGGCCTCGGCCTCAACGACGTCTTCTACAAGCGCAACCTTGACGTCGTGCAGCAGGATCGCGACGGCACGACCCTGCGTCGCTGGTCGCTCTCTCGCGCCTGGCCCGTGAAGTTCGTCGCTGGCGACTGGGACAACGAAGCCGACGAGAACGTCATCGAGTCGGTTACCCTGACCTACGACTTCTTCGAGCTGGTGCAGTAGCGCGGAATCACTGGGCCTTTACTAAAAGCGCCGACTTGCGCGGGCGGTAAAGCAGGGGAATTTAGTGAAGCCGGCCCCAGGAGGCCAGACCAGACCTCGGAAGTGGCAAGACCCTGAAAAGTATAATACTTTCCACCGTTCGCCCCTCCAGCCAGTTGCGTTTAGGTCGAATAAGGAGTTGCGTTTAGGTCGAATATGGCCTACCTTGTTCTCAGGAGGTTCACATGCCTGCTGAAGCGACCGAACGATCCCTCGAGGAGCAGATCCGGCGGATGACACCCGTCGCGGCACCGCCAGACCAGCGCGCCGACGTGGCGGCAATCTTCCGATTGCTGGACAGCGCGGCACACGTTCGCCGGCAGCGCGGAGCCTGCAAGCTCGTTGGTCCATCCGGGGAAACGATCTCGATCCCTGAGAGCATGTTCTACATGCTGGAGCGCGTGGCTGAGGTCATGGCGCGAGGCGACTCGCTGACGATCGTTCCGGTCGGCAAGGAGATGACGACGCAACAGGCGGCCGATCTACTCAACGTGTCCCGGCAGTACCTTGTGCGCCTTCTCGACGATGGACGCATTCCCTTCACGAAGACGGGCAAGCACCGCCGCGTCCGGATCGAGGATGTCCTAGCGTTCAAGGAGCTGCGCGATCGCAACCGCAAAGCCGGACTCGACGAGCTCACGCGGATGAGCGAGGAGTTCGGTGGCTACGACGAGTTGAAGTAGTCTTGCGGCCCCATGATCGTCGCTCCGTTCAAGGTGGTGCTGGACGCGAATGTCCTCTACCCGTTCTCGCTACGGGACACCTTGCTGCGCGCAGCCGCCGACGGCTTCTTCCAGCTCTACTGGTCCGAAGAGATCTTGGACGAGACCACGCGCAACCTCGTTGCGAACGGCACGATCACTGAAGAGCAAGCGGCCCGGCTGCGGTCGGCCATGACCGGAGCATTCCCTGAGTCCATGGTCATTGGTCACGACCACCTGATCGACGCCATGCCCAATCACGACAAGGACCGCCACGTCGCAGCGGCCGCGGTCAAGGCAGGCGCGCAGGTGATCGTGACCAGCAACCTGAAGGACTTTCGCGCGCTCCCTGATGGCATCGAGGCCCAGTCTCCTGATGAGTTCCTCTCCAATCTGTTCGACCTTGATCCGGAAGGCATGGTCAACCTCGTCCGCGGGCAAGCGCAGGCCCTGCGCAACCCGCCGCGGGCCTTTGAGGAGCTGCTGCGCGGCTTGGCCAAGAGCGTCCCGGATTTCGCCAACAGCCTCGCTGGCCACGCGGGTCTCTCGCTGACGTAGCCCTGTCCCCACCCCTGCCGCCCGGCGCTTTGCCTCCCTGGGAGACCCATCTCCAGGAGGTGCGCGCCGATGTCCGAAATCATCACCTGCCCGACGGGGCTCAGCGGCCGAATTCGCGGCATGAAGGTCCGCGAGGAGCGGGTCCTCGCCGATCGCCGGCTCGCGAAGTCCGGCGGCCAGGTCGACGAGCTGCTCGCCGCCTGCTGGGAGGAGACGCTCGAGGCCGGGCCCTACGACTTCGGCGAGAAGTCCATCGACTGGGGCGTCGTGCTCCAGGGCGATCGGTTCTACGCGCTGCTGCAGATCCGCGCGCTCACCTACGGCCCGACCTACGCGTTCTCGGTCAATTGCCAGAACGAGGCTTGCCGCGCAAAGATCGAGTGGGAGCTCGACCTCGGTGAGCTGCCCAGCCGTACCCTCTCGGAGGAGAGTCGCGCAGCGCTGCTTGCCGGGAACCGCTTCGAGACGACGCTACCGGATGCCGGCAAGCGTGCGTGGTTCCGACTGCTGACCGGTGCCGACGAACGCAAGCTGCCGCAGCTGCGTCGCAGCGCTGGCGACCAGCTGCTCTCGGCGATGCTCGCGTTTCGCGTGACTGAGGTTGAGGGCGTCGAGCCACGCGACAAGAAGCGCTTCATCGAGGAGCTGAGCCTGCGCGACGCCGACTTCCTGGTCGACGAGTTCGACCGGGTCGACTGCGGCGTCGACACCGGGATCGACGTCGAGTGCTCCGAATGCTTCGGGACCCAGGAGGTCGACCTCCCTTTCGACCGGAGCTTCTTCATGCCGGGGAAGGAGCGGACGGCGAGACGGCGGGACCGGAGCAGCTCCTTCCGAGGGTAGATCTCGATGGCTGGCGCGAAGGCATCTTCCAAATGTGCTGGCGACAGCACGGCGGCTCGGGGCTCAGCGTGGGCGTCGAACAGGTGCTTGCCATGACCATTGCCGACCGCGACTGGTTCCTCGAGCGCATCGGTCAACAGCGCACGCGCGAGGCCAAGGAGATCGAGAAGGCCGGAAAGCGGAGGTCGTAGCTCGTGGCGCTCAACAACCTCGGCCTCGGCTTCGTGTTCACGGCACGCGATCTCGCCTCCGCAAAGATGGCCGGGCTCGAGCACCGCTTCGCGAGCCTCGACGAACGCGTTTCCGGTGGCACCGCGCGCATGACCGGCGCGTTTCAACAGCTCGGCATCGGCCTCGCTGTGTTCACCGCAGGCGCAGCGGCGGTTGCAGGTGCACTGTCCCTGGCGAACGCGGCCGGGCGCTTCGAGCAGGGACTCGCGGCGATCGGTGCTGTCACTCGGGCGACGTCCCGCGAGCTGGGCATGCTGCGCGACGCCGCGATCCAGGCCGGCATCGATACTCAGTTCTCTCCCGACGAGGCGGTCGCCGGCCTGCAGTCGCTGGCCACCGCAGGGCAGACCGCCACCCAAGCCACCCGCACGCTCATCCCCGTGCTCGATCTCGCCGCGGGCTCCCTCGGCCAGCTCGGCGTCGCGCAAGCCGCCGAGGCAGTCGTCGGAACGCTCAATGCCTACGGTCTCGCCGCTGACAATGCCGCGGGGGTGACCGACAAGCTGCTGCGCATCACCCAGCTCACCAACTTCCAGACCCGCGACTTCGGTGCCGGTCTGTCGAAGGCTGCGGCCACCGGCGCCGTGTTCAGCCAGAACCTCGACGACGTGCTCATCACCATGGGCCTGCTGCGCAACCGCAACATCGACGCCTCGAGCTCTGCCACCGCCTTCCGCGAGTCGGTCCGCCGCGTCGGTGCCGAGAGTCGGGCCCAGCAGGCGATTACCAGCGCGGGGGTGAAGGTCTTCGACGACCAGAGCGGCCGCATGCGGTCGATCGTCGACATCATGAGCGACTTTGCTCAGGCGACCTCGACGATGGGCGATGAGGAGCGGAATCGTCGAGTCGTCACGGCCTTCGGCGCGCGCGGGCTCCTCGCCTTCAACGCGGTGCTGAACGCCAGCTTCACGACCATGCGCGACGGTCAGCAGGTGACGCTGCGCGGTGCCGAAGCGATCGCGGCCCTGCGCGACCAGATGACCGACGCCGGGGGAACGGCGGCGCGCTTCCGCGAGCAGCTCCTCGACACCTTCGAAGGCCAGAAGACCCTGCTCAAAGGCACGCTCCAGACCTTTGCCATCGTGCTCGGCGAGCCGTTCGCCGCGGTCTTCAAGCCCATCGTGCGCGCGGTGGTCGACACCCTCAACGCGATCCTGCGCGCCTTCCAATCCGTTCCGGCACCCATCAAGCGCATCTTCGCGGGCATCGTACTCGCGGCGGGAAGCTTCCTGATGCTGGTCGGCGGGGTCATCGCAGCGAAGGCCGCCATCGCGCTGCTGGTCATTGCGTTCAAGGCGCTCGGCATCACCGTCGGCGGCATCCTCGCCACGCTCTTGCCGGCGATTCTCATCGTCGCAGTGCTCGGTGCAGTCGTCGCCGGCTTCGTGGTCGCGTTCCAGCGCAACGTCGGTGGCATCGCGGATTTCGTTCGTCGCATCGGCGAGCGGGTGAGCGTCTTCTTCAATGGCCTCAAGCAGCTCTTCGAGCAGGGCGGCTTCTCCGGCGCGGTGCGTGACGAGCTGAATCGCGCCGAGAACCTGGGGCTCAAGCGTTTTCTCATCTCGCTCTACCAGATCGTCTTTCGCATCCAGCAGGTGTGGGAGGGATTCAAGGAAGGCTTCTCGCGCAGCATCGAGGAGGCGCGCCCGGTATTCGAGGACCTGATGGACGCCTTCAGCGAGCTGGGTCGGGAGATCGGCGCGCTCTTCTCCGGGCTCACCGGTGGGGCCGCGGGTCTGCCCTCGTCCGAGTTCCGCAGCTTCGGCCAGGCAGCGGGCGCCGCCGTAGCCACGGTCGTCCGTTGGCTCACCCAGCTCATCGCTGTCTTCACGCGCATCACCAGCGGCATCATCGGCGGCTTCCGTTCGATGCAGGAGTTCATTCTACGGCGTCAAACCACGGTTGCCTTGTGGTAACCCCTCGGCATAACAGCGCTTCTCGCGCCGCCCGGGGACCTCTCAGTCGTAATCTTGCCATGAGCTGAGGCAGCGGTTCCGTCGAGGG
>Ga0180009_10001082_pt1 | contig 34266 bp, 31 predicted proteins | sample OS_PC_MetaG_FD_123537 | JGI IMG/M metagenome (GOLD analysis project Ga0180009, IMG submission 123537) | Groundwater microbial communities from the Aspo Hard Rock Laboratory (HRL) deep subsurface site, Sweden - OS_PC_MetaG | ecosystem: Environmental > Aquatic > Deep subsurface > Groundwater... | reverse complement strand
TTTCTTAGAAAATCTTAGTAAGAAAGAATTAAAAAGTTTGCAAATAAACGCACATAGAGCATTCTATAAAACAAGTGATATTACTAAAGAAGGTAGCTTTTTACATTATGCAAATGAAGCCATTAATAGGTTTATTGGTGAACCTTTCAGGGAGAATTTTTTCAATCAAATTTCTGTTGAGAGTATTGATGGGGAAATAGCTACAATAACTGAAATCTTTGATTTCACATGCAGGAAAGTTGGTGGGACAATACAAGAAGATATCCTTCTTTTACTTGAGGATGGAGAAGTTGAAATATTACAATCATTTGATGTTGAATTTATTTTTCCAAAAAAAATGAATAAGAATAAAATTAGTATAGACCTATTACAGGAAGAATATAAAATTAATCGCTTTGGTAAAAATGGTTATGAATATAAAATGCAGGATTATAATAGCATTGATATGCTTCATATTAAGTATAAATTAAAATATCAAAAAAACATCTTTGTTTCACATAGCTGTCAAATGGCTAAGCCTACTAAAAACATTACTATCTCATTTAGATATCCAGATAATTATCATTTAAGAGTTGTCCCATTTACTTTACATCCCGATGAAATTATCTGTGAAGTAGGAAAAGGGTGGGCTATGTGGAAGTATAACAATTGGATGATTCCATTTCAAGGTTGTTATTGGGAATTTGATGAATGAATTGGTTGATTAGGAAAATAAAACGGTAATAAGAAGGTAAGTCGCAGCAAAAAACATCTATATTTTTTGGGTACATTTTCGCCATTTCTTGTGGATAACACTTTATGATTTGTTTGGATCATTTCTATTCTTTGTCGGATGTCCCAGGCCTATTTTGAACAGATTGTTAACTCACTTTCACAATCAGGTGATTCTCTTAAAGAAAGATTTCTCAAATAATTATCAACATGGATAAATAGTGTATGTCTTTGGCAATAGGCATCCGAGATTGGATACAGGTATGGTGGATGGAAATAGTAGCTCAACACCATTTCTCAATGATCTTTTTGTTTTTTACTGATCCCGGACTGAAAAGTGTGAATATTTATCTGATGGAATGAAGTAAATGCAGCCCACTTAAATTTGAATATTTGTCGTGAGAACCTATCCCTGACAGGTTGCTCCTCAGCAGAGCCTGTTTCCGTTTCGGTTCAACATTTGCAAATTTCAACAAGCTTAACTATATTTGCAACTTGTTAAAAAAGGCATCCATTTACCGACCAATAATTAATTATTAAAAATTACCAAATGATACCTAAACTTTTACTTAATATTGCGAAGTGTAAGTATTTCATGGCTTTAGCTTCCACTGCTAATCATGCGGACCCTTGTAATGACATTGTTGACTCTCAGAGAGCAAAAGGAATAGCCTCTTTAAATGATTTTCAATTACCAGAGCCCTGGAATGGAGATATTATTAATGCTCCTATATTAGTTGTGAGTTCAAACCCAGCATTTACAGAAGGAGAACTATTTCCTACTTTGAAATGGCCAGACCAAATGATTGCAGATTTTTTCATCAATCGATTTAAAAATAGAGAGGAAGAATATAGTTGGGTTTACAAAAACAAATTTATATACAAAAATTGCACAAGGAGCAGGTCTCAACCATATTGGTCAAGTATTAAAAACAGAGTTAAGGAATTAATTAACCGAAATCCAATTCCAGGTATTGATTATTGTGTTACTGAATTAGTGCACTGTAAATCTGTGAGTGAGATTGGGGTCGCAAAGGCTCTGCCAAAATGCACAAAAAGTTTCTTAAAAGAGAAAATTGAAATTAGTGGTGCAAAAATTATTATTGCAATAGGGGCTCATGTTCGAAATTACCTTGGATCAACAAGTTTTGGAACTACAATGAAATACAATGGAATTCCCGTCATATTCCTTCCGGCACCTAATGCATGGGGAAAAAAAACACTTCATGATCATTATTATGAAAACGAAATTGCAGATTTTAGAGAAATTCTTAATGATCCAATTGCTGAGAGAAGCATTGAGTATAGTGAAATAAACTTACCTACAGATGATGAGGTAATAGATTTTATAAAAGCCCAATGTGATCATAAATAATTCAATAGATTCTTTTGAAATTTAGACTATAATAGGCATTCCTCATAAAGAGAAATTTGAATTTTCGAAGTTTCACTTTTACTCTAAGTGAAACTTGATAATAATCTTAATCCTCACTATACCAGTGTCTTGCGCTCATCTTTAAATTCTAACCTTAAAATAAGTTTCACTTTTCCTCGAAAGACCTTGTTTTTGAAACATGGATTCCTTACCCTAGCCAAAACTTTTAAAACACCCGTCAAATGGCACTCTCAGGACAAAAAACCACGGCTGATTACATCGAATGGGATAAACTTCAAAACCTCATCCTTAAACTTGAAAGGTATGGTGATTTCAAATTTGCCTTACTTTTGGCAATAGGAAGCTATACCGGACTTCGCATTAGTGAATGGCTAATTCTCAGCTGCTTTAATTAATAATCTACTACCTAATCTTCATTCTCAAAAAGAACTGGCTCCATGCCTTTATTGTAATCCTACATCCGTCTCTTAACCATCTCCAGGATTTCAGATTTAATGGTGCTATCCTACCATGTGTAAAGATATTCCTGAGTTTAAATGTGAGTTATTGCATTTATTAAGAGCAAGGAAAGAATTAGTTTCATAAGTGTATTTCCTCAAATCAAATAAAATATTATGTGAACAATCGGTAAATCCTCAATTATAAAATATGATGAATTGCCTTCATCTGTTTTGCTACCTCCTGAATGTATTCATACTTCCAGGCACCTGAAAATTGATTGTTGAAAATCCCGAATGTCTGCTTTTCAATATTAAACATTGCTCCTTTTATGTAAGGGCTTCCATCCTTCTTATAACAATTGTGTTCCGTCACATTATTGATCTGTTTAGTGTCGTATCCAAAGAATCCCTTCAGGAGAGTTTTGTGTAGATTATAAAAACTTGTGCAACCAATTAGTATGTAATCAAATGATCTTATAAATTTTTTAAATTCAGGAGATTGAAACAAATTCGTTCTGTGGGAGGTGGTGTGAGAATATTGATGGTTTTTTGAAGGAGTATCATATAATTCAGTAAAGAAACAGTGACCCTCAAACTTCTGTACTCGAGGAGAATTCCATAAATATTTCTTGTATAGTTTTGGGTCATCTTCATTAAAAGCTGCAACCCATTTCGAATGGATTCCCCATGTATGAGAATGTTTTTTAATTTTCCTGTAGTCATTAGGATAATATGGGTCAAAAAATGCTGGCTGGGGTTTTAAAAGTAGGGAGTGATGGAAAAATTGTTCTTGAAAAAATAATTCAACCGATTTTGGATCATCACGATCAAGATCAAAGGCTAATTCCTGGCCGAAAATCAAAATTTTACTCTTAGGATTGCCCATTCCCAGGAAAAAGGGATTTGAGATATTGTTAAGAATATTGGAATCAGGATCTATCATGATCATCCTTTGGAATTTTGCATATGCTATTACCTGATTCTGGTCCAATATGGTGGCAAATTCTTTTTTGCCTTTGTTGATCAGATAATCTTTGTATTTGATTAAATTATTGTTTAAAAGAGAATTAAACATTGCAAAGTGTATTTAATAATCAAAAGGATGTCTAAGATTTTCTTTTTGATGCAATTTAAGAATAATGTTTTTATCCACAAAACTGTACTATTATGGTTTTGCTATGATGGCAAAGATTGATCATACATTAGCGGATAATGCCCATCTTTAACTCTTATTGTTCTTAAGTAACCATAAACAGTCCTTTAATGAATTCTTACATCTGTGTGAACCATTCTTGAAGTGAGCCGGCTTTTATTCAAATAGGTATATGTTCCTCCTGCTAGTTCGGGATGTTCTTCTTCAACCTCTTTAATAGTCTTTACCATCAGATTTATATCCTGCACATCCCAACTATTATCACCATTCAGGTCCATGACCCAGAAGTCAACGGCCATACCTTTTAAATGATAACTGTCATCAACGGCATTTGGTAGAAGATCATTATACCAGTGTGGACGTTTCTCGGAAATAATCAGGTATGCTGATGTGTGATATTTATCCTGCAACATTTTAGCAATTAATTGCTTTTTTTGCATGATCTTTTCTCCTCCCGGAATATGTGTTAGGTAGAAGGCAAACAAAAACAAGACCAGGAACAGCAAACCTGATACTGCTAAAATACGGGTCAACAACTTCATAGGTTTTAAACGCATCCATTATCAATACATTGTACGCCATTGATTACTTAATAATTGTAAGAGGTAAGGCAACATATAAAACATTTTTCCGTTTTTATTTTAGGACAATCTTGTGAACGCTATTTTTAGAACAGCATTTAAGTATTTGAATAAAAGCTCCTACCGAAGCAGTGCCAAAATCAATTATATAGGATTCTCCATCATCACTATCATTAAATGGTCCTAAAATACTATGTATAACTCCAAGCAATGGTTTTGATTCTGATATTCTGTTGAACCATTTATTAAACCAGACATCAATAATCCCTTTCACCGACTCTGCATTTGGATAAAAAACCATTTCACAATGGAACCAAGGAAATGGATTTACAACTATTTCAGTGGATCCCAATTGGAAATTAAAGGGTGAAAAGCCAGGAATATCTTCGACTAGCATTCCTTTATTTTTATCTTCCAAAATAGGCCAACATAAATGCGTTTCAACTCCTCTTTTCCTGTTATATGTTAGAAGATCATGACGATAATATTTTTTTTGTTCTGGTAAAACTGATTTGTTGATCATAGGACCGGGACTCCTATTGTATGGAAACATATCTTCCTCATCACAAAGAACAAACAAAGTTTTTGAATCATCATCACTTGCAATATTGTCCAACAACATTTCCATCTTTAATGAATCATATGCTTTTAAAAGATGCTTGATATAATCATTTCGAACCAAGGCAGCGGTTTTAACCAATCTTTCCATAAGCTTTAGATAGACTGAGTCCCTACATGATTACAATATGGATCATACAACTGCTGAATGCTTCCTGTTTGTGCAATGAATCCACCGGAAGTAATCCCCATGATTTTATATTCTTCTGGGAAGATTTCGTGTCCCAGATTATTTTGATCAACATCCATAGAAACGACCATGTTTCCATAACGGACTAAAATATAATTCGATGCATAACCTAGCATTATTCCTTCACCAATGGAAAGACTTCCTATGTGATTATCTTGTTCATCTCTGGCTACCAAAATTGAGCCGTACTGTATTACTGTCCTAATCATAACCTAAGTATTTTATAAAATTGAATTTGAATCTTATCACCAATCATTATTACCAAACAATACTTCAATGTCTATTGAATTTTCGTATTCAATTACTCTATAGAAAATATATTTCTTTGGTACTCCACCACCTCTTGATTCACAGATTAAACCTGTCCACATATTGCTGTTGATCTGCTTTCCATAGAATCCGTGAATAGAATGGGTATAATTAATATTGCTGGAAGAAATGGAATCAAAAACCTCAGCAAAATCTAAACTAAATTGAACTGGTTCAACGATATCATATACTATTTTCCTTTCCGAAATGAATCTTTTAGCATCTCGAAGCGCAGTTGTATCTGTGCTGAATATTTTTAGATTATTATTTGACGCTTGTTGTGCATTGGCACTCAAAAGAATTAGTACAAGGCAAATAGAAATAAGGCATCTCATGTTTCTGGTAATTAAATGATTATTAATTAGTTAATAGTGCCTCTTTTGAGGCATTTGCGTAGTAGATTTGGATTTGTTTATATTTTTTAGTTTGGAGAAGGTGGGTCATTGAGTTGAGTAAATTTTGAGATGGTGAGTTGGTAAGAGAGGTTGATACAAATTGTTTGTGGAGATTGTGTGATGATGAAATTGATTTTAGTAATTTTTTAGAGTAAGCATTGATTCCAAAAATTGCGATGGAACCTTGGTGTTTTGGGATAGATGAGATAATTGAATTAAAATACTGATGTGTTTTTTGAGGGCAGTAAGTAATTGAATGCTTTTTGTTAGAGTTTTTAGAAGGGTCTGTTTTTTTTGATTTGAGTTTGAAAGTGATGAAATCATTTTCTTTGAATGTGGGCATAAATTTAGATTTAGTGAAACATATGGTTACTTATAAGAAATACGATCTGACTATATGCGTGAAAGACACTGCATAATTACTAAATAGGTTCCACAGGAAAAAATTGAATATGCGGAATCTCCGCACTAATGTCAGGCTGACATGCTTGATGAGATTGATTTATTGCAAAAAACGGCTTATCAATTACTGTTCATAAATTGTTTTATTCGTTCACATTTTTCGTATTCTTCCTTCTTCGAAAAATGTTCTACCATAGTATTTAGAATATCCAACTGGCTTTTAAGAAGGTTTTTGTAATCAGCATTAGGTTTAGTAATGATTTCCATATATAACTGTTCAAATACTCCATCAAGGTCCTTAATATTCTTTTTTTCGATCAAACTTAATAGGAAATCAGCTGGGGGCTTATCTTTTTTGTTCATTGGGAAAATCTTAATTATTATCTTATTTCAATATTGAACTGTTTTTTACAATTATTCGTTCTGACCCCAGATCCATTTCCTGATTTGTAATAAATGAATAAAAGCGTGCATCAATAAGCAGCTCAGAAATTCTCACCTGATGCCAGGCAGGATTTTTGGGATCTGTCTTAATTATTATTTTAGCCTGTTGATTTTCTCCACCTTTATGGATTTGTAGTTTGTTTTTAGCACACTTTTCCCAGGCTTTCAAGTTTTCTGTTCTAGTTTCGATACGGATGTCAATATCCTTTCTATTCCCTTCTTCCCATAAGTCTTCCTCAAGCCATCTGGGTTTAATATTTTTTATATTATTTCGTCCAAAAGTCCTGATTTTTCTAATTAGCTCTGGTCCCAGGTAAACATTGGTTAAAAATACTTTTAACCAATCTCCAACTTGTTTAGTCTTTTGGTGACCTTTTACAAGAGGCATGGAATTGATATATTCAATATTATTATAGATTAGCCCATTTTTTACCTCAAAAGATATGTGTATTGGTTTTCCGTATTTTGTTATACCAGCACATCCATCCCAGTATTCTGCCGGTGAAAAAGATTCCCGTTCAAACTCCCTTTCGTCCTCATATATATGTTTTTCAATAATCCGGTTCACGGGTATGGACCGAAAGAATGTATCTCCTTCGCATTTTCCTGTTACATACCATTGGCCTTTTGATTCTTTTAATACATAAGGCATAAAGTCTTTTAGTGTTTTCTTTTCAGCTTCTTTATTCGGATAATAATTCCCGATGTAAATTAACTTCCTGATAATTACCCTGTCCTGAATTATCCAATATAGCTCTGTTATGTTTTCTGAAAGTTTGTAGTCTTTTAGAAAAGGAGTTTCAAAATCAACAATTGTTATGTGACTTTCATCTTTGAAGCTATCATCATAAATTTTTCGAGAACTCTTATCTAAACTTTCAAGCAGGCTAGCAAAAGGTAGTTCGCCATAGTTTTTTAGTGATGGTATCCAGGATTGTATGTCAGGGGCATGCTTTTCCGATATATTGTATTTTTCTATTTCTGAAATAACAATGTTTTTGTTGAGTTTGTACAAAAACTCTCTACCCAATCGGGATTGTTGCAGTATATCCTCCTGAACCAACTCATTTAATCTGTCGCGAAAAATTGTGGGCACTCCCTTATCATTGCTTTTATTTATAAAAGGGTGTTCATCAGTTTCGTCATTTTTCTTATTCAGGATTAAAAGATATTCGCCTTTGGTAACTTTTTGTAAAATTTCCTGCCTGGTAAACTTCCTGTTTGGGTTGTCCAGAAAGAATTTTAAGATAGCATATCGCTGACGCGATGTATTATCAAGAACAATATCAAGTAATGAGGACATATGCTTAAGTTTTTGTAAAGATATTGAATTTCATGCGGATATTCCGCATGATTAATTTCTTCCTCTGAGATTTAATGTATAATATTGCAAACTGAAAACCACATGCTGAATTAAACAGAATAACTATGCTACAAGATCCCGTTGATCATCTGCTTATGTCACTTCATAATAATTTTGGATGGGGTGATCCTTTTGAGGTTTTTGATAAAATGGATGAAGAATCAAATGCGGAAAGCGCTGATGAAAATCTGCCCACTTATCATGAAACGATAAAATATATGAATGAGAACGACATGCTTCAGCAAAAGTATCATTCACGACCAGGGATTCATTACAAAAAAGATGAGTGTTCATATAATTTTTCTAAGGAGAATGAAGGTCCCTGGCCGGATAATCTTTTTGACTTATTGGGTAAATATATAGTTGATAGGTACGATGAAGAAGGTAAGATCTATCTCTTCGAAGATTGTATTAGCAAAGTGGGCGAGAAGTATTTTATAGAATCTGGCCTAAACTTAAAAAAAGGGAAACAATACTTTATAAACATTGTCCGTGAAATAGTACTCTGGCACGAGCTTGGTCATTGGATCACACACTGGATGACAGGAAATGATAACTGCAGATGGAATCTTACCGAGTCATATATTATAAATGGATCAACCAAGGATACACATGAAGGCCTGGCACAAGCATTTACATTTTATGCTATCATTAAAATTTATGACCAAAATCAGCGAAACAATTACTTGCAGGTCTTTAACTATATGCTAAGAGATCAAGCATCTTGCTATCATAAACACTATGAGATAATGAATCATCCAAACTTCAGCTGGAAAGGATTGTTGAGGGGGATTAAGATGCTGCGCATTAAGGAAAATCCTGAACAGGTGACGATTGATAATCTGGTTAGCGAGATGCCTAAAATACTTTTTAATTAGAATTCCTAAATTTAACAATAACATTTAAGGTAATACTTAAAATTATGGAAACAGCAGAAATAAAGAAAATATTGGATGCAGCATTTTTTGATATAGATCGCTTTGGAAGAAGGTATCCATACAAAATCACTCTTGTTGATGGTTCAGAGCATATTGGAAGTTTGGCAAGAACAGATAGATCCGTAGATGGTACATATATTGAGATTTGTTTTAAAGTACACGATAACCCAAACTTATGGTTGGAGGATCCTGAGTACTTATCCGGGAATATGAAATGTCTTAACCCGGAGGAGATAATGAAGCTTGAAGTCTGGTCGGGTTATAATAATGAGAAAATGCATTTTATACAAGAAATTACAAGATGGTTAAATAATAGTATAATAAGACCCCATCTGAATAAACCAAAACACATATACAACATTGCTTTTCATCATTTATTAAGATGGTATCCTCAGATATCTGAAGCTGGCCTTGACACGTATGAATTAGACTTTAGTGAAAGAGTCTCAAATTGGAGAGTCTCGAGAAGAGCCCATAAGGCTATAATGGCTAAACTTCCCGATATTAAGGAGTTGACAAAAGGAAAAATCACGGATATATTAAAAGAAATAACTCATCCTGAACACAATGCTCCGGTTGCCGTAATTAAAGATAAGCTATTAGCGTTAAAAGATATTACAGAAAAAAATGTTGAAGATATATTAAATGCCGGGTATGAAGTAATATTAATATCGAAAGAAGAGAGTAAGATTCTTAATGGAGGTAAGAAAACTGATTACACATTGGATGGGAAAAAAGAAAAAGGAAAAGGCTATAGTAAATCCGGTTCGTATTCTGATCGTTTGAATTCAATCCAGGCCGAAATCATATCAAAGGATGAACGGGAACATTTAATTAAAACTTTGAAAAAGTATTATTAATAGTTAATCGCTTAAAAAAAATGATAAACCGTATAACTGATCATCTGTTAATGTCACTTCACAATGAATTCGGATGGGGTGATCCTTATGATGAACTCGACAAAATGTTTGGAGGAGACCGTGAAACGATTATTAAAATGATAGATTCGGGAATGTTGGGATATAATGGAGAACAATTTGGCACTGACAACCTGGGATCAGAATGGCAAAGAGCCGCAGGTTACAGAGAATATATCGCAATACCAAAGATTGACTTTAGTGAGAGCAATTGTGAGAATTATACCGAGATCATAGAAGCTTGTGAGAATGACAAACCCTTGCCAGGCAAAATATTTGATTTACTGGGAGAGTATAGGCTGAAAGAAAAGGATGCATATGATCAGCAGGGAGAGATAATTATTTATAATAGATGTATCAGGCAAGTTGGTAAAAAGATTTATAAAGAAACCAGCTTTGGAAGTGAAGTAACAGAAGATACGATAATCAATTATCTCTATGATATAGTTCTTTGGCATGAATTGGGTCATTGGGTCACACACTGGATGACAGATAGTAACTTGCACAGATGGAATAATCAGCCAAAATTGTTTGATGAAGCAAATACGGAACTTTTAGAAGGATTAGCACAATGTTTCACATATTATGCTATGAATCATCTTAAAGATGATAAAGAAAAAGAATGCTATATGAAAGTCTTCGAATCCCTGTTGAAGGATCAGCCGGATTGCTATCATAAACACAAAGAGATTATTCAGTGTAAAGTATTTACGTGGAAAGGCTTAATGAAAGGAATTGAAAATCTACGTACAGAAAATGATATTAATAAAGTAAGCCTGGAGGATTTGAAAAAAACAATATCCAAATATTGGCAAATTTAATTTAATCCGGGTCCAGAATTTCAATTACTTTACCACCAAGAGGGCCAAATTGAAATGCTTCTCCCTTTCTGAGTCCAATGAGTGCTTTGTATTCTTCAGAATCTTTCTTTATTGAAACGTATCCCTCATTACTTTTTCCCATAAAAACCAATAATTCTTCATTGTTGAATAAAACTTTTACGATGTCTCCATGCCTGATTTTCCTGGTCAAGTTGATGTTTTCCTGTAACTGTGATAGATGAAAATATTCTAATCTATTCTCCCCATAAAACAAATTAAGAACATCTTTTCCTTTGTTTTTAAGCAAATCATTAATCCCCTTTATTATAGGATCATTTGATTCAAAGTTGAGCTTGATCGGAGTTTTTTTGAAACTTGAAATTGTCTGTTTGTCCCTACATATAGTAGCTGCAGCCAGATAGCAAAAACAACAGGCAGGTATCTGTTTTACACTTGGTGAAGCGTACCCCCAATAATTTTGTTTGGTTTCAAATCCTATTTTGTACCCGTCTATCATGGCATTTAGAAATTCGTAATTCCTTAGCAGAGCATATGACATATTAGCTCTTCCTCTATTTGAAAATCTGCTGCCTGATTGACACCACAATTTATATGGTGCCTTGCGAATGAATGGTATCCAGCCCCTTACATATGACTGAAGGATTTCCTGGCTGTATCGAAGGGATTTCGGCACAAAATTTTTCTGAGTAAGCAGCCATGGTTTTTGCTCAACATTCTTCGTCCATTTTAACAGTAAGTCCTGTTTCATCTTTGAGTCATCAAACAGGAAACTTGTCTTCACCTCAAGATCTTTTGGTAATGCCAAACGAAAAGCAGGATTCTGAATAATAACTTCTTTCCAGCCTTTCTCCCTGATAATTGAGAAGGATTCATGGTCGAGCATTTCTTTTGGGAAAATTCTATCCGAGAAATCTGAAGTCTCGTTATTCAGTATGAGGTTGGTAGCCCTGATTACTGATAGTTCAATGGGCTCATTTTCTGAGACTGCTATGGTGTTTTCCAATATAAACCGGGTGGTTTTCTTTGCTGAGACTTTTGGATTGCGTAAAGATATTTTCTTTAAATCTTCAGGAAAACTCTTTGTTATTGCTTGTTTAAACTCTTTGCTTTCTTTGATGAATGGTTGAACCTTTAACAATTCTTTCCTGGTAAGCTCTTTATCCTCAACCCGTTCAATCCAGCCGGACATACAGGCCTCCTCAAAATTTTCTTGATGCCTGTTTCTTATATCTTCCGGAATCTTATCATAAAGTGCCGGGTTGATTTTGATTAATTGAACATAATCTTTTATTACAAATTTTACACCGAGTAGCTTCGATAATTCCGGCAAGGAAATGAATTCGATGTATTTTATTATATCCTTGATCTCAAAATTGCTAATGGTCCCTTTGATGATATCAGGGGCATGCTCGATGGAGAAATACCATAATTTCTTTCGTTGGATCCACCACTCTTTATGATCATTAAATTCCTGCATTGAATCAATTGCTGAATGATAATCTTCCAGGCGATCTTCCATTTTCAACTGCATGCTGGTTATAAAGAAATGGATATCATAAAACCAATCAGCAGGAGATTCATTATATCTTCCCTGACATTCATAAACAACCCGTTCCTGAATATCTGCCTTTAAAGCAACTACAGGTAATCCTTTACTATATAAAATATAAAATGAGTAATCGCTAAGGTAACTTCTGGCATAATTTTCGGAAGCAACGCACCATCCGGAGCCACGGCTGAGTGCAGAAAGTTTGGATGCGTTCTGAACTCCCTTGGCAACAAAAGTCCACCCATCCTGTATGATACTACCAAATTTAAAGGCTGACTTTAAAAAATACAATTTTGCAGGATTAAGATTGGGGCTTACCCGATTGTTCTTTATTCTTCTATACAACCAATCAATTACATCTTTGTCCGGGGTCGCAACGGCTCTTCTTGATCCATAGCCCGCTTGCTCAAACATGGAGCGCAGCAACAGAATTTGGTAAGCAGGTTGGCTCTTGTATTCAGTTGCCATCAGTTTAATCCAAAGATCAAATTGCCGCTTTTTTCTCTTGTTGATTATATCAACGAGTAATTCAGTAGCTTCGTTTACCCCTTTTTCTGCTTTGGTTTTTCTAATGAACTCAAGCTGTTCCTTATCAAGCTCCTGATCGGTGGTGATGGCAAGGTCTAAATCAACATGCTGCTTGGATATAAAAAAATGCTTTGTATTGGCCACTAAAGGCCAAGTGACCTGCTCCATTAATGCAGGCAGCATGGTTTCTTTAATAAAATTGATTAAAGTATGCTGATCTTTAACAACCGTCTGCCATGCGATCTCATTCTCATATTTGGCTACTACAATATTTAGGCAAGGATCATCAATCCCAAACTTTTTGAGTTTTGTTGGATATTTATAGTTGGCTGATGACATACTTTAATGGCTGATTCATTTATTGAATAAATGTCCGGGATGATTAAGATTCTCTATAACTTTTATTCCGGCATCTTCATATGCCTTGTCCGGATCCGGACGATTGCTTTGGGGTAATTTTTTATCTTCATCCTTATGAATCCAGACAATCTTCTGGCCTAAATATACATCAATCGCCTCCTCAATACTATTTGTGTCTTTTAATCTTAAAACAAGCTGTTTTACAGGAACCTTATGTTCATGCTTTAACTTGCAGCTCGATCTGTTCTTCTGCTTCTCAAATTTTGCCTGCTCACCCCAACCTATTTCAAATATATCTCCCAAATCATTGTCATCACAGTACTTTTTTGCCATTTCACTTACTCCTACCGGAACATAATCACCTGTAACCCTGAATGACCTGTCGATTAAATACCTTAGAGAACTTATCTGCTTCTTTAGTATTTTTCTTGCTCCAGGATCATATTCTCTTTCGTAATCATCTTCAATCTGCAATAATATATCCTTCATGTAAAAACCGGCTTTCGCAAATGGTTCAAAAATTTTGGTTGCATCCATAAAATACTATTTATTGTTGGTTTCGAAATTTCCCTTTTCGTATTAAATATACGAAAATAATTTAGGTTATATAAGAATTACAGACTCACCAGTTACTCTTTTCTCAAAATTTACTCAGTGAAGTGAGAAGTTCGCGCACTTCAACAATCAACACTGAGCCTGACCTGACGAATGGAAGGTCTAATCCCTGATCGTCAATCCTTTTCGATTGAAGATCAGGGATCAACGATTTTTGATTTTTGAAGAATGTCCTCCTTCGCTAAAGCTTCGGAGGACGAAGGTGGAGCTGGAGGGAGTCGAACCCTCGTCCAAACAAGGAACAAAGATGCTTTCTACATGCTTAGCCGATTGTTGATTGTCGGGCAAGACCCGGGAAACGGCACCCAAATCTGACCGTATCTTCTTATTTTCGCCGCGGTGCCGAAGCTTCACCACAACTAGCCCGATGTTGATGAGCGCTTCTTGGCCCGGCCGGAATCAGGCGGATCCACCGGAGAAACGTCTCGTCCCAAAACCTTGTCCCGGGATTATGCCTGCTCTACTTGATTCGATTAGGCAGCGAGAGCGAAATTGTTATCGCCAGTTGTTGTTTTGCAGATGAGTTAACAGGCGTATCTGCAATGCCCGGCATGCTTACACGTTCATCCACCTTGCTGTCAAAACCGGTCAGCCCCGGATGTGAATTGTCAATTCTGTGTTGTCAATTCTGTATTTGCATTGTGACGTGCAATTAACATATAATGATCTCCGATCTCCGATCTCCGATCTCAGATCTGCGATCTGCGATCTGCGATCTGCGATCTGCGATCTGCGATCTGCGATCTGCGATCTGCGATCTTAATGCCAAAAAGTTTGCAAATATAGTGATTTTTCGCATTGATTATGAGCTTTTTTGTTTTTTTATTATTCCTGAATACTACAGATTGAAGAGGATGTAAATATTCATTGGAAGCAATCTAATATTCGACGAAAATAATCGAATATTAAAACTAGTGTTTTTACCCAGCGTATCGGATACTTGTTTTTTGGAAATTCCGGATTTTTTGGTAATATTTGACCAATTTATTGACCCGAACCAAAACCATGCTATGATTACTGTTGCGAAGAAGGCTTTTCTGCTTCTCTTATTTGTATTTTTTACAGCGTTCCTCTATGCTGATGAGTTTAAAGTGATCTCCTTCGAAAGCGATCCTTCTGACCTTTCTGCCCAGCGCTTTTCCAGAAAAGACATCAACGATCGTAATTGCGCGATCATTAAAGTGAAAACCGATCTTAGCGGACTCAGCTTCAATGCCAATAAAGGGATTGAAGGTAATGTGATCGAAAAAACCGGTGAGTATTGGCTCTATGTCTCCCCTGGTGAAAAGCGGATTGAAGTTAAAAAACAAGATTTTATTCCTTTGCAATTTGATCTGAACCGGAACATTGAATCGGGAATGGTATATGTGCTTATCCTGACAAGCCAGGATATGTTTGATAAGGGTAACACCACGGGATTTCTGCTGCTTATCAGTGAACCAACAGACGCAGAGGTCTGGATAAACGGCGAGTACCGGGGACAAACCACTTTTCAGAATGAGTTTCAGCAAGGCCAATACTCCTTGCGCCTGGTGAAAGAAATGTACGATCCTCTTGAGACCAGTTTTACAATTTATCCGGATTCAACACTGGAGATTTCATCAACCCTTATGGCCGCTTATAGCGTGGTTAATATAGTCTCCCTCCCTGAAGATAGTGCAGGCATCATCCTGGATGATAAACCTTTGGGTGCATTTACCCCTTTTTCAGCGCAGATCACGCCGGGCAGACATAAACTGACTCTCCGGAAAGAGCTTTTTGAACCGCTGACCTATGAATTTGATATTGAAAAAGGTGAAACACGCAGCCTGGATCTCGAGATGAAGCCCATCTTCGGAATTGTAAATATTACTTCTCCGGCAGATGTTGAGATATTTGTTGATGGAAATTCTGTGGGCAAAGGCTCTTTTTCAGGAAGATTGCCTAAAGGAATGCATACAATCGAGGGGCGTAAGGATAGCCATCATCCGCATACCGAAAAAATCGAAATCATAACGGGACAGAATCATGTTATAAGCCTCTCTCCAATCCCAATAACAGGATCACTTTCCGTGCAGTCTGAACCGCCCAAAGCTGATATTTTTATCGATGGCGACCCATATGGCACTACTCCGCGTATTATCAACGATCTTCTGGTTGGAAACCATGTCCTTGAGCTTAGAATGGACGGAAAAGAACCCGTAATTCGCCAGATAACCATCAGCGAAGATACAAGAACCCAGGCCTCAGAGTCTCTGGTCGCAGCAGCCATTGTGCCTGTTAAACCCAAAAAACAGGAGGAACAACCGGGTACTCAAAAACAGGCAGAATCGGAACCAAAAGCCCAAACACAAAAGAAAGAGGGCTTCGGACATAAAGGTTTTTATATTAAGCCTTTTGCAAAGTACTCGTTCGGTATGGCGGGAATGGGTAACCTTTATCCATTTTCCCAATACAATTACAGCTATGAACGATACAACTCAGACTCCAGAACCTATACCTATGAAACAAACCGCATAATGCCAGGAAAAGGGTTTTCCTACGGCGGCGCCTTGGGGTATTATTTTAATGATTATTTCGGATTTGAATTTGAAATGAACTCATTTAATGGTGCCAGGAAAGAACTGACCTGGGATTATGCCGTTGCGAGCGATACGTATAATTATGTGATCAATGAGTTGCAGACCTTTCAATCCAAATCTTTAAACTATACTGCTTCAGTGCTGTTGGCTCTTCCTACAGAATATATCCTTTTCTATTCACGGATCGGGGCTGTGCTGTCAAATACGAAAATCAGGATAAGCATGGAAATCGATGATGTATATAATTATATCCCTTCAGGATCTTCCTTCTGGGAAACCGAGACATATCAATATTTTGAGGAATGGGAGTATACCGGACCAATGTCTTTCGGACTAAAAGGAGGGCTTGGCATCGATGTAAAAATTGCCGATCACTTCTACTGGAATCTTGAGCTTACCGGTCAATACCTGACTTTTACACCGGATAATGGCTCCCGTCTGGATGCTTATGAATATGAAAACGGGCAGCCTGTGAATATTGAGAACTCTGACTATTATACCCGGATTGAGTTTTTGGAGGAGTATACCGTACCTGCAGATTTTGATGATATTGATAAATCCCAACCCAGAAAAGTTATGGAATGTACCTATCCATTTCATTCTATCGGTTTTGTTTCTGGTTTTAAAATAAAGTTTTGATATGAGATATAGTTTACAAATCAGGATCACTTGTTTTCTGTTATTGCTTTTCCTGGGCCTGACAACAGGATTTTCTCAATCGGCTTACCTTGGGGCCTATGGCGGATCGTATCTGTATGCAGTTACAGACAACCTTTATGATTATTCCAACAATGGAATCGAAAATTATTACCATTCGAAAAAGATCTCCGGAGGCCGTGGCTATAACCTGGGAATCAAAGCTGGTATCAAAGTGAACGACTATCTTGGCCTGGAATTATTGCTTAATTCTTTTAATGGCAAGGAAGGAACCCTGTATTCAGAGTATCTGTATTCCTATTGGGTGGATACCCTTCGCGATACTATTATGGTTAAAATCAGTGGTTCCAGAAAAGCAAGAATGATAAGGATTATACCTTCACTAAGGTTTTCCTTGCCGGGAGACCATCGTGTTAATCCATACATCAGGATCGGAGGGATAATCGGATTTCCTAAAATGACCATTAATACGTCGGATGAAGATGATGATGATCGTGATGGTGTGTTGGACTATGACGATATTGTCTATGAATATAAAGGCGGGATGGCTTTTGGATTTCATGCCGGGGCGGGTGTGGAAATAAAAATTATTGAAAAGTTATTCCTATCGCTGGAGATCGCAGGTAATGTAATTTCCTGGACTCCTGAACGCAGTACGGTAACAGAATGGACAACCAACGGAACCAATGTGATCAATAATAAATCAAAATATGATCTTGAAACGGAATACGTGAAGGAATATAGCTATGATCCCAATAATATCGATGAAACATCACCCAGGAAATCAGTAAGGTTTTCTATTCCATACAGCAACATAGAATGGAACGCAGGCATTGTATACAGATTTTAATTATAAGATAAAAGCAAATCCATGAAGGTATTTTTTACACTGCTACTTCTTTTTTTGTACTGTTCTACGGGTGTTTTTTCCCAGGAAATACAGGAAATACTCCAATCCGGGAACTTCATCTGGGGCAGGGGAGAAGCTATAACATACCAGAAAGCAGATAAAATGGCTCTCGACGATCTTATTTCCAAGATTTCTGTGGAGGTGCAGAGCGATTTTGTAAACATGGTGGTTGAAGAAAACGACAGCATCCTGGAATACACAAAAGCCGTTGTTAGAACCTATTCAAACATACATTTATACTGGTCTGAGAGCAAGGTTGAGGAGGACGAATCCCAGGGCCTGACACGTGTATACCGTTTTATCAAAAAAGACAACCTTCATAAAATTTTTGATGATCGCAAAACCAAGATCATCGATTATGCCAAAACCGGTTATGAAGCTGAAACCGAATTACGCCTGGATGATGCCTTGAGAAACTACTACTGGGCTTTGGTACTGCTAAGAAGCCATCCTGAACACGGCAGCCTGAAGTTTAAGCTGGGCGATCATACGGAAGTCTTACTGTCAACCCGACTTTATGATAAAATAAACCAGTTGCTTAGTAACCTGGATATCAGCATTTACCAGGTCATGGAGGATAAAGATAAGAATGTTAAAACCTTTACCATAAAGATTGATTATGATGGCAAGCCAATTGAAGGGCTTGATTACCAGTATTTTTCAGGAAATAATTATACCGAAGCACGAGGAAAAGATGGTTTTGGTGTGATCGAACTATTCGGAGCATCTGCCGAATCTTTGGACAAAATCAGGGTATTGGTTGAGTATCAATATACCAACAAATGCGAATGGGATAGCGAACTTTCAAGCGTTATCAATAACACTCCCCCTCCTCCTTTTTTTAGGAAATCAGAATACTGGTTGCGGCTTCCCGACAGGGAAAGCATCACCGGCATGAAAAGTAAAAAGGCCCATATAACCTATCAAACCTTGCAGGATAATAATATCCGGAAAAAAGATTACAGGAAAACAGTTAATGATATTATTGAGGGAATTCAAACGGGAAATGTGCAATCTCTTGAGCATTTCTTTACCTGGGAAGGGTATGAAATGTTCATCAAGCTTGTTCACAATGGAAATGTGAAGGTGTTGCCGCTTACCGATACTATGAGCATAATAGAGGTCAATGATGAAGTTATGGTGCGCTCAGTGCCAATGCTCTTTGCTTTTCAAAATAACACGAAAAAATTCCTGGAAAATGTTGTTTTTATTTTTAATAAAGATCAAAAGATCGATGCAATATCGTTTGCTCTGAGCGATAAGGCAATAGGTGACATCGCAAATATGCCGGAAAGATGGGGTAGCGTTGAAGAAAAATACCAGCTCATAAAATTTATGGAATATTATAAGACGGCCTACTCATTGAAACGGCTTGATTATATCGAATCCATTTTTGCCGATGATGCCCTCATCATTGTCGGTCATGTGTTGGAAAAGGCTGAGCCTATTGATGGAATGTACATGAAACTGGGAAATGATCAGGTGAAGTACATCCGCAGAACCAAAAAAGAATACATGGAATCATTAAGAAAAGTTTTTATCAGCAACGAATTTGTTAACATCCAGTTTGAAGGTTCCGATGTGGAAAGAATTAATGATCCCTCTGATAAATTATACGGAATACAGATCGAACAACATTATTACTCGGCAAATTATGCTGATAAGGGATTTTTGTTTTTATTAATAGATTTGAATGATACCATGAACCCCAAAATCTATGTCCGGTCCTGGCAACCTCAAAAAAATCCCAATGGCAGTATTATCGGCCTGAGTGATTTTCACTTTTAGTGCTGAAAACAACATAGCCGCTTATTTTTCCTTTACTTCTTCAATACAAGCTCATAAGTAAATTCACGCTGTGTGGGTATTTGAATGTCTGCTTTGTCAGGACTGGTAACCATCGCCTCTGCAGTTCCAATTGTACTTTGCTTGACCAGGATGCCTTTTTCCCAGGAAAAATACCAGGTTTCGCTACCTTCAAGCGTGCCCCTGGTTACAAGGTTAATTCCTTCCTGTATGCCTTGTCCCTCAATAGTTCCTGAAAATCTGTTTACTATCCTGGCACATTCCATTCCTTCAATAGTGTCTGTACCATCGAATGTTTGATGGTTGTTAAATATCAGTATGACTTTACTGTCGTTTTCTGATTCATTAATCGTATCCGAATATTTCCATGAATCTCCTTGTTTTACAAGCTCATGCGGGAGTTTTGGAAAGAAATTCTGGTAGTTCATCGCCACCGATCTGGATTGTCCGGGGATTAATTCATACTTTACATTATCTGCACCGGTGATTACCGGATTTCTTCCATCCGGGTCAATGCAAAGATTAAATGATTTCCCTGTCGCACCGCTGACATCGCCGCTACTCTCTCCACGGGGACTGGCTATTTTCGTTTCCATTTCGTCAATGGTTACCTTGTAATCCAACTTTCCCTTTGTTTTTAATGCCGGTTCCATTGAGAAAATTAAATCTACGGTAATTCCAATTTCAATGTCGTTTCCCTGAAAACTAACCTTTTCATTAAGTTCAGTGTCCCAGTCATACAGCAGTGCTTGCCCGTCTTTGTTGCTATATTTCATGGCCAGTCCGGTTTCCGGGCTTCCTGTCAGGTCTTTCTTTACCTTGCAGCCTGACAGAATTACAATTGTCATTATCCCTGCCATTAACAGCATAGGGATCCAATTTACTTTACTTTTCATAATTCTTCATTTTTAATTCATTCATAACTTTCAATTACTCTCAGTTTTATCAGCTCGTTTACGATATCCATAATTTCCGATTTGTGCATGTCGCTTACACCTGCCTTATCCATTATTTCTGGAACACTCATGAATTCTGCGCTTGGAAAGGGCAGGTGGAACAGAAACCTGCCCTGAGGGATGGAAAGGTTTATCTTTCTTTCTTTCCTTTCGCGGCCAGTACCTTCCCAAATGGTAACATTACTAATGTATTGTCCGTCGCGCGAAGTCGAAAACCGCGCACCTGAATTCTGGCATTCACGTACCAAAGTCAATATTTTGTTTTCAGGAGGTTGAGCATTCAGGTAAGGACCGAGATCAATATCCATGATGATGCGTTTCTTAAGCAGCGAATAGCGAAAATATGGGCGTTTTTTCTCATATACCTCTTCTTTCGACAAGATGCCCATATCTGTCATTGCTTCCATAAAATCCTGAACCGTCTTGATGTGTAGCCCTAACCTGGAGGCCGCCTCTGATGAAGATATCGACCTGTAAGTAGCCAGCAACCTGAACAGATCTTCGGCGTAGTCTTTGGATATATAGGATCCAAGTATGGCAGCGGTTTTAAAATCCATCGTTACGATAGTTGATTAAATGTTAAAATAATCCCGAACTGACACTATTAAGCCTGTAGAAAATATGTTTTTCATCACCCTTTGCGTAGGCATCAAGAAACTCTATGAACAAACTGCCAAGCGATTGGCAAATCTGATCGAAAGCAAATGCTTCACGATATTGATTATAATCCAGGTCAGTAATATGAACGGTTACCAGTCCATCGGCTCCAAAGGCAACCCAGGAATTGTCTGAATAATCACTGTTGTATGACAGTATCTTTGATTTTGGCATGTTCAGGAATATGAAAACTTTGTCTTTTTCAAAAACCGGGATTGCAATGAGGTTCGAACGGATGAACCTTGCAAATTTTTTGATGGTATTCCAATCATGCCCAGCCTTCCCGGCAGGGTAAGGCCTTTTTGTAAACCCATTTTTCACTTCATTTACAGGACTGGCTGCCAATTCCAGAATGTCCTGAGAACGCCAGTGAAATTCTCTGAGTATGGTTAGAATAATCGTCCAGATTGACAATAATATAAAGATGGTGATCAGCGTGATCATAATTGGTTCGCGCATGTTAATTCCCAAAAAAACAATCGCGATGCATATATATGATAGTAGGTAGAAGTTCAGCACTTTTACCAGATAGGCTATTTTACCGGTCCTTATCAGAAATATTAATGAAAAGGTTCCATAGACCAGCCCGACCGGGGCTAGAAGAATGATCCCGAGGCCAAAGAAAAATATTGTTAACAAGATGAAAGGTCCCAATATAATCCAGATGAGAGCTTCGGTTTTCAGATCGGAAGATTTTAGTTTTCTTTCCATGGTTGATAAATCTTTGGATTAATACTTTAATAGTAAATAAAGTGATTTTAGAATTTCTGATCGTTTTGCAGGTGAGGGAGATTTTTCAAAGTCTAAAACTTTTATAAAACGCGGTAGAAACGCTGCATGCTCTCCCAGGCGAATATGCCCTGCATCAATATAATTTACTTCTTCAATGGTTGGGTCAACTGGAACCCATCCCGCTTCTCCCATATAGATTTCTGTCCATGCATGTTGTCCGAATATGCCTCCATTATCGGGCAGGTACATGCATCCCCTTACCATCCTGGCCGGTATTCCGACGCTTCGGCATAGTGCGGTCAGTAACCTCGAATGCCCCCCACATTCAGCCTTTCGGAGCTCAAAGGTCCCTTTTGCCGAACCTCCCCCTGGTATCGCCCCAACAATGTTCTTCTCGACCCAACGACTTAGCATTATAGCTGCATCCCATAGATCTTCAGCACCAATGGTTATCTTTTCAGCTTCTCCTTTAATGGAGGGATCATCGGATTCGATAAGTTCTCCTGGCTCGAGATAGATAACCAGGGTACTGTCTGATGAAAAGTCATGGGGAAAGTCCGGAGCCCCTTCTCCATCATATCTGCTGGATGTGGTTTCAAAGGTCCCGGAGATAAGGTTGTTTTCAACGGAACCTATAAATCGCTGCCCCGGACAGCTAAGCCCGCTTTCGCTTATTACCTCGCCGCTCGTCTGTATTCTGGCCTCCAACCTCATTCTTGTGATCTCCCTGAAGTCATTTATAACAAGATTTACGTTGTAGAATATCATATCATCTACGTTGACTTTGGAAGTTTTTCCCATGATATCCCTGTTCGACAATATTATATTCTTGCCGGTGATATAATTCATCGATTTCAGGATAAGTCCATCATCAACATGGATCCAGAGATCCGATGTTTCAGCTGTTGTGCTGTTGAATTCATGCAGTATTAATGCATGATAAATGTTACCGTTGATCTCAAGGGTATCCTTTCCTATAAAAGTATATATCTTCCTGATGATTTGCCTGTGTGCATCATCAAGCACCGAAAAGCCTCTTACCGTCATTCCTTTCTTTGAGAAGGATTTCACTAAATGAGGATAGTACAGAAGGTTTTCAGTTAGTACAGAATCGGATATCATAATGTTTTTTTCACCCTGGATTAATCCTCCCTTGAATATTACACTGTCACCAATAACTAATGTACTTCCCTGAAGATCTATCTTTCCTTGCCGGATCCTGGTTCTTGACATGTTTATCCTCCCTGTTATTGGATCCCTGTAATTTTTAAGAGAAAAGATTATGCTGACATCCTTTCCCATTAGCTCCATCTGCAAGTCATAATGAGCTTCCTGCATTAACATTTTACCACTATCCTCCAGTATCTCCCTTTCCAGGATTCTGGCAAACCCGCAAAGGGTCCCGTTCATTTCAATGGCATAGTACAAAACGGTATCCTCTGTTTCCCCCTGAGAATAAACACCTTCATGGCATCCAGTAAACCCGATAACGGTTATTAGAAAAGAGACTATAACGAATCCTGCAAAGTGTTTCATAATGATAATCTTAAACTGACTTTAATTCCATGAAGATCCTTTCCTCATGGCCCTCTTTATAATAGTCCAGGAAGTTCCGGAAATTTCTGGCAAATGAGTTGCAAAGCTGATCAAACGTAAAACGCTTCGTATACTGCCGGTAATCATAGGGAGATATATGCACGCTAATGTTCCCGTCCTTGCTGAATAGAACATAACTCACACGCGATGGTTCGGGATCTGTCATGAGTGATATACCCAGGGAAAACAAAAAATAAACACCTTCTGACCTAAACACCGGAAGTGCTACATGTTTTGATTTCAATATGCGGCCAAAACCCTGGAGGTCATCAATGGTATATTCAGCACTTCCCGCAGAGTATGGCCTTGCAGTAAATCCCGCGGAGGCTTCTTCAATCGAATCAACCGCCAGTTTGAACAGTCTTCTTGATTTTGCTTCGTATAACTCGTGCCCCTTGAGTAGTGGCCAGGTTAAAATGATAAATATCACACAGACAATGAGGCCAATTAGATACGATTCAAGGGTAAAAAAGGAATTCATGAAGAAGCTAAGGCTCTGTAATGACGAAAAACCAAGCAATAGTCCCAAAACAGGATATACCCATAGCCGGTACCGGAACATCTGGTAAATGCCCATAATCGCAAAAAATAATGCTACCCCGGTGATGGAAAACACAGGGCCCGGATGCGCAAATGGGCTATTATGATCACTAAGCAATCCCTCATTATGCATGTTTGTCCGTATGATCACCTCAACAATTACGAGGATATAAAAGCTAAAAATAGTAATGGGGTATATACGTCCTACAGGCCCCCTTAATTTGTTTCTTTTAAACATATTGTTACCGGATTTTAAAATTCAATAAATATAAACTTCAAAAATAATGAACTATGCAAATATAAGGTAATGAATTAGTTTTGTCAAGAAATTTTTACGGATTGTGAAAAAAATCGTATGAAATGCTCGTCACGATTTATATTTGGCAGTAGATGAAAATTTTGAGTAATCCAATAGAATAAAAAAAATCAACCCTAATCCCTAACCCCTAATCCCTAATCCCTAATCCCTAATCCCTAACCCCCAATCCCTAATCCCTAACCCCCAATCCCCAATCCCCAACTATTTCCTCCCCCTCCCCACAAGATATCCTATCCAGAAACTTATCAGGGCAGTGCCGCTGAGAACGACAATGATAAACAGAAAGTCATTAAAAAGAGTATTGTCCATAAGTCTATATGATCAGCGACATTTCAACCCTTCGATTCATCTTGCGTCCTTCGGGAGTATCATTGGATGCGATGGGAAACTCATCTCCCATGGCTTCCACCCTGATCTGAAATTCATCGATCCCGACTTCGATCAGTTTTGTTTTGATGTGCTCTGCTCGACGCAGACTGTAATCAAAATTTGCTCCTTCCGATCCCCGGTTATCGGCATGACCATATAGAATGACCTTTTTCCCCTGGTTGTTATTAAGGTAAACTATTAAATTCTCCAGATAGCGTTGAAATTCTTCACCTGTTTCTGCTTCGGCGCTGGCGAATCCGAAATAAACCGTCATCGGCCCCGATTTTTCAAGGTATTGTAAGGCATTGGATACCGGATCCGGAGTACGTGTTTCAATAGCCAGTGTTCTTCCGGATGAACGGTTAATTTTTCCACTATTTTCAGGCAAATGGTACAATCCGATTTCTTCATCGTCAACCATGATAGTGGAAAACATAAATACCTCACTGCCTCTCACCTTGCTTACGTAATAGTATGAACATCCCGCCATCCAGAATGCAAGCAAAATGGTTAATAATATGACCTGGGTTCTCATGGGATAAAGATTTTGGTTAACATTACGGCAGTTTAAAGCTTCCTGCATAGATGTATTCTTCCATATGCTTAATTCACACTGCCGCTAAAGCCTAAATATAATACACGATACTTCCAATTGGAATATATATTTATCAGCATGCTATGTTGATTATTTTTTGATATGGAGCATCCTGTTTGACTCCGTGACGTAAATCACAGTATCGGCAGGTGTTTCAGAAGGTGTTCCGGATGGCCGGGGTTGTTGATTATTTGTTGAAAACTACCTTTTGATGAATGATCAACCGGAGTTTTTGTTTCCGTACATTTTGTCCATGGTTGTATTAACGATACCTGCTGCTACCTTCCTGGGAAGCAGACGTTGCAGGAAAAAATAACTCAAACGGTTAAAATATCCCGGGATGTAAAGGTTCTTACTGCCCAGCTTTCTTAATGCTTTTTCTGCTACAATTTCCGGATTCATGACAGATGGTCCGAATTTCGTTCTTGCCGGATTGGTGGCCAGGAATGCCGGGGTTGCTGTTGCGCCCGCCAAACAGGCCAATATGTCGATATTATATCGTTTCAGTTCGAAATGCAGTGCCTCTGCCAGGGTTAGGCAATAAGCCTTGCTTGCGCTGTAAGTGGGCACAAAACCTGTCCCGAACAACCCGGCCAGTGAAGCCATGACAAGGATTCCCCCTTGCCGCCGGTTTTTCCATCTTCCTGTAAAACAATGTATCAGATGTGTCAGCGTCCGGTTATTGATGAAAATGTGGCTGTCCAGGTCATTATGGCTTTGTTCCAGGAAAGGCTTGACTTTACTATATGCAGCATTGTATACCAGCAATCCGCAGTCGTATTTATCCGAAATATCCGCAATCGTTTCCCATGCATCATCCCTGATGAGATCCAGGAACACCGGCAAAACTTCAATCCCATAATCCGATGAAATTTTTTGTGACAGCTCCTTCAACGATCCTTCCTTGAAATCGATCATGATGATATTCATCTTTCTCTGCGCGAGGCTAATGCAAAATGATCTTCCAAGTCCTTCCGCTGCCCCGGCAACCACAGCCCATGGTCCGTATTTTTCTTTGAAATCAGCCATAATTCTTATTTTTGCGGTTTTCGTACCTCAATGGCAATATTAACCAATTATTTTCAGGAATGAGATCCCTATTATTCGCTTTTCTGGGTTTTCTCCGGTTCTGGCAGCGGTTGTTCCGCAGGATGTCGGGAAAGACCACAGATGACATCTCCACTCAAAGGATCACGACCGGCAAGGCCTGGGACGAATTCTGCGACCGGCTCAAACTGGCCGGCTCTGTTTTGCAGTACCCGGGAACTCCCCGGGATGCTTTGCAACAAGCGGAAGGCATCCGTTACCTTACCCGTCTTACCCGTGCTGCCCTCGAAGCTTTCGTTGAATACAACGATCCGGCCTTCCCTGTTTTTCGCAGGATGGTGCATGAAACGGTGAAAATGGGAGCGGATAACCCCGATAACCATTACTTCAATGCACAAATCAGCGGTCAATTTGAATACAGGATCTGGGGAAAAAGAAACTCCATCCATTATTTGGGCTTTTTTACGCAATACGGTAATTACGGTACTACCGGTGGGATGGCCCCTTGCGGGAAGATTGAGGATTCAGGCCTTATCCTGGAAGACGACGGCTCCTTTGAGATCATCCTGAGCCGTGAACCCAAGGGAAAAAACTGGCTGAAAACGGAAGAGGATACTTCACTGGTCATTGTAAGGCAGACTTTCCTGGATCATGCCCATGAGGTTCCTGCTGAGTTCGTGATTGAGAATCTTGACGGCAGGAAACATCCGGAACCGTTGTCGCCGGTCGCTCTTGATGAAGGACTGAAAACCGCTTCCCTCTTTGTTGCCGGGGCACCTTTGCTGTTTGCCCGCTGGGCTCACGGTTTTAAAAAGCATCCCAATACCCTGCCGCTCTTCGATCCTGAAGTCTCCAACTCCGCAGGTGGCGATGCCTCTATCCTGTATCACCATTCCTACTGGAAACTGGATCCCGATGAAGCGCTTGTCATAAAGGTCAAGCCACCCGCCTGCGATTCATGGAACTTCCAGTTAAACAATTACTGGATGGAATCGCTTGATTACCGGTATTTTACCATTTCCGTGAACAAAGCTGAAGCAAGCTATGCAGCCGATGGTTCCGTTCAGGTTGTCGTGGCGCATAAGGATCCCGGGTTACCCAACTGGATAAACACCTGCGGACATCGGGAAGGTACCATGTGCTGGCGCTGGTACCGCCTTAAAAATGGGGAATCTCCTGTTGAGCCTTCTTGTAAGGTTATGAAATTAAGTGATATAGTTGATAATCTTTAAAAATCTGCATGATCTGTGGTAAACCCCCATTATCAAAAAATGAAAAATAAAGCAACCGTACGCCCCGGTGATTTTAACAAACAGCCTTTATGGTTTAAAGCCCTGAACGATGTTTGGCGCGGAACGTATTTCCTGGGAACCCAAATCAGGCTTGAGAAGGATGATATTATTAAGTCAGCCAGGAAGCTAACCGGACTGTATGACCTTGGCAGTGATTTTTTGGATGAGCCTCTTGACCGCATGCTATGGTCGATCAATCACGAGGCCCAACTGCATCCTGTGGGCAGGTTTATCTCAAAGCAGCGCCTGGTAAACCTGCTTGCCGTGAAATTAAGGGCTGAATACTGGTTTAAAAAGCATCCTGAGATCCTGGATCAGCCTCTTTACCCTGTTTGGCTGATCACCGGCCTGCAACGAACCGGGACTACCAAGTTACAGCGATTACTGGCGGCAGACCCGGATAACAGGGTTCTGGCCAGTTGGGAAGCCATCAATCCTGTGCCGCTGAACGACGATTTCCGGTTGAAGGAAAAAAGAATAAAGAAGGCATGGATGAGCGAAAAGGCATTACGACTTATGGCTCCCGGGTTTTTTGCTATTCATCCTGTTGAACATCTGGCTCCTGAAGAAGATATACTCCTGCTGGATGTCACCTTCCTCAGCACAACCCCTGAAGCTACCATGCATGTGCCGTCGTATGCTTCCTGGCTCGAATCCATCTATCAGGCACCGGCATATGAATATGGCATGAAGCTTTTGAAATTTCTTCAATGGCAGAAACCGGCCAAACGGTGGGTGCTGAAATCGCCTCATCATCTTGAGTTTTTACCCCTTGTGCATAAATATTTCCAGGATGTGCGTATTTTGTGGACACACCGCGATGTGCACCGTTCCATACCTTCATTCCTGAGCATGATGGCACACAGCCGCATGATATTTAGCAATAATGTAAGCCTGCAGGGTGTCGCCGCTCATTGGGTCAGGAAATCAGGATACATGCTTAATAAAGGTTTGGATTTCAGAACCAGCGATCACAAAGAAGGTTTGTTCACCGATATTTTATACAACGATTTCCTGGAAGACAGCCTGAAGTCTTTAACGAAAATATATGGTGATAATGGAGGTATAAACGAAGGACTGTCAGAGCGGTTCCGACATGCGGAATTAATAAACCCTCCCGGAAAGTACGGTTTGCATGAATATGATATTCGGGATTTCGATCTTTCACCTGACGATATCGACAAGCATACTGCGGATTATCAACACTTTATTAAAGACGTATCTTATGGGAAACAGGAAAAGTTATAATAATCCTTTTATTGCTACTTACACAGGGATACGGGATTTGTTCCGTAAGCATGAAAAGGTTGGGACACTTTCACCCGGGGACAGGCTGGATGGTAAAAGGGTATTGATTACAGGTGCCAGTTCAGGATTGGGTTTTGCAACCGCAGTGGAGCTGGCCCGCCGGGGTGCAAGGGTTGTGATGGCCTGTCGCAGCGGTATCCCTGAGAAAGGGGAGGAGGCAAAACGCCTGAGCGGATCGGGTGATATTGATATGGAATATGTAGATCTGTCGGATTTGCAGTCAATTGCAGACCTCGTCCAACAAATAAAGAAAAAACACTTTCCTCTGGATATTCTTATCTGTAATGCAGCCGTGGTTCCGAAAAAAAGCAGTAAAACGGCTCAGGGTCTCGAACAGATGTTTGTTGTCAATTATTTGGCAAAGTATGCTCTGGTGAACCGGCTTATCAGGATGAATTTATTTAACCGTGAAAACGGGGCCATCCCAAGGATTATTTTTGTTTCATCGGAGAGCCATCGTAATCCAAAAGATTTTAACCTGAATGGATTTGGTACATACCAGGATTTTAACATTGGAAAAGTTATGGAACTCTATGGCTATTATAAATTGATGCTGACCACCTTTGCCAGGGAATTATCACGGCGTTTGAATAATTCAGGAAAGACTGACTACTCCGTTTTTGCGTTTTGTCCGGGCCCGGTTAACACAAATATTGCCCGCGAGGCCCCGGCGATTTTTCAACCCTTGCTCAAGCTCATTTTTTCCTTGTTCTTTAAATCACCCCAAAAAGCATGCGAACCCGCGGTTTACCTTGCTGCTTCTCCTGATATGGAAGGTATTTCCTGGGATTATCTTTTTCTCATGGGGCGTAAAATGATTGATCCCAAAGCAGATGATCCCGAAAATGGAAGAAAACTATGGGATGTTTCAGAGGAGGTTTGTAAAAAGACAACCGGCGGTATTTCTATAAGGGGATAATGGAAAAGATGCAGGCTACAAGCTACAAGTTGCAGGTTACAGGTTACAGGCTGCAACCTGCAACCTGAAGCCTGTATCCTGCAACAATATCATTTCCCTCCCGATCCCCATTTTCTCATTTTCTGTTCCCGTGCAAAAAAACATTTGTATTTCATTGCTTTTACGCTTGATTTTTTGTATCTTAACGGCATTCACAGTTAACATCATGCGACGTTTCTGGGTCATATTATTTTTAATTACCGGAGTAGTAACATGGTCCATGTCGCAGGAAGTCTCCAAAGCCCCTCAACCTGTGGTTTCTTATTCCAAAGCTACTACCGTAACACCTGAACAGCCGGTTTACGGTGGGGAAAAGTTTCCTGGAGGCAGCAGAACAGAATTTGATCCTGCCACCGGAAAACCCGTTAGTCTTTACCTCAACCCGGTTTGGCAATGTGGTGAAGTAGTGCTGGGCAACGGTGAAAAAATGGTGGACTGTCTGCTTAGATATAATATTTATGCTCAGCAGATGCAGTTCATCCGGGGGGGAGATACTCTCGCTTTTGCTGATCCGGCAGAGCTGGATTACCTGATCTTCGACGGGCGGGAGTTCCGATACCTGCCTTTCCTGGAAAAAGGGGTTATGCAAAAAGGTTATTTCGAGGTTCTTGCTGATGGTCCCTGCCGTTTGTTGCTCAGAAGGGTCATCGTCCATCATGTAAAGGATGGGGACGATACTTCAGAAGACAAGTATTTCCTGGAGTATGAGTATTACCTCGAAAAGGAGGGAGAAACAGCAAAATGGGTGCCATTAAAGAAAAAGGAGATCCTGCACAGACTTGAAGACCATTCGGATGCAATTAAAGCCTACATCAGGGACAATGGCATGCACCTGAACACCTGCGAGGATTTTAAAAAGGTTGTGGAATATTACAATTCTCTCAATTAGCGCTTTTGGCGCAACGAAATCCAACGGTGGAATTCCGGTTTAGTCCCGGGCTCACCAACAGCAGCATCTGTTGATGACGGGAAGGTTGTGGCCCTCCCTGAACATACCACCAGCTTGATGTCGGCTTGTAAAAACTGCCTCCCTTTAAAATGTTGAAATAATAGCTTCCGTTGTTGTAAATATCGGAAGTCATCTGCCAAACATTACCTGTCAAATCCATAATGCCAAAAGGACTGCCACCCTGGGGAAAACTGTCGACCAGAGTCGTGTGCCCAAGTGCATGATTGCACATCGTGCTGTCGTATTCCATTCCCCATGGCCAGGTCAGTTCATCCTTACCCATTGCCGCGAATTGCCATTCCGCCTCGGTAGGCAGTCGCTTGCCGGCCCACCTGGCATAGGCACGGGCATCTTCAGGACTCACATACACCACAGGATGCCGCGCAAGGTCTTGCGGGTACATGCCTTTTTTCCAGTGCCGAAGGTAATTAGTGGTATCGGCCGGCATATAACCCGATTGCGTGACAAACTTATGGTAATCTTCGTTGGTGACCGGATAAATATCAAGATAGAATGGAGCGACCAGGGTGGAAACAGTATCTGCAGAACCCGGATAGGGGATAAACTGGTCGTCGTTGTTTGCATTCAATGTGATGGCCCCGCCGGGTATCAATGCCATTCCTGCGGGCTCAGGGCCTTTTTTCCATGCTGTTTTCTCTTCAGCCATCAGTAAAGGAGTTCCCGGCTGCAGGTAAAGCACCCTCTCATCCATCAATTCTTCCATTCCGAAAAGTTGCACTACTATCTTGCCCTGGTAATCCCCGAAATTTGCCAGGATGTCCAGTTCATGGGTACCCGGGGCAAGGCTGATATGGGTATTCCTGCAAGATGGCTCGCCCGGCCATATCCGGAGATCATCGCCCTCTTTTGCTGATATGGCAAGGGTATTCCCCTCTATCCCTGCTTCTATAAGTCTGGGCAAAAGGGCAATGCATTCTATGCTGCCTTCACGTCGGGTGTTAATGTCATTGCGGCTGTATGCTTCCAGCAGGACAGGGGCGCAGAGGGTATCACCCATGGCCACCGGCTCCAGCTCCTCATGCCTCCAAAGGCTGACAAGGTGCCTGTCCCGTCCCGGCTCAACCTCAAAAAGCGGTCCTTCATACCCTTCAGGATACATGCTTAGGACAGTATAAATCTCCTTATCCCCTAATGGCCATGAGTTTACCCAAACGCTATCTTTGAGTGTTGGAACCAGTGGGGTCCAATCATATTGCAGGAATGAACCGGTGTTTTCCCGGAGGAGCCGGGTGGTTTTTTCCAGGAAGTGGAAGTCACGCATGGTTTCTTCCGGCCTTCCGGGAGCGTAAAAGTTCAATTCCGAACCGTAACCGTTGAAGAAGGCAATGGCTACCTCCCGGTGCAGATCTATATCCTTGGGCTCCAATACCCTGAATATGGCGAAGTCGGGTTTAATCAGCTTGTTGAGGTTTAAAGGCGGGCTGAGGTAAATGGCATTATGTACCCGTCCGGAAACGATGCCGGGCATATCTTTCACAACGGCCATCCCTTCACTGTACATGATCACTCCCGCCTTGATGCTGTCGGCCGCCCGCTGATATTTCCCGCTCGACCAGCCATGGCAGTCCAGAACAACACCGTTGGCATCCGTAGCTTCAATCAACCTTGCCATGCCTTTATAAGGACTTTCTTTTCTTGTGCTTTCATCCCAGGGATTATAGCAGATATAAAATGCTGTCCCTTCCGATTGCATCTTGCGGCTGATCTCCCTGATTTTCTCAACCCCACCGGATAAACCCGAAAACATATCCCATTGGTTGCGGGGATCCAGTCCCAACCTTGGCCATGTAGGCCATAACCCGTAAATATCATATCCGCCGAAAAGTTTCTTTCCTTCTTCCAGGAATCCTTCAACAGTGTATTCTCCTGTCTTCCAATCGTAAAAGTCTTTATCCCAGGCAAACTGCAGGGCAATAAGATATCTGTTTCGCACCCATTTCAGGTCTTCCCTTTCAAACAAGGCATTGTCGAATGTATCGAGGTCAAAAAGCAAGGCTTCCTGAAACATTTTACGCAGCCCGTTTTGCCATTCACCGTCGAAATAATGAAAGTATATTGTATATTTCACATAACCGCCGGGATTAAGGTGGGTTTCGTAACGATGTTTTTTACCCTCTTTGATTTCTCCACGCCTGGCAATAGCCGCCACCGAGGGGCCTTTTTTTGTATCTAATGCTCCGTAGCCCATTTCCCATGCATTATCGGGAAGGATTACGCCAACAGGACCATGACCGGGCAGGAAAAGCTTTGCCCTGGCAAGGTCCCATGGACCTGTAGACGTGATATACACGTGGTCAGGTTCTTCCCCGAAGGGCACAATGTTTTCCAGGATAAGGGTATCCTGGTAAATATTCCTTACTATCAGATCGTACTTGAAAAAACCGGCATTGCTGGTATCCGGGAAGATTTCCGCCAGGATGCGGTCGGAGAAAAAAACCAGATACCGGGCAGGCTCCTGGATGATATCAACATCGGAGGAAGAATAGGAAAACCCATTGATCGTCATTGTCAGGAGTTGATTGGGCCTTGCCAGCAGGTATTTGTTTTTGCCGGTCTCAAATCCTTTGATCGTCATTCCCTTGCGTGTATCAAGGATGGGGGTCTGGGCGAAACCGGCCATAAACAGGCACATCGCCAGTAAAATCAGGATGGTTTTGTGTTGCATGAAAATTGGTAATTTTACATTGTGATCCTAACAAATATAAGATAAAAATTCACGCGTTGAACCATGTTGAACTTATAAAAATGATCCATGACCTGGATCTGCAGAAATACTTCTCAGAGCTGGATGTTTATGAGGAATGCAGGCTTTGTCCCAGGAATTGCGGCGTGAACAGACTGTTGGGTGAAGAGGGTTATTGTCGCAGCGATGCTTCCTTCACCATCTCATCCATTTGCAATCACATGGGGGAGGAGCCGCCGATTTCGGGTGATAAAGGCATTTGCAATATTTTTTTTACCAACTGCAACCTTCAGTGTGTTTTCTGCCAGAATTACCAGATCAGCCGCAATACCTTTGATTTTAGTGAGTATCGCATGGATTTCCGCCGGGTGCTGCTCTCTATAGCCGGTATTCTTCGCTCCGGGATGAATATTATCGGTTTTGTATCGCCCGGACATGTGATCCCCCAGGTGAAAATGATCATTCGCGCCCTGCGTGATCTTGGACTGGATCCTGTTTTTGTATACAACTCCAATGGTTATGATAAGGTAGAAACCCTCAGGTCGCTGGAAGGTATGAT
>Ga0180009_10001081_pt1 | contig 34275 bp, 29 predicted proteins | sample OS_PC_MetaG_FD_123537 | JGI IMG/M metagenome (GOLD analysis project Ga0180009, IMG submission 123537) | Groundwater microbial communities from the Aspo Hard Rock Laboratory (HRL) deep subsurface site, Sweden - OS_PC_MetaG | ecosystem: Environmental > Aquatic > Deep subsurface > Groundwater... | reverse complement strand
TCGGACAGCGGCGCCTTCTGCAGGTGCTGGTAGTCGTAGGTGAAGGGCTCGTAGTAGTCGTCGATCTCGGGCAGGTTGGGGTTACCGAAGATGTTGGCAAGGATTTTCAGGCGGCTGCCCTGGCGTGGTTCGAGCTTGCCGTCGCCCTTGAGCTTCCAGCCGCCGTTCCACACGTCCTGGTTCTCCCACTGCTTGGGATAGCCGATGCCGGGTTTCGACTCGACGTTGTTGAACCAGGCGTATTCCATGCCTTCGCGCGAGGTCCACACGTTCTTGCAGGTGACCGAGCAGGTATGACAGCCGATGCACTTGTCGAGGTTCAGCACCATCGCAATTTGCGCACGCACTTTCATGTTGTAACTCCTTGCCTGACAGGGGCGGCGTGCCCCTGTGCGTTGTAAAAACCCCGCACCGGAGAGAGGTGGTGCGGGTAAGAGGGGCGGGAGACACCCTTCTTGAAGCGTTTCATTTCAGCGCTCGACCAGCGGACCTTCCATCCAGTCCACTTTCTTCATCTTGCGCACGATCACGTATTCATCGCGGTTGGAACCGACCGTGCCGTAGTAGTTGAAGCCGTAGGCCAGCTGCGCATAGCCGCCGATCATGTGGGTGGGCTTGGTGATGGTGCGCGTGACCGAGTTGTGGATGCCGCCGCGGAATCCGCTCACCTCCGCGCCCGGCACGTTGATGATCTTTTCCTGCGCGTGATACATCAGGCACATGCCCTTGGGCACCCGCTGGCTGACCACGACCCGCGCGGACAGCGTGCCGTTGATGTTGAACACCTCGACCCAGTCGTTGTCGACGAGACCAGCTTCCTTCGCCTCGATCTCCGAGACCCAGACGTGGGGGCCGCCGCGCGACAGCGTCAGCATCCTGAGGTTGTCGGTGTAGGTGCTGTGGATGCCCCATTTCTGGTGCGGCGTGATCCAGTTCAGCACCAGCTCGTGGTTGCCGTTCGGCTTCTTGCCCAACAGCGGCGCGATGGTCTTGGTGTCGACCGGCGGCTTGTAGACGCACAGGCCCTCGCCGAAATCCAGCATCCACTGGTGGTCCTGGTAGAACTGCTGGCGGCCGGTCAGCGTGCGCCACGGGATCAACTCATGGACGTTGGTGTAGCCGGCGTTGTACGACACGTGTTCGGATTCCAGCCCGGACCAGGTGGGCGAGGAAATGATCTTCCTCGGCTGCGCGACGACATCGCGGAAGCGGATCTTGTCGTCCTCGCGCGGGATCGCCAGGTGGGTATGGTCGCGTCCGGTGATCTTGGACAGCGCTTCCCAGGCCTTGACTGCGACCTGGCCGTTGGTTTCCGGCGCCAGCATCAGGATGACCTCGCAGGCGTCGATCGCCGAGTTGATCCGCGGCAGGCCCTTGGCAACGCCGTCCTCGGTCACGGTGTAGTTGAGTTCGGCCAGCTGCCTCACCTCGTCCTCGGTGTTCCAGGAAATCCCCTTGCCGCCGTTGCCGATCTTGGTCATCAAGGGGCCCAGCGCGGTGAACTTCTTGTAGGTGTCGCCGTAGTCGCGCGTCACCACCGTCATCGCCGGCATGGTCTTGCCCGGAATGGCGTCGACCTCGCCTTTCTTCCAGTCGCGCACGCCGAGGCTCTGGCCGAGCTCGGACGGGGTGTCGTGCATCAGCGGCGTCAGCACCAGGTCTTTCTGCGTGCCCAGATGCACCGCGGCAATCTCGGAGAATTTCTTCGCGATGGTCTTGTAGATGTCCCAGTCGGATTTCGATTCCCACAGCGGCTGCACCGCTTCGGAGAGCGGGTGGATGAACGGATGCATGTCCGAGGTGTTGAGGTCGTCCTTCTCGTACCAGGTGGACGAGGGCAGCACGATGTCGGAATACAGGCAGGTGGTCGACATGCGGAAGTCGAGCGTCACCAGCAGGTCGAGCTTGCCTTCGGCGCCCTTGTCATGCCACACCACTTCCTTCGGCTTGGCCTCGCCGAGTTCGCCGAGATCCGGCCCCAGCACCGCGTTCTGGGTGCCGAGCAGGTACTTGAGGAAATACTCGTGGCCCTTGCCCGATGAACCCAATAGATTCGAGCGCCAGACAAACAGATTGCGCGGGAAGTTCTTCGGATTGTCCGGATCCTCGCAGGAGAACTTCAGTGCGCCGCTCTTGATCTGCTCGACCGCATATTTGACGGGGTCGATGCCGGCCGCGTCGGCGGCCTTGGTGATTTCGAGTGGATTGGTTTCCAGCTGCGGTGCCGACGGCAGCCAGCCCATGCGCTCGGAACGCACGTTGAAGTCGATCAGGCGATAGTCGCCCAGATTCTTGTTCGCGGTCGGCGACAGGATCTCCGCGGCGGTCAGCTTTTCGTGACGCCACTGGCTGGTGTGGGCATAAAAGAACGAGGTGGAGTTCATCTGGCGCGACGGGCGGTGCCAGTCGAGGCCGAACGCCAGCGGCGCCCAACCGGTCTGCGGCCGCAGCTTCTCCTGACCGACGTAGTGCGCCCAGCCCCCGCCCGACTGGCCGATGCAGCCGCACATCATCAGGAGATTCATGATGCCGCGGTAGATCATGTCGTTGTGGTACCAATGGTTCAGCGCCGCGCCGAGGATGACCATTGATTTGCCGTGGGTCTTGTCGGCGTTGTCGGCGAACTCGCGCGCCACCGTGATGATGTCGGCACGCGGCACGCCGCAGTGCTTCTCGGCCCAGGCTGGGGTGTAGGGCACGTTGTCGTCGTAGCTGGTGGGAATGTTCTGCCCGCCGAGGCCGCGGTCGACGCCGTAGTTGGCGAGCGTCAGGTCGTAGACAGTGGCGATGCGCACATCCTTGCCACCGACGCTGATGACCTTGACCGGCAGGTTGCGGACCAGCAGTTCGTTGTGGTCGTCGCCGCCGAAGTAGGGGAAGGCCACCTCGGCCACCTCGTCGTGGCTGCCCAGCAGCGTGATCTGCGGGTTCACGTCCTTGCCCGAATAGCCGTCGCGCATTTCCAGATTCCACGCGCCGGACTGGCCCCATCTAAATCCGATCGAGCCGTTGGGCACGACCAGGTAGCCGGTGTTCTCGTCGTAGATCACCGTCTTCCACTCGGGATTGTTGTCCTGCCCCATGTTGCCGATCAGGTCGGACGCGCGCAGGTAGCGGTCGGCGATCAGCGTGCCTTCGTGCTCCTTCAGCATCACCAGCATCGGCATGTCGTTGTACTGGCGGCAATACTGGTCGAAGTAGTCGCTGCGGTTCTTGACGTGGAACTCGGACAGGATGACGTGGCCCATCGCCAGCGCCAGCGCGGCGTCGGTGCCCTGGCGGGGGGCGAGCCAGATGTCGCCGAATTTGACCATCTCGCCGAAGTCGGAGGACACCGCCACGGTCTTGGTGCCCTTGTAGCGCACCTCGGTGTAGAAGTGGGCGTCCGGCGTGCGGGTCTGCGGCACGTTGGAGCCCCAGACCATTAAATACGTGGAGTTGTACCAGTCGGCCGATTCCGGCACGTCGGTCTGCTCGCCCCACACCTGCGGGCTGGAGGGCGGCAGGTCGCAATACCAGTCGTAGAACGAACCGCAGACGCCGCCGATCAGCGACATGTAGCGCGAGCCTGCGGCGTAGCTGACCATCGACATCGCCGGAATCGGCGAGAAGCCGTAGATGCGGTCGGGGCCGAAGTCCTTGATGGTGGTGACATTGGCCGCGGCGATGATCTCGGTCACTTCGTCCCACTTGGCGCGCACGAAACCACCGAGGCCGCGCACCGACTTGTAGCGACGGGCCTTTTCGCTGTCCTGGGTGATCGAGCGCCAGGCTTCGACCGGCTCCATCGTCTGCCGCGCCTCGCGCCACATTTCCATCAGGCGGCCACGGATCAGCGGGTATTTCACGCGCTGCGCCGAATACACGTACCAGGAGTAGCTGGCGCCGCGCGGGCAGCCACGCGGCTCGTGGTTCGGCAGGTCGGGGCGGGTGCGCGGATAGTCGGTTTGTTGAATCTCCCACGTGATCAGGCCGTTCTTGACGTAGATTTTCCAGCTGCACGAACCGGTGCAGTTCACGCCGTGGGTCGAGCGCACCACCTTGTCATGCTGCCAGCGGCTGCGATAGGCGTTCTCCCAGCTGCGGTCTTCATCGCTGACGATGCCGTGACCGTTGGAATAGTCGGATACGGTCTTCTTGAAGAAGGTCAGGCGGTCGAGGAAGTGACTCATTGTTTTGCTCCTTTTAGTCGCAGGATTCAGGGATCAGGATTCAGGGGTCAGGGGGCAGGGTGCAGGGTCTTCAAAGTGCGCGGCCAAAGGCCGCTCATTCCCTGATCCCTGAATCCTGACCCCTGATCCCTAAGGATTCCGAATCTCCGAACCCTTGCGCAGATAAAACCACCAGTTCAGCACCAGGCACACGGCGTAGAAGATGGCGAATCCATACATGGCGTATTGGGGTGTGCCGGCATTGATCTGGCCCTTGATCACTTCGGGGGCGATGAAGGAACCGTAGGCGGCGACCGCCGAGGTCCAGCCCAGCACCGGACCGGCCTGGACGCGGTCGAAGATCACGCCGACGGTGCGGAAGGTGGAGCCGTTGCCGATGCCGGTGGCGGCGAACAGCACCACGAACACCACCAGGAACTGGGTGAAGAAGATTTCGGGCGTGGCCGACTGGTAGGCCTGCATCATGATCCAGCCGGCGTAGGCCGAGGCGGCGACCATCACCGCCGATATGACCTGGGTGACGATGGAGCCGCCCACCTTGTCGGAAATCCAGCCGCCCACCGGACGGATCAGCGCGCCGACGAAGGGACCGATCCAGGCGTAGGTCAGCGCCGAGGGCGCGTTGGGATTCTTGACGTGGGTCCAGGTCTGGGTGACCGCATCGAACACGTGCTGCTCGCCGAAGATGACGGTGATCGACAGCGGCAGCGCCATCGAGAAGCCGATGAAGGAGCCGAAGGTGACCAGATACAGCGCGGTCATCGACCAGGTGTGCTTGTTGTTGAAGATGGCGAACTGCTTGCTGATGTTTTCCTTCATCGCGCCGATCGCAGCCACTTTCATGATCAGCAGCGTGCTGGCGATGATCAGCGGCATCGCCACCCACATGTTGAGCAGGCCGAGGCCGGTGGGGGCGGGCAGGTAGAGATAGAGGCCGACGATGGCGGGGATGAAGGCGAGGGTATAGAGCCAGGTGACCTTGAGGAAGGCAAGCAACGTGCTGCCCAGCGCGGGCGTCACCGGCAGCAGGTTGTTCATGCCGAACCAGGCGAGGATCGCCAGCGGCACCAGCGACAGCACCCAGGCGAAGCCGGCGTTCTGGATGAAGGTTTCGGTGCCGGCGGTGATCTTGCCGAGGATCCAGCCGCTGTCCTTGACCAGCGTCATCGGCTCGCCGCCGAGCGCGCCGAACACGCTGACCGTCATCACCAGCGGGATGATGATCTGCATGCTGGTGACACCGAAGTTGCCGAGGCCGGCGTTGATGCCCAGCGCGGTGCCCTGCAGGCGCTTGGGAAAGAAGGTGGAAATATTGGACATCGAGCTGGCGAAGTTGCCGCCGCCGACGCCCGACCACAGCGCCATCAGCTGGAAGCTCCACAGCGGCCAGTCGGGATGCTGCAGCACGATGCCGGTGCCGATCGCGGGCGCCAGCAGCATGGCCGTGGTCAGAAAGATGACGTTGCGCCCGCCCGCCAGCCGGATGAAGAAGGACGACGGAATGCGCATGGTCGCGCCGGCCAGGCCCGAGATCGCGGTCAGCGTGAACAGTTCGTCCTTGCTGAAGGGGAAGCCCAGGTTGGACATCTGCACCGTGATGATTCCCCACATCAGCCAGACGGCGAAGCCGCACAGCAGGGCCGGCACCGAAATCCAGAGGTTGCGGTAGGCGATTTTCTTGCCGGTCGTTTCCCAGAAGGTGGGATCTTCCGGGTTCCATTCCTTGATGTTGGTGGGCATGTCGCGCTCCTGGCAGGGATGATCGGGGGCTTATTTGAGGGTGCCGGCAGAGGCCGTGCGGATGACCGGCACCTTGCGCACTTCGGTCAGGTACATCCAGATCAGCGAGACCCAGGTGACGCCGTACATCAGCATGAAGATGCCGCTGTTGATGCCGGTGATGTCGACGATGGCGCCGAACATGATCGGCAGGACGAAACCGCCGAGGCCGCCGACCAGACCGACGATGCCGGAGATGACGCCGATGTTGTCGGGGTATTCGTCGGAGATGTACTTGAACACGCTGGCCTTGCCGAAGCCCCAGGCGATGCCGACGACGAACAGCAGGGCGGTGAACATCCAGACGTTGAGGCCGATGTGCATCGACACCGGGCCCTTGGTGGTCTGCACGACCATCTCGGTCTGCGGGTAGGACAGGATGAACAGCGCGACCCACGACACCCACATCACCCACCAGGTCATCCTGTGGGCGCCGAACTTGTCGGACAGCCAGCCGCCCATCGCGCGGATGATGCCGGACGGCAGCACGAAGATCGCGGCCAGGAGCGCGGCGGTCTGCATGCCGAAACCGTATTCGGTGATGTAGTACTTGGTCATCCACAGGCTCAGCGCGACGTAGCCGCCGAACACGATCGAGTAGTACTGGCACAGCTTCCACACGTTGGGATCCTTCAACGCGGCAAGCTGCTCCCTGATGGTGATCTTGCTCGACACATGGTGTGCGGTGTCGGTGTAGGTGAAGATCCAGAACAGGATGGCCATGGCCAGCATGGCAACGGCGTACACCTTCGGCACCGCCTGCCAGCCGTAGGCCACGACCAGCGCCGGCGCGACGAACTTGGTCAATGCCGCCCCGGCGTTGCCGGCGCCGAAGATGCCCATCGCAAAGCCCTGGCGCTTCTTGGGAAACCAGCGCGCCACGTAGGAGATGCCGACCGAGAACGAGCCGCCGGCCACGCCGACGAAAAGGCCGAGCACCAGGAAATGCCAGTACGCGGTGGCCATGCTGATCAGAAAGATCGGGATCACGGTCGACAGCATCAGCACGAAGAACACGATGCGGCCGCCGATCTTGTCGGTCAGCATGCCGAGCGGCAGGCGGATCAGCGAACCGGTGAGGATGGGGGTGGCGGCCAGCAGGCCGAACTGGGTTTCGTTGAGCCCGAGATTGGTCTTGATCGGGATGCCGATAATGGAGAACATCACCCACACTGCGAAGCACGTGGTGAATGCCAGCGTGCTCAGGGACAATACGGAAATCTGCTTCTGGGTCTGGGTAGCCATGATGCGTCCTTTTCCGGTAAATCGGGACCTTCTTATCTGAAATCTGGCTCAAGTGTATGCCCCTGAACGAAGATGAAAAGGGCGCGGATTCCAGCCAAAAACCGCCCCTCTACCTCCAAATGGGTAGAGGGGGTAGTGACTTAACCATTTGTTCTGGAGCGGGATTCTTGTAACGTAGTACAGATGGACCCGCCGGTTCGACCTGTTGGGGGTATCCCTTCATAGCCGGTGGTAGCCGAGAGGTGGCATGAAAGCAAAACGCGGATTCCTGCAGCACTCGCTGCTGCTCAAGCTGGGCGGCGCGCTGGCGCTGATCGCCAGTTTCGCCATTCTCGGCATGGCGAGCTCGGGCATCATTGCCGAATCGATCCAGGGCAGCGGCGAAGCGATCAACCTGACCGGCAGCCTGCGCATGCAGACCTACCAGATGGCCAGCCTGTCGCTGACGGCGCGGCTGCCCGACGGCGGCGATGCATCCACCCGTCTGCGCCAGGCGATCGACCGCTTCGAGACCAACCTCACCGATGCGCGCATCACCGCGATGATGCCGGCGCAAACCGAGACCGCGCTGTCGCAAAGCTATGCCAGGGTGCTGAACGACTGGCAGACGCGGGTGAAACCGCGCTTCCTCGCAGAAGCGGCCGGCATGCCCGCCCCGGCCGGCAGTCTGCCGCTGATCGATGACGTCACCCTGTTCGTCGACGACATCCATGCGCTGGTCAAGCAGATCGAAGAGGACACCGAGGCGAAAATCCGGGTGCTGCGCATGGTGCTGGGCGCCGCACTGCTGATGACGCTGCTGGTGGGCGCGCTGACGCTCTATCTTGCGCGCAACGACCTCATCCTGCCGCTGCGCGACCTGCTGTCGGTTGCCGCCAACGTCGGCCGCGGCAACCTCGCGGTGCGCACCGAGCACACTGGCACCGACGAGCTGGGTCGGCTCGGCCAGGCCTTCAACCTGATGGCGGAAGACCTCTCCAAGCTGTACCAGAATCTGGAAACACGGGTCGAGGAAAAAACCGCCGAACTCACCATCGCCAACCGCTCGCTCGAACTGCTGTATCACTCGATCGCACGGCTCTACAACGGGCCGGTGGCGCCGGACACCTATGCCATCCTGCTGAACGATCTGGAAAACGTGCTGGGCGTGGGTCACGGGCTGGCCTGCCTGGTGGAAGCCGGCGAGACGCGTGCGCGGGTGATCGCGAGCACAGTGCGGCCGCAGCAGGGCGATGCCGATCTGTGCGGCCTGATGAGCTGTGCCGAATGTCTGGCCCACCGGGACCTGGCGGTGCATCCGCTGCAGGACGGACGGCGCGTGCTGTCGTTGCCCTTGAAGGACACCGAGCACCACTACGGCGTGCTGCAGCTGGAAATGCCGCCAGGACGGGAATTGGCGCAGTGGCAGGTGCAACTGCTGGAAGCGCTGTCGCGCCACGTCGGCATCGCCATCGGCACCGCGCGGCGCACCGAACAGAGCCGCCGGCTGTCGCTGCTGGAAGAGCGCGCTGCGCTGGCGCGCGACCTGCACGATTCGCTGGCGCAGTCGCTCGCCTACATGAAGATCCAGGTCAGCCGCCTGAAGCCGCTGGTCGACCGCGCGGACGCCGGCGCGGAAGCGGCCGAGGTGCTGGCCGAGCTGCGCGAAGGCCTGAACAGCGCCTATCGCCAGCTGCGCGAACTGCTGACCACCTTCCGCCTGCGCATCGAGGGCGAAGGCCTGGCCGCCGCGCTGCACAGCACGGTGGCCGAATTTTCCGGCCGCGGCGGCATTCCGGTCACGCTTGACGTGCACCTGGCCGGCTGCACGCTCAGCCCCAACGAGGAAATCCACGCGCTGCAGATCATTCGCGAAGCGCTGTCCAACGTGCTCAACCACGCGCGGGCACACAAGGCCGAGGTCAGGGTGACATGCAACAGCGACGGTTCGGTGTCGGCCAGCGTCACCGACGACGGCCACGGCATCCATCAGGCCGCCGGCACGCATCATTACGGCATGACCATCATGGACGAGCGGGCGAAAAACCTGGGCGGCCGCCTGACGGTCGAGAACCTGCCCACGCTCGGCACCCGCGTGACCCTGCATTTCATGCCGGGCGCCGGGCATGACGCCCCCATTCCGATCCACCCCGTGAGCTGACCTTGATGAACCCAACCGAACCCCAGCGCATCCTGATCGTCGACGACCACCCGCTGTTCCGCAAGGGCGTGATCCAGCTGATCCAGGCCGCGCCCGAATTCCGCTTCGTCGGCGAGGCGCCCAGCGGCCGGGAGGGCATCCAGCTCGCCCGCAGTCTGCATCCGGACATGATCCTGCTGGATCTGAACATGAAGGACATGAACGGCGTCGAGGTGCTGAAGACGCTGAAGGACGACGGCCTCGATGCGCGCATCATCATGCTGACCGTGTCCGACCAGGCGGAAGACCTGATGGCCGCGCTGCAGGCCGGCGCCGACGGCTATCTGCTGAAGGACATGGAACCCGAAGAGCTGATGCAGCAGCTGGTCGAGGCGGCGCACGGCAAGATCACCATCAGCGAAAGCCTGACGCAATTGCTGGTGGCCTCGCTGCGCGAGAAAAGCCGTCCCGTCAGTCTCGCCGAAGCCGCGCTGACCGAACAGGAAAGCCGCATCCTCGACCACCTGATCGAGGGCAAGAGCAACAAGCTGATCGCCCGCGACATGGGCATCGCCGAAGGCACGGTGAAAGTCCACGTCAAGCACCTGCTGAAAAAACTCAACCTGCGCTCGCGGGTGGAAGCCGCGGTGTGGGCCGACCGCTGCCGGCGCCAGCCCAAGGCCTGACCGCATGGCCTCCTTGCCGGGCCTTACTGCCCAGCCAAAACCCGGTTAGTATTCAGTCTGTTGCCGGCTTTTTTTCACGTTCCAGTGCAACCCCGACAACGCGAGACAGTCACATTTCCCGAGCCCACCTATCCGCCCCCGATCGCAGCGCCTGCTCCGGCAGCGTTTGAAAAATCCGGGCACACGACCGATGCAGACCACCCGCAACAAAACCGACGGTTCCGTCTTTGCCGGCTTCCGGCAGGTGCTCCACAAGGGCACGCTGATCTTTGCGCTGATCATCGTGGTGTTGTGCGTGATGATCTTCTACCAGCACCAGCGCTCGGCCGAGTCCATTCGCTCGGTGGAGCACACGCGGCTGGTCGTGGCCTACATCGATTCGCTGCGCACCTATCTGCTCAACCTGGACACCGCGGTGCGCAAGTATGCCGAGTCGCAGAATCCCGCCGACCTCGATCCCGACCTGATCTGCCGCCAGTCGTCGTGCCCCAGTGCCGAACATCTGATCGCGCTGATCGGCGCCGACGACCCGCGCGCGGCCCGGCTGGCGCCGCTGCCGTCATTGCAGTCGGCACTGGAAACCGGGTTCAGCGCGCTGCAGGAACGCGCGGCGGCGGATGGCGACACCACGGCGCCCGAACGCGAGCTGGCGGGATTCGACAAATCCGCCATCGAGCAGATCCACCGCATCCTGATCGAAATCGGACGCGATGAACTGCGCCAGCTGGATACGCGCGAGAAAGCGCGGATCGAGGACCAGAACTGGTCGTCGATGCTGCTGGGCATGGCCGGTCTGTGGACCGGGCTGGCGCTGCTCGGGCTGTACCGGGAAACCACGCGCCTGATCAAGGCCGGCATCCAGGCCGAGCAGACGATCCGCCAGCTCAGCCTGCGCGACCCGTTGACCGGTCTGGCCAACCGGCGCTTTCTGCTCGAAAACGAAAAACACCTGTTTGCCGGGGCGCGGCGCGCACGCACGCAGATGGCCGTGCTGGCGATCGACCTCGACGACTTCAAGGCGGTCAACGACCGCCATGGGCATGCGGCCGGCGATACGGTGCTGCTGACCTCGTCGGAGCGGATGAAGCAGCTGTTGCGCGAGTCGGATGTGATCGCGCGCCTGGGCGGCGACGAGTTCGTCATCGTGCTGGGGCAGGTCGACAATGCCGCGGCGGCGCGCGAAGTGGCAAGCCGCGTGGTGGAACGGCTGCGCCAGCCGATCCCGCTGGAAGACGGACACACTGCCCAGATCGGCGCGTCGGTGGGCATCGCGATGTGCGATCCGGACGGGGACACGCTCGACACGCTGATCAAGCAGGCGGACGCGGCGCTGTATACGGCGAAACGCGAGGGCAAGAACACCTACCGCGAGGCCGCTGCGACGGTTGCGTAACGCTGCGCCCAGACACGCCATCCCATACCGGCCAGCATCCCGCACCGGGGTTCACCCCCCCGCTGCGATGCGCTATAAAGACACAGGGGCCTGAAGCCAGCCCGGTCGGACGTTGGTACAACGCCGGTGCCGGGCAACGAGGGCGACCAAAAATAGCGAATCGCTGTGCAGCACCCGGAAAGCCTGGGCGGTGCACGCGCTGCAGTGCTTCACGACCCGAATCAAGGAGGAAACCATGCGCATCCAGACACTGCCCGTACTCATCGCCCTCGCCGGCACCGCCCTTTCGGCACATGCCATGGACGACCGCCTCTATCTCGCCCCCTCGGTGAATTACACCTTTTCCGACAATGACCGTCGTGCTGACGACGACTGGGGCCTGGGCTTTGCCCTCGGCAAGCCGATTACGCCGAACCTCAACATGGAACTGTCGCTGACCGGCAGTTCGCTCGATTTCGAGACCGGCAGCGGGGAATATGACCTCGTCGGCCTCGGCGTTGATGCGCTCTACCTGTTCAACCGCGACGCCAGGCTCACGCCCTATGGCGTAGTGGGTCTGGGCGTATTGCGCACCGATATTCCGGGTGCGGACGATACCGGGCTGATGGCCAACGCCGGTCTCGGCCTGATGACGCGCCTGACCGACAAGCTCTCGCTGCGCGGCGACGTGCGCTACCGCTGGGACGGCAACGCCGCCAAGGCGTTTGGCGAGAACAATTTTGGCGATGTGGTGGTCAGCCTCGGGCTGACGTATGCCCTCGGCCAGAAAGCCCGGCCCGCGCCCACGCCCGAACCGGTTGCGCAGCTTGCCCCGGAACCCGCACCGGCCCCCATGCCGGCGCCAGCGCCGGCACCGGTGCCCCCACCGGCACCCGCCCCCGAGCCCGAGCCGGTTCCCGCGGTCAAGACCCGGCAGGCGGCGCAGCTCGAGCAGTCCAAACCCGGCGATGTGATCGTCATACTGGAAGGGGTCAACTTCGAGTTCGATTCCGCCCGCCTGCGCCCGGATGCCATCGTCATCCTGGATGAAGCCGTGACGGTGCTGAACCGGCGCAAGGACATCAATATGGATATCGTCGGCCACACCTGCAGCATTGGCACCACGCAATACAACCAGGGCCTGTCCGAGCGTCGCGCCCGCTCCGTGTACGACTACCTCGTCAACCATGGCATCGCCGCGGACCGCCTGACCACCCAGGGCTTCGGCGAATCGCGGCCCGCCTTCAGCAATGCCACGCGCGACGGCCGTGCGAAAAACCGCCGCGTGGAACTGCATATCAAGTAATCGCCGTTCTGCCTGCAAACAGAAAGGCCGTGCCTGAGGGCGCGGCCTTTCTGTCTTTGGTTCACCCGTTTGACACGCCCGGGACCTGACAGCCGTTCGAAGAACTTCTGGAGATGCGGCAGCGCCGGTGAATGGCGGTTGCGTCAGCAGATCCGCGGCAGCGGATCGTCTTCCAGTTCGTCCAGCACGCGACGGCCACCGAGCGGGGTGTTCAGGATCACGCGCCCACCTCCGACTTCGACGTGGCCGATGACGGCGGCGTCGCGGCCTTCGGGCAGGGCGTGCCAGCGCTTGAGGATTTCCTGCGCCGCGAAGGGATCGGCAACAGCGACGATACGACCTTCGCACGCAAGGAAATATGGATCGTAGCCCAGCATGTCGCAGACCGACCCCACCTGCGGCCGCACCGGCACGGCGGCCTGGTCGAGCGCCACGCTGTGGCCGCTGGCGCGCGCGATTTCGTGGGCGACCGTGGCCAGCCCGCCGCGCGTCGGGTCGCGCATGAACTTCAAGTCGGTCAGGTCGCGGATCGCGCGCGCCAGCGGCAGCACCGATGCGGAATCCGAATGCAGCTCGCCGGCAAGGCCAAACTGCTCGCGCGCCAGCATCACCGCAACGCCGTGGTCGCCGACCGGTCCGGACACCAGCACCTGGTCGCCCGGCACGACGCGCTGCAGCGAGAGCTGTGCGACCGCGCGGCGGACACCGATGCCGGTGACGGACAGATAGAGCCCGCCGCCTTCGCCGCGCCGCACCACCTTGGTGTCGCCGGCCACCACGGCCACATGGTTCTGCCGGGCTGCCCGTGCAAAGCTGGCGATGTAGCGGTCGAGCGCCGCGATTTCCAGGCCTTCCTCGATCAGCGCACCCAGGGTGAAATAGAGCGGATCAGCCCCGGCCACGGCGAGGTCGTTGACCACACCATGCACCGCGAGCGAACCGATGTCACCGCCGGGAAACGCGAGCGGATCGACGGTAAAGCCGTCGGTGGTGACCATCAGGTCGCCGTCCACGCGCGGCAGCAGCACCGAATCGGCATCGGTATCGAGCAGCGGATTGCCGAGATGGCGATCGAAAATGTCGGTAATCAGCTCGCGCATCAGGCGGCCGCCATTGCCGTGCGCGAGCAGGATTCGGGTGTCGTCCATAGGTTTTATTGGGATGGTTTTATTCAAGCAGAAATTCGATGACTTGCCCGAAGCTTAACCCGGCATCGTTCACCGGAAGCCGTCGCGGCAGATGGACACGGAAACCGGCGGCCTCGAGCCGCGCGATCGCGGCTTCGGCCAGCAGGCGATTCTGGAACACGCCACCGGTCAGGCCGACGCAATCGATTCCGGTTTGCACGCGCACCTGCTGCGCCTGCTCGACCAGCACCTGTGCCAGGCTGTGGTGGAAGCGTGCCGCCCGCTCGGCGACGGGGCGCGTGGTGTCGGCGAGCATCGGCAGCAGCGGCGCCCAGTCGCTGCGCCATATCCCGGCGGGGTCGCGTTCGAGCGGCAACGGGACGGCGTCGCCATCGCCGCTGGCGATCGCTTCCAGCCGCATCGGCCCTTCGCCCTCGAAACTGGCGTGGGTGCAGACGCCGCACAGCGCCGCCGCCGCATCGAACAGGCGGCCGACCGAGGAACTGGCCGGGCTGTTGAGCCGGGCCGACCACGCCTGGTGCAGCGCGTCCGGCGCGAAGGGCGCAGGCTGGCCGGTTTCCCACAGCAGTGCCGCCGCTGCCCGCCAGGGCTCGCGCCCGGCCTTGTCGCCGCCGGGCAGGCGGCACGGCCTGAACGACGCGGCGCGCTGCCAGCGGCCGGGTGCGCCGGTGAAGGCTTCGCCGCCCCACAGGGTCTGATCCGAGCCGAGGCCGACGCCGTCCCAGGCGAACACGATCCATGCGTTCACGTCCGGATATTCCCACGCCAGCGCCGAAGCATGGGCGGGGTGGTGCCCGATTTCGGTCAGCGGCAAGCCGCTGTCGCGGGCAAAGCGGCGATAGCCGTAACCGGGATGACGATCCACCAGGATGCGCATGGCCTGCACCTGATACAGCCGCTGCAGGTCGGCCGCCACCTGCGCCAGCGTATCCAGGCTGCGCACGGTGTCGAGTTCACCGATATGCGGCGAAACGACGGCGCGCGTGCCCCAGGCAAGACACACGGTGTTTTTCATGTGGCTGCCGAGCGCCAGCACCGGCGCCGGCAGCGCGGCCGGCAGCGCGAACTCCAGCGGCGCATTGCCTCGCCCGAGCCGCAGCGGGCGCGGCACGCCGGCAATGACGCGAACCACCGGATCGTCGGCCGGCCGCACGATGGGACGGTCGTGGTGCAGGAAAGCGTCGGCGATAGGGGCGAGGCGGGTGTGCGCCTCATATTCGTCGGTCAGCACCGGCTCGCCGGACAGGTTGCCCGAGGTGGCCACCAGCGGACCACCAAAATCGGCAAGCAACAGCGCATGCAGCGGCGAGTAGGGCAGCAGGCAGCCGACTTCCGCCAGGCCGGGGGCCAGCAGTTCGGAAAGACCGGCACCGGTGCGTTTCGGCAGCAGCACAATGGGGCGTTCGGGCGCGGCGAGCCGCGTTTCGATGTCAGGCGTGGTTTCAACAACGTCGCGCAAGGCCTTGATATCGCGCAGCATGATGGCCAGCGGTTTGGACGGTCTCGGCTTGCGCGCGCGCAGCGTGGCAACGGCCAGATCGTTGCGGGCATCGCACATCAGGTGATACCCGCCGACGCCTTTGACCGCGACGATTTTTCCCGCGCGCAACGCAGCGACGGTGGCCGCGAGCGCGGCTTCGTCCCCCTCATGCGTCACCCTGTCCGCAACGAACCGCAGGTGCGGACCGCACACCGGGCAGGCGATCGGCTCGGCGTGGAAACGGCGGTCGAGCGGGTTTTCATATTCGCGTTGGCAGTCCGGGCACAGCGGGAAGTCGCGCATCGCCGTGTTGGGCCGGTCGTAGGGCAGGGCGGTGATCAGGGTGTAGCGCGGACCGCACTGGGTGCAGTTGATGAAGGGGTAGCGGTGGCGACGGTTGGCCGGGTCGTGCAGTTCGGCCAGGCAGTCGGCGCAGACGAAGCCGTCGGGCGGCAGATGGATGGACCCTGCATCGGCCCTTTTTGACGATGCATCATTCAGGCAGGCTTCGCTGCCCGACTGGCTTTCGAGGATGGAAAATGCTTCGGCGTATTCAGGCTCGCAGGTGGCGACGGCGAGCGGACCGGGTGCCGACAGCGGTGGCGCTTCGGCGAGCAGCGCGTCGCTGAAACGCTGCAGTTGCGTCAACTCGCCTTCGGCGTGGATTTCCACTGAACCGTCGACGTTGCGCACCCAGCCGCTGATGCCATGCAGATGCGCCAGGCGGTAGACGAAAGGCCGGAAGCCCACACCCTGCACCCGGCCGCTGATTGAAATAAAGCGGGCGACGCGCTCAGGCATCGACGGCTACGCGCACGCCGCCGGCCCACCAGATACGGCAGGCGCCTTCGTCCGACACCATGCAAGGGCCGATCGGGTTGCGTGGCGTGCACGCCTTGCCGTAGATGCGGCACTGGTTGGGGTAGATTTTTCCGAGCACAACCTGCGCGCAATCGCAGCCGGGTGGCATGTCGCCGGCGCGGCGGCGGCCGGGATCGGCATGGTCCGGAAACAGCAGGCGCGCGTCATGTTTTGCGAAGGCGGGTTTCAGTGCGTAGCCCGAGTTGGGGATGATGCCGATGCCGCGCCAGTTGGCATCGACGATGGCCAGCGTTTCATCGAGCAGGCGGCGGCCGGTCGGGTTGCCGCCGGGATGCGCGACTTCACGATAGCAGTTGTCGAGAAAGCGCTCGCCGCTTTTGAGCTGGCGCAGCACCGAATAGAACGACGCCAGCAGCGATTCGGTGCCGAAGCCGGCGACCGCAGCCGGAATCTCGTGGCGGTCGACGACGAAGGTCCATTCTTCCGGCCCCATCACGGTGGAGACGTGACCGGGTGCGACCAGCGCGTCGAAGCCTGGCGCTCCAGAGTCGAGCAGCATCGCCACCGCCGGCCAGGTCAGTCGACCGGACAGCAGGATCGAGAGATTGTCAGGGATGCCTTCCGCCAGCATCGCCGCGACCGGCGCGGTAGTTGTCTCGAAGCCGGCGGCAAAGAACACCACCGGGCGATCGGGATTCTCCTGCGCAATTTTTCGTGCATCGAGTGGGCTGGCGATCGGGCGCACGTCGGCGCCGGCCGCCTGCGCCTCGGCGAGGGAACGCACCTCGCCCTTTTTCACGTTGACCGGCACCCGTAGCATGTCGCCGAAGGCGACCAGGATCACTTTGTCCTGCAGCGCGAGCTGGATCGCCTGGTAGACATCCTCTTCCGGACACACGCAGACCGGGCAGCCGGGGCCTGGCACCAGTTCGATCCATTTTGGCAGCGCGCCGCGTAGACCGGCGTGGGTGATCGAGCGCTCGTGGCCGCCGCACACGTTCATGATCTTGATCGTGCGGTCGAACTCGAGGGCATGGAGTTTCTCCAGCCAGGCGCGGGCTTCATCCATCAGGCGGTGACGCTGTGATATTTCATGCCGTCGGACTGGATCGCCGGACGCCGTGACTGGCCCTGCGCCACGCGCGCACGCTGGGCAGCGAGCTGCGCGCGCAGCCAGGCCAGCCACGCATCCATGCCCAGGTCCTTGCGCGCCGACAGCCGCATCACCGGCGCCGGGTTGGCCAGATTGCGCAGGTGCGCTTCGGCCTTGTGACAATCGAAGTCGTCGAGCACCGCCAGCAGATCGGTTTTGGTCAGCAGCATGGCATCTGCCGCGCGGAACATCACCGGGTACTTGGCCGGCTTGTCGTCGCCCTCGGTGACCGAGAGCAGGGTGACGTTGAGATGCTGGCCGAGGTCGAAGCTCGCCGGACAGACCAGGTTGCCGACGTTCTCGATGAAAAGAAGGTCGACGCCGTCGAGCGTCATATGGTGTAGCGCGTCGTGCACCAGGTGGGCGTCGAGGTGGCAGGCGGTGCCAGTAACGATCTGGTGCGCCTGCACGCCCTTGGCGCGGATGCGCTCGGCGTCGTTCTCGGTCTCGAGGTCGCCCTCAATTACGGCGCAGGTGAATTCGTCCTTCAGCGCAACGAGCGTGGCTTCCAGCAGCGCCGTCTTGCCAGAGCCGGGCGAGGACATCAGGTTGATCGCGAGGATGCCGCGGCGGTCGAAGTGCTCGCGATTGTGTCCGGCCTGGTCGTCGTTCTTCTGCAGCAGGCCTTTCAGAACGGACACGGCGGTCGCGCCTTTGGGAACGGGTTTGAACGCGAGGCGAGTGTTGCCGGGAGTAAGGTTGCAGCCGCAGGTGTCACACATGGTTTAGGAGCCAGGAGTTAGGAAATAGGGGTCAGGGGTCAGGGGTCAGGGGTCAGAGGTCAGGGAAGGCGTGGTTTCGAGTTCTACGCTTTCGAGCAGCAGGTCATCGCCGGAAATGACCTGGGTGTGCCAGTCGCCGCAGGCACCGCAGACGAGATGATTCATCGTGGCGTCGGTCTCGGCGCCGCAGGTCTGGCAGTGCACCTGGATCGGCGCGTGGATGAATTCGAGCGCGGCATGTTCCATGCGACTGCCGGCCGCGGCCAGGGGAAACGCGCTGGCAAGCAACTCGGGCACCACGCCGGCCAGGGGGCCGATACGCACGCGGATCATGCTGGCCTGCGCCGCGTTGTGCTGATCGATCACGGCGTCGACCTGTTCGACCAGCGCCTGCGCGACCGCGAGTTCATGCACCCCCCACCTCCAGGGCTTGGCCCTCCAGGATCTGGTCCAGTAGCTCCCAGGTGGTGCGGGCTTCGGCCTCGGCGATTTTCTGGATGGCGTAACCCACGTGCACCATGACGAAATCGCCGATCGAGGGCGGCTCGTCCTGCATCATGAAAAGACTGACGTCGCGCCACACGCCCTTGGCCTGACAACGGGCGGTAAATCCTTCGATCGACTCGATCTGCATCGGAATGGCAAGGCACATGCGTGGCAATCAGTAACGACACTCAACTCAGTATATGTGATTTGCCGAGCCTGCGTCCGGCCATGAATATTACAAAATTATTATGGAGAAACAAAAGCTTGAGTGAATTACTCGGTTGTCATTCGAATTGACCACTGGTAGATTGAGACCATGAAAACGCTTGTGCTCGGTATCGGCAACACCCTGCTTACCGACGAAGGCATCGGCATTCATGTGCTGCAGGCACTCGAGCCCGAACTGGCGGACTGGCCCGACGTGACCCTGCTCGACGGCGGCACGCTGTCGTTTACGCTGGCAGGCCCGATTGAGGATACCGATGCACTGATCGTCGTCGATGCCGCCAACATCAAGGCCCGGCCGGGCGAGTGGGCCTTGCTGCAAGGGGACGACATGGATGCCTTTCTGATGAGCAATCGCAAGACCACCGTGCATGAAGTGGGGCTGACCGATCTGCGCGCCATCGCGCTGCTGGCCGGCCACTGGCCTGAAAAACGCGCAATGCTGGCGATCCGGCCCGACGTCGTCGACTGGGGCGAACAGCCGACCCCTGCCGTCGCGGCCGCCATCCCGCCGGCCTGCGCGGCCATCCGCGAGCTGATCCGGGAATGGCAGCATGTCGCTTGATGCCATTCCCATACACGTCGTCAATCCGCCGTCGGGCGAACCCGGCCTGACCGGCAATGCGCCGCCCCTGCTGCGCGAACTGTCCGAGCTGGTGAAGCGCCTGCTGGCGTCCGGCGAAACCTCTGCCATCGATCTGTCCGCCTTGCCGCTGACGCCCGCCGATCTGGGCTGGCTGCAGGACAAACTCGGCGCCGGCGAAATCAGCGTCACTCTGCAGGCCAACGGCGAGTCCACGCTGAACGAGACGGCCTGTCCGGGAATCTGGTGGGTCACGCATCACAACGAGCAGGGCGCGGTCACCTCGCAGTTCATCGAAGTGGCGTTCGTACCCGAACTGGTTAAAGCGCATCCCGGAGATGTTCAAACAGGACAGGAATATCTTGAATTACTGATTTCCGACCACTAAGGTGAATTGAGCGCCGGCACGATATTAAAACGGCGAATGTAAGGCTGTGATGTCAAACGTCAGGAGGCATGCATCATGCACGGTCCGTTGATCGATACGCTCACGCGGCAGGGCGTCACCCGCCGCACCTTCTTGAAGTACTGCGCTACGCTGGCTTCGATGATGGCGCTGCCGCCTGGGGCCGGGCGCGCGATGGCCGAGGCGATGGCCGCGGCGCGGCGGCCCTCGGTGATCTGGCTGCCGTTCCAGGAATGCACCGGCTGCACCGAGTCGATCACGCGCTCTCATTCGCCGACGCTGGAGGGCATGATCTTCGACATGATCTCGCTCGACTATCAGGAGACACTGATGGCGGCGGCCGGGCATCAGGCCGAGGAGGCCTTGCACGCCGCGATGAAGGAGAATGCGGGCAAGTATCTGCTGATCGTCGACGGCTCGATTCCGCTCGACATGGACGGAGCCTATTCCTGCATCGGCGGCCGCTCCAACCTGGAGATCCTGAAGGAAGCCGCCGAGGGTGCGGCGGCCATCGTGGCGATGGGCTCCTGTGCCGCCTTCGGCGGCATCCCGAAAGCCAACCCCAACCCGACCGGCGCGGTGTCGGTGTCCGACATCATCAAGGACAAGCCCATTGTCAACATTCCCGGCTGCCCCCCGATTCCGGTGGTGATGACCGGCGTGCTGGCGCACTACCTCACTTTCGGCAGCCTGCCGGAACTCGACGACAAGGGCCGGCCCAAGGCCTTCTTCGGCGAAACCATCCACGACCGCTGCTACCGCCGTCCGTTCTACGACCAGGGCAAGTTCGCCAAGACCTTCGACGATGAGGGCGCACGGATGGGCTGGTGCCTGTTCGAACTGGGCTGCAAGGGCCCGGTGACCTACAACGCCTGCGCCACGGTGAAGTGGAACGGCGGTACCTCGTGGCCGGTGGAGTCCGGACACGGCTGCCTGGGTTGTTCGGAACCCGATTTCTGGGATGCCGGCGGCTTCTACAAGGCGCTGTCGGTGCCGGCCGACCCGCTCGAGATCAGTGCCGCCGCGGCCGTGGTGGGCGCAGGGGCAGGGGTGGCGGTCAGCTTCGCCAACCGGGCCAAGAAGGGCGCCGCCAAATCGGCGCACGAGACCACCACCCTGGCTGATCTGGAGAAATGACATGAATGAACTGCAATTTCTGACCTGGGTGCGCGGGCCGGGGCTCGACATCGCGGTGGGGATTTTTCTGCTGGGCGTGGTGTGGCGCCTGTTCGAAATCTATACATTGGGCCGCAAGAAGGACCTGGCCGCGCCGCGCCATGCTGCTGGCGCATCGGGCCTGCATACCGTGTTTCGGCGTTCGATCCCCCCGCCCGGTGGAGTGAAGCGCTCGCCGGTGAGTTACATCGGCGGCTACACTTTCCACATCGGCCTGGCGATCGTCGTGTTTGGGTTCGCGCCGCATATCCTGCTGGTCAAGAATCTTACCGGCCTGTCCTGGCCCGGGCTGCCCTCGCAGTTCGTCGACCTGGCCGCAGTGATAACGATGGCGGCAATGGTGGTGGTGCTGGTCGACCGCATCAACAAGCCGGTCAAGCGCTTTCTCAGCACCTTCGGAGACTGGTTCGCCTGGGCGGTGACCTTCCTGCCGGTGCTGACCGGCTGGCTGGCGGTTCAGCACCTGCTGCTGCCTTATACGACGATGTTGGCGCTGCACATCCTGTCGGTGGAAATCCTGCTGATCGTGCTGCCGTTCACCAAGCTGTTCCACGCCTTCACGCTGTTCGGCTCGCGCTGGTACAACGGCAAGGTTAATGGCCAGAGGGGGGTGCCAGTATGAACAAGCAACCGATGTTCCTCGCATTCAGGGAGAACACACAATGAGCGCTTCACTGGAAAAGGGCATCAACGCCCTCAAGCAAGTCATCGACGCCCCCATTGCCAGCTATTTCAGCAGCTGCGTGCATTGCGGCCTGTGTGCCGATGCCTGCCTGTTCTATACGGAAACCGGCGACCCCAAGTACACGCCGATCCACAAGCTGGAGCCGTTGCGCCGCGTCTACGAGCAGGAATACACCCTGCTCGGGCGGCTGAAGAAAGTGGTCGGCCTGTCCAAACCGGTGACCGACGACGAACTCGACCAGTGGCAAGAGCTGGTCTACGACAGCTGTACCATGTGCGGGCGCTGTTCGATGGTCTGTCCGGTGGGTAATGACATCGTCTACATGGTGCGCAAGTTCCGCGAAGGCATGGCGGCTTCCGGCCACGTTCCCGACGGCATCAAGGGCGCGACCAAACGCACGGTCGAGATCGGCGGCCCGATGGGACTCAAGTGGCCGGCGGTCGCCAACGTGATCAGGAAGGCCGAGGAGGCAACCGGCTTTGCGATCCCGGTCGACAAGGAGGGCGCCGACTATCTGGTGCTGCTGTCGTCAATGGAAATCGTCAACTTCCCGGAATACCTCGAGGCACTGGCGAAGATCTTCAACAAAGCAGGCATCAGCTTCACGCTCGCCTCCGACGCCTTCGAGGCCACCAACGCCGGCATCCAGATTGGCAACTCGGACATCGCGAAAGTGATCGTCTCGCGCATCGTCGACGCCGCCGAAAAGCTGAAAGTGAAGAACGTGCTGTCGCCCGAATGCGGCCACGCCTACATGGCGATCCGCTGGGAGGGCCCCAACCTGATCGGCCGGCCCTTCACGTTCAACGTCGTGCATGTGCTGGAACTGCTCGACAACCTGCGCCAGAAGGGCGTGTTGAAAATGAAAGGCACGTTCAAGGATCCGCTGATCCTGCACGACCCCTGCCAGATCGTGCGCCGCGGCGGCGTGCTGAACGCGCCCGAGCCGCTGATCCGGCAGGTGGCCGAAAACTACATCCCGATCGTCGACAAGCAGAAGTGGAACTGGTGCTGCGGCGGCGGCGGCGGCGCCTCGGCGATCCACACCGACGAGGCGGAAGCGCTGCGCGCTAAGGTCTTCGGCATCAAGAAACGGCAGATCGAGGAAGCGGGGGTGAAGACCGTGGTGACCTTCTGCGCCAACTGCCGCATCGTGATGGAAGAAGCCATCGACCATTACGAGATGGACACCCAACTGCTCGGCCTGACCGAGCTGCTGGCAGAACACCTGGAGGACTGACCCCATGACTACCGCACAACGCATCGTCGTTGACCCCATCACTCGCATCGAGGGCCATCTGCGCATCGAGGCGGAAACCGACGCCGACGGCAAGATCACCCGTGCCTATTCCGCCGGCACCATGGTACGCGGCATCGAGATCATTCTTCGGGGCCGCGATCCGCGCGACGCCTGGGCCTTTGCACAAAGGATTTGCGGCGTCTGCACCCTGGTGCACGGCATCGCCTCGGTGCGTTCGGTCGAGGATGCACTGCATCGCGCCATTCCCAGCTACAGCATCCCTGCCAACGCCGAACTGATCCGCAACCTGATGATCGCCGCACAATACGTGCACGACCACGTGATGCACTTCTATCACCTGCATGCGCTCGACTGGGTCGACGTGGTGTCGGCGCTGAAGGCTGACCCCAAGGCCACGTCCCAGCTTGCGCAATCGATCTCCGGCTATTCGAAGTCGTCGCCGGGCTACTTTGCCGACGCGCAGAAAAAAGTGAAGACCTTCGTCGAACAGGGCCAGCTCGGCATTTTCGCCAACGCCTACTGGGGCCATCCCGCCTACAAGCTGCCGCCCGAAGCCAACCTGATGGCGGTGGCGCATTATCTTGAAGCGCTCGCCTGGCAGCGCGACGTGGTCAAGCTGCACGCCATCTTCGGGGGCAAGAACCCGCACCCCAACTTCGTCGTGGGCGGCGTGCCGTCGGCCATCTCGGTGCAGACGGGCGCGGGCCCGGGCAAGGGGCCGAATTATCGCGGCGGCCAGGATGCCACCGCGCTCAACATGGTCGGCCTGCAAACGGTGCAGAACGTCATTCGCCAGATGCGCGAGTTCGTCGACCAGGTCTACGTGCCGGATACGCTCGCCATTGCCGGGTTCTACAAGGACTGGGGCGGGCGCGGCGAAGGCCTGGGCAATTTCATGACCTTCGGCGACCTGCCCTCGAAAGGCTTCTGGGACACCGATTCCTATCTCATCCCGCGCGGCGTCATCCTCAACCGTGACCTGTCGACCATCCATCCGATCGATCTGGATGCGGACAACGAAATCCAGGAATACGTCAGCCACTCCTGGTACAAATACAGCCAAGGCGACAAGCAGGGCCTGCACCCGTTCCGGGGCGAGACGGAACTCAACTACACCGGGCCGAAGCCGCCTTACCAACACCTCGATGTCGACCAGAAATACTCCTGGATGAAATCGCCGCGCTGGAAGGGCCACTCGATGGAAGTCGGCCCGCTCGCCCGCGTGTTGATGCTATATGCCAGCGGCAACGCCCAGGCGAAGGAGCTGGTGGGCCTTACGCTGAAGACGCTCGACGTGCCGGTCGACGCACTGTTCTCCACGCTCGGCCGCACTGCTGCGCGCACCCTGGAATCGAAGATCCTGGCCGATGCCATGCAGGGCTGGTACGACCAGCTGGTGGCCAACATCAAGGCCGGCGACGTCCGCACCTTCAACGATCAGTATTGGGATCCGTCCACCTGGCCCAGCCACATGCAGGGTGTCGGCCTGATGGAAGCGCCGCGCGGCGGCTTGAGCCACTGGATCGTCATCGACGATGCCAAGATCAGCAACTACCAGGCAGTGGTGCCCAGCACCTGGAACGCCGGCCCGCGGGACGCGAATGGCCAGCCCGGCGCCTACGAAGCCGCGCTGCAGGACAACCACGTGATGCACGACCCGAAGCAGCCGATCGAGATCCTGCGCACCATCCATTCCTTCGACCCCTGCATTGCCTGCGCCGTGCACGTCACCGATCCGGATGGCGCGGAACTGGTGCAGGTGAAGATCAAGTAATGCCGCCGGCATGCGGCTGTAGTCATTCGCAACTGGAGAACATGCAATGAACCCGATGAAACATTCACGCACGTTTGCCTTGGCCGCATTGGCCCTGTTTGCCGGGACGGCATCCGCGCACACGGGCGATCACGCCACCGTCACGGATTTTTCCGGCGGCTTGGCGCATCCTCTGCTGGGACTGGACCACCTGCTCGCCATGATCGCGATCGGCCTGTGGGCGGCGCAGCAAGGCGGGCGCGCATTGTGGGCGGTACCTGCGGCCTTTGTCGGCGCAATGGTGCTGGGCGGCGTGCTGGCCTGGTCGGATATCGCACTGCCGCAGGTCGAGACCGGCATCGCGCTATCGGTGCTGGTGCTGGGCTTGCTGATCGCCACCCGGCGCCAGTGGGCGGTAGCGGCCGGCATGGTGATCGCTGCCGGTTTCGCGCTGTTCCACGGCTACGCCCACGGGCTGGAGATGCCGCTGGCCGCGTCGCCCATGCTGTATGCCCAGGGCTTCATGCTCGCGACGGTTTTTCTGCATGGCGTAGGCATCGTCGGCAGTCGGGTAGGCCGCCACGCGGTCCAGATGGTGGGGGCGGGCATCGCGGTCACGGGCCTGGCGCTGATCGTCGCCATGTGAACCGGTGGACGATCAACTGCAACGCCTGCTGGAAGCCGAGGCCCGTGCCCAGGCAGTCATCCAGAACGGCAACCATGAACGTCAGCGCATGATAGAGGACGCGCTGGCGAGCGTGCGTGACGGCGAGGCGCGTTTCGAAGCCGGCCGTGCCGAGCTCAGGGCGCCTTTCCTGCACGAGGCAAAGGAGCGAGCCGAACAGACAGTGGCCGAGCTCGCGCGCAAATACGGCGAGCGCCAGCGCACCCTGCGCGACTTGGCATCGCGGCATGAAGCCGAGGCGGTGGAGGCGGCGCTGACCCTGCTGCTCGACCCCGACGCATGAACTTTGCCCAGCCCTGATGGGGAAAGCAGGGAAGGGGATGCCTGATACCCGACCGGAACACGCTACCCGACCACCATGTCCGCCTATCTCAACACCCGCGTCAGCCTGTATTCCGGCCGCCTCTGGCAGGATGAAGCGCTCGACGCGCTGGTCGGCGTGCCGGATGAGGCAATGGCCGACACGCTGACCCGGAGCGGCCTGCCGCAGCTGGCGGCGGCTTACGCACCCGAGCCTGGCCGGCAGCAGGATCCGCGTTCGCTGGAACAACGCATCATTGCGCAAATTCTCGACGAGACGCGGGTGCTGATCCGGCCGCTGTCCGGCGCCGCGCGCAGCTTTCTGACCTTCTGGACCGCGCGCTTCGAGATTTCCAATGTGAAAACGCTGCTGCGCAGCAAGATGACCGGCGAACGGCCCGCTGCCGTGCTCGCCCGGCTGACGCCGATGGGGGCGTTCGGTCGGCTCGACAATCAGGACCTGGCGCATGCCGAGAATGTCGGCGAACTGCTGCGGCGCCTGGAAGCCGGGCCCTACGCCGGCATCGTGCGCCATGCTCGGCGCGCGTTCGAGCAGAGCCGCGACCCCTTCAGTCTCGATGCCGCGCTCGATCACGGCTATTACGAAGGCCTTATCCTGCGCGCCCAGCCGCTGGAAGACTCGGTGGGCGCGCCTTTCCGCAGCCTGATGGCGAGTCTGATCGACCGCATCAATCTGGTCTGGCTGTTGCGCTACCGCTTCAACTACCGGCTGCCGCCGGCACAGGTGTATTACCTGCTGGTGGGTTCGCGCTACAGCCTGCCCAGTTCGCGGCTGCAAGAACTGGCCGCGCTGGACAGCCTGGAGGCTGTACTGGCTGCCTTGCCCTCTGCCTTGCAGATTCAGTTGTTTGGCGTGACCGACATACCCGGCGTGTTCGCCCGCATGGAGCGCGCCGCGGCCGGGCAGGCGCTGCGGGTGCTGCGCGCCTCAGCGCCCGACATTGCCCGCGCCTTCGCCTACCTGATCCTGCGCGAACGCGATCTGCGTGCCGTCCGCGCGGTATTACGGGGACGGCACCTCGGTCTGGCCCCCGCCGATATCCGACAGGCGCTGCAACGCGCACCCGCGGAGGTGAGCTGATGCTGCGCGCCGATCCGCTGCTCAGGATTGAATTGTTGATGCTGGCGTCCGAAGCACAGGATGCCGCGCTGGCGCTCGCCCGCTTCGGTGTCTTCAATCCGGCGCCCTGCGCGCTGGAGGCGCTCGAGGAGTCACCTGCCGTCGCCTATCGTGAAGCCTGGCTGGAAGCCCAAGCCCGTCTGTCGAAACTGCTGGAGCAGTGCGGCGACACCGGCCCTCTGAACATTCCGGCCGAGGCCGAAGCCCCGGCGCTGGCCGACCTGGAAGAGTTGAACGCGTGGTTGAAGCAAGCATGGACCGCCTGCCTTGCCTGCCACGAAAGCGAAGTCCAGATCGCGGAGGCACGCAGCCATCTTGACGCGCTGGAAGTCACGCTCGCCAGACTGGAGCGGCTGAACGTGGACCTCGCGCATCTGCTGCATCCCGACAGCCTGCTGGCAGTCAATATCGGCAACCTGCCCGTGGAGGGGCTCAAGCGGGTCACCGAGGCACTGGCCATGACAGGCCATCTGGTATCGCGATTCGATCAGGTCGAAGGGCAGGTGTTCGCGGTGATTGCCGGCCCGCGCGCGCGCCAGGACGAAGTGCGTGGCCTGCTGGCCCAGGCGGGCTGGCGCGAACTGCCGGTGCCGGACGAGTTGCGCACGCATCCGCAGGCCGCGCGAAGCTGGATGGAACACGAGCGTACTCGCCTGAACACGCAATCCGGCGCAGCTTGCCAGATCATGGATGGGCTGCGCGACCGTTTCGGTCCGCGTCTGCACGAAGCGCGCCTGCGTCTCGCCCTGGCGCGTCCACTGGCAGAAGCCGCGCTGGCCGGTATACGCGGCAGGGGTGGCCTGGCTGCGTTGTCGGGCTGGGTTCCCAAGCGCCAGATGGATGGCCTGCGCATCACACTGAATGCGCATTTTCATGGGCGCTACTGGCTGGATATGCGCGAGCCTTCCGCCGACGAAGTCGCCGACGTCCCTTCACTGGTGCGCTATCCGGGCTGGCTTGCGCCCTTCGTACCGCTGGTAAAAAGCTACGGCATACCCCGTTACGGCGAATTCGACCCGGCGCTGCCCTTCGCCTTCACCTATCTGTTGCTGTTCGGCGCCATGTTCGGCGACATCGGCCATGGCGCCGTGATCCTGCTGCTGTCCGCCGCCCTGTACCGAAGGCTCGGGCGCATGGCCTGGGTGGGTTTCGCAGCCGGCGCGGTGTCGATGCTGTTTGGCCTCTTCTACGGCAGCGTCTTCGGCTACGAGGACATCATCGAGCCGGTCTGGCTGTCGCCGCTGCACGACCCAATCCGCGTACTGATCATCGCGGTGGGGTTCGGCGTCGGCTTCATCGTGTTTACCCTGCTGGTGAACACGCTCAATAAATGGGTGTCGGGGCGGATCGGCGAGGCGCTATTCGATTCCACCGGGCTGGCCGGGCTGGCGTTCTATCTCGGCGCCGTGGGCCTGCTGGCGAGCCTGGCCGGTGTGGTGGATCTCGCCCAGCCAGCCGGGATGCTGGCAGCACTGGGCATGGCCGTTGTGGCCGCGTTCAAGTGGTTTGAAGCCAAGGCCGGATTGGGCGAGCGCATCCTGGTGACGCTCATCGAGTCGCTGGAAACCGCCATCAACCTGTTTTCCAACACGCTGTCATTCATGCGGGTGGCGGCCTTTAGCCTCAACCACGTCGCGTTGGCGCTGGCGATCTTCACCCTTGCCAACGGGCTGGGTGCGGCAGGCCACTGGTTCACCCTCGTGCTGGGCAATATCGTCATCATTGTGCTGGAAGGCGGCATTGTCGCCATCCAGGCATTGCGCCTGATGTATTACGAAGGATTCTCGCGCTTCTTCAGCGGGGACGGAACGGAATTCGTGCCCTTGCGACTGTCGTCGCAACAGGCCAAGGTTTGACGGACATTTTTAAAGGGGAGAGGGCATGACCTGGTTGATTGCAATGATGGCTTTACCCGTGGCCGCCACGCTGGGTGCGGGATTCTGGCTGGAACTGAAGCCGCGCCGCCTGCCGGCAGACTGGCTCAAGGGCGGCCTGCTCGCCAATGTGCTGCTGTTCGGTCTGGGACTGGCCGGCGTCACATTGTTCGGCGTGCAGGACGTGCTGGCGGCGGAGCCGGCCGTCACCACGGCAGGGGAAATCAGCCTGGGCCAAGGCCTGGCCCTGCTCGGTGTCGGCCTGCCGACCGGCCTTGCGGCCATTGGCGCGGCCATCGCGCTGGGCCCGATCGGTTCAGCCTCGCTCGCGGTGATCGCGGAAAAACCGGAAATGTTCGGTCGTACGCTGATCTACATGGGGCTGGCCGAAGGGATCGCGATTTACGGCCTGGTGATGTCCATCCTGCTGCTCGGCAAAATCTGACCGATGCAAGCTGACACCGAACTCCCGCTCGGCAGCGCGCGGCTGGTAGTGCTGGGTAGCGCCGGACTCGCCGGCGGCTTCAGCCTGATCGGCGCCGAAGTGCATGCCGATGCGAATGCGGCCACGGTGGAAACGGTGCTGGAGCAACTGGCGAAAAGCGGCGATGAGGCACTGGTGCTGCTGGAAACCCACCTGTCCCACAGCGGCGGCTATTGGCTCAACCGCTTGCGCAATGAAGGCGGCCGCATCGTCATCACCGAATTGCCACCGTTGCCCGCGCCGCACGATTACGCGCCCGCGGTGGACGAGGTGGTGCGGGCGGTGCTGGGGCCGGAGGCACTGAAGTAACAGGTGGAGCGATAAATGGAAGCAGATGCGCAGGTTTCCCAACTCGAGCAGGCGCTTATGCAGCAGGCCGAGACGCTGGCGCGTGAGCAGTTGCAGAACGCCGAGTCGGCGCGCGCACGCATCCTTGCCGATTCTGCGGAGAAGCTGAAGCTGATCGGGGAGCGCGAAGTGTTGTCGGCCAAGGTCGAAGCCGAGCGGCTGGTCAGGCGTCACAGTCAGGCGGCGGAAACGCGGCTGGCCGCCGACCTTGACCGCCTGCGCTGGGCGTTGACCGAGGCCACGCTGGCCGAGGTGAAAACCGCATTCCGGGAACTGGTACAGGATGAAACGCGCTATCTGGAGGTGCTCGAATCCTGGCTGATGTCGGCGGCGCAAGCACTGCCGCCGGGTGATCTGCTGGCGGAAGTGCGACCACAAGATGAAAAACGTCTGGTATCGCAGTGGGCCGAAATCGTCGCGCGTGCCGCGCCGGGACGCGCCGTGAAGCTCGCCAGCCACAGCCAGCCGAGCGAAGGTGGCATCCGGGTGCGCCTCGCCGACAACCGTGCGCAACTCGACCAGACCTTCGAGGCGCGCCAAGCGCGCCTGGCCGACGAACTCGCGCGGGTGGTGATGGAACGCCTGTTCGCCAGCGCGCCCGATCTCGGCACGCTCATTCACGGATAGGGCACATGGGCAAAATTCTTGAAATCAACGGCCCCCTGGTCAAGCTCGAACTGCCGCAGACGGTGATCGGCGAACAGGTCCGGGTGGGGCGCATGGGCCTGGTCGGCGAGGTGATCGGACGTGACGGCGATACCGCGCTGGCGCAGCTGTACGAAGACACCGCTGGCCTCAGACCCGGCGAGGTGGCGGAAGGCCTGGGCTGGCCGCTGTCAGTTGAGCTTGGACCGGGTCTCCTGGGCGCCATCTTCGACGGCGTGCAGCGGCCACTGCAAGCGGTATGGGAACAGAGTGGCGACCGCATTGCGCGTGGCGTTGCCGTGCCTTCGCTGCCGCACGACAAGGCCTGGCACTTCGTGCCGGATGCTGCGCTGCATGCCGGCAGCACGCTCGCGGGCGGTACCGTGCTCGGCAGCGTGCAGGAAACCGAATCCATCCTGCACCGCATCCTGACCCCGCCGCAGATTCACGGCGAGTTGATGGAACTGGCGCCGGAGGGCGACTACACACTGGATGAAACGATCGGCCGGGCTAAGCTGTCCGACGGCCGCATCGAGAAGCTGCACCTGTTCCACCGCTGGCCGGTGCGCACCGCACGTCCTTTCAAGCAGCGCGACCATGCGGTGGCGCCGCTGATCACCGGGCAGCGCATTCTCGATACCTTCTATCCGCTGCTGAAAGGCGGCAAGGCGGCGATCCCCGGCCCCTTCGGCGCCGGCAAGACCATGTTGCAGCAGCAGATCGCGCGCTGGTGCAACGCCGAGATCGTCATCTACGTCGGCTGCGGCGAGCGCGGCAACGAACTCACCGACGTGCTCGAATCCATGCCAGAACTGAAGGATCCGCACACTGGCCGCCCGCTGATGGAACGCACCCTCTTGGTAGCCAACACCTCCAACATGCCGGTGGTGGCGCGCGAGGCCTCGATCTACGTCAGCATCACGCTGGCCGAGTATTTCCGCGACCAGGGCTACGACGTGGTGATGGTGGCCGACTCCACCAGCCGCTGGGCCGAGGCGCTGCGTGAAGTTGCCGGCCGGCTCGGCCAGATGCCGGTGGAGGAGGGCTATCCGGCCTACCTCGGCTCGCGCCTCGCCGCCTTCTACGAGCGCGCAGGGCGGGTGGAAACCTTGGCCGGAGACCACGGCTCGGTGACGCTGATCGGCGCGGTGTCGCCGCCCGGCGGCGACTTTTCGGAGCCGGTCACCAGCCACACCAAGGAAATCATCCAGACTTTCTGGGCGCTGTCGAAGGAACTCGCCGACGCGCGCCATTACCCCGCGGTGGACTGGCTCGAAAGCTTCTCCGGCTACGTCAGTTCCGCTGCGAAATGGTGGGCGCAAAACGTTGATCCGAATTGGGAAAGCGCCCGCGCCGCCGCGCTCGATCTGCTCGCCGCGTCGGAGGAATTGCAGCGCATCGTCAACCTGGTCGGAGTCGAGGCGCTCTCCAGCGAACAGCGTTGGACGCTGGAAGCGGCGGGACTCATCAAGGAAGGCCTGCTGCAGCAGTCGGCCATCGACGAAATCGACAGCTTCGCTTCACCGGAAAAACAGTACGCGCTGCTGGCCGCGCTGCTGGAGATCTATCGCCAGGGCATGAAGCTGGTGAAACTCGGCGCACCGGCCCGGCGCCTGATCCAGATGCCGCTGCTGGCCCAGGCCCGGCGCTGGAAAAGCCAGCACAGTTCGGATGACCTCGCCGTGCTGAAGGCGAAGATCGCGGCCATTCCGGATGCCTTCGAGCCGCTGCTGCAGGAATACACCACGCCCTCCCCAACTCTGAGGGAGGCCACCCCATGAAGAACATCGAATTCCGCACCGCGACCTCCGTCCAGGGCGGCCTCGTCGTCATGGGCGGCGTGCCCGGCGTAGCGGCCGGCTCGCGGGTGCAACTGCGCGACCATGCCGGGCGCATCCGTTCCGGCCTGGTGATCCGCACCGCCGACGACGCCGTGCTGGTGGAAGTATTCGAAGGGACTGACGAACTCGATCTGGAGCGCACCTGGGTGCGTTTCCTCGACGAGCCGTTCAAGCTGCCGCTCTCGCGCGACATCATGGGGCGCGTATTCAACGGGTCCGGCATTCCGCGCGACGGCCGCCCGCCGATCATTTCCGCCGACCGCCGCGACGTCAACGGCGAGCCGCTCAATCCGGCGGCGCGCGCCTATCCGCGCGAATTCATCCAGACCGGCATTTCCGCCATCGACGGCATGAATTCGCTGACGCGCGGGCAGAAGCTGCCGATCTTTTCCGGCGGCGGCCTGCCGCACAACCGAGTGGCGGCGCAGATCGTGCGCCAGGCCAGACTGCTGGGCGAGGAGGCCGCCGAGTTCGTGATCGTGTTTGCCGCCTTCGGCGCCTCGCACGCCGACGCGCGCTTCTTCCAGGAAAGCTTCGAAGAGAGCGGGGTGCTAAACAAGGTGGTGATGTTCTTGAACCTCGCCGACGAGCCTGTGATCGAACGTCTGCTCACCCCGCGCGCGGCGCTCACCGCGGCCGAATACCTGGCCTTCGACCTCGATCACCATGTTTTAGTCGTGATGACCGACATGACCGCCTACGCCGAAGCCTTGAGGGAAGTCGCTGTGCTGCGCGGCGATGTGCCTGCGCGCAAGGGCTACCCCGGCTATCTCTATTCCGACCTCGCCGAACTCTACGAACGAGCCGGGCGCATCAAGAATCGGCGCGGTTCGATCACGATGATTCCTGTTCTGTCGATGCCGTCCGACGACATCACCCACCCGATCCCCGACCTCACCGGCTACATCACTGAGGGCCAGATCGTGCTCGGGCGCGAGCTCGCCAACCAGGGTGTGTACCCGCCGGTGACCGTACTGCCGTCGCTGTCACGCCTGATGAAGGACGGCGTTGGCAAGAACTTCACCCGGGAGGACCATCCGCACGTCGCCAGCCAGCTGTTCGCCAGCTACGCCCGCGCGCTGGAAGTACGCGGACTTGCCGCCATTATCGGCGCCGAGGAATTGAGCGATACCGACCGCCGCACCCTCGAATTTGCCGAGGCCTTCGAGCGCCGCTTCATCGGGCAGGGCGAAGACGAGGACCGTAGCGTGCACGAAACGCTGAACCTTGCCTGGGATCTGCTCTCGATGCTGCCGCCGGAATCGTTGATCCGGGTTTCGGAAGAAGAACTGGCGAAGTATCACAAGGGGGCGGCGTGAAGCAGGTGCAAGTTACAAGATACAAGATACAAGGAAAAACATGGGACTACGCTTGTCCGTTGCTGTTCTGCTTTCATCTTGAATCTTGCATCTTGAATCTTGCGTCTGCCGTCGGAGACGGCGCATGAAAAAACGCCTCCCCGTCCCCCCCACCAAAAGTGCGCTGCTGCAGGTCGGCCGCCAGGCGCGATTTCTGGAGCAAGGGCGGCAGATGCTGGAGAAGAAGCGCGACCTTTTGACCCGGCTGGTGTACGAGCGGCTGGCACAGTATCGCGAGCTGCGCGCGCAGACTCAGCGTGAGCTCGCCGAGGCCTATCGCTGGCTCGGCATCGTGCAGATGCGCATGGGGGGACAGATGCTGCATCAGGTATCGGTGGGGCTAAAGCCTGCGGTGGCGATCCGGGTGGTGGCGCGCTCCAGCGTCGGCGTCGAATATCCAAGCGTGACGGCCGAACCGCTGCCGCTGCAGCCGGTGGGCCTGATGTGGACCGACGTCAGCTTCGACGAGGCACGCCTGCGGTTGCGCGAACTGACGGTGACGCTGGCGCGGCTGGGCGAGGCGGAAAATGCGCTATGGCGCCTGCTGTCCGCCAGCCGCAAGACGCAGAAGCGCGTCAACGCCCTGAAGTACAACATCATCCCGCGCTACCAGGCGACGGTGCACCATATCCGCGCTGCGCTGGAGGAGGACGAGCGCAACACCCTGTTCCAGATCAAGGTGCTACGCGCGCGGCAGGGGGCTGAGTGGGCATCTTGATGTACAACGTGCAGCTTTCCGGCACCGACAAGACCATGGCGATCACCCAATAGCGCCTGAGCCGAGCCTGCTTTACGATGCGTGACGATTTGAGGGCGCCACGGCGCCCCCCAAATCAAAAGGCCCCTGCCAAAATGGCAGGGGCCTTTTTTCAGACTCTGGCGAACTGCAACAGACTTAGCCGATGGTGGCTTCGGCGCTGTTTTTGTCGCCCTTGTTGTCGACCCAGCTGACGACGACCTTGTCGCCGGCCTTGGGGCCCTTGACCTTGAAGCCGAGGTAGGGGTTGCGCGACACGGCGG
>Ga0180009_10001080_pt1 | contig 34289 bp, 47 predicted proteins | sample OS_PC_MetaG_FD_123537 | JGI IMG/M metagenome (GOLD analysis project Ga0180009, IMG submission 123537) | Groundwater microbial communities from the Aspo Hard Rock Laboratory (HRL) deep subsurface site, Sweden - OS_PC_MetaG | ecosystem: Environmental > Aquatic > Deep subsurface > Groundwater... | reverse complement strand
GAAGATGAGTACATTAAGATAATGGATTATGATGCCGCTTCTCATTTGCGTGTAGGAATGGGAGCTGAGAGTATCTTGGAGTTAGTTAAAGAACTTGATTTAGATGAGCTGGTTGAACAACTGCGTGAGGATTGCGAGATAACTAAAGGGGCACGAAAAGTTAAGATCATTAAGCGCTTGCGAGTGGTTGAGGGACTGCGCAAGGCAGAGATCAATGCGGCTTGGATGTTTTTGACCGTATTGCCAGTCATTCCTCCTGATTTGCGACCAATGGTTCAATTGTCAGGTGGACGTTTTGCAACCTCTGACTTAAATGATTTGTATCGGCGTGTTATCAATCGTAATAATCGACTTAAACACCTCATTGATTTAGGCGCTCCAGATATTATTTTACGTAATGAAAAACGGATGTTGCAAGAAGCGGTTGATTCTTTAATTGATCAAAGCAATACCAAGCGCCGCCGCCGTCAACGTCAACTGCGCTCTTTATCCGACATGCTTAAGGGTAAGCAGGGTCGTTTTCGTCGTAATTTACTTGGCAAACGAGTTGATTATTCCGGTAGGAGTGTGATTGTGGTTGGTCCGGAGTTGAGACTTAATCAATGTGGTCTACCTAAAGATATGGCGTTAGAAATGTATAAACCTTATGTACTGCGAGAATTAATTCTTAATGGCATAGCGCCTAATGTAAAGAGTGCACGCCACCTTATTGATCGCCGTGAACCTGAAGTCTATGACGTCTTAGAAAGAGTGACGGAAAACCATCCCGTAATTTTAAATCGTGCACCCACCTTGCATAAGTTGGGAATGCAGGCATTCTTCCCAATTTTAGTAGAGGGGAAAGCAATTCGTCTTCATCCTTGTGTTTGCGCTGGATATAACGCTGATTTTGATGGTGACCAGATGGCAGTTCACTTGCCGCTTACCAAAGAAGCTCAGCAGGAGCAGTTAGATTTATTAATGTCTACGCAAAATCTACTTAAGCCTGCTAATAGTGAGCCAGTTACCGTGCCCAATAAAGAAATGGCCATGGGAGTGTATTACCACACCATCATGAATGAAAAACTTGAAGATTATCCAAGTATTTTTGCCAATATCGATGAGGCTCAGCATGTTCATCAGATAGGGTTGATTGACCTCCAACAACCGATTAAAGTAAGGCTGGTGATTGATGGCAAATCAGAAATAGTCCGTACCACCGTGGGTCGGATTGAGTTTAATGAGTTATTATCAGCCCAATTCTCATTTATTAATGAAGCAGTTACCGCTAAAAAAATTAAAGAACTGGTCACTCAAGCCATTGAAACTCAACCTCGAGAACAGATCACTCAGTTAATTGATAATATTAAAGATATCGGTTTTGAAGCGGCTACTCTATCTGGGATTTCTGTTTCTGTGGCTGACTGTGAAATGATTGGGGAAAAAGATCTCATCATTGAAGAAGCTAACAAGAAAGTTGAAAAAATTCAAGAAAACTATCAGGAAGGCCTGATTACTAATGATGAGCGTAAAAAATTAACTTACACAGTTTGGATGGATACAACCGAAGAAGTAGCTAACAAAACTTGGAATTCTTATGATGAGAGAAACGCTGTGAAAGTTATCATTGATTCTGGTGGCACTCGTGCCTCTAAAGATCAGGTTAAACAATTAGCTGCGATGAGAGGTCTAGTGGTTGATCCTTTAGGAAATATTGTGGAAATGCCGACTAAGTCTAACTTCCGCCAGGGATTGTCAATTTTTGAGTACGTAACTTCAGCGCGAGGATCAAGAAAAGGTTTAACTGACTCGGCACTTAAAACCGCTGATGCCGGTTATCTAACTAGAAGGTTAGTTGACGTGGCTCATGATGTGATTATTCGTCAGGAAGATTGTGGAACAAAAGAAGGACTCGAGATTACTAAGGATACTCGTAAAAATAGTTTTACTGATCGAATCACCGGGCGCATTGCTATAAAGGATATTAAGGCAGGGGCCAAAATAATAGCTAAGGCCGGAGAAGTAATTACTCAACAACTGGCTGAAAATATTAGTGCTACAGCAAAAATTCAATCAGTTTTAGTCAGGTCTCCTTTAACCTGTGAGGCTACTAAGGGCTTATGTGCCAATTGTTATGGTTGGGATTTCGCCACTCGTAAATTAGTCGAAATTGGGGTTCCAGTGGGAGTAGTGGCCGCCCAATCTATTGGTGAGCCAGGTACTCAGCTAACCATGCGAGTCAAGCACTCAGGCGGAATTGTGGGTCTTGATGTTACTCAGGGTCTCCCTAGAGTAGAAGAAATTTTTGAGGCACGTAATCCTAAGAGTCAAGCTCTTGTGTCAGAATTAACTGGAAGAGTTAAAATTGACGAAGGTGAGGAAGAAATAGTAATTACCGTTGTTACCACCTCTGCTCCTAAAGAAGAAGTTAGCTATAAGGTCAATCTTAATACCACTTTGACAGTAGAGAACGGCGATTTGATTGCCGCTGGTGAGAAATTGACAGTTGGGAGTGTTAATCTTGGTGAATTGTTACAAATCAGAGGCTTGCTTTTTGCTCAACAGCACGTAGTTACACAAGTTCAATATGTATATGAATCACAGGGCATTACTATTCATGATAAACACTTTGAAACCATTGCTAGAAAGATGGGGGATAAGGTTAGGATCGAGAAACCAGGCGATACTGAATTCTTAACTGGCGAGGTAATTGAACGAAGTCAACTTATCGAGGGAAATGACGATATTATGGCCGCAGGCGGAGAACCAGCGAGCGCTAAAGTCATGCTGTTGGGAATTACTCGCAGCGCACTCTACACACATTCTTGGTTATCTGCAGCTTCGTTCCAGCATACTAAGAGTGTTTTAACCAATGCCGCTTGTGCAGGAGCAATCGATTACTTAGAGGGATTAAAGGAGAACGTTATTATTGGGCGATTAATTCCTACTTCACTAGAGAGAGCTCAGATAGATGTATAAATCAGTTTATGTTACAATCACACTCTCATGCCAACCATTAATCAATTGATCAGAAAAGGCCGAAAACAAAAGATTAAGAGAGTTAAATCCAGTGCTCTCAGGCGAAGTTTTAACATGCTTAAAAATAGTCCTGTGCGGACGACCAATCCTCAAAAAAGAGGAGTGTGCACGATTGTGAAAACAATGACGCCTAAGAAGCCTAACTCAGCGCTTCGTAAAGTGGCACGTGTACGGCTATCTAATAAGATTGAGGTGACGGCTTATATTCCCGGAGAAGGTCACAATCTAGCAGAACACAGTGTAGTTTTAGTTAGAGGTGGTCGGGTAAAAGATCTGCCTGGTGTGAAGTACCACATCATTCGCGGCGTTCATGATACCGGAGGTGTATCTGAACGCAAGAGTAGTCGCAGTAAGTATGGTGTTAAAAAGAATGCGAGCTGATAATTTATGAGAACTAAAAGCTTCCCTTCCAGAGATGTAAAACCAGACCTTAAGTATGGTTCAATTATAGTGACTAAGTTAATTAATAGAGCGATGAAAAATGGTAAAAAAACCATAGCTCAAAAGCAAGTTTATCAGACTCTAGAGATTATTAAAGAAAAAACTAAAAAAAATCCAGTAGAAGTACTGGAGGAAGTACTAGAAAAAGTAAGACCTCAAATTGAAGTCAGAAGTAGACGGGTCGGCGGTGCTTCATATCAAGTACCAGCCCCGGTTAGGCCTCGACGGGCTTCTACTTTAGCAATTCGTTGGTTAGTAACAGAAGCCAACAAGCGCCCTAATAAAGAATTCCATTCTTTTGCACAAAAATTAACTGCTGAAATCTTTGATGCTCTCAATGAGCATGGTGGCGCGATTAATCGTCGTGATAATAGCCACAAGATGGCTGATGCCAATAAAGCCTTTGCCCACTTCCGCTGGTAGTACATAAGAGGCGACCTGGCGTGGCTGTTAATGGCATACCATGAATTTGTAGTTAATTATTAAGACAAAAATAAAACTATGGCGACAATTAAGAATCAAGATAAAAAAATTCCTTTAGATAGGATTCGCAATATTGGGATCATTGCCCATATTGACGCAGGTAAAACCACCACTACTGAGAGAATTTTGTTCTATACCGGTCGAACTTATAAAATTGGTGAAGTTCATGAGGGCGAAGCCACTATGGACTGGATGGCTCAAGAGCAAGAGCGCGGAATTACCATTGTGTCTGCGGCTACTACTACTTTTTGGGAGCCTTATTTTGATTCACACTTACCTAAAAAAAGTTATCGGTTAAATATTATTGATACTCCCGGGCACGTTGATTTTACAGCTGAGGTCGAGCGGTCTTTGCGTGTTTTAGATGGTGGGGTGACAGTGCTGGATGCTTCTGAAGGTGTTCAGTCTCAATCAGAAACTGTTTGGCGTCAAGCTGATAAATATAATGTACCTCGAGTTTGTTTTGTCAATAAGATGGATAAACTTGGCGCTGATTTTTTTGATACTGTTACTGATATTAGAGATAAATTTGGAGTTAAGCCAGCTATTCTTAATTTTCCTATGGGAGCTGAAGATAAATTCCAAGGGGTAATTCAACTTTTGGATCGCAAAGCTTATTTTTGGGAAGACAGAGTGGCAGCTACTGAGCCAGAGGTGAGGGATATTCCAGAAGAGTATCAGGAGCAAGCGGAGAAATTGCGCGCACAGTTAGTTGAGGCTATCGCTGAAACCGATGAGGTGCTGATGGGGAAGTTTTTAATGGAAGAGGAAATCTCAGTTAACGAGTTAAAAGCAGCTCTCCGCAAGGCTGTGATTGCTTATAGATTAGTTCCAGTTATGGCTGGATCTTCGTTAAAAAATACTGGGGTGCAACCTTTGCTGGACGCAGTCATAGAGTACTTGCCTTCCCCAATGGACATTGAGCATATTACTGGAATTAATCCTAAAACTAATGAAGAAACGGAGCGCAAGCTAAAACCAGATCAACCATTTGCTGGTTTGGCTTTTAAAATTCAAACTGATCCCCATGTGGGACGCCTGACTTATGTACGAGTATATTCTGGAAAAATTGAATCAGGAACCTATATTTATAATTCTTCAATCGGCAAAAAAGAGCGCGCTGGTCGATTGTTGCTCATGCACGCTAATGATCGCGAAGAGATCGAGCGCGCGGAGGCTGGTGAAATAGTAGCCTTAATTGGTTTGAAAGATACCACCACAGGCGACACTTTATGTGATGAAAATAATTTGATTCAGTTAGAAAGAATTACTTTTGCCCAGCCCGTGATTTCATTGGCGATTGAGCCCAAAACTAAAGATGATCAAGAAAAAATGGGCTTGGCGCTCAATAAACTTTCTGACGAAGACCCAACTTTTAGTATTGAAGTTGATCATGAAACTGGTCAAACCATCATTGGTGGCATGGGTGAATTACATTTAGAAATTATTGTCGATCGAATGAAACGTGAGTTTAATGTTGGTGCTAATGTGGGTAAACCACAAGTTGCTTATAAAGAAACCATTACTAAGTCTGCGCAGGGTGAAGGTAAGTATATTAAACAAACTGGTGGAAGAGGTCAGTATGGACACTGTTTGATTAAAATTGAGCCTAAAGATCGCGGGACAGGTTATGAGTTTGTTAATGATATTACTGGTGGAACTATCCCTCGTGAATATATCAAGCCAATTGATAAGGGTATTCAAGAGAGTAATGAGCGTGGTTATCTAGCTAAATATCCAATCGTTGATTATCAAGCTACTGTTTATGACGGTTCATTCCATGAGGTTGATTCAAGTGAAATCGCTTTTAAGATGGCTGGTTCATTGGCACTACGGGATGCTTTGTCTAGAGCTGGGGTAGTTTTGCTAGAGCCGATCATGAAGGTTGAAGTGACCTCTCCTGAACAGTTTATGGGAGATGTGATTGGAGATCTTTCTAGTCGTCGTGGGCAAATTCAAGGCACCTCTCATCGTGGTAAAATGATCATTATTACTGGTATAGTCCCGTTGGCAGAGATGCAGGGTTATGTTACAATCTTGAGAAGCATGACTCAGGGTCGAGCCTCAAGTGTGTTATTGCCGAGCCATTATGAAACTGTGCCGGTAAATATCACTCAAGAAATTGTCGAAAAACAAATAAAATCAAGTTAATTATTAATATTAGTTAATAAAAATTTTTATTAAAGATAAAAGGAGAACTTATGTCAGATGATAAGAAATTCAAACGCGATAAGGTTCACGTTAACGTTGGTACTATTGGTCACGTTGATCATGGCAAGACTACTCTTACTGCGGCTATTACCCAAACCTTGGCTAAAAAAGTTCCAAGTCCACTTAATAAACCACTCCAATATCTTGATATTGATAACGCTCCAGAAGAAGCAGCTCGCGGTGTGACGATCAATATTTCACATATCGAGTATGAGACACAAAAACGTCATTATGCTCACATTGATGCTCCAGGGCACGCTGATTATATTAAGAATATGATTACTGGTGCGGCTCAAATGGATGGCGCAATCTTAGTGGTGGCAGCCAATGATGGCCCAATGCCTCAAACTAGAGAGCATATTCTTTTGGCCAAACAAGTTAATGTGCCAAATATTATTGTGGCTTTAAATAAAGTTGATATGGTGGATGACGCTGAGCTTTTGGATTTGGTTGAAATGGAAGTTAGAGAATTACTCACTAAGTATGGTTTCAATGGCGATAAGGTTCCAGTGTTACGCGTCAGTGCCTTAAAGGCTTTAGAAGGCGATGCTGCTGCTCAAGATCAAGTCATGGAGCTAATGAATGCAGTTGATGAGTATATTCCTAATCCAGTGCGTGATCTAGATAAAGACTTCCTCATGCCAGTTGAAGACGTCTTCTCTATCAAGGGTCGTGGTACAGTGGTAACTGGTCGTATTGCCACGGGCAAGATAAAAGTAGGTGAAGAAGTTGAGATAGTGGGTATTCGTGATACAAAAAAAAGCACTGTTACTGGCGTAGAAATGTTCAGAAAACTGCTTGATGATGGTCAGGCTGGCGATAACGTTGGTATCTTACTTCGTGGAATGGGTAAGGACGATGTTGAGCGTGGTCAAGTTCTGGCTAAGCCAGGCAGCACTACCCCCTATACTGATTTTGAGGCAGAAGTTTATATCTTAACTAAAGAAGAAGGTGGCCGTCATAAGCCCTTCTTCACTGGATATAGACCTCAGTTCTATATACGCACTACTGATGTGACTGGAGAGATTGCTCTTCCCGATGGTGTAGAGATGGTTATGCCTGGTGATAACGCCAAGATGACTGTCAAGCTAATTGTGCCAGTTGCGATGGAAGAAGGTTTGCGTTTTGCTATTCGCGAAGGTGGTCATACCATTGGTGCCGGAGCCATTACTAAAGTTTTGAAATAAGATTGATCAAAAATTATGTAAAGTCCCGCCAAGGCGGGACTTTTCATTTAGAAATTGCTCTGATACAATAATCGATTACTAAGAGAAACAAAACAAAACAGGTTCTGTACAACCAGATTAAGACCAGATATAATCACGCTTTGTTTTAATAAACAGGATACAACAAACATTAACAAATTATGGCAACAAGTTCTGATAAAAATGATGCCTACAAGATTAGAGTTAGACTAAAGTCTTACGATCATCGGGTTATAGATGAGGCTAGTCGTAAAATTCTAGAGACAGCTTTGTCAACCGGAGCCAAGGTTAAAGGTCCAGTACCTTTGCCGACTCACCGTAAATGGTTTACGGTTCTTACCTCGCCCCATACTGACAAAGATTCTCAAGAAAAATATATCATCAGAACTCATAAGCGGTTGATTGACATCATCAACCCAACGAGCAAAACTATCGACTCGTTAATGCATTTGGAGCTTCCTGCTGGGGTAGATATCCAGATCAAGATGTAACTAGAAGTTGAATAAACTTCCAAATGATACATAGAATGATAAAACAAAATTGTTTGACTAAAAAAATAAGGAATCATGTTAGACAGCATTTTTGCCACCAAGCTCAATATGACCCAGGCCTGGACCAAGCAAGGCAAGAGGTTGGCTGTGACTCGTTGCCAAGTAGACAGTAATTTAGTGATAGATCAAAAGTCTGATTTTGTCTTTGAAATTGGATATGGCAAAAAAAAGCTCAAAAACATGTCTAAACCACTCCGAAGCAAAATGCAAAAGAGTGGTTTTTTGATGGGCGTAACTAAACTTCAGGGCTTTTATCAACGCAATCTAAGTAACCAAAGTGAGACCAAAACCAACAACACCGACCAAATTAAGGTCGGTGATCTCGTTAAAGTAGGTCAAGTATTGGCAGTTGGTGATGTGGTCAAAGTTCAAGGAATTACCAAGGGTCGTGGTTTTGCTGGAGTTATGAAGGCTCATGGTTTTAGTGGAGGGCCACGAACTCATGGCCAATCAGATCGTGAACGCGCTCCCGGTTCTATTGGTGCTGGGACTGACCCGGGTCGAATTTGGCTTGGGAAAAAAATGCCCGGACACTATGGTTGTGAAAATAAAACCATTAGAGGTTTAGTAGTACTTTATATTAATCAAGAGACAGGTGAACTTTGGTTAAGCGGTCCAGTTCCAGGTCATTTTTCATCTATTGTGCGAATTACTAAAACTGGCCAAAAAAAAGAAATTGAGCTAGACAATGCCTCTTCTGGAATACTAATTGCAGAAAAAGCTCCGGAGCTTGAGCAGATTCAACCAATTGCAGAAGTTAAGCCTGAGGAAGAAATTAAATAATGAAACTAACTACTTACACTAAAACCGGCAATAAGAGTCAAACCGCAGTCACAGGTAGCGACGCCGTGTTTGCTGCAAAAGTTAACCAACCTTTGTTAGCTCAGGGAATTAGAGTGCATCTAGCCAATCAGCGTCAGGGCACAAGCAAGGTTAAGACTCGAAGCGAAGTAGCACGGACTAAAAAGAAGCTGTATCGTCAAAAAGGAACGGGCGGAGCTCGTCATGGTTCAAAAAACGCTCCCATCTTTGTTGGCGGCGGTGTAGCTCATGGTCCAACTGGAAATGCTAACTGGAAACTCAAAATGACTAGGAGTTTAAAAAATCAAGCTCTAATTAGTGCCTTAAGTGCCCAAAAAGATCAAATTATTGTCTGGGATGGGCTTAATGAACTTGAGGGTAAAACCAAATTAGCAGCAAAGCTGTTATATAAGATGGTTGATCAAAAAGATAAAACATTAGTAGTAGTAACCAAATTTAAGCCAGAAATGCTTCAAAGTCTTCGAAACATAGAAAATATTCTATTAACTAAAGTAGTACGTTTGAATATCTACGAAGTAGCTTTGGTTGACAAAATCATCATGACTAGCGAGGCAGTAAAAGAACTTGAAGATCGTTTAATAAAAAAAACTCAGGTTCAAAAAAAAGTTGCTAAAAAGGTAGTTGAGAAATGAATCCCCATATCTTAAAAAAACCAATTATTACAGAGAAGTCAATTCACCTGGCTAGTACTCAAAATGTCTATACTTTTGAAGTAGATAAATTAGCCAATAAACAACAAATTAAACAAGCCGTGGAAGAGCTGTATGAGGTGAAAGTTACGGGAGTTAATACCACAACTAAAAATGCTACTCTAAAAAAAACCGGCAAGCGCCGCTTATTCAAGAGAATTGAGAGAGTAAAAAGAGCCATGGTGGTCCTCAAAAAAGGTCAAACCATAGATTTATTTGATACTTATAAAGAATAAAACAATGTTAATAAAACGCAAGCCAACTACTAGCGGTACTAGACATCAGATCACCATTGATCGGTCAGATCTTTATAAAGGCGATCCTGAGAAATCGCTTCTTGCTAGTGGTCATAAAAAACGTCAAGGTCGCGGATTTAAAGGTCATATCACGGTGAGGCATCGCGGCGGTGGTGTTAAAAAAAGAATGCGAGTTATTGATTGGAAAAGAAACAAGCGCGATATTGCAGGCAGGGTAGAAAGAATTGAATATGATCCAATGCGCAGTGCCAACATCGCCTTAGTGATTTATCCCGATGGAGATAAGCGTTATGTTATTGCCCCAGATAGTCTTAAGGTAGGAAATCAAATTATGGCCGGAACCAAAGTTGAGGTCGAGGTTGGTAACGCCATGCCATTGCAAAATATACCGATCGGCATCCCCATTCATAATTTAGAGCTTACTCCTGGTAAGGGGGCTCAGGTAGTGAGAGGCGCTGGCACAGCAGCTTTTGTTCAATCTAAAGAGGGTAAATATGCGACGATTCAAATGCCGTCCAAAGAGCTGCGTTTGATTAACCTCAAGTGCTACGCTACAATTGGCCAGATCGGTAACCAAGATTGGAAAAATCGCAAACTTGGTAAAGCCGGACGCAAACGATTAATGGGGATTCGTCCTACAGTGAGAGGAACGGCTCAACATCCAGCTTCCCATCCTCATGGAGGTGGTGAGGGTAGATCTGGTGTGGGAATGAAGTATCCTAAGAGTCCCTGGGGCAAGCATGCTCTCGGTAAAAAAACTCGTAGTCGAAGAAAAAGTAATAAATTTATTATTCGGGATCGTAGAATAAAAGTATAAGGTAATAGAATAAAAAATATGGGAAGATCAAGTAAAAAAGGACCATATATTGACCCTAAGTTGATGACTAAGGTCATGAAACAAAAGCAATCAGGTCAAAAGACTCCAATTAAAACCTGGGCTAGAGACTGCACGATTGCTCCTGATTTTGTGGGTCACACTTTTATGGTTCATCAAGGTAAAGAATTCAAGGAAATTTTTTGCACTGAAGATATGGTGGGTCACAAGCTTGGAGAATTTGCAGGAACACGTAATTTCCGCGGTCACGGCAGAATGGTAAAGAGAACTGCTTCTAAAACTTAAGGACTATTTATGAAAATTACGGCTACACAAAAACAAGTTAGACAATCGCCTAGAAAAATGAGATTGGTAGCCAATCAAATTAAGGACCTGTCTTTAGAGCAAGCCATGAGACAGTTAGCAGTCATGGATCGAAGAGCTAGCTTGGCAATTTTAAAAGTGACTAAGCAAGTTATCGCAGTAGCGATGAATAATCACGCCCAAGCTTTTGAAAATTTAAAACTGCATAGTATCGAGATTACTCCCGGAGCAACTTATAAGCGCTTTCGGGCAGTGAGCCGCGGTAGGGCTCATAGCATTATGAAAAGGACCTCTCACATTAAAGTGGTTTTAGAAACCCTAGATCAGAAGGATAAGGAATTGGGTAGTAAAAAAGAAGTAGCTAAGCCTAAAACGGCAATAAAGAAAAAGAAATAATATGGGACAAAAAGTTAACCCCACTGGTTTTAGATTAGGTATCATTTTTGATTGGAAATCAAGATGGTATACCAATCAAGGTGATTACTCTAATAAAGTCATCGAAGACTATAAATTACGTCAATATTTGAAAGAAAAATTAGCCAACGCTGGTTTGGTTGAAATTGGAATTGAACGTAGTGTAAAAAAGATTAAAATAATTGTTTCTGTCTCTAGACCAGGTGTGGTAATTGGCAGAGGCGGCTCTAACCTCGAAGAAGTTCGTAAGGGTGTAGAAAAAATTTTAAATGTTTCAAAATTAAAAAAAGACAAAGTTCACATTGATATTCAGGTAAGTGAGGTCACTGAGCCCAATCTAAGCGCCAAACTAGTGGCAGAAAGAATTGCTCAGCAGTTAATTACTCGATATCCTCATCGTCGAGCTGTTAATCAAGCTTTAGAAAGAGTGATGCAGGCCAATGCTAAGGGAATTAAAATTCAGCTTTCTGGGAGAATTGGTGGAGCTGAAATTGGCCGTAGCGAAAAATATGGTCAAGGTAGTGTGCCAACACAAACTTTGCGAGCTAATATTGATTATTATCATGAAGCTGCCCGAACGAGATCTGGTTATGTGGGAATTAAAGTTTGGATTTATAAGGGGGAGAAAGAAATTTAATTTAGGGAAAAATCATGTTACAACCAAAAAGAAGCAAATTTCGCAAGCAATTCAGAGGAAAAATGAGAGGTAAGGCTCAGCGTGGTAATAAACTCTCATTCGGGGAGTTTGGGCTTAAAGCCATCGGTCGTGGGTGGGTTTCTGCTCGCCAAATCGAGGCTGCTCGTAAAAAAATCACCCATGTGACCAAAAGGAGCGGCAAATATTGGATCAGAATTTTTCCTGCTCAACCAATTACAAGTAAACCAGTTGGAGTTAAGATGGGTTCTGGAAAAGGAGACATACAAGGTTACGTGGTCACTGTCCTTCCAGGAAGAATTATGTTTGAATTAGGCGGTGTGCCAGCGGCAATGGCTAAAGAAGCTCTACGAAAAGCAGGCCATAAAATTTCTATTAAAACTAGCATTGTTGAAAAATAAAATGAAACGAAACGATATTAAAATACTACATGAAAAAACTAATGCCGAGCTTTTCAAACAGCTTGGTGAATTAGAAATGAAAATTGCTAAGGCTAAACTTGAATTGTCGGCCGGCAAGCTGGCAAATCTCAGATTACCTGGTAAATTAAGAGATGATATCGCTCGGATCAAAACTGTGTTGCGTGAGCAAGAACTATATAAGGAAAGTAAATAATGCCTAAAAAACAACTACAAGGAATCATTGTCTCTCTTGGCGCTACTGAAACCGCTAAGGTTAAAGTCGTTCGACAATGGCAACATCCTTTGTATAAAAAGAGCGTTAAGCGCAGTAAAAATTATATTTGTCATCACGATGGTATGAAACTAAAGTTGGGAGATATGGTCATAATTGAAGAATGCCGTCCAGTAAGTAAAACAAAACATTTTAGAATAATTGAAAAAATAAAGAAATAATATGATACAACTCAGATCAGTCTTACAAGTAGCTGATAATAGTGGCGCCAAATCTATCCGAGTAATTCAAGTGTATGGAGGATCAAAAAGGAAATTTGGATATGTTGGTGATATAGTGAGTGCTTCTGTGATTGCCGCTCAGCCTCAGGGTACAGTCAAAAAGGGAGAAGTAGTGCGAGCTGTTATTGTTAGAACTAGAAAAGAAAAACGTCGTGCTAGTGGTGAGTATGTGCGTTTTGATGATAATGCGGCAGTGATTATTAATTCTAGAACAAACCTTGATCCTATAGGGACTCGTGTTTTTGGTCCAGTCGCACGTGAAGTTAAAGAAAATGGCTGTCATAAAATTGCTAGTTTGAGCCAGGAGCTTTTATAACGCTTATGAAATTTAAAATTGGAGACAAAATACTAGTTACTGCAGGAAAAGATAAGGGTCAGCGGAGTGAAATTACTAAAATTTTACCTGGGGAAAATCAAGTCGTAGTTAAAGGGCTCAATCTTTATACTAAACATATTCGGCCCATCGGTGAGAGATCGGGCGATAGAGTGCGCAGAGAGAGACCTCTGTCTGTGGCCAAAATTGCAATCATAAATGATCAAGGCAAAGTAGACAGAATTGGTTACAAGATGGCTAAAGATGGAACCAAACAACGGGTTTTCAAGAAAACAAGTCAAGCAGTACCAGATCAAGAAAAGAAAAAGAAGTAAATTTAATAAGATGAATAGATTACGAGAAAAGTACCAGCAAAAAATAGCACCAATGCTTCAGAAAGAGCTTACGCTGAGTTCGCCTATGGCCGTTCCTCAAGTTAAAAAAGTGATTGTTAACATGGGGGTTACTCAGCCAGCAGAGCCCAAAGCTCGTTGGCAAATTATGGACAGCATCATTGATCAATTTAAGGTCATTACTGGTCAGAAGCCAAATATTAATTTAGCCCGCCAATCTGTGGCAGGTTTTAATCTGCGAGAAGGAGATCCTGTGGGAGCGATGGTGACTTTGAGAGGCCAGCGGATGTGGGAATTTCTTGATAAGCTGATCAACATTACTTTGCCTCGAGTGAAAGATTTCCAGGGTGTTTCGCGAGATGCTTTTGATGGGCAAGGAAATTATAATTTAGGCCTTGAAGAACAGATTGTGTTTCCAGAAATAAATTATGATAACATTGACCGAGTTCGTGGCCTGCAGATTACAATTGTTACCAATACTAAAGAAAATAATAAAGCCCTTAGACTATTAGAATTATTAGGCATGCCGTTTGCAAAGGAAAAATAATGGCTAAGACATCAAAGATTATTAAATCACTTAAACAAAGGGAAAAACGCACTAAGTATTCGCAGGAATACCTACAAATGGGTGAACATAAATTAAATCGTGTCTCGACTAGAGGCAAAAACCGGTGTAAAATTACGGGCCGTCCCCGTGGATACATGAGATATTTTGGCTTAAGTAGAATTACATTTCGTGAGCTGGCAAACAAAGGAGAATTGCCGGGAGTAGTAAAAGCGAGTAAATAATTATGACAACTGATTCGATCGCTGACATGTTAATTCGGATTAAAAATGCTCTCGCTGCAGGGCATAAAGAAGTGGTGATCCCCCATTCTAAACTTAAGGTGGCTATTGCTGGGATTTTAGTAAAAGAAAATTATGTTGAAAAAATGGAATCTATCGAAGTAAAATCACAAAATCAGATCAAATTAAAATTAAGATATGAAGGCTCTCTACCTGCTATTAGTGGAGTTCAAAGAGTTTCTAAACCAGGAAGAAGGCTTTACGCTCCTGTTAATCAGATTCCAGTTACTTTGGGCGGATACGGCATTACAGTGCTTAGCACTAGCCTGGGTGTTCTAACAGATAAAGAAGCTCGCCTTAAAAATATTGGAGGAGAAGTTATTTGTCAAATTTGGTAAAAACTATGTCAAAAATTGGCCGCACCCCCATTACTGTTCCCCAAGGAGTTACTGTTTTGATAAATAATCAGGAGGTTGTGGTTAAGGGTCCTCGGGGAGAGCTTAGTGTTAATATTTTACCAGGGATAAAAGTTACTTTGGAAAATGACCAAATTATAGTTACTAGAAATAACCATGAAAAGCAAAGTAAAGCTAATCATGGCTTAATTAGGAGTCTAATAAATAACTGCGTCATTGGGGTGACTGAGGGTTATAAAAAAACCTTAAAAATGATTGGGACTGGTTATCGTGTCCAACAAAAAGGCACGGGACTAAATCTCCAAGTTGGTTTTTCTCACGATGTAGAGTATCAAGCCCCTGAGGGAATTTCCTTTTCAGTTGAGGGCAATGACACAATTAATGTTTCTGGTATTAGCAAACAGCAAGTTGGCCAGGTAGCAGCTGAAATTCGTCAAATCAAGAAGCCAGAGCCATATAAAGGTAAGGGTATTCGCTATGAAGATGAAGTAGTTAAGCGCAAACAAGGGAAAACTGCCGTAGCTTAATTAGGATCATTATGCCAAAAATAAAACATAATTTATCAGCCAAAATGAAACGACAACTTAGAGTCAGATCTAAACTACATGGCACAGCCAAGTGCCCTAGATTAAATGTGTTTCGTTCTAATCAATATTTTTATCTACAAGCAATTGATGATGATAGGGGTTTGACTATAGTTGCAGTCAATGATGCGGGTAAAGAGAAAAAATTTAAAGGTACCAAAACAGAAAAAGCTCAACAAATTGCTCAAGATATTGCTACTCAACTTCAGGCTAAGAAGATTACACAGCTAGTTTTTGATCGCGGTCATTGTCGTTATCATGGATTAGTTAAGGCAGCTGCAGAAGTTTTAAGAGAAGCGGGTTTGAAATTATAAAGGAAAATATGAGAGATCACATTACAACAGACGCATTTGAAGAAAAAGTTATTCAGATATCAAGAGTCTCAAAGAAGACCAAGGGTGGGAACTCGATCGGTTTTTCAGTGGTGATGGTTGTGGGTGATAAAAAAGGCAAGATTGGAGTAGCTAAAGGCAAGGCTCCCGATGTAGTTTCGGCTATTAAAAAAGGCGTGAGAAAAGCTAAAAAGCGTATGATTCAGGTACCAATTAATGGCACAACTGTGCCTTTTAGAATTCGTGTTAAAAAAGGCGCTGCTGAACTTATACTCAAGCCAGCTCCCAGAGGTACTGGAGTAATTGCCGGAGGGCCAGTTAGAGCAGTGGTAGAAGCTGCGGGGATTAGAGATATCTCTAGTAAAATTCTGGGTACTAACAATAAAGCATCCAATGCCTATGCTACTTTTGAAGCATTACGACAAATTGCTAATTTAGTCAAAATTAAGGGGATTAAACTTAGATCAGTAGCGCAAGTTGAAAAGCAAGAGAAAGTTAAAGAAGTCAAACAGCAAGAGAACGCTAAGAAAAAAGTTGTTAAAAAAATCACCAAATCAACTACCACAAAAATCATCAAATCAACTACTAAAAAAACCAAAGCTAAATAACTATGTCACTCCTCAATAGTCTCATCCATATTGTTCACAGATCATCCAAAAGGGTTGGTCGTGGGTATGGATCAGGAAAAGGCGGCCATACCTCAGGTAGAGGTCAAAAGGGGCAGTTATCTCGTGAAGGTGGTCGTCGTCCTCTTTGGTTTGAAGGTGGACAACTGCCCCTTACCAAGCGCCTGCCAATGTTACGCGGTAAAGGTAGATTTAATGTGGTTAATCCTACAGCTGAAGTAACCCTGGGTGATATTGAAAAAATGAAAACTAAAATAATTAATTTAAAAACTCTTAAAGAAGAAAAGGTGATTGATCATCGCTTCAGAAAAGCTAAGGTGATTAATACGGGCAAGTTAACTCGTAAGGTAACAATAGAAATTCCTGTTTCAGTAAGCGGCAAACAAGCCATCGAAAACGCGGGTGGTTTGATTAAGTAATCTACGCTAACATTATTCATAATGCACAGTATCATTGATTTTGTGAGGCGGGTTTTTTCTATCCCGAAACTGCGAAACAAAATTTTGTTTACTTTAGGAATCTTTTTTGTTTTCAGATTTTTGGCTCATATTCCAGTTCCGGGAGCAGATGTGGAAAGATTGCAAAATATTTTTGCCTCTAATCAATTTTTAAGCTTTTTAAATATTTTTTCTGGTGGCACCTTAGCTAATTTTTCCATTATGGCGGTGGGGATTAATCCCTATATCACCGCTTCGATTGTGATGCAGTTAGCCAGTATGGTTTTCCCTGCACTTAAGGAAATGCAAAAAGAAGGCGAGTCAGGGAGAGAAAGGGTCAATCAATATACACGCTTATTTACTATCCCGCTAGCAGTGGTACAAAGTGTGTCGGTGATTGCTTTATTGAACTCACAGCAACTATTGGATACCAGTAACCCCCTATCACTCGTAGCTTTGGTCACTAGCTTGGTTGCTGGAGCGATGATTGTGATGTGGTTGGGAGAGTTAGTTTCAGAATATGGCTTGGGTAATGGTATATCAATGATTCTCTTGGGTGGAATTCTGAGTCAGTTTCCTATGGTTATTGCGCAAACCTTAACTACTACAAGTGTTCAACAATTTACTACTACTTTGACCTTGGGCTTAATGAGCCTAGCTGTTGTTGGAATAATTGTGTTTATGAATGAAGCAGTGCGAAAGATTAAGATTCAATATGCTCGCCGTACTAGAGGAAGTCGAGTTTATGGCGGGCAAACTACTCATTTGCCAATCAGGGTTAATATTGCCGGGGTGATGCCAATTATTTTTGGTATTTCTATTATGATGGTGCCGTCATTTATTAGTAGGTTTCTGGTCGTTAGTGGAAAAACAAAGTTAGTAGAGTTTGGCCAGTTGCTTGATACTTGGTTTAACCCAACCTCAGTAGTTTATATGACGATTTATTTTTTCATAGTTTTTGGTTTTACTTTTTTTTCAGCATTGCTATTTTTTAATGCGCAAGATATGTCTGAAGAACTCAAGAAAAGTGGAGCTTTTATTCCGGGAGTAAGGCCGGGAGGTCCAACTAAGAAATTTTTAGAGTTTGTAGTAACCAGAATTAGTTTGGTAGGTGCAATTTTTCTAGGCTCTATTGCCATCCTGCCTTCCTTCACTGAAATTTATAGTGGCGTTGGCAATTTAGCTATCGGCGGGACCAGCATCTTAATTGTAGTTTCAGTGATTTTAGAAACCTCAAAGCGGGTAGAGTCAATGCTAGTTGGTCAAAATTACGACCAATATATTTAACATCCCACATTTTCTCCTTGATTTGCCCATTAAATCTTGTATAGTATGACAGTTATGGGAAAACTTGAGGAACTTTATTTATGAAATTAATCATCATAGGTATTCAGGGCGCTGGAAAATCTACTCAAGGGAACTTATTATCTGAAAGGCTTGATGTTCCCTATTTATCTTCTGGGCATATTTTTCGACAAATGGCTAAAGAAAATAGATGGATCAAAGAAATTTTAGCCTCAGGGCGATTGGTGCCTGATAAAACTGTGTTGAAAATTATCGTTGAGTATCTAAAAAAACCTGAATATGGAAAAGGATATATTTTAGATGGTTTTCCAAGAACTGTCACTCAGGCTAAAGAGTTTCAAAATGGAGTAGAGAGAGTCATCTTTTTAGATGTAACAGATAAAGAGGCGCTATGGAGAATTTCTGGACGGACCAGCGAGCGTGACGACGAAACTCTCGCGGCTATTAGGAAAAGAATCGAGTTATTTCATCAAGAAACCAAGCCCGTGATTGATTATTATAAAAAACAAAAAAAGTTACTAGTGGTTAATGGGGAAAAAGACATTGAGAAAGTTTTCGCAGAAATTATACAAGGATTAAACATTTAAAATGGGAAAAGTACAAGATCACAAGCGAACTGCTAAAGCACGCCGCCAAATTGATGCTACCACTGAAAATGTTGATCATCCGGACCGAATGGAGATTGAGGGAGTTATTGAACAATGTCTTCCCAACACCATGTTTAGGGTCAGAGTTACTCAGGCTCCAGCAGAAAGTTTAAAGAGTAAAATTCTTCTTGGTACATTAGCTGGTAAAATGAGATTGTACAGAATTAGGGTTTTGCCCGGTGATGAAGTGAAGGGATATGTATCTAAATATGACCTCGGAAAATGTAAAATAACCTATAGATCAATAAAAACTCCTTTGCAGCAAAACTAGTCCTTTCTTAAACCTGAAGTTTGCGGTATATTTACGCCCTGTAAATCAAGATTGTACGATAATTATGAAAGTTAGCTCATCAATAAAAAAACGTTGCGCCAAATGTAAAATCATCAAGCGCAAGGGAGTCTTGAGAGTTAGCTGTAAGTCTGATCCTAGACACAAACAAAGACAGGGGTAAATCCAACAAATAGAAATTTATGCCACGCATAACCGGTTTTGATATACCAGATGAAAAAAAGATAGCTTTCTCCTTAAGATATATCTATGGGGTAGGTCCCAAGGTTTCTATTGATATTTTAGCCAATGCTAAGGTTGATCCTGAAAAAAGAGCCAAAGACCTTACTGCTGATGAAATTAATAGGATTGCTAAGCAACTAGAACGCCATACAGTTGCTGGACAACTGCGTCGTGTGGTGAGAGATAACATTGAACGCCTGAAAAGAGTTGGCAGTTATAGAGGCTTGCGCCATCGTCAGGGACTGCCTGTTAGAGGACAACGAACTAGAAGTAATGCTAGAACTGGTCGTGGCAAGAGAAAGACCGTTGGGGCGCTAAGTAAGGAAGTAGCAGCTAAACTAGAGGAATAATCTCAAAGTCAACGAATCTTAATTACTCATTATGTCAACTAATCTCCATAAACCTAGAAAAAAAATTTCTCAGATAGTTCCTAAGGGTAGAATGTATGTCACAGCTACTTTTAACAGCACTCTAGTCAGTATTACTGATAATAAAGGTAATGTACTTTGTTGGGCATCTACGGGAGAGTCTGGTTTTAGTGGTTCTCGTAAATCCACCCCTTACGCAGCCACTATTACGATTGAAAACGCGATCAACAAAGCTCGGGCGTTCGGGATGAACGAAATGGATCTATATATTAAAGGTCCTGGACCAGCCAGAGACGTAGCCCTAAGAGTCATTAGAGCCCAGCGAGTTAAACTCAGCATGATCGCTGATGTGACACCCCTGCCTCACAATGGGACTAAACCACGTAAAGCTAAACATAATAGATAAAAAATAAAACTATGGCAAGATACACTGGATCTAAAAATAAGCTAGCTCGAAAAGTCGGTGAAGATTTAGGCTTAAAAACCAACGCACTCAAAGTGGCTCGTCGGTTAATGGTTAGACCTGGACAGCACGGACACCGCGGTCGTCGCAAATTATCTGATTATGGAATCCAGTTGCAAGAGAAGCAAAAAGTTAAGTACATTTACGGTATTTTAGAAAAACAGCTACACAGTGTTTATAAGGAAGCTAGCAAGAATCCTACTGCGACCGGCTCAGCCCTGTTAGGCTTTTTAGAAAGAAGACTTGACAATGTGGTTTACCGCGTAGGTTGGGCTCCAACTAGATTTGCCGCTAGACAATTAGTATCTCATGGTCATATCCAGGTGAACGGCAAGAAGTTAAATGTTTCATCTTACCGAGTACAAGTAGATGATGTAATTAATATTAAAGATAAATCCACAAAAATTCCATTTGTGGCTGAGTTGCTTAAAGAATCAGAGACTACAGTTCCAGAGTGGCTTGAAAAAAAAGGGGCTGTAATAAAAATAAAGAGGATCCCAGCTAGAGAAGACGTCGCTGAGAGAATTGACGAACAGCTAGTAGTAGAGTATTACAGTCGTTAGATTTAATAAGAGTTAAAAGTATAAATTAATATAAAAAACCCTAGTTAACAGATTTCCCTACTATATGTGAGGGAGAGGGGAAACAAGGAGAAAAATATGAAAGATCTATCTACCTATCCGGTGATGAACTCTACCTTTAGTGTCAAGGAGGTGGAGGGCGATGCTAGCATTGCTACCATAGTTATTGAGCCATTGGAGCAAGGCTATGGCCACACAATTGGTAATGCCCTGCGCAGGGTTTTACTTTCTTCATTGCCAGGAAGTGCTATTACCATGGTGAAAATTGATGGTGTGGATCATCAATATACTACATTAGAAGGCATGACCGAGGATGTAGTAGAGTTAATTCTTAATCTTAAGCAAGTCAGAGTTAAATCAATGACCTCAGAAGAACAAGCCAAGATTTCTTTAGATGTCAAAGGACCCGGTGATATTACTGCGGCTAGCATAACCCCAGAATCGGGAGTAGAGATTATAAATCCGAATCAACATTTAGTTACCTTGGCCAAAGGCCAATCGTTAAAGTTTGAGGCCAGAGTAGAGTCAGGCATGGGTTACCAAACAGCTCAAGAAGCTAAAATTGAGTTAATTGGAGAGATTCCTGTAGATGCGTTGTTTTCTCCAGTAATCAAAGTTGCCTATCGGGTTGAGCAAACTCGCGTTGGTCGTCGAACAGATTACGACAAAATCGTGATGCAGATTCAGACTGATGGGACCATGAGTGCGCTAGAGACAGTTAAAGCTGCTGCCAGGATTTTACATCGCCAATTTCAACAGGTCTTTGATCCAGTCTTGCCTGAGCCAGTAGATGTTGGTCCAGAATTGACTCCAGAAGAAGCCGAAATTTTGAGATTGACTGTGGAAGAGCTAGATCTGCCCACTAGAATCGCCAATGCACTACGCAAAGGGGGATTTAAGACCGTGGCTGATCTACAAAATTCTCCTCGTTCAATTATTACTAAAGTGAAAAATTTGGGTGAAAAGAGTGTGGAGATAATTGACGAAGCTTTGGAGAAAAAAGGGATAAAACTAGGAGGTGGGCAGAATGAGGCATAGAGTTAAGAAATCTTTTTTTAACCGTGATACTAAACATCGTCAGGCAATGTTAAAAAATTGTCTGCGCAATTTAGTGGTATGGGGTGAAATTAAGACGACTCATGCCAAGGCTAAAGAGATCAAGCGTCTGTCTGATAAGATAATTGCTCAAGCCTTGACTAATTCAGTTATTTCTCGACACAAACTCCATCAAATTTTTGGCAAAAGGGATGTGGTTAATACTTTGATAGATAGGATTGCTCCAGCTTTTAAAGGACGAAAATCTGGATTTACCCGCATTGTGAAGATTGGCCGTCGTCGCGGAGATAATGCTGAGTTGGTTAAACTCGAACTCGTAAGTAAGCCAGAAAATCTTGGGTCATTAAAAAACCCCGTTGAGGTACAATCAGTTAAGGCCAAAAAAATAGTTGCTTCCAAAAAAGTTAAGTTAGTTGCCAAAAAATCAGCAGCCAATAAAGTCGTCAAAGAAACACCAGCAATCACTAAAAAAAAGGATAAGTAGCAACCATGCAAACTTACATGCAAAAAACTGCACAAGTAAAACGAAACTGGCATCTAGTGGATGTTGGCGGTCAGGTTTTAGGTCGAATCGCTACTCAAATTGCTCAAAAGCTGATTGGTAAGCATAAGGTTACCTATACTCCTCATATCGAAGCAGGAGATTTCGTGGTGGTGATCAATGCCAGTGATGTAGTCTTAACCAGAAATAAAGCTGATAAAAAAGTTTATACTCGACACTCTGGTTTTCCGGGAGGATTAAAAGAAATTCCATTTAAGATGATGCTAGCCCAGTATCCTGAAAAAGTCATTGAGCTAGCGGTAAAAAATATGCTGCCTAAAAATAAATTACGTCAACTCCGCATGAATCGACTCAAGGTTTATGCTGGAGACAAACATGCTTATGAAAGTCAACTAAACTATCAAGAGAGCGCTCTGGGAAAGAAATAATTTTTATGGCTAAAAAATTGTCAGATCAACCACAAAAAATTATTAAGATGGCTCGTCGCCAACAACAGCAGCATCAGCCTAGCCAAATTGAAGATAAGCCCAATTTTGATATTCCTTCGGGTAAATACTTTGAGGGTTTGGGTCGGCGCAAGATGGCCACGGCAAGAGTTAGGATTTATGAGGAGAAAAACGGTCAATGCGTGGTTAATGACCAACTTGCAAAGGATTACTTCTCAGGAATTTATAATGCGGTTAAGGTATATACCCAACCATTTGAATTAACTGGTACTCAGGAAAAATTTGCCGTGACGGTTAAAGTAGATGGATCTGGCATTAACTCTCAATTAGAAGCAATTGTCCACGGTTTGACTAGAGCTCTGGTTAAATATGATGAATCTTTTAAACCATTGCTCAAACAAGAAGGTTTGTTGACTCGTGATGCACGGATGAAGGAAACCAGAAAGCCAGGTCGGGGCGGCAAGGCCCGCCGTAAGCGCCAATCTCCAAAACGCTAACCTAAGAACTGGCACTACTGTACTTTTTTAAACTCCATTTCCATAATCGAAGGCTAAGTATAATTGATCCTAGGCCAATGGCAAATGCGACTCCGATACTATAAGTTGGTTTTAAGTTTAATAATACTTCTGAGGGAATAGTGATCATCATTCCTACAGGAATAATAAAGAATAAAATAGAACGCAGTGGTTCTAAGTAAACTGTGACCGGAAATCTAGCAAATTGTATCATGTCACGGTACATCCAGATAAAACCCTCGGTATCCTTAGTCAAAATTCCTGCTACTAAAACTAGAATATGTAGCGCGGCGGCGATCAGAAAGGCATTAATGAGTAAAAGAAAATACAGAGTCAATGAATTGATAGTTATATGGATATTTAATGTCGATGCAATATAAATACTTAAAATTGTGGTAGGGATAAGGAAAATAGTGTCATTAATATCAGGGTGATCAGTCAAAGCCTGAAACAAGGGGTTTATCGGTCTTAACAGCATAAAATCAAAGTTGCCGCGAATGATTCTGTCACGGAATAAATAAACTCCCCTGAAAAAAACTTGGGCTAAGACATCAATAAACTGATAAGTTAAAAAGAAGACTATTACTTGATCGGTTGTGTAGTTAGCAAATTGAGCCACTTGCTCTTTGATCAAAAATAAAAATAACAACGACATACTCAATTTAATCATTTTACCCATAAAGAACAACAAATGGGTAGCTCGATTGACAAGCAATTCTTGTATGGTGTTGCTGGCATTTAATCGCCAAACCTTGAAATAAGTTTTTATTTTTTTCATTTTATTGACCCATGGCAGTATAGTTTTTTAGTCCCTTTTGCCACACTAATTTAAAAATTAAAATTAAACCCACGGTCCAAGCAAGCATGGTCAGGGTAATAGGTAAAATTTGATTTGGTTGCAGCCTGCCTAATAATAATTGAATTTGGACATATGACATGTAAGGAAAGGGTGTTAAGTAAACTATTTTTTGAATAATATTTGGCAAGATATCTAAGGGATAAAGTTTGCCAGCAGTAAAATCAAGGAATATATAAAATAAAAATCTTGGCCCCCAAGAATCAGGACTCCAAAACCCAATTGAGCCAAACAGCAGATTAATAATGAAACAAATCAGAGCGGCCAATGCCACCCAAGCAATGAAAATTAATTCATAGCTTTGATTGGGGAAAATAAAACTGGGTTTAAAAATAAAATATAAGATTAAGCTTTCTAGAATGACAAAACCAAAGTTCAAAATTTTGTGGGCCAGATCTTGAAATCCCAATGAAAGAAAGACGTTAATCGGTTTAACTAGTTTGGTGCTCATACTTCCGGAGTAAATTTCTCCAGATAGAGCATTGAGAGAGGAGGATAAAATTATGTTATACAGGACTGTGACTAGAAAAATATAAGTAATCATTTCATCTTGCGCATAGCCAAAAGCCGTTTTTTGATTGGCAAAAACAACTGACCAAACACTCAGGGCCGTGAAGGATGATAAAAATTGCCTTAATCGCCACACCACAAAACTCATTCGATAAACAAATAAATTTTGCCAATATTGTTGTAAAACAATTATATATTTAAACAATTTTGGATATTTAGACATTGCCACTTTGAAAGACTTCTCTAATGATGGCCTCAATGGGCGGCTCTTCAATATTAAGGTCTTCTACCGGCAGTTCTTTGAGCAAGTCACTGGCGACCGCGGCAGCTTTTTTGCGTGGGACTAATAAAGTGGCAGTATAGGCAGAGCCATTTTGTTTATGTTCTTTAACTTGGCCAAATTTTTCTAGCTTTTGCTTTGTGACTGCTTGCGAAAATACTAGTGATAAGATTTTATTACGGGCATATTTATCAATGATATTGTGCAGCTTGCCGTCAAAGATGAGTTTGCCTTTGTCAATAATAATTGCTCTTTCGCATAGTTCTTTGACATCATCCATGTAGTGACTAGTCAGGATAATCGTGGCGTTAAACTCTTGATTGTAAGCTTTGATGAAATCACGCAGGGCTTTTTGCATGACAACATCTAGACCAATGGTGGGCTCATCTAGGAATAAGACTTGGGGATTATGGAGTAGAGCCGCAATTAGCTCACATTTCATCCGTTGACCAAGGGAAAGTTTACGGACTTGGATATTGAGAATATCGCGGACTTGGAGTAAATCAACCAGCTTATTTAAAGATTGCTCAAATTGGTCATTGGGGACTTCATAAATAGCCTTGTTAAGTAAAAAAGTTTCCATGGCGGGCAGATCCCACCACAGCTGGTTTTTTTGGCCCATGATCAGCGAAAATTGTTTTTGGAACTCTGGCTTTCTGTCCCAGGGATCAAAGCCTAAAACACTCACTTCGCCAGCGGTAGGAAACAAAAGCCCTGATAAAACTTTTAAAGTCGTGGTTTTGCCAGCACCATTTTGGCCAATAAAACCCACCACTTCACCCCGTTTGATTTCAAAAGAAATATTGTCGACTGCTTTGACGGTTTTATATTTACGTTTAAATAGAGATTTAATTGACCCCATTAAGCCAGGTTGCTTTTGATAGACTTTGAAGTGACGTCTCAGGTTTTTGACTTGGATGATTGGTTGAGGAGACATAATTTCTCTATTGTAACACTTAATTGCCAGCACCGGAGTATTTTTTAATAGAAATCTTAAAGAAAATTTGTGAAAAGATAAAGCAGATGAAAGTTATTACTACAAAGTAAATAATCCAATTAACGGAAGCTTTTCCCAACAAAACTTCAGTGGGGATAGAAGTCATCAATCCTAGAGGTAAAATTATGGTCAAAATCAATGAAGTTACCCCAGTATAAACTGAGCGCGGGACTTGCCAGATTTGGCGTAAACTAGGAATGATGTCGTTAATGTTATCTAATTTTTCAAACCAGAAAGCTAGAGTGGCAAAAATAAACCAAACTAAATAAATGAATAATCCAGCCAAACTCAGCAAACCCAAAAAGGATATTACTTGCCAAAATGAGGGTTGATAATTTAATGCTACTAGAGATCTGTGCATGATTACTCCCCCAATTATTAAACGAGGAAAATTGTTGAAGCTATTAGATTGGGTCATGATTAAAAATTGAGTATTGATTGGTTTAGTCAGATATTGGTTGAATTCACCAGAAAAAACAGCTCGGGTATACTCGCGCATGTTGTGATAAAAGACTGACCAAGTAAAAGCATCCAGAATGGAAAACACACCAATTAAAAGCAAAACTTCGTGACGTTCCCAACCACCGATCGACCCGGTTTGAGTTAGTAAATCAAAAAACAAGAGACTAAATAGAGTCCAGATTGTAGAAATGAGAGACCAAAAATAAAGATCACCCCGGTATTCCAGAGTTCTCATTAGATGAATTTTTCTAAACTTCCAAAAAAGTTTCCAGTAAGTTTTAAATCTAAAATTTAACATTGCTCGCCTATTTTAACCTCCATGAGAGGAGTATTGATACCTAGCTTTGCGCCAAAGGATTTGAACAATTGCCCATAAAAAAAATACAAATGCCGCAATGTAAACTATATCTGATATAGCTAGTTTATCTGTGTTTTGGATAATACCAATTGGCTTGGCAAAGGCATATTTTAAGGGCAGAAAATTAACAATCTGTTGCAGCCAAGCTGGCATCATGGGAATTGGAATCATCCATCCTCCAAACAAGCTCAATAACACAAACTTGAAGTGTTCTCCGCCTTCAGCATATTCTAGCCAAAAGCCCGAGAGGACTACGATCGTAGCAGCCAGGAATTGAACAATGTAGCCTACTGTCAACAGACCAAAAAAAATACTCCATTGAAAAATAGAGGCGTTGGGAAAGGTTAAGCCTGATTGGGTGCTGATAATCACAAATAAAACCAAAAAGAATGGCAGGGCTAGAGTCAGATAAAGAGCTTTCCCCCCAATGTCTCTTAAGAATAACTCTTGTATGTATTGTAAGGGTCTGATCAAAAGAAAGTCAATTTTGCCTTCTCTGATTTCTTTGACCCGCCAGGATTCAAAATGAGTACTGGTAAAGCTATCAATTAGGCTTGTCATGAAGTAATACTGCAAGATCATGGTTAAAGAGTAACCCCTAATTTCATTTTGGTTAGAGTAAATACTATTCCAGATTGCAAAGATTGTGACTAGAGGAATGACGTGCAAAAATAGCCACAATACAATTTCACTGCGGAAAGCCAGTGCATTAATATAAGAACTTTTGATTACCGACCACGATTTTTTCATTTGCACTTTTATCCACCTGGATATTATTCAACCTTTATCCACCTGGATATTATTGTACGAAAAAACCCCGTGCTGTTTCTAGGTAGACGGGGTTTAAATTTTTTTTAAAAACTAGATTTTACCAAACTGTTTTTTTAAGTGGCTTGCCTACGCGGAAATTAACTACGTTGTGAGCCTTAATGGTCTGGCGGCTGTCTTCTTTACCAAAAGGAACTACTTCTTTATCAGAAACGTGGCTGACATAAAAAGTTCCAAACCCAGAAACGACTACCTTCTCACCTTTCTTTAAAGCACGAATCATTTCATCAAATAAGGCCTCGACTGAGTCTCTGGCGGCTTTTTTAGTAAGATGAGCTTTTTTGGCCACGATATCAATCAGCTTAGATTTAGTCATGTGGTCCTTTCTAAAAAAAATTAATTAATTATTATTTACTATATAAGTGTGAACCTGAGTGTATCTGTTTTTGCCGATGTGTCAAGTTGTAATTGGTTCATCTAAAATTAACGGGGAAAAAAAGAACATTAATGTAGCTCCCAGCATGTCAAACGCAATATCTATCCAAGTTGCTTCTCTGCCCGGGATGAATGATTGATGAAATTCATCGCCAAGCGCGTAGAGGAACACAACCAGAAGAATGATGAGTTTTGCTCGTAGTTTGTTTTTTATTTGTTGCGTTTTAAAAACCGCTCTTCTAATCAATAAGTATAAAATAGCATAAACCACCACATGGGCAGTTTGTTTGAAAATTAAATCAAAAAGTGGTTGGGGAGTAGAAGGTAGTTTGCTTTGATCAGAAAGAAAAAATATTAATCCCGCCCAAATAATGGGCGGTAAGTAGGCGTTAAGAGTTGTTTTTATTTTTCCAAAATTTTTCATAAACTCCCCAACTGCCTACTAAAAATAACAGCAATCCTCCCAGTATAACACTCACGGTTGATAGCAAAGATGGTTCTTGGGTGGTAATAGTCTGGATAAGTGAGGGGAGTTTTACAATGGCTGATTGACTGCCCAAATAGATGTCATTTAATGAGTATAGAGAGGTTGGTTGAAGAGGAAGTGGGGGTAGTACGGGCAGTGAAGGCAATGGCAGAGGTGTAGAAGTTGAAGTTAAAGCCTCAGGTTTGTTGTACTCGGTTGCTGATTGAGTTTGATTTTCGCCATCGTCTACATCATCAGTGCCGCAGTTCTGGTAAGTTATAGTTTGAATAGTTGTATTTAGGTTGTTTTTGAGAATAATAGTATCGCCGGTGTTGTTCAAAAAACTATTTGCCCAGGAAATTTGTTGATAATCTTTGGCAGAGATGGTGATATTAATTTTTCGCGATTGGTCACTAGCATCGATAAATTTCCAGTCTGATAAGACGCGAGTCTGATTGTCATCATTAAACAGCTGAATCCATTCATTCTCTCCAGATTTGGGACAGGCCTGGAATTTAGTAATTGAGATACGCTGGTGCCAAGATGTGTCCAAAACAGGGCTGGTGGGGCTGGAGCTAGGGCTAGGGTTAGGGCTGGGTGAGGATGCGGACGAGGGCGTTGGAATGGGACTGGGGGAAGGAGTGGGACTAGCAATGGGCGTCGGGCTAGGAAACAGATTCATTGTTCCTGGAGTAGGTTGAGTTAGTTCATACTGATTTAAGTAATTGCGAGACCAACTCAGTCCAGCTTCTGAGCTTTGATAACTCATCTCGTCGATAATTTCTCCTAGAGAATTTTTTAAAGTAACGCCATCGGCGGAGTTATTGAGTTTAGCGCTAGTTAGTTTAATAACTAAGAAATTATTTGGTTCAATTTTTTCAATTGCAAACTGATAAATTTTTGTTGGCGAGCTCAGTTGATCAAAAAGCGACCAATCTTTTAAATCAATGGTTTCACTTAGAGAGGAGTTATAAAGCTCAATCCATTCTTGAGCGTCAATCGGGGCGGGATAGACTTCATTAATCACTACTTTAGCTTGAGCTGGTAAAGCAGATAAAAAGAAAAAAATGGTTATCAGCAGAATCCCCATGCTGACTAATAAACCACACTATGCTTACAAGAAGCGTAGAAAAAACTTATTTACCAGCATAAATTATTTAATTTTTTCTTAATAAGTTATTGCTATGCTTGAAATTATGCAATTAGCATTAATTGTTGAGGATGATTCATTATTAGCAGAAACGTTGTCTCTGGCTCTATCTCAAAAAGGATTAAAAATCAGCACAGCTCATTGTTTGCAAACAGCACTAGAATTGATTAAAGAGCAAGAGTTTGATTTAGCAATAGTTGATAGAGTTTTACCAGACGGGGATGGACTTCAGTTGGTTGAGGAATTAACAAGTTCGGCTTATCAAACTCGCATCCTAGTGTTAACAACTCAATCAGAAATAATTGAGAAAAATAAAGGTTTAAAATTAGGCGCTGATGATTATTTAAGTAAGCCTTTTAATCATCAAGAATTAATGCTGAGGGTAAACAATCTTCTAGCTAAACAAAAAATTTATTCTCCTCAAGTGATTACTTATAAAAATTTAACTCTTTTTCCGGAAATATGCAAATTGATTATAAATGACCAGCATTCAAATCTTCGTCCTAAAGAAACCCAGATTTTAGCCTGCCTAATTTATCATCGGGGTTTGGTGGTTACCGATAAAGTGTTAATCGATTTTGTCTGGGGAGATGAGGGAAAAACACCAATTCATCGCTCTTTGGCTGTTTATATTAGGCGTTTGAGAATGGCGTTGGGTCTAGAGTCAGAACGACTTAAAACCATTCGCGGAGTTGGCTATTGTCTTTCATAAAGAGGTAATGTCCAGATCATGGTAGTGCCTTTATTTTTTTTGCTGGAAACTTTAATATGACCTGAAAAATGGTCTTCAACCACTTTTTTTACCCAGGTTAAGCCTACGCCCACACCTTCTTTTTTATTAGTAAATCCATCGGCAAACATGAGAGTTTTTTCAAGCCAATTCATGCCTTGACCGCCATCTACGAAGGTTAGAATTAAACCTGATTTAACTATTTGTCCCAAGATAAGCACTATTTGGTTGTTTTTACTTGCACTCGAATATGATTCAATAGCATTTTTTACACTGCAGATGACTGCTTCTTGAAAATAAAATCTGTTTCCATATAATCCGGTGCTTTGAGGAAAGTTTAAATGCTGATTAATAACTGCCTGTGGATAAATTTGATTGACTAAATTTAGTGACTCTTGGAGGAAAAATTTCACCTGAAATTGTTTAGATTTTGGTTGTAGGGGTAGCTCAAATAAGTCTTTTAACCTGTAGGCACTGTTTAATGCCTGTTTAACATAAGGACTCTGGGAAAGCTTTTGATGTTCTTGGGCTAGCTCAAGATTGACGAGGAGACTGGACAGAGGGGTATTGGCGGCATGACGAAAAGCCCTTCCATGATGAAGTGGGTAAAGGTTCTGAAACTGATTGTTGGATTTCATGCAATTAAGAATAATCAATGATGATTAAAAAAAAGTTAAGTTTTTTGATATACTAGGCTATCTCAATTGCCCTGTAGTGAAATGGCATCACAATTGACTCTGAATCAGTTATTCTAGGTTCGAATCCTAGCAGGGCATCGGTAAACTCCCCTCAAGTAGATTTCTTCAATAAATAGTACGGTTAGAACCTCTTTCTCAAGTTTGGTAGACTACGATTATGAAAAAGTTTACGGAAGCTAGTATTAGAAAAGAATGTCCTCATTGTGATCCGAAATCATTCGCGCTAAGGCATTTATTAAAAGAAACAGAAAACTTTTGGGTTGTTTGTGATGTCCATCCTTTAGCCGAAGGACATATTCTAATTATTCCCAAGCATCACCTATCTTGTGTTGGAGAGTATGGAAAAGAATTATTCCAAGAGTTTATAAAACTTTATAAAGAATTTAGCATTTTTGTAGAGGAAACCTATGGTTCTGTAAATTCTTTTGAACATGGGAAAATTGGTCAAACAGTCTTTCATTCTCACGTTCATCTTTTACCTTTTAGTGGGAAAGCAATCGGCATTGTTCCTGAGGGAATAGATAAGTTAAGGAAAATTAATTCAATATCCAAATTAATTGAAATATTTAATAATGATGGTCAATATTTATTCTTCTCAACTAAAGAGGGCAAATGGATCGTTGATTCTTCAATTGGGGCTCCAAGATTTTTTAGAGATAGATACGCAAAATGCTTGGAAAAACAAGAGAGAGGCAGCTGGAAAGAAATGCATAATAATAAGCAAATCATGAAAAAAGCAGAAAATGAAATTTATAATTTAGAAAATCATTGGAAGAACTATAATTCTAAATAAAGGTTCCTAGTGCGATTTAACAGTACAATCAAACTAAAATATATCGCTATATATCAATCTGAATTAGATTATTAACCCTCAATCGCTTCTTTTAATTTTTTTAATATCTCCATGGTAAAAGGATCATCTAGTTCATTCTCATCTACCCATTCATAATATTCTAGCTCCATTGAGTTTTCATTTTTGGGCGTATGTGTATAGCGAACATGATATTTGCCATCTTTTGAAGTGAGCTCAAATATTTTATTTTTTTTAAAATCAGTAACTGTAAACTCATTCCATCCACCATTCTTACTCAAGCTACGATAAATAGTCCCAAGCTTTCTTGGCCACTCACTTGTTTCTTCTTTTGCGACTGCATCCCACCATAAGGGAGTATTATTGGGATTGGTGTAATAAGCAAAAACTTCTTCAGAAGATTTTTTAATTTTAATAATTAATTTATTATCTTTCATAGATTTGATTTTAACAGAAATACTTATGGGAAGTTCCTGACATAGTACACTCATTAGATTTAAACACCTACAATTTGACTGGCAGAACCTCAATAGAAAGTTTGGTATCTTTCCCCAAATCAAAGTATTGATCAGAAGATAAACTATTTTTATATATCAATTGGTAGAATCGCATTTTCATTTTTTTCAGAAATTTCGTCTGTGGAGAAATAAAGAATCTCATAGTGGTGACATGAACAAACCATTGTTTTTTATCCAGATCAATGTGAATATCATTTCTATCAGCTAACTTCAAAAGTTCTCTTTCAACTCGAGGATTTTCCATAAAACCATAATTAATTCTGATTGAAGTAATGCTACCTTTTTCTGGATGATCAAAGAAACGAATAATCTGAAATCTCTTATTTTGAAAATAGGGGACATCATGCATTACAACGGTGACGAAAGTTAAGTGTTTAGCAATCAATCCATAACGATCTATAAGAATTTGGGCGAGTAGAACGATTTTATGATTTAATTTCTTTGGTCCGTACGGAGTCATGATAATAAATGATTTTGGGATTTGTATGGCAGATTTTTGTTTGAAATCAATTAATTGTTTCATCGTCATGGATGAATATTTATGATACTTACTGCGGGTGATGCGTTTTCCCCAATACCAAATTTTCATAATCAGTAAAATAATTACTCCCATTACTAAGGGGATGTAACCACCAGAAAAAAACTTGAAAGAATTGGAGATTAATAATGAAAGATCAATTATTAATAGAGGAATAAAGACCAACGATGTTTTAATTAGCGACCACTGCCATAGATGTCGTGCTACTAAAAAAATTGACAGAGTAGTTACAAACATAACGTACGCAACAGCTAGGCCATAAGCAGAGGCAAGATTCGAACTAGTTTGAAACAGTATTACTAAAAGCAAACAGCCTATTAATAGACAAAAATTGACAAATGGAACGTAAATTTGCCCGGCATGTTCTTGATGGGTATGAATTATTTTCATGCGAGGAATATAACCCAGGTGTATGCCTTGAGTAATAAGAGAAAAAGCTCCGGTAATTAAGGCTTGCGAAGCAATGATGGTAGCCAGGGTAGCTAAAATTACCATTGGAATTAAGCCCCAGGTTGGGACCATGCTATAAAAAACATTATGATTAATGAGCGGTTGGTCACTTAATAAAAAAGCACCCTGCCCAAGATAGTTGATGATCAAAGCCGGAAAAACTAATCCAAACCAGCTAAGACGGATGGATTTTTTGCCAAAATGACCCATATCGGCATATAAAGCTTCGCCGCCGGTCACAACCAATATAACCGAACCAAGAACGAGTAGGAGTAGGTGCAAGTCATTGTTTAAAATAAATTGGATCGCTTGGATTGGATTCAAGGCCAAAAAAATTTCAGGATGATTGATAATTTGAGACACGCCTAATAAACTTAAACTTAAAAACCAAACGACGATAATTGGTCCAAACATAATGCCGATTTTGGCCGTTCCTTTTTTTTGGATTAAAAATAATATTGATAAAATAATGACAGTTATCGGTACGATGTACGGCTTAAAGGCAGTGGTAACAATCCCCAAGCCTTCTATGGCTGAAATTACGCTGATTGCCGGAGTGATAATGCCATCTCCGAGTAAAAACCCCACTGATAATAAAAGTAAAAATGAAGCTAAGGCCAGTCCCTTTATTTTTAAGCGAGATAACAAAGCAAATAAGGCAAACACTCCGCCCTCGCCATTATTGTCAGCTCGTAGAACCAGAATAATATATTTAATGGTAATAACAATGATTAAAGTCCAAATCACTAAACTAATATAACCGAGAACATTTTCTAGGCTTCGGCCATTAGTGCCTAAATGATTATTGATTTCTTTAATAGCATAGAGCGGTGAGGTACCAATATCACCATAGACCACTCCTAAAGTAGCAATAGACACAATGATGTGTTTTTTCCAATTAGCTAATGACATGAATTTGTATATCTTATCATGAATAAACTGGTTTAAAAGACGAGTGGATCAAGTAGATAAATACAATAGATGGATTTCTTCTTTTATTGATATAATATATCTTCCTGGATCAACCAGGAAATGATAGATAACCTGCCCGCCTTTATTGCAAAGGTTGGGCAGATGGAAATCTTTTTTTGAAGGAGGATGAGATGCATTGGCTAAAGACAGCCCTACGTTGTGTCTGGTGCAATAAAAAAATTCCACCAGGCAGTAGGTTTTGCCCCTACTGCAGACGCCCTCAGAATTAAGAGGGCCAAGTAGTAGGGTTT
>Ga0180009_10001079_pt1 | contig 34302 bp, 31 predicted proteins | sample OS_PC_MetaG_FD_123537 | JGI IMG/M metagenome (GOLD analysis project Ga0180009, IMG submission 123537) | Groundwater microbial communities from the Aspo Hard Rock Laboratory (HRL) deep subsurface site, Sweden - OS_PC_MetaG | ecosystem: Environmental > Aquatic > Deep subsurface > Groundwater... | reverse complement strand
GGGTACCGACCTTCGGCATATTAGCATTGAAACCGAAAGAGGAGTCGTTACTTTAGGAGGCGTGGTTACTTCTGATGTATTAAGAGAGGATTGCCAACGCGCCGTAGCCCGTATCGAAGGGGTAAATCGAGTGGATAACCAACTTTCTGTGGCGGGCTATGGCTATAGATACCCCGGCACGTAAACGGGCAATTGTTAAGAAAAAAGAGCGCATTTCATACTCAGACCACATCCCTATTAAGCGGGAAATTCAAGAGGGGAGATCCTCGCCAATCCGGATCCAGGCCTGTTCCTGAACTTTCCATCATGCTTTTTCTTGGTTCTGGTCCAGTGAGCCTTGCGGGATGCAGGAAGAAGTTTAAAAAGTTAATCAAGATTTAATTGTCAAAGAGCGAGGCAGGGTCATGAAATGGCTCTGCCTTTTTTGTTGCATATTTCTGTCCGTAATCGTCAATTTTCAGGGCTGCCTTCGTATGAAGACTTGTAGGTGGAACCTTCACTTATGGCTATCCCCAAAACTGTCTACCAGATTATGATCTTTCTCACGGGTCCCCAACAGATAAGATTCGCCGCCCGCGTATTTAATCCCAGGTCCCTACTAATGGATGCCCACTTTATTCCTTTATTCTAATATCCTTGTATGGCCGGAATCCGTTTGTCTTTCCAGCGCCGCAAGTTTATTTAGGATCATCTCCAAATTCGCTGGGGGTCAAAGAGCTGCCATATTTAAAATAGGCAGTGATTTCAGGGTTGCGGAAGGCAAGCAGGAGGTTTATGGGGTGGGCAAGGTGGCAAGATTTATTGACATTAAGAGGTAAAAAAGATATTTTTATCTATACCTTGCTAAAAAGAAAGAAAGGGGGATGACGATGACTGCCGAGAGGAAATTGAAAGATTTAGGGATTTCATTACCCGAAGCGCCCAAGCCGGTGGCTAATTATGTGCCTGTTGTTAGAACCGGGAAGCTTCTTTTCGTATCGGGACACGGCCCTTACAACGATGGCAAGACCATTCTCTCCGGAAAACTCGGAAAAGAGTTAACCATCGAAGAGGGATACAAAACAGCCCGCAACGTGGCCCTGAATTGTTTAGCTTCAGTCAAAGCTAACTTGGGTGATCTGGATAAAGTCAAACGCGTGGTCAAGCTTTTGGGAATGGTAAATTGCACAGAAGATTTTAAAGACCAACCCAAGGTGATTAACGGAGCTTCGGATTTGCTGGTCGAAGTCTTCGGAGAAGCGGGGAAGCATGCCCGCTCGGCCGTTGGCATGCAATCCCTCCCGAACGGAATCCCGGTGGAGATCGAGATGATTTTGGAAGTGGAGTAACGGATTTTTTTGGGCGCAGATTAACGCAGATTTTCAGGATATAATAAACCCAAAAAATGCGTGAATTTGTATTTACTTGGTAGGTGCAGGCTTTTGCCTGGGAATAAGCAATCTGAAAAGTGAAATTCCATGCTTTATAAAAAACACAATATAAAGAATGCAGCTCTAAGGCAATGTTTTTGGGGTTATATACAAAAGATATTTTTCCGCGTTTATCTGCGAAAATCTGCGTCCTAACAAGATGCGGAAAAACTCCAATACACCGTCACTCCCGCGAAGGCGGGAGTCCAGAAGGCTTTGAAAAGACTGGATTCCCACTTCCGCAGACCTTATGACATTACTTGACGGAAAAGGACTTTTTTAGCACCCTGCTAATGAAATGGGGATAAGAACGGAGGAAAGATGGCTCAGTACAAAGTGATCGCCAGAGCTAAAGACAGTAAGTGCTCCCACGTGAAAGAAGGGGATCAGATCGTTATAGAAGGGACGATGGTCAACCTCCGAGAAACCACCAGCCTCTGCGCTGTAGCCCTGGGGGCCATCCAGTATTCATTGTATATGATGGGGAAGGCTGAAGACCCGAAAGAATTCGGACGAGAGGATGTTTATACTTTGCAGTGTCCGGACCCGGAAACGAGGGTGATTTTTGAGGTTTCCAGAAAGGCAATGGAATAATAAAATAAAGGGTCCGCGGGTTCCAGGATGCCAGGATTCAAGGGGCTAAGTGAAATATTTAAACCATATAAGTCGGGGGAGTGAATTCTGGTAAGATGGAAAGGGTGGTGAAAGTTTACGGATGATCAAGTTATTAGGCCTGGAGGAGATGGAATGGCGCCATGAAAAAGGCGAAGATCCATTTGCTCTGGCTATTGAAAAGTGGGTGCGTATCCGCGATTTCCTCTTGGAAAAGGCCGACCCTGCCCGTTATAAAGAAGCCTTCCAGTGCGGCTCGACCAAGAATCTATTTTGCCTCGATTATAATAACCATTGTTTCCTCTGCCCCCTGGTAGGCATCTGTAATGACAGCCAGAGTCTCTACTACCAGATCATGAGGCATCTTCAAGTATACACTCTGGCTGGAGCGCTTCTTCCCCGGGGTCCGCTCATCGAACTGATCGAGTTCTATATCCGAGACTTACAGGGATACCGCCAAGAATGGCTGAAGAAGAGCCAATGAAGGTTTTTAGCGGACGATGAACTTTCCTTCATAAGTGTAGTTCATGATCAAAGTCGTAGCCAAAGCGGTGACCTCGATCAGTTTGCGGGATTGGCGGCGGGGGCTGAGATTGAGGTTGAGTCCTTTGGCCCGGGCGATCAGTTTGTCGATCAAAGGCCCCACGGAGGAGACTCCTTCTCCTGTCCAGTGAGAGATCATCCCTACCAATTGGGTCTGGTTTTTTTCAATGAAGGCTCCGGCGGGTATGCGCCTTTCCCCCTTGCCGTTGGTGCTGAAAATCTCCTTCAATACATCATCCACATAACCCTGGGCTTTTTCCCGATACCGCTCCTCGCTCTTATTGTAATATTCGAGGAGAGTGAAGTTTAGGCTTTCGAGGGGGCGAATCAGTTGCCCGTTAGTCACCAAGGGCTTCCGTCCCCCAATTTTTTTCATCAGGCGGTCCACGAATTGAAGTTTTTTTAAGGCCCCCCAATTTTGGTATTTCCGGCGCCAATTGGAGCGGGGGGTGAGCCAGACAGCAAACGTCTCAGCGAAGTCTTCGTCCGGATGTTTCTGAGCGTAGATTCTACCGGAATACTGGCCTACTTGTTGGTAAAGGTGCTTGACGAATTCCCTGGATCTGGGGTTGGGATGAAAATAATCCCGGTAAGGTTCAGTAAAACGTCCGAAGGTGTCCTGCCATTCTTCTGATTTGTAAAGAATGTAAGCGTAATTAATGACATGGCCGGCTTCATGGCGCATAGTCATAATGATTTCCTGCTCGTCTTCCAAATCTCCGTGCATTTTATCTTCAATTTGGGCGAGGGTGGAATTCGCGTAATAAAAGGGAATTCCAATTACAGGAACTTTGTTGGGACAACCCCATGTATCCGTGAGGTAACACTTTGGTTTGAAAATAATTCCTTTCTGTTCCAGCTCGGCATAGAGCCGGCCGATTAATTTTTTGAGGAATGTATCCTCGATTTTCAGGTTCAATGCGCTGATGGGCTTGTTCATTTCCATCAGCTTTGTTTCCCAGTTATTCAGGATCTCTTTGGCGGTAAACATTAATTTAAATTCCCTTTTAATAACGAAACGCCTAAGTGATACGCATAAGTTTATGAGGGTTTAAAAAAGAAGGCTGGGGAAAGCGAATAAACCTATGAGGGTTCTTTTCTTATTTCGAGCCTATTTAACCTATTTAAAAATAGGGAATAAAACTCACTCTGTCAAGGGGAAAAATAAAAAATATAAATCTAATAATATCAACAATTTAGCTACAAAGGACACAGGGATCACAGAGTCTTAAAACCATGATTAAGAAAAAATAAAGTATACGTGTCAAGTGTCTAAAGTGATCCCGCCGCAGGCGGGATTAAAGTTGAAAAAAGCAAATTCCTATACAATTTAATAGGACGCAGATTTACGCAGATAACTGCGGATAATTATTTTTTTTAGTTTATCCTGATAATCTGTGTTTACCCTGTTAGATAGTAAACATCTAACAGGGTGAATCCGTGTCCCAAAAGGAATTTCCTATACAATTAAGTTATTGGCGAATAAGGATAAGTCGTTTACGGATGGGGGCCATGACCGCCGCGGCAACAACGGTTTTCAAAATATCGCCGGGAATAAACACGAGAAAGCCTATTTTTAATGTTGTGGATAAAGAGACGGGTTTATGGACGATAAAGTTAAGGTTGAAATAGAGGTAAGAGAGGCCCAATAAATAAATAGCCGCCTGCCCCATGAGCAGGGCGGCCAACGTGCGGGAGAAACTTAAACTTTCATCTTTTTCTATTATTTTGCCGATGACGAAAGCTCCGGCGATGAAGCCAACCAGGAAGCCGAAAGAAGGTTGTAAAACGTATCCTGGCCCACCTCCCAGAGCGAAGATCGGAAGCCCAAGGAGGCCGATGGTCAGGTATAAGAGTTGACTTAAAGCTCCAAGGCGGCTTCCAAGGATTAAACCGGCAAACATAACCATGAGGGTTTGCAGGGTGAGGGGAACGTGCGGGATGGGAATCTTGATGAAAGCCCCGACGGCTGTGAGGGCGGTAAAAAGTGAAATCATGACGATGTCTCGAATTTTGTTTCTCATCTTCTTGCGGCTCCATAAAAAGTAATTTTCCATCTTATTAAAGATTCTGGAGAAAGTCAAATTTGATGATTTCGTAAAAAGTCAAAATTGGGATGGCAAAGTAAAAAGCTCCATATGCAAGGCGCGCAAAACCTGAGGAGTGAGGTGTACTTACAATGTACGCCGCAACGACGAAGGTGAAGCGCAACGCCGCAGATGGACTTTTTACGAAGCCATCAAATTTCCTTTTTTAAAACCTGGGAGGAATGCTGCCTTATCCGAAATATCCGAAATATCTTGACAGGTGAAAAGTGATGGGGTAAGTTGCACGCTGTAGCTCCACCTTGGTTTACCCTGGCAAAGTGGAAAGACCGTCACAATCTCATAATTCTCAACCCGACCTTCTTTAACTTCCGGAGTTTCTTGGTGGAAGAGAACAAGAAAAGAAGGGGCAGATTAGACCTGCCTGCTGAACGGAAGCTCATCACTGTGATGTTCGCCGACATTGCCGGGTTCACCGGCCTGGCCGAAACAATGGACCCAGAACAAGTTCGCGACTTGATGAACGTCTGCTTCGAACAACTGGTGCCGGCTGTGACCCAATACGGGGGCACAGTGGATAAATTCATCGGCGACGAAATTATGGCGCTCTTTGGCGCGCCCGTCGCCCACGAAAACGACCCCGAACGCGCTCTCCGGGCTGCGTTATGCATGCAGGAGGCGATCACGGCGTTTAATGCGGTCCATGGCCTTCATCTGGAAGCCCACTTTGGCATTAACACCGGTTTGGTCATCGCCGGGGGCATTGGACCCCGCAGCCAGCAGGATTATTCCGTCATGGGTGATGCGGTGAACCTGGCCGCCCACTTAGGGCACCTATCCCAGCGAGGCGAGATTCTGGTCGGAGCGGACACCTATCGGCGGACCCATCACCTCTTTTCCTTTAAAGATCTCGGCCCTCTCCGGGTGAAAGGGAAGGCCGACCCCGTTCCCGTTTATAAACTCATGGGTCTGCGGACCCAACCGGGTTCCTGGCGCGGGCTGGAAGGGCGGGGAATCAATTCTCCCCTCGTGGGGCGGGATGAAGAAGTTGCTGCCTTCCTTCACTGCCTGGATCGCTTGCTGGACGGGCAGGGCAGCCTGGTATCCATTAGCGGAGAGGCCGGGCTGGGAAAATCCCGGCTGGTGGCCGAAGTCAGACGCCAGATGACTCCCCAGCCCCTTTTATGGCTTGAAGGCCGCACCCTCTCCTTCAGCCAGACCATCAGCTATTGGCCCTTTCTGGAGATCATCCAGGCCGACGCAGGCATTACTGCTGAGGATCACGAAGAACAGCGTTGGGCGAAACTCGAGCGCCGCATTTGTTCTTTGTTTCCCGAAGAGCCAGCTGAAATTCTTCCGTACCTGGCTACTTTACTGTCTTTGAACGTTCCTAAAAACTTAGCGGAACGGGTTAAATATTTAGACGGTGAGACAATGGGGCGCCAGGTTTTCCGCAGTACCCGAAGATTTTTCGCCCAATTAGCGCAAGAGCGGCCGTTAGTCCTTATTTTTGAAGATTTACACTGGCTTGACCACTCCTCTGCTTTATTGCTGGAACATCTTCTGCCGCTCGTTCGCGAAGTGCCTCTGCTCATATGTGGCGTGGGCCGGCCAGACTCAGAAACCCCGTCAACACGCCTGCAAGAGATTGCTGCCAAGGACTATGCCGACTGCTACCAGGAAATTGCCCTTACACCTCTTTCTCCGAAGGAGAGTGCCCAACTGGTTCGCAACCTGCTGCCCATCGACACCTTTATGCCCCGCCTGGGGGAGGGGCTACTCCATAAAGCCGAGGGGAATCCTTTTTTTCTCGAAGAAATGATCCGGGTGCTGATCGACCTTGGCGCCCTTGTTCGTGATCGGAATACGGGGCGTTGGCAGGCTACGGCCCGGGTCGATCAGATCACCATCCCTGATACCCTGCAAGGAGTGGTCATGGCCCGGATTGACCGGTTGGATGATGAGGTAAAACAAGTCCTCAAACTGGCCTCGGTCATCGGGCGTATCTTTTTCTATCGCGTGCTGCGGGGAATTATGGAGGCAGACCGGGAATTGGATCGCCACCTGGCGGAGTTGCAGAACCTTGAACTCGTCCGCGAAAAGAGCCGGATTCCAGAGATGGAATACATTTTTAAACACGCCCTCGTACAGGAAGCCGCCTATGAGAGCATTCTGCGACAGCGACGAAAGGAACTGCACCGACACGTAGGAGAATGCGTGGAAGCACTCTTTGCGGACCGTCTCGACGAATTTTACGGTTTGCTGGCCTACCATTATACCCAGGCCGAAGAGTGGGAGAAGGCCCAGGATTATCTGTTCAAAGCTGGCGACCAAGCAGGGAAAATAGCGGCAGATGCTGAAGCCCTGGAGCATTACCGTCAGGCACTGGCAGCTTACACCCGTGCCTTCGGTGACCGCTGGGATCCCTTACAACGGGCCAAATTGGAGCGCAAGATGGGAGAGGCCTTGTTCCGCCGCGGGCAGAACCAGTCGGGCCGCGAATACCTGCTCCAGACCTTGATCTCCCTGGGAAACCCTTACCCTCATACCCAGCGGGGTGTCCAACTGGCCATATTTAAACAACTGATCCGCCAGATGGGCCATCGTCTCTTCCCCAGATTTTTTTGGAAGAACAAGCTTGGTGAAAAAGAAAGTATCTCACAGGAAATGTGCCAGATTTATTCGGTTATGGCCTGGATGGATTATTTCATGGCTCCCCCCTGTTTGGTTCTCGATTCCCTATTGATATTGAATCTTGCCGAGCGGTGTGATTTTTCTGTTGAAGTGGTCTTGGCCTCCATGGGGGTCGGTCTGGCTTTTAACACAGTTCCGGCATCCAGGCTGGCTCACTATTATCATGCCCGGGCCGTTGCTCTGGCCGAGCAGATTCAGCAACCCATAGCCATCGGGCAGGCCTATTTCGGCCTGGCCTTACATGAGCACCATGCCCTGGGGGATGGAGAAAGGGCCCTTGAACATTATCGCCGCTCGGCCAGAGGATACTGGGAAGCAGGACATCTACGTTGCTGGGCCAGCGTTAAAATGGCTGAAAGCCTGCTTTGGATTCCGGCGGACATAAACGACCGCCTCAACGTTTGCCAGGAAGTTATTCGAGTCAGCCAGGATGCGGCTGATCACCAGGCGATGGGCTGGGGGTTATTTATGCTGGCTGCCGCCTTGGATCAAGCGGGAGCGTTGGATGAGGCTGTAGCGAAGATGCGGCAGGCTCTTGACCTGCTCAAAAGCGTCCCGGACTACCAAGTTGTCGTATATGCCAGCGGAATCCTGGGACGGTGCTACCTTCGGCAGGGAAATATCCAACAGGGTCTATCCGTATTGGAGGAAGGTTGTCAACTGGTCAGGGAACATCGCTTGCGGGGTTTTTCCTGCGTTCCGGTACGCCTTCACTTGGCCCAGGCTTATCTGATTGGCGCAGAGCAGGTGGGGGAATCCGCAAGGGGCGCGACAATGAAAAAGGCGCAACAGGCCTGTACGATAGCCTTAAAACAGGCCAAATTCGATCGAGCGGCGCAGATAGCCGCTTATCGCATGCAAGGAACGCAAGAGTGGCTCAAGGGCAAGCCGGGACGCGCCCAGCGCTGGTGGCAACGGAGTTTAGGAGCAGCAAATGCTCTGGAAGCACGGTACGAACTGGGATTAACTTATCTGGAAATGGGCAAGTTTTTAAAGAATTTCGGCCATTTGGAAACGGCCGAATCTATCTTTGAAGAACTCGGAGCAAGGTTTGATTGGGCGCAAGCACAGAAGTTGCGGCAGCAATATAAATCCCAACCACCACATTCGGCTTAAAAATCCGGCCACGCCCCTCAGTCAAATTCAATGCCCGCTGAAACTCCACATTCATTTTCCAGGCAGGAGGATGCTGGGGCGCAAGCAGCCTTCTTCGAAGGTCATAAACCTATTTTCAAGGGGAGATAAAATCATGAAATGGGATGAGGAGACCGAGGTCTTGATTATCGGGTTCGGCGGGGCAGGGGCCGTTGCCGCGGTAACGGCGCATGATTCAGGCGCCAAGGTCTTAATAGTGGAGAAAATGGAGAAAGGCGGGGGGAGCACCAATATCTCTAAGGGCGGATTCCTGAGCTTGAAAGACTTCGCCGGGGGATTCCGTTACCTGGAAAACCTGTGCTACCGGGTTTCCCGCGGCGTGGAACCGGAGATGATCCAGATCTACGCCGAAGAATGCCTGAAAAACCGGGAATGGTTAGAAAGCCGGGGTGTCCGGACTCATGTCTATGGCGGGGCTTCCTTTCCGCAACTGTCCGGCGAGGATTCCGTAGAAAAGCGAATGATAACCGGACCCAACTCGGAGGATGAAAACGCCTTCTGGAATTTTCTCCGCTCCCGGGTGGAGAGCCGGAACATCACGGTATGGTACCGATCGCCGGCTAAGGCCCTCCTGACCGATTCCCAAGGGGCCGTGATTGGTGCTGTTATTCAAAAGGAAGGAAAAGAAAAGGCCGTGCAGGCCAGGAGGGGCATAATCCTCACCTGCGGGGGTTTTGAATTTGATGAGTGGATGAAGATGAACTATCTCAAAGGGTACCCTTATTATTCTTTGGGGACGCCGGGGAACACGGGGGATGGCATACGCATGGCCCAGCAGGTGGGTGCAGACCTTTGGCATATGTCCGGGGTTTCCACGCTTTTGGGCTTTAAGGCTCCGGAATTTGAAGCAGCTTTCATGATCCGCCCCCCCTCCTACCGCTATATTTTTGTGGACCAGCAAGGGAAGCGCTTTGCCTCGGAATTCGCCGACATTCATGCTTATAATTTTCTCGTCGATTTTTTTGACCCCCACAGCTTACGCTATCCCCGTATCCCCTGTTTTTTGATTTTCGATGAGGCCACCCGCCAAACGGGCCCGATAGGCGTGACGGCCATAGGATACAATCGGGGGCGATATGCCTGGTCCAAGGATAATGGAGAAGAAATACGGCGGGGCTGGATCCTTGCTGATGATACCCTTGCTGGCCTGGCCCAAAAAACAGGCCTCGACCGAACCTTCCTGGAAAAGACCGTTGATCGGTATAAGCAGAGCTGCCAGCGCGGTGAGGATGCAGAATTCCATCGCCCGCAAGATAAACTTGCCTCTTTGGGACCGGGGCCTTACTACGCCGTGAAGTTATGGCCCTGCCTGATCAACACCCAGGGAGGACCCCGTCGCAATGCTAAGGCCCGGGTCCTTTACCCCGATGGGCGCCCCATTCCGCGGCTGTACAGCGCAGGGGAATTGGGTTCTCTCTACGGATTGCTCTACCAGGGTGCTGGAAATTTGGGAGAATGTCTGGCCTTCGGCCGCATCGCCGGGCGGGAAGCAGCGAAAGAGGGGCTATGGGGGGAAAAGGAGGGGTAAGGGGATTGTTCATATTTCAGACGCCGGGGAAAGAACTTTCTTGCGCTCCCGGGCGGCAGAGAACACTTGATGAATGATCACGGGAATGAGCAGTGCCAAACCGATCCCGTCGGTGATCCAGCCTGGCTTAATTAAGAATAGCGCCGCCATCAATAAAAGGATTCTTTCGAGCATGCTGACGGGACGTAGCAAGTAACCCTGTATAGCGCACGCGCAGGCAGCGATGCCGATGACGCTGGTGACTACCCCCAAGGCCACCTTCAGGGGCTCCCCAATCAGGAGCAGAGCAGAGCCATACACCCACATATAGGGAAGAATAAATGCCGCAATCCCCAGGCGGCAGGCCGTGAAACCAATCTTCATGGGTCCTACGCCCGCGATGGGCGCGGCGGCATAGGCGGCACCGGCAACCGGCGGAGTAATGGCCGAAATGATCCCAAAGTAAAAGACGAAGAGGTGAGCGGCGATGGGGATGATCCCTATTTTTATCAGAGCCGGAGCGGCCAGGACGGCGAGCAGGATGTAACAGGCGGTCGTCGGCAGGCCCATCCCCAGGATGATCGAAGCGATCATGGTCAGCACCAGCAGCGCCAGGAGGTTACCATGGGATAAATCGACCAGGATACCTGAAAGTTTCAACCCCAACCCGGTGAGGTTGGTTACGCCTATGACGATGCCGGCTGTGGCGCAGGCCGTGGCCACGATGAGGGTGCCCTTGGCCGCATCTTCCATCGCCCCGCTTGTTTCCCGGATGAGGGATACACCCGCTTGCAGGAAGCCCCGGGGGCTTATGGATTGAGTTTGCATTTCCCGCCGCAGGTTCAATACGTGGTGAGCGGCAATCAGGCCGAAGGTCGTAATGATTGCCCAGAAGGCGGCCTTCATCGGTGTCACCTGCTCGACGGCCAGGAAGTAGATGAGCACTGGAATGGGTAAAAGCAATAACCCTCGTTCCCGCAAGATCTGCCTTGCCCTGGGCAGCTCTCCCGGCGGCACCCCTTTGAGCCCGGTCTTGGCAGCCTCCAGGTCGACCATGATAAAAGCGCAAAAATAGTAGAGTAGCGCGGGCAGCAGGGCATGCAAACAGATCTTGATGTAGGGAATTTGGAGGATCTCGGACATAATGAAAGCCGCAGCGCCCATGATGGGCGGCATCAGTTGCCCGCCGGAAGAAGCGACCGCTTCAACGGCTCCGGCAAAATGGGGCCGGTAGCCGATGCTTTTCATCAGGGGAATGGTGAAGGTGCCCGTTCCTACCACATTAGCAGCCGCACTGCCTGAAACCGTACCAAAAAGGCCGCTGGCGACGACTGCTACTTTGGCCGGCCCCCCGCGGACCTTTCCGAACAGGCTATAGGCCAAATCGATAAACATCTGCCCCCCACCGGAGACTTTCAGGAATGACCCAAATAGCACAAAAAGGTAGATGAAGGTAGCGGATACGCCGAGAACCAGTCCGTAGATGCCTTCCGTGGTCAGGTACATCTGGCTGACGATGCGGCTCAAGGTATACCCCCGGTGGTCGATAATTCCGGGGGCGTAGCGCCCGAAATAGGCGTAGAGGAGGAAAACGATGGCGATTCCCGGCATGACTGGCCCGATGACTCGGCGCGTTGACTCGATCAAGAGAACCGTTGCGATTGTCCCCAAGACCAGGTCCGGAGTCGTGATGAGCCCAATGCGCATGGTGAGCACTTCATATTGATGAAAGATGTAAATCCCTGTGGCCGCGCTGAGCCCCGCCAGGATTACATCGAAAACAAAAGCCAGCCGGCTGTTGACCCACTCCTTTCGCATGGGATACAATAGAAAGATAAAGATTTCAGTAAACATCAGGTGGATGGCCCGCTGCCGCATGGCTACCATCACTTCGATGCCGCCAGTCCAAAGCTGGAATAGAGACCAGATCACGCCCAACGTCATGATGACAAAGGCCATCGTCCCCCGAAACTGGCGCATAACTTAACCTCCTCAGGACGCGGTTCTTTCTTACCAAGGCCAAGAAAGGAACTTACTTGAATCGGGCAGGTCTCTTCTGCCAGACCCCCACCTCCGTAAGGTATTTAATTGCCCCCGGGTGGAAGGATATTCCAATCCCATCGTATATACGCTCCAGCCGGTAGGCATTACCCGCCGGATGAATTTCCGCCAGCTCTTTGTAATGCTCAGAAATCACTTTGCAAAGCCAGTAGGCTGTTGTCTCGTCCATATCTTTATGGACCGTGATTGTACCCGAGGAGCCTAACCCCATGATGGCAGCCGTCTGACCCTTATACGTGTTTGCCGGCAAGGTGTTGGGGAAAAAAGCAGGATGCCTGTTTTCGATCGATCTCACCCTGTTTTCTGGCAAAGAAAGGAAACGGATGGGCACGGTCGTTGTAATATCTACCACAGAAGACGTCGGAACTCCGGCAGTGATAATCCCCACGTCGATGCTCCTGTCTTTGAAGGCGCTGGCCTGCTCGGCAAAAGAGAGCCACTGGGGCTTAAAATCATTATAGGTCAATTTATATTCCTCAAAAACGGCTTTGGCAATAATTTCATTTCCGCTGGCCGGTGCCCCCACAGCCACCTTTTTGCCCTTGAAATCGGTGATATCTTTGACCGGGGAGTCGGTATAAACGAAAATGTGGCTAAACATCGGGTGGCCGGAAAAGATGGCCCGAAAATCCTCTATTTTCACGCCAGGAGTCTTGGCGACTGTACTCCGGAGTGCCGTTTCATCTAAGAGCGCGACTTCGCATTGCTTTGTGCCCAATAGGCGAGTATTTTCCGCCCCGGCCGCTGTTGTCTCGGAGGTGGCCTCTATATTCGGCGCGTATTTGGTCATCAGCTTCGCTATGCCAGCGCCGATAAGGTAATAGACTCCCCCGGTTCCACCTGTGGCGATGGAGAGGTATTTCTTTCTGGCGGCCTCGGCGGCCGTCCCCCAGGATAGGGTTATAGAGATTGCTACCAACACCACTAAAACTTTTCGTAGAGTCTTCATTCTGATACCCTCCTTTCGTCTTCGTTTTTATTGAAGGCTGTCCTTAAAAAAATCTCGGGCGTATCTGGATTCCAAACCCCGCCAATTCCATACGGTCGGGTTAACTCTTTGCTCCTGCTCTGCCCCTGGTTTCAGGGAAGAGTAATTTTATAGTTAAAAGAGCTCCTCGATCCTTCTCTCGGGGAACCCAGTGAGTGGAGCCATCGATGGTAATCCGCAAAGGGACTGTATAAGGAATTCTCATCCTCACAATTTGGAAAGGAATCGGGTCTGAAAGTTTGAATTTCCAGAGATTCCCTTCGAGATATAAATCACCCCGGGGATTCGGGTCGTAATACCCGGCCGCTTCGAGATTGCCAAAATGGATCTCGCGGAGAAGCAGACTTTCAGCCAGGACCGTATAAATTTCTATCTGGGGAGTATGGTACAACGAGTGGGTAAAGGCAAGGCTCAGGGTTGAACCCTCTTTTACCTTTACTTGGAGAACCTCTTCTCTCTCATCCTCCTTGAGGATATCGATTGCCACCCAGGTGCCTTCCCGGGCAAAGAGTAGACCACCCTTATAGGCAGTCAAAGAGAAGAGAAAAAGGATGATGAAAGGAATATTTTTCCTTTTCATTCCGCTTATGGATAGGGGATGATCTCTATGGTTAAAATTTTCGGTAATTTTTTAGATAGGGTTTTCAACTTGACTATCCCTTCTTTTTGGGGGGCCAAAGCACTCCTCTTGCTGCCTCCGGTAAAGGAGGCAATCGGAGCCCAATCGTCCACCTTGGCGGAAACGCGGAAGGCCTGTTGTTTATCTGTAACGTTTTTCAGACTTACGTCAACCCACCAGTAGCCTTTTTCCCCTTCATAGATGACCACCTTCATCAGCCTGGCTTCCTGAGTTATGTTGTAATGAATGCCTGCCGGTTCTTGTTCGGGAGTCGGCTTAACCGCTGCCCGGCATCCGAGGAGGGCAAAAACGAAAATCAATCCCCAAGCGAAAAATTTGGCGGTTACTGAATCTCTTCGCATTTTTCTTTTCCTCCTTTTCTGCGGATTTATTTAGTTTCGCAAAAGTAATGGAACTTCATCCGGTCTACTTTTCCCCCCTCACCCCGCCCTCTCCCCCCTTTTGGGGGAGAGGAGAAAGGTGAGGGGGGAATTATGCGAATTTCAAAATTAGTCTGGGTTTTTAAAAATTCATTGATACCATATTCGCAAGAAAAGTTCAATATTCCCGGGTCGAGTGATGGATCATTTCCTTGTTCCTGCCTTCCTCATGCATCCCGGATCAGCCGTTTTCCCCGCCGGATCTCGATCATGACCCCGTGCATATCTTTCGGATGGATCATGGCGATTTTATCGCCATCGGCGTCCTTATGTTCAATGACTCGCACGCCGCATTTTTGCAAGTGGGCGATGGCTTGCTCTACATCTTCCACCGTTAGGCAAAGATTCATCATGCCTTCTCCCCGCCGTTCCAAAAACCGCTCCACCTGATCTGCGGCATCGGCATCTTTTAAGGGAGCCGCCAATTCGATGGCCCCGTCGCCAAAAGGCAGGAATACATTCTCCATGCCCAGGTGCTCGACGCGCCGGCGGTCTTTGGCCTGCAGGTTGAAACAACGGGAAAAAGTTTCCATGGCCGCATCCAAGTCCTTGACGGCTATGGTTATATGGTCAAAACGGCGGACCTTCATTCTTCTTCTCCCTTTCTTCAAGCCGCAGACTTGCTCAGAACCTCAGCGACAATCGAACCCGTAATCACCTTCTCCCCGCGCTGGTTCTCAGCGAAGACTTCCGCTTCAATATAATTCTTCCCCCCTAGCTTGCCCATCCTTTTGTATGCCTGCGTAATCTTGCTTTTAAAGACCAGGACATCCCCGGCTAAGATTGGTCTGACGTATTCCTATTCTTCTTTTACCGTCCCTTAAATTGCGGTTTCCTTTTTTCGACAAAAGCTCGCATGCCTTCCAGGCGATCCTCACTGCCATGAACCAGGGTCCTGGCCAGTTTTTCGTAGCCTAAACCAACCTGAAGACCGGTTTCCATCCCCATATTCATCGCCATCTTGGCCAGTTTTAAAGCCAAGGGGCCTTTGCTACAGATCTTTTTGGCGATGGCCATTGTCTGGGGCATCAATTCTTTTGCCGGAAAAACTTTATTCAGGAGGCCGATTCGTTCAGCCTCTTGAGCCTCGATAATATCTCCGGTAAAGACCAGTTCCTTGGCCCGTCCCGCCCCTACTAACCTCTGTAACCTTTGGGTGGCTCCGCCGCCCGGAAAGATGCCCAGATTAATTTCGGGCTGCCCCAGCCGTGCGTTTTCGCTACCTACCCGGAAGTCGCAGGCCATGGCCAGCTCGCATCCTCCCCCCAGAGCTAACCCATTGATGGCCGCGATGATCGGTTTGGGAAAATGATGAATCTGGGCAAAAATATCAAATCTCCTCTCTAAAATATCCCACATGGTGTTCTCGGCCATTTGCTTGATATCGCCTCCAGCGCTGAATACTTTTTCTCCTACCCCCGTTATGATCACGACCCGCACTTCTTGATCCTTCTCCGCCAATTGCAGCCCGGCGGCGATGTCCTCCCGAATCTCGGCTTTCAAGGCGTTGCGCACATCTTCACGGTTGATCGTGATGATTCCTACGCCCTCTCTTTTTTCCCAAAGAATATTTTTAAACTCCATTTTTTCCCCTTAATAACAGCTTAGCTTTTTTAAAAAATTGGCTAAACTTCAAGGCAAAATGCAAAAATTAAAATGCAAATTTCAAAATGATTAGGGTTTTACAGAAAAATTGGCATTTTTCAATTGACCATTTTGATGTAATCGTAAAAAGTCAGAAAAGCCGTCACTCCTGCGCAAGCAGGCCCGCCTGGTGCGGGATGGTTTCATATATCGTCCGAATATTTCGCTTTCCTCTTCTCTATGGTTGCGGCGATTCCTTCTTTAATGTCCCCGGTGGTGAAAGTAAGGGCTTGGTGCGCCGCTTCTCTGTCCAGGGCTACTTCGATGTTCGCTTCCTCAAAGTTTATATAAATAGATTCCTTCATGGTTTTGGCGGCCACCATGGGCATGGAGGCAATTTTTTTAACCAGTTCCAAGGCGGTCGGCATTAACTCTTCCGCCTTTACCACCTTGCTCACCATGCCGATGCGATAGGCCTCGACCGCATCGATAATGTCTCCGGTAGCCAACAACTCATAGGCTTTGGCCGTCCCCACAACGCGAGGAAGCAGATAGGTGGCCGCCATTCCTGGGTGCATGCCGATCTTTACAAAGGTAAACCCAAATTTTGCTTTTTCCGAAGCGATCCGAATATCGCAAGCGAGAAGGAGACAGGCTCCGGCACCGATGGCATATCCATTGACGGCGGCAATCGTGGGAATTTTGAGGTTGCGGATACTCAAGAATTTTCGATAAAACTGACGGACTTCTTCTTTGTGGCGGAAAGGGGGGGCCTCGGTCCTGTACTTCATCTCCTTGAGATTCCCGCCGGCGCTGAAAGCTTGTCCGCTTCCCGTCAGGATCAACCCTTTAATTTCCGGATCTCCCCCGATTTGTTCGATGGCCTGGCGGAATTCCAAGCTCATCTCCTGGGTCATGGGATTTAGAGCATCCGGTAAATTGAGCTTCAGCACCATGATCTCTCCAACTTTTTCCAATAAAAGGGTCGAATATCCCATCTTCTCTCCTTTGATCAATTTTCTAAGATTATGGCATCTCGCCTTCCAGCCCCTCTTAGCCAGCCTATGCTTTTGGCAGTAACTCAGTATATCGGATCAAGGCTCGCAGTGCCTGCACACTCTTTTTTGTGTTCATAAAGAGCGGAATCCCAGCCTCCCGCAATATTTGGTATCCTTCTTCGGCAAGGTTACCGGCAATCCAGGAAACGACCATGGGTTTATCCGTCTCCTGGTAAACTTCCACAATGTCTCTGGCCATTTTCCTGGCCCGTTCTCCCGTCGACATGGTGATCATCAGGATAATGCTGTGAACCGTCTTCTCCTTCGCCATAGGCCGCAGTAACCTTTTGAAGTACTCGGGATCTTTGGCCAGAAACTGGGAAAACATGGCCGTGGTATCGACGGGGTTCAGGGCCGAGCCAAAATAGGGCAGGAGCCTCACATATTCCTCCCGCGTTTCACCCCGAAGCTCTGGCACTCCCAGTTTCACCACTTCACATTGGTCGGCGATCAGTCCTCCAGCTCCTCCGGATGTGGAAAGGATACCCACATTCTTTCCCTGCGGAAAGCGCCCCTGGGCCAAAACATTGCCAATTTCCAAAAGCTCGTCCCCATCATCCACTCTGAGGATTCCGAGACGCTGGAAGAGGGCTTCGACTTCGTGATCGGGGCCGCTTACCGCCCCCGTGTGGGCTTGCGCCGCTTTTCGGCCTACGGGCGTCCTTCCCACCCTCAGGGCCACAATCGGTTTCCCCGCCTGGCGGGCCGCCTCGGCCGCCCGGATATATTTGTCCTGATCGCGAAACCCTTCGCTGTAATTCAGGATGACACTGGTTTGGGGATCCTGGACGAGATAATGCATATAATCCGCGGATTCCAGGGCGGTTTCGTTGCCGCTGCTGATCCAGTAACTAAACCCGATCCCCAACTGCATGGCATTGCTGAAAAGGGACCCGCCCATGGCCCCGCTCTGGGTCACAAAGGCGATCTTCCCCGCCTGCAATGGTTTCCGCTCTAAGGCCGGGGTAAAACTCAGCGTAGCTCCTTCATGGAGGTTGACAACCCCTTGGCAATTGGGCCCGCAGAGGATCATGCCGGCTTGCTGGGCCAAGCCGCGCAGCTCTTCCTCCATCTTCGCGCCTTTTCCCCCGATTTCGGCGAACCCGGAAGCGAAGACGATGACCGATTTTACTTTCCGTTCGGCGCACTCCTTGACCGCATCCAGCACGCTTTCGGCCGGCAGCCCAATGATGACCGCATCTATCTCACCCGGAACCTGAGCCAGGGAGGGGTAACACGTTAGGCCGGAGATCTCTTTATATTTAGGGTTAACCGGGTAGATTTTTCCCCCATACTTGTGCTGTTGCATAAAAAAAATAGGTTTTCCCACGAGTTTGCTGGTATCCTGGGAAGCTCCTAAGACGGCTACAGTTTTAGGATGTAAAAGGGCCTCAAGTTGCCTATTGGCCGTCGTATGGCCACCCCCCGCTGGACTCATCCTTTAACCTCCTGATCTAAAGGCGTGGAATTTTCACCGCAGAGAACGCTGAGATCGTGTAGATAAAAATTTAAGCAAGAGCAAAAACTCCCAAAAAAATGAAATTTATATCTTTGCCTTGGAATTAAATTTTTGACCTTATGATTTCTCTGCGTTCTCCGTGATCTCTGCGGTTAATGATTATTTTCCCTTATATTGGGGTATCCTTTTTTCCCGGAAAGCCGCAACGCCCTCCTTATGGTCTTCCGAAGTCAGCGTAATAGTTTCACAAGCGGCGGCGACCTGCATGGCCGTTTCTAAATCCATCTCCAAGCCTTTGTAAAGCTGCATTTTCGCCAGCCGGAGGGCGACCGGCGGGCCGTTGGCAATACGGCGGGCAAGGCTCATCGTTTCGTTTTCTAACTCTGCCGCTGGGACCAACTTGTTCAGCAAACCAAAGCGCTCGGCGTCTTTGGCTTCCAGAAAATCTCCGGTGAAAAGCATCTCGGCAGCCTTGGGAATTCCGATAATACGCGCATAAAGCCAGGTGCCACCCCAGCCTGGAAAAAGGCCGATGCGCGTAAAAGCGACCATGAAGCGGGCATTCTCTGAGCCCGTGCGCAGGTCGCAGGCGCAGGCCAGGTCAAAACCGCCGCCGACGGCGGAGCCATTGACCATGGCAATCGTGGGCTTTTCCAATCGCTGGAGTCCCAGGATGATCCCTTGGATATTGCGGAATCCGCGCCGGAATTCTTCTGCCCCTTTCGGTTTCCTCTCTTCACCGGACATTCTCCCTACATCCGCACCCGCACAAAAAGCCTTACCGGCGCCGGTCACCACCAGCGCCCGCATTTCATCGTCCTGGCTTACTTCCTGAAGCGCTTGCACGAACTCAGCTTCCATCTTTTCGTTGAAGGCGTTCATCCGCTCTGGTCGATTGAGGGTCAGGACTCCAATGTTTTCTTTTTTTTCCAGCAAAATTGTCTCGAAGGACATGATCCTCTCCTTCCTTTCTTGATTGCACTCACCAAGACAGTGCCGATGAGATAGCCGATGAGATAAAAGAACCTTTTATCTTACCCGTTTCCAGAGAAAGAGATTGTTTTTTTCTTATTCCTTTTGACCCCCCCTGGAAAGATCATTTATTTTTCTTTCCAGACCCCCTTTTCTTTTAAAAATCGAATCGAACCTGGATGGAAGGGAATATATTTCGTTGTGTATTCCGCTCCCCGGAACATCGTCTCCATGTTCCACTGCTTGGCCTGGGGATGAAGGGCATTTTTTTCCTTGGGGTGGTCGTAAATAGCTTTCAACATCCGGTAGACCAAATCCTCGCTTAACTCTTTGCGGCAAAATATCGCCGTGGCAATTCCTCGAGTCAGAGTAGCCGTATCGACCCCCGGATATGTTCCAGCCGGAAGGACTACCCGAACGTAAAAAGGATGCCTGGCCATCAGGGTATCCATTTCTTTTTCGCTGTAAGGAATCAGACGAATGGGAATTTTACTCGACAGATCTAAAATACTGGCAACGGGGTAACCGGCGGAAATGCATCCCACATCGACTGTGCCATCTCGGAGAGCCGTGATGGACTCGCTGAAAGAGAGGTAGGCAGGAGTGAAATCTTTGAAAGTCAATCCGCCCGTCGCATCCAGCTCCATCTTGGAAGAAACAAGCGTTCCGCTTCCAGGGGGACCCACGGCCACTTTTTTGCCTTTGAAATCCGAGATAGATTTAATGGGAGAGTCCTTCCGAACAATCCAGTGCCGGTCGCTGGTATGGCCCAGAGCAATCAAGCGCAATCCGCTAAAGTCCATCTTTCTCTCCACAGCGGGATCGATCACATGAATGGCGACCATGCCTAAATTCATTTTATTTCTAATGATGTAATGAAAATTCTCTTCGGAGGCTGCCGTCGATTCGGCAATGACGCGCACTTCTGGAACGTGCTTATTGATCAGATTGGCAAAACCCGCTCCGATGAAATAAAAAGTTCCGGCAGGATTGCCAGTGCCTAAAGAGAGATATTTTTTTGAGGCCGCAGCCCCCTCGCGGGCTACCCCCAGCGAAATTGTCATGATCAAGATGATCCCTATGATCATTATCCTTTTCTTCATGTTTTCCTCCTTTCTTTTCGGCCTTAAAGGCTGGTTCAATATATACTTCTGCCATCCCAAACCCCTGGAATTCACCCCCACCGCCTGGAATCGTTTTAAATCGGCAGCAATTTTCTTAAACCTATTCTTCCATCTTGCTAACTACTAGAGCAAAGCCTTTGGGCATCTCCTTGAGAAATACGGGAAATTTCTGAACCAATTCCTTGTTGGGCTCCAGGGCCAGAGGCTTTCCTTTCTTCACCGTGCGGGGGTAATATCCAGCAATTGGCTCTGTGCCGATGGGATAAATGGTTAGCTTAAACCGCCAGGGTTTATCGGATACATTCTTAATCCCGACTTCGTAGACCAACATCTGCCCAGACCCGGTTTTTCCCATATACCAACCCACCTTGGTAATTTTGGCTTCCGGAACCACATCATAGGCTATCCCCGTGGTCCAATTCTCCGGCGGCTGCGCGAAAGCGGGAACGCCCAGCCATAAAAAGGTTCCAACAATTCCGAAGATGAAAAACCACCGCAAACCCCGTTTCATTCCCTTGATCTTCATACGAACCTCCTCCTTTCTTTTTTTATCCTCCCTGCAGGCCACCATTCCGTTTGGGGGAACCTTTTTCATGGCTCAGAACTCCTGGCAATTTTCTGATTCAGGCTTTTTCCCCGGCGCAGCAGGTCAATGAAAAATGTCGGCCTCTGAACGAATAAAACAAATCCCAGCAAGGCTACACCGATAATGTCAGTAATCCAACCCGGTTTGATCAGGGTGATAGCAGCCGAGAAGCAAAGGATCCGTTCGTAAATTTTAGTCTCCCGGACCATAAAACCCTGGATCCCACAGGCCAGGGCATAGACCCCTATGAAGGCGGTGACCACAGAGAGCAGAATACTTTGGACACTCCCTTTGAGGAGCAGGGCGTTGTTATAGACGAACATGTATGGAAGGAGATAAACCACCAATCCCAGCCGGCAGGCCATCCAGGCAGTGCGCATCATGGGGGCGCCAGCGATTCCGGCAGCAACGAAAGCCCCTGGAGCCACTGGAGGAGTGAGATCAGATACCAAGGCGAAGAAGAAAATGAACAGGTGGGCGGCAATCGGCTCCACCCCCATCTGGACCAGGCCAGGGGCGACCAAGATAGCCAGAACAAGATAAGAGACTATAATGGGCAGCCCCAAACCTAGGATCAGAGAAGCGACCATGGTCAATAGCAATAGGACAAGCAGGGATTCGCCGGAGACTTCGATGAGGATGGAAGAAATCTGCAGTCCCAAACCCGTGAGGGTGATCATACCGACCAGTATATTACAGGCTACGACGACGCCCGCTATTGGCAAAAAATTAATGGCCCCCCGTTCCAGTGCCCGAATAATTTGAGGCAAACTCATCCGGGTGGATTTACGGAAAAAAGCCACCAGGGGAACGGAGACTACCGCCCAGAAGGCTGCCCGGCTCATAGAGACATGGAGAATCATCAAAAGATATACCAACACCGCCACGGGAATGATGAAGTGAAACCCCTCCTTTAAAACCTCTTTTAACTTGGGACAATCAGATTTGGGGATCCCTTTCAGGTTGTATTTCACCGCCTCCAAATCCACGATCAAAAAGATGCCTATGTAATAAAGAATGGCCGAAAGGATGACTGATTTGCAGATGTACCAATAGGGAACCCCCAGGATCTCCATCATCAAGAAGGCAGATCCGCCCATGACGGGGGGCATGAACTGCCCGCCGACGCTCGAAGCCGACTCCACGGCCCCAGCAAAATGGGCCCGATAGCCGGCTTTCTTCATCATCGGGATGGTGATCTGCCCGGTTGCGGAGACGTTGGCTATGGCGCTGCCGGAGATCATCCCGAACATGGAGCTGGCCACCACGGCAATTTTGGCCGGACCTCCCCGGATATGCCCGAAGAGGCTCGAAGCCAGGCCGAAGAAAAAATTCCCCGCGCCGGATTCCTGCATGAAGGTCCCAAAAAGGACAAAGAGGAAGATGAAAGTCGCCGAAATGCCGGTGAGCGCCCCATAAATACCTTCCGTGGTCATGAAGAGGCCGCTGATGATCCGTTCCAGGGAGTAATTCGGGTGGCCAAGTACTACCGGAAGCCACTCGCCGAAACGGGCATACAAAAGGGAGCCCACGCAAAAAATGGCCAGTGCCCATCCCGTGGCTCGCCGACTCGCCTCTAACGTCAAGAAGATCAAGGCCCCCCCCAGAAACAGCTCATACATAGGGGGCTCCAGCCCGACTTCACCCGCCCGCGCGATGAAATGAGTGGCTACGTAGAAGCTGATGTAAAGGAGGAGACCCACAAAAATAATACCATCCCAGCTGATCCGATCTTTCCTCTGCTTGGGGGAGATGGGATACAGCAGGAAAATAAGGGAGAAGGCAAAGGCCACATGGATGATCCTTTGGTACATGGCGATCAGGGGGAAATAACCCGTAATGATTTGAAAAAGAGAAAAACATACAGCAATGACCGTGACAGCCCTTCGCGATGGACCCGTCAATGCCCGTTTCCGGACGACTTCTTCATCTTGGGAGATTTGAATTTTTGAACTTTCTCCCTTCGGCTCCAATGCCACGCGGTTATTCATTCAACTGTTTCCTCCGGGCAATTTTTATCATTTTTGGAAAGGTCAGCCCCGACCTTTCTCTTTGAGATTCTCCCCTCCAGCCAAAATTTTGCTTAATTTCATTTTCCCTTCCATACCCTTTTCCCCCTGAGGTATTTGACTGCCTCCGGTTGAAAGGGAACGCAAAGGGTGGCAATTTCGTTAAAAATCCTACACCCGAAAAAAGCTAAAGGGGAATATTCCCGTGTTTTTTCCAGGGCCTTTCCTCTTTCTTATGCGAAAAAAGTTTAAGTCCCTGAATGAGCAAACGTCTTGTATCCCTTGGATCGATTATTTCTTCAACCCAGCGCATCGCCGCGGCATGGTAAGGGAAACGGCCGAAGGTGGCCTTATATTCGGCCAACCGCCGGGCCCGAACTTCCTCGGGATTTTTCGCCGCGGCAATTTCATTGCGAAAGATGATGTTTACCGCCCCATCCGGATTCATCAACCCCATCTCCGTCGTAGGCCAGGCCAAAAGCAAATCCGACCCTAAAGGCTCCCCGCACATCGCCGGGTTCCCTCCGCCATAGGCTTTCCGAATGTAGACCGTGAGCTTCGGGACGGTTGCCTCCGAGATGGCGTGCAGCACCTTCGCTCCATGCCGGATAATTCCTCCTCTTTCCTGATCCACTCCTGGCAAATAGGCGGGATTATCAACCAGAAAGAGTAAGGGGATGTTGAAGCAATCGCAAAAACGAATAAAACGGGCTTCCTTATCAGCCGCGTTGATATCGATGGATCCGGCCTTATGTTTCGGATTATTGGCAACGATACCGACCGATAGCCCGTCTAACCGGGCAAAGCCCGTGATCATGTTCTTGGCGAAATCCGGCTTGATCTCAAAAAAATGGCCTTGGTCCACGATGCGCTGAATGACGTGATGCATGTCATACCATTTCTTCGAATCCACCGGTACGATATCAAGCAGTTCTTCATCCCGCCGGTTTGGGTCATCGCCAGTGGGGACAACCGGCGGCTCCTCTTGATTATGGGCAGGCAGAAAACTCAAGAGCTCCTGGCATTTCCCCAAGCAGTCCTCATCATTCTCGGCTAAGACGTCGCAACAGCCGCTCACCTCTGCGTGCATCTTCGCCCCCCCAATTTCCTCTTCGGTGACATCAACGAACTGCACCGACTTGATCAGGGTGGGGGACGCAATGTACATGTGGCTGGTCTTTTTCACCATGATGAGAAAATCCGTAAGAATGGGGGAGTAGGCGGCTCCGGCCGCACAAGGACCCATCAAAAGCCCGATTTGCGGGATCACTCCGGAAGAGATCGTGTGATAGTAGAAATAAAGTTGGTAGGAGTCGTTAAAATCACGGGTCACCGCATCCTGGATCCGTACCCCTCCGGAATCGATCATATGGACACAGGGAACCCGGGCTTTCAAAGCCTGCTTCATCACCCGCAGCGTTTTTTTTCCATGAACCGAACCCTGGCTCCCTCCCGCGATGGTGAAGTCCTGGGCATAGGCATAAACGGGACGACCCTTGACACTCCCATGCCCAGTGATGACCCCATCGCCGGTTAAGTCCTGTTGATCGATGTCGAAACCGGTGATGCGGGGTTTGGCAAAGAGGCCGAGCTCTACAAAGGTGCCCGGATCGTAAAAAAAATTGATTCGTTCTCGCGCCGTCATCTTCCCCCGGCTGTGCTGCCTTTCCACGGCTTTGGGGCTGGCTAAGTTAATGACTCTTTCGCGTTCGGCTTTTATTTCGGCAAGTTTCTGTCGCATGGACTGGGAACCTCCTTACTCATTGTTGGCCGTTAGAAATTGGGCCAAAGCTGATGAATGTAATCCCTCACGTCCCTTTCCGTTTCTCTCCATCTGCCGGGAAGCGTGGGGGGGTTTAGATTTGAGGAAAATCCTTTCCTATAGACCTTTAAACTGCGGCTCGCGTTTCTCCATAAAGGCCTTCACCGCTTCTTTTTGATCCTGCGTTGTGCGACAGATATTCTGGGCATAACTCTCCAACAATAATTGCTCCCGCAGTTGGTTGCGAATTTTTTCCCACGTTACTCTTTTCACCAATTCCACAGAGATCGGCGGTCCGCCGGCAATTTTTTGGGCCAGTTCCTTCGCCCGGTTCAGCAATTCTTCATGGGGAACCACCTGGGAGACCAGACGAATCCTTTCCGCTTCCCGGGCGTCGATGATGTCCCCCGTAAAGGATAACTCCAAGGCTTTCTCCATACCCACAATTAAAGGCAGCAAGAGGGTTGCTCCCCCGTCGGCGATCAGACCCCGTTTGACCCAGATGGCCGCGAAACGGGCATTGGTGGAGGCGATACGCATGTCACAGGCCAAGGTAATCGTCAATCCAACGCCGGCAGCAATACCATTGACCGCAGCAATGATGGGTTTGTTGATCTTTTCAAAAGCCAAGATTAAGTTCCCCACCAACGCGAGAATAGTTTTACGGCTGGTGTCTACTTGCTGCCCGGCAGCGCGGGCGGCCTGGACGGCAACATCCGCGCCGGAACAAAATCCTCGCCCCGCGCCCGTTATAATGAGGGCCCTTAAATTATCATCCTCCTGGACTTCTTGCAAGGCCTGAGGAAAAAGTTCCCTCATTCCGGCATTGATGGCATTCATTTTATCCGGTCGATTCAGGGTTAAGATGGCAACATGACCTTCTTTTTCTAAAATTAGGTCTTTACCTTGCATTTTTTCTCCTCCAATTTCTTGTCCGGCCCCCAACCCCTTCCTTTCTTCCCCCGTTGGGAGAAAAGGCAGGGTGAGGCGGGATGCCAAATTTTTCAATAGAATCAGGGTTCATACTGCAGGGCGACCCCTTTCTTGATCAAATCCTGGATCTCCTGGTCGCTGTATCCGAGCTCTTTCAGGACTTCCCCGGTATTTTCGCCGAGCATAGGGGCCCGCCGTCGGAAAGGGGCAGACTTCCCCGAAAAAAATAAGGGGGTTTTAACCGCGACAATTTTTCCCAGGGTGGGATAATCGACTTCTTCTAAGATCCCCCGCGTTTGCACATGGGATTCCTGAACGATCTCCCCGATGTTGCGGACTTTGCCACAAGCTACATCGGCAGCCAAGAGTTTCGTTTCCAGCTCCTGGCTCGTATATTTGCGGGTTTCGTTATTGATGATCTCGGCGATCTTGACCCTGCGTTCCGCTCTTTGCTGCCGGGTCGCATATTGTGGGTCGTTGCCCACCTCCGGGAGGTTAAGGGCATTACAAAGATTTTTCCACATATGATCCGTACCGGCCACAACGTAAATTAAACCGTCCCGGGTCTCGAAATTCTGGATCGCACCCCCGGAAGGTTGAGCGGAGCCCGCTCTTTCAGGCAACTCTCCCCTCCTTATAAATTGGGTTACGTAGGGGCTCATAGAAAAGAGAGCCACGTCCAGCAAGGCCACGTCGATTCTTTGCCCCCGGCCGGTCTTCTCTCGTGCGAATAAAGCGGCGGCAATGGCAAAAGCGGAGTTGGCGCCCGTGCAATAATCGATCATTGCCGGACGTATTCTGACCGGGGGACGGTCCGGTTCACCAGTGGAATCCATGATCCCGGACATGGCTTGCAGGACGGGTTCATAGGCTGGCCGGTCCCGAAACGGCCCGCTTTGCCCAAACCCTGAGATGGAACAATAAACGATTCCTGGATTGAGCCGGCTGAGCGCTTCATACCCCAATCCCAATCTGTCCATCGCTCCGGGTACAAAGTTTTCCAGGAGGACGTCAGCTTCTTTGGCCAATTTTAAAACGATTTCCTTCCCATCTTTGGTTTTTAAATTCAAGGCGACGCCACGCTTATTGCGGTTGAAATTAAAAAAATTAGCGCCTTCCATGGGTTGCCGAAATTGATCGCCGGCAAAAGGCTCAATTTTTACGACTTCCGCCCCCATATCCGCCAGCATGGCAGTGCAGGTTGGGCCGGACTGAACATGGCTGAAGTCTAAAACTTTTATCCCTGCCAGAAGGTTGGGAAATTCTGCTTTGCCTTCCATGTTTTCCTCCTTCAACTTTTTCCAATAACGGCCATAATCACCATCGGGGGTACTTGCCGCTCCTCCAGAAAGATGATGAGATTCTGGGTGGCCTGAACGTTTGGCAAGGAGATGGATAGCCCTCCCCTTGGGCTGGAAGAAATGAAATTCTTTTGCCCTTTTTTATAATAAATGGGGAGGTGGGATCTGATCCCTCAGCCGTTAAAATATCAGCAATTAAAAACCCATGGCTTCGGCGACTTTTTGCCGGTGATACCAAGAATCGCCAAAGTCCAACTCGGATGTCTTAGCGTGTTTATAGTAGAGATGCAGATCATGCTCTTCGGTGAAACCAATTCCCCCATGGAGTTGGTGGGCGATCTGGGTCGATTTTTTATAGACGTCGCTGCACCAGGCCTTGGCCATGGCCACTTCTTTCGCACAGGGGAGGCCGGCATCGATAAGAGAGGCGGCTTGATAGGCAATCGTGCGCGCGGTATCTAAAAAGGTGGTCATATCCGCGCAGTAATGCTGAACAACCTGCAATACCCCGAGGGGCTTCCCAAATTGAACCCTCTGTTTGACGTAATCAACGGTCATATCTACCACCTTGGATAACCCCCCGACCATTTCACCGCATTTGAGGGCAATCAGTTTAGGCATGATCTTTTCCACATACGCCGCGCCCTTGCCGGGCAATCCGATGATATCTGTTTGCCTGGCGGGAAATTCGGCGTAAGTCACCGCAAAGTCCTTTTCTCCGGTGATGGTGTTGAGGGGAATTACTTTGATCCCTGGCCCTTGGCTTTTCGTTTTGAATAGGGTGGGCCCGCAATCCCTGGAACCTTTCATGAGCTTGGCGCACACCACAATTTCATCGGCCACGTGGGCATAAGGAACGAGCAGGCGGGTTCCTTTGATCCGGTAGGAACCCTCCCCAACTTCCTGGGCCTCCATGGCCGGATCCTGGTAGTCATAAAGACCCCGTTCGTTGCGGAGGCCGACAGTCAGAATCTTTTTTCCGGCAATGATCCCCGGCAGGTATTCTTGCTTGACCTTTTCATCCCCGGCTTCATTGATGAGCAAGCCAGCAAAAACCGCACTGCAGAAAAAAGGGCTCGGGAGTACGGCCTTGCCCATTTCTTCGAAGAGAACAAACAGATCGAAAAAATCTCCGCCGCTTCCCCCGTATGGTTCGCCATAGACTAATCCCAGCCAGCCCAAATCCGCCATTTCTTTCCAGAGGGCCTCGGAGAATCCTTTTTCCTCTTTCAAGATATTTTTTACGAAAGAACTCGGGCATTTCTCCTTCACGAATTTCTCGGCATTACTTTTCAACATCTTGGTTTCTTCATTCAAGCTGAAATCCATTTTGGCCCTCCTTTTCTTGGAAAAAGATTAAAGGGAGATGTTATTTTCTGGGTAAATTGAGTCCCCGCTGCGCAACGATGTTCTTCAATACCTCCACGCTCCCCCCCTGGAGGGTGTAACTGGGTGACCAGAGATAGCATTCCGCCAATTCCCCGTCAAAGGCGGCCCAGGGAGTTCCCTCACGCAAGAGACTCGATGGTCCAAGGATCCGGGTGGCTAGGTCGTTGAGGCGCTGTTCATACTGGTTACAGTACGCCTTGGCCAGCGCCGCTTCCTTAGGGGGTCTTCGTCCCTGGTCGATCGTCCAGGCCGTGTAGTAAACGAGCAGCCGGCCGATATTGAACTCGATTTCCAGTTGGGCAATGGAATCCCGAACCCAGGAATAAAAGGCTTCTCCGACCTTTATCTTATCCATCTGTTTTATGGATTCCATGAGCTTTTCATAAATCGGGTAATTTTGCATGAGCCTCTCGATTCCCGATCTCTCATAATCCATCTGGGCCATGATTTGCTTGAAGGCGTCATTTTCCTGGCCTACCATGAATCTTTTTTCCACGCGCACGTCATCGAAAAATACCTCGTTGAAGGTGTGCCTCCCGGCCATGTTGATAATGGGCCGGACCGTCACGCCGGGAAGGCGCAGATCGAGAATAAACTGCGAGCAGGACTCATGGCGGGGCGCCTTGGGGTCAAAGCAGGTCCGGGCCAGAAGCCAGCCGTAATCCGCCTGATGGCCTCCCGAGGTCCAGACTTTCTGGCCCCGGATGACGTAAGAATCTCCGTCCTTGGTGGCGGAAGCCGCAACATTTACCAGATCTGACCCGGCATTCGGTTCGCTGAACAGAAGGCAGAATTTCAGGTTATCGTCCGCCCGGACGAACCGCGGCAAGAAATGCTCTTTTTGCCATTCGGATCCAAAATGGATGATCGAGGGACCGATTTGCCGGTCCGCCAAAAAATGGTAGGCCACGGGGGCCTGGACCCTAAAAATCTCCTCGTTCAGAATCAGCTTATCGACATAAGTTCGCCCCTGGCCTCCGTATTGTTTGGGCCAGGTCATGCCAATCCAGCCCCGTTTGGCCATTTTTCTGGAAAACTCTTGGCTCGATCCTTCTGCCAGCCCTCCACTTTTGGTCACAAAAATACCTGCGCGGAGTTCACTTTGCAGAAAGTCTCGAACGTCCTGACGAAACTTGTTTTGTTCTTCCGTAAAGGTAAACCTCATTTTTCCATCTCCTTTCTTAAGGCCTGAGAACGGCGCAGCCTTGCAATATTATAAAGTCAGGTTCCCTTCATAACTTCTGGGCTGCCCAGATCTCCCACTTTTTGAGCTCGCCCTCGATCGTTTTGAGGGTCTGGATCGACCTGGTGGGATTGGCCATCGAGAGCCCCGCCGACAAACAATTGATGATCGCGACCGCACTGGTATAGAAGTTGATAAAGCCAAGACCGCTGATCTTGGCCTGGATGACAAAGTCGGAAATGCGGGCGAGCGGGGAAAGGATGCTATCGGTGATGGTAATAACCTGGCAGCCCCGTCCCTTGGCGTATCGAGCCACCTCCAGGGTCGCCCGGGTGTAACGAGGGAAGCCGATCGCCAGCATCGCATCCGGGGTCTCGATATCAACCAAGAGGTCCGGCATCATGCCCCAGTTGGATTCCACCAGAGTCACTCCGTTCCGGATCGACCTGAAGTGGGAATGGGCCAGGACGGCCAACCCGAAGGAACTGCGCAAGCCGACGATAAAAACTTTCCGGGCCCGATTCAGGATGCCAATTACTTCTCGAAACTGCTCCGGCCTAAGCTCAGCGCTGGTTTCCTTTAGATTCTGAATATCGCGGTTAAAGACCTCCAGATATAAATCCTCCCCTTTCTTACGGGGAGTCTTTTCCATGCGCTCGGAGGGGGCCAATCTCATCTGCAGCCATTTCTGCAGATCCTTCTGCAGGTCTGCATATCCCGCGTACCCCAGGGCTATGCAGAATCGAGTAACTGTGGCGTCGCTGACGTGGATGCGCTTGCCCAACTCCGCGGAGGAAAGGAAGGGAACTTCTTCGCCATGCTGCAAAATATATTGCGCCAGGGCGACCTGGCTTCGGGTCAGCTTGGAATGCCCCCGCTGGACTCTTTCATGAAAAATGGGATTCATCATGAATGTAGATAAATTTTCATTTATTTTTGAAAAATGTAGACCATGAATCTATCGATTCCCCATTTCTTTGTCAAGATTATTTTAGGAATTTTAGGAATTTGTTCAAATTTATCCTGATTTCCCCCTGAGGGACAAGATTTAGAGTCATCCTAATTTTGATGATCTCGTAAAAAGTCGCCTCTCCCGCGGAAGCGGGAGTCCAGAACTGCTTGAATTAACTGGATTCCCGCTTTCGGGAATGACGAAAATGGGATAAAAAGGACTTTGCAGGTTTTCAACAGGGGAGTCCAGGATTCATACCGGAGGGTGGCAGTCGTGGGGATCCCCTGCCAGGTTCTGGCCCTGGGGAAAATGCGCCTAAACCCGCTGGAAAATAAGAAACACATCGAAAAGCTCAGCTTGGTCATAGGCCTTTTCTGCACTTGGGCGCTCTCTTACAAGAAATTTTTTAATTTTCTCCGGCGAGATTATCCCGTTCCTAAAATCGGCAAAATGGATATTCCATGGACCCCTGGAATCCTTGACCCCTTGGACCCTGTATTTTGGAGGTAAAGATGTCGGTGATTAAGAAAAATGCTCCGGGTTCCAATGAGCTGCTGATGGGCAACGAGGCCATTGCCCGCGGGGCATTAGAAGCCGGGGTTCAATTCGCTGCCGCCTATCCCGGGAATCCATCTTCGGAAATCATCGGTACGCTCTCCCAGGTGGCGGATGATCTGGGTATTTATGTCGAGTGGTCGGTGAATGAAAAAGTAGCCCTGGAAGCCGCGGCCTCGGCTTCTTTCTCCGGCCTTCGCGCCATCAGCGTTATGAAGCAGAACGGAGTGAACGTGGCGTCTGATTTCATTCTGAACCTGAATCTTTCGGGAGTAGGCAAGGGGGGATTGATTTTGGTGACGGCCGATGATCCGGCCGCCCTTTCTTCGACCAACGAGGAGGATTCGCGCTTCATTGCCAAATTGGCAGATCTTCCTTTACTGGAACCGGCCACCTTCCAGGAAGCGAAAGACATGACCAAATGGGCCTTCGACCTCTCCGAGGCGATCAACAGCCTGGTGATCGTTCGCAGCGTCTCCCGTATCTCCCACGCCCGCGGCAATGTCATCCTCGGCGATTTACCCCAGGAGAAAAAGATTGCCCGGTACGATACCTCTAAAATATTTATTCCCGTGGCCGCTCCCCTGCGCCATTTGGCCCTGCACCTGAAACTTGCCAAGGTGGGGGAGATGTACGAATCATCGCCTTGCAACTGGTACGTCGGCCCGGAGAAGCCTGAGCTTTTGATGATCACCTCCGGCAGCGGCTGGTTTTATTCCCTCGAGGCGGTCAAGACCTTAAAGGGAAAAGATCGGGTAGGCATTCTGAAGATCGGGACGACCTGGCCCCTGCCTTCCAAGCTATTGGCCAAACACATGGCCAATGCGAAACGGGTGCTCTTCGTGGAGGAAGTAGACCCTTTCCTGGAAAACAACGTCAAGGAGCTGGCCGCCGAGTGGTCGCCGGAGATCGGCTCCTGGACCTTCTACGGCAAAGGTTCGGGGCACGTTCCCTCCTTCGGCGAGATCAACCCTGACCTTATTATCAATGCCTTGGCCAAAGCGATGAACCAATCCTATTCACCCCGCGAAGCAGGGTACGGGGGAAAAGCTTTAGAGATGACCAAGACCCTGGTCCCCAACAGGGATCTGGGTTTTTGCGCCGGCTGCCCGCATCGCGCAACTTTCTGGGCCATCAAGGCGGCACTCAAGCTCGACGGGCGGGGAGGGTTCGTTACCGGAGATATTGGCTGCTATTCCCTCGGTTTAGGACCGGCAGGATTCTTCCAGCTCAAAACCATGCACGCCATGGGATCGGGTACGGGGCTGGCCACAGGCTTTGGTCAGCTCCACAAGTTTGGGTTTGATCAACCTGTTCTTGCGGTTTGCGGTGATTCCACTTTTTTTCACGCGGCCATTCCTGCGCTGATCAACGGCGTTTACAACAAATCCAATTTCGTCATGGTCGTCTTAGACAACAGTGCTACGGCCATGACCGGCTTTCAGCCCCATGCCGGAACGGGCGAGACCGCCACGGGGTCTCCGGCCCCGGTGGTGGATATCGAGAAGCTTTGCGCGGCCCTGGGGATTCGCGTGGAGACCTGCGATCCTTTCGATCTTCAGGATACGACGGAAAAAGTTTTGGATTTGATCAACGAAGAAGGTGGAGTGCGCGTGCTCATTTCCCGGAGAAAGTGCGCCCTGGTCAGGGAAAATTTTTATGTGACCATCGGCGAAACCTATGGGGCTTCCCAGCGGGGGGGAGCGGTAATGAGCCACCTGCGCCTATCCCGGGAATCCCAGCACAGCCCTCTCATTCCTGAAGGGCAGGCCGACATCGTCGTCGCCCTGGAACCGGTAGAAGCCTTGCGGGTGATCGGCCAGTACGGGAACCCGGCGGTGGCCGCCGTGGTGAATTCCCGCCCCATCTACCCCACGGCTGTAACCGTAGGCGAAGCAGAGTATCCCTCATGGGAAAAAATCAAGCAAACCATTTGTGAATTGGCCCGGAAAGCCTGGTTTGTCGACGCCACCGAGATCGCCCTCTCTTACGGCTCCCCCATCTTTACCAACATCATCATGGTCGGCGCTCTGGCCGGCACAAATCTTCTTCCTTTAAACCGGAAGAAATTTGAGGAAACCATTAAAGAAAGTTTTCCCAGTACCCACGTCGCCGACAATCTAAAAGCCTTCGAGCGCGGCCTGGAAATGACCCAAGGTTTCTAAGACCAGATTCCACTCAGCTCCTTTCTTGCATGTACAGTCTTGACCCTCACTCCAATCCTTTCCCCTGTAGGACAAAGGATACGATGAATGATAAACATTAAACGATGAACCTTATGAGTTTTTGGTTCATAGTCCTTCGTCTATTGTTCATCGTTTTCATGACAATCCCTTATTCATCAGGTCAATCCTTTCAACCATTTCCAGGGACGCCAGTTTGGAAAGATGCTGAAAACCGTGACATAGATATTCCTTCGCCTCCCCAGTTGACTCATATATATATTTATGCTATTCTTGTATATATGAAAAACGGGAGGGACAAGCATGAAAACTTTAGTCGATATTGATGAAACTTTCCTGAAGGAAGCCATGATTGTATCCGGAGCCTCGTCCAAAAAGGAGACGATCATGCTGGCTCTGGAAGAACTCATTAAATCCCGGCTTCGCCAGCAGCTCAAAAGTAAGAAGGGAAGTGGAATTTTGCGCATGAACTTGTCCGCTTTAAGGAAGATTCGCCAACGCCGCCAAAAGGCCCATAAAATCCTTTAAAGCAATGTCTCCTTTGGTCCTCATTGATACCAGTGCCTGGATATGTTTTTTCGCCCGGCATGGCTATCCGGAGATTAAAAATGCTCTCTCCCTCCTTCTGGATGAGGATCGCGCCGCCATTGCCGGCCCAATCCTGGTTGAACTCATCCAGGGGACTCGGACCCCCGAAGAGAAAGAAGATTTGAAAAAGTGGATCAGAGGCCTCCACTGGCTGCCGGTGACGGATGCCCTCTGGTATGAGGCTTCGGAGATGTCCTTCTCTTTGCGCAGGAAAGGAATTACTACATCCCCCATTGACACAATAATTGCCGCTCTGGCCATTGAATACGATTGTCTGCTTCTGCATAGAGACTCTCACTTCACTCTGATTTCCCGCCATTTTGACTTGAAATGTTATCCAGGGTAATAAGGAAATTCAGGTGAGCTTCATCCTTTAATCCTCCCCCTCCTTTTTTCGAATTGCCTTGGCGATGGCCGAGGTGCAGACCCCTAACTGCCTCGCTATCTCCGCCATCGCAATCCAATGCTCTTGATTAAGTCGTTAATTAATACCCCGCAGCTTGCTGCGGGGAACCAATGGCTGGGTTTCCAAAGGGGCGCCGCAGCCCTTTGGTCGAGGGCGGGGTAAATGCCCCGCCCGAGAATGCGAGC
>Ga0180009_10001078_pt1 | contig 34310 bp, 30 predicted proteins | sample OS_PC_MetaG_FD_123537 | JGI IMG/M metagenome (GOLD analysis project Ga0180009, IMG submission 123537) | Groundwater microbial communities from the Aspo Hard Rock Laboratory (HRL) deep subsurface site, Sweden - OS_PC_MetaG | ecosystem: Environmental > Aquatic > Deep subsurface > Groundwater... | reverse complement strand
TAGGATTGGTGCTCATCCTGGTGCTCCAGGAGCATCCGCACCGCCCGCTCCTTAACCTCTGGGGAATATCTGATTTGCTTGGACATGACTCCATCCTCTCAAGTAATGGAGTCTCCGGCAATCCCGGGGCGATTCAGTATGCGATGATCAAGATGGCTGCTTAACTACGTGTCCACAAAAACGGGGAAAGATTCAGATCGCTTCGAGTTGAGTTAAAAGCATCTTAAACATGGCCAAATCCATTTCGGCCACCACCCACAGCCATGTTATCATGGCAGCCGACACTGAGGCCTAGCACCATTTCTTCAAATAATACGGATCAACTGTTAGGGAAAATTCATGATCAAAGATTTAACAGTGATCGGGCTTGTCGGCAGCCCAAACCCAAAAGGGCATGCTAACCAATTGGTCTCAGTCGGCTTGGAAGGAGCCGCCCTAGCTGGCGCAAACACCGAGTTGGTTCAACTTAAGGATAGTGTGGTGGCCCCATGTAAAGGCTCTTTGCCCTGGGTGTGCAAAGACAATCTAAAACGTCCTTTTAAAGAAGATGCATTAGAATATCTTAGCATATAGAGTACTTAACTGCGGAGCCCTGGTTTTGGCATGCCAGTTTACCGGTTGGGGGTCAGCGGCCTGGTGAAATAGCTCAATAATGGTTAAGCCTGAATCAGCCCATCAATAAGGATAGAGAATGACGGACCTGTCAAAAACGGCAACCAAGGGCGCTATTATCATTCCCGCCGCCATGGAGAGTGAAGAAGTTTTTGGGTGTCGCACTACCCCGTTGGTTAAGATGGACACCGGCACAACATCCATCAAATGCCAGATAATACACCACGAGCCGGGCCAAACCTTAGCCGTGCATATTCATCCCCACTCGGACGATATCATGCTGGTATTCCAGGGCTGCGGCGAAGCTTTTTTAGGCGACGCTTGGTTCGAGGTGGGCGAAGGTGATGTTATTTTCGCCCCGGAGGGCATCAGACATGGAACCAGGAACCGGACCGGCAGCGATCGTGAATTAGTCTGCTACAACTGGCAAGTGGGAATGGCCCTTCGCAACGGCGCTCTTGGCGCCGCCCCGGATCAGGCATCCGAGGATCAAAGTCGGCTGGCGACGCCTGCCGATTGCCTGAAGGAGAAAACGCCCCCCCCCGCCAGCGAGGGGATAATCACCAACGTGGAACAAGGTGCGCTCTTCACCGGTTACGGTGCGGAAATGCGTTTCGTGGTTTGGCCCAAGACCGGCTCCCACAAGATGAGCCTGCACAAGGCGATTCATCCCCCGGGCATGGCTTTCAGAGAGCACTCCCACCCCGCCTCCGCAGACATGGTTCTGGCTTTTAGGGGGCGGGGGGAGGGTTACTGCTTTGACGGCTGGTACCCAATGAACCAGGGCGACCTTTTGCTTGCGCCGCGTGGCGTCACACACGGCACCAGACACCCAGGTGGGGGCGATCCGGAGCCGTTCATCTGTGTTGGAGTGGGGGTGCCGCCCCAGTTGGATCTGTATCGCGCGGCTGGCTACCTGTGAGAGTCCTGTCCACTCCCCCCGTAAAGCAGCAAAGCCACCTATTTGATGATTGCCCACGAAGCCCTTTTAAGGGGCCTCCTGGGCAATCCAAAAAGATACTCACTAATCAATTCTAGTTTGATCCACTCCTGTCTTGACGGGCCCCTCAAAAGGAACTTTAAACGACGCGCATAATCGCTACGCTGCGATTTGGACAAGCGTTATTGTGCCCAGGGTGACGCTTTGCTCCAGGTCGATTGCAAGCCCCTTGCTTTGGTAGTCGCGGTGGGTTATCTCCAGCAGGTAGGTGGCTCCGCCCCTTTCCAGGTTGTCGAACCTGAAGTCGCCGAAACAATCGGTTGTGGTCTCCGTTACCAAAGGGCCATTGTTCAGACGCACTTTGGCGCCTTCGGCGCACTCTTCCCGGCCGTTGATCATGACCGCTACGCTGCCACCAAGGAAACACTTGTTGAAGCGGTGCAGATTTTTGTAGTAAACACGCGGGGCTGTTCCGTACTCCGGATGCAGCACCTCCAGTCCCTCGGCGGCGGCGGTGGTGCGCATCTCCTCGTCCGTGATGAGCAGGGCGCGGATGGCCCCGGTGGCGCAGGCTCCCACGCAACGGGGCTCTTTCCAGCCCTCATCCAGCAGGTGGGCGCAAAAAGTGCATTTTTGCGGGATATCCAGATCCTTGTTCCAGTAGATGGCGCCGTAGGGGCAAGCCCCCAACAGGTCTTTGCGGCCCTTGGCCTTCACCGGATCAATAAGCACAATGCCGTCCTGTCTCTGATACACCGCGTCGCCGCCCGTCTTTGCCACGCAAGGCGCCTGCTCACAGTGCATGCAGGGCGTGGGCAAGTAAGCCACATCGACCATGGGATACTTGCCCCGCTCCTTGCGCTGGATGTTGATCCAGCGGTGGCCGTGTCTGGGTTGCGGGGATGAGTAGCCCGGCCAGTCGTTGTCGACGTGCTCGTCCTTGCAGGCCAAGAAGCAATTGTTGCAGTCTTCGCATTTTTCGACGTCGATGATCAGGTGCCACTTTTTCATTTTAAGCTTGCTCCTTGTCCCACTTGACGACCTGCACCAGGCAGGAGTTGGAGGCTACCGCGTGCGACTTGTCAATTATGGTCCGCGCGGGGGTCAGTTGGTTGATGCAGCCTCCACGGTCCGGCGAACTTCCAGGCTCGCCCACTGGGTCGTATACGGCCGATGACTCGTAGGAGTGGATGGTGCCCGGTGACAGGCGCTCGGTTATTTGGGCCGCGCAGATGACCGCGCCCCGGTCATTGAACACCTTGACCAGTTCGTTGTTTACTATGCCCCGATTTGCGGCGTCCGTGCTGTTGATTCGGACGATCCAGTAGAAGTAGCCGTCGATTAGTATGCGGTGATCCTTGACGTCGTTAACGATGCTGTCCTTGCCGTCGCCCATGGTGTGGAAGCTGAAGCGGGGGTGTGGGGATATGAGCTGCAAGGGATAGCGCCGGTACAAATCTTGGGTGTGGTGCCCCTCCCAGGATGGGATGTACTTGGTCATGGTGGGCCGCTGGGGGTCGTCGGGGGCATAGCGCTCCAGGCTGGAGCACACGAACTCCAGCTTGCCCGACTGGGTCTGAAGGCCATGGCCGAAGCCCTCGCTGTAGTCCGCCGGCAGGGGGCCCAGCTCCGGCACGTCCTTGGGCCGCCCTTCCGCAAACCAGCGGTAGGAGCAGGGGGCCCTTAGTTCCTCGGGCGGAGCGGGGACCACATAGTACCCTTTGCGCAGGAACTTTTTCCAGGAGGTGACGCCAGCCAGATCGGTGCCGTCGAAAAGCCGCTTGCACCAGTCCAACTCGGTCATGCCCTCGGAAAAGAGAAGCGCCACCCCCAGCCGCTGAGACAGTTCCAGGAATATTTGGTAGTCGCTCTTGGATTCGCCCAACGGTTCGATGCATTTGTGCTGCATGGTGATCACCCGGTGGTTGCATTGGGTGAAGCTGTGGTGAACATAACCCCCGCAGTTGGCAAACTCGCCGATGTCCCAGCGCTCGAAGTTGGTGCAGGCCGGCAGGATGATGTCGGCGAACTTGGCCTCGCCTTCGAACCATATGGACTGGTTGACCACAAATGGCAGCTTGTCGGTGCGGTAGGATTTGACGTAGCGGTTGGTGTCGCTCATGGTGCCGAAAAAGGAGCCACCGTATTTATAGTACATCTGGATGGGCGAGTGGCCCGGAGCAGGGTACTCGTATTTCTGGAATTGGCCCTCAATGGTCTTGGGGTCGGTGGGATAGCCTTCGCAGTGGCCCTCCAGGATAGCCTCGGGCAGTTTGAGCCTGGGCACCACCTGCTTTGAAGTGTTCATGGAGGGGAGCTGGGGCATGCGCTGGTACATGTTTATGCTCAGGCCGGTGTTCTCCAGGTCGCCGGACATGCCGCCCTCGGCGTAGCCGGGAAAGAAGAAACGTACGTCCACCGGTGAGCCGCACTGCATGTTGCCGATGTTTATCCCCGGCTTGCCCAGCCCCTGCATGGCTATCAAGCACACCATGGCTCGGGCCCACTCGTTGCCGGTGGCGCAACGGGCGGCGCCGCCCACGCCCGCCGCGCCGCCTCCGCAGGCGAGATAGGTTTTCTTGGCGGCCCACTCCCGGGCCAGGGCCCGGACGTCCTTGGCCGGGACATTGGTTTCCCCCTCCTGCCACTCCGGGGTCTTGGGGACGCCGTCTTCCTTGCCCAGGACATAATCCTTCCACTGGTCGAAACCGGAGGTGCGTTTGGCCACATACTCCTTGTCATAGAGGTCTTCGGTGATCCAGACATAGGCTATGGCCAGCGCCATGGCGTTGCCCGTGGCCGGCCGCGGGGCGATCCACTTGCCACCCAACCAGGCGGCGGTGTGGTTGTAGTATGGGTCGATATGCACCATTTTTATGCCCAAGTCCTTAAGCCACTGCCGCCGGACGGAGCCTTCCATGGCCCCATAGACCCCGGCGGTGGACTCCGGGTCGCTGGACCAGAACACAATCATCTCGCATTCCTTGAGGCAGTCCTCCACGGTGCCGTACACCTCCGGCGCCCCCAGCCTCATGCTGTGGCCCCAGTGGTGCATGGCCCCCCAGTAGAAACCCTCCCAGCTATCGGGGTTGTGCAGCACCGGCGTCCAGCCTATGAGATTCATGAACCGCGTGCGGCAGCTCAGGTAGTAGCCGATGTTGCCCCAGGTGTGGTGTGAGCCCGAACTGCCGAGGATGGCCCCGGGGCCATAGTCCCGCCTGACGCGCTTAATCTCGCTGGCAACGATATCAAGAGCCTCGTCCCAACTTATGCGCTCGTAACCCGAGATGCCCCGCTGTTGGCAGTTGCGCTCGCCATGGGGGTCGAAGTCAACGCGCTTCATGGGATACAGAATCCGGTTGGGTGAGTAGACCATCGATTTCCAGGCGAAGGAATATGGCGAGAGGGTGGTTTTGCGCTGGGGAGTGAAGCTTTTGCCCCGCGCCTGGATGGTCCAGGATTTGGCGTCGCTGTCGTCGAAGTCGATGGGGGTGATGCGCAGAATCTTGCCGTCCTTGACATAGACAAACATCGGGCCGCCGGGGCTACCGTTGGTGTAGCGGATGACCCCACCCCCCATGTCGGTCCCGTATTTCCAACTCAGGGACATCATTTGGCTCATGGTTTCCATGAACCACTGCACCAATTCATCGGGGCCCTCGGCGCCCATGTGGAAGTTTTTCATGGCGTTGATGCGCGCCAGCTGGTCGTGAGGCGGCATGAGCAGTTTGGCGGCCAGGGCCGATTGGCTGAAAGTAAGGGTGATGTCCGGGTTGGGTCGCACCCCGGAGTGGGAACTCAGCTTGCCATCCCGGAAGACGTAATACCTGCCTTCTGTATGCTCCAGCACCTTTATTTGGGCGGTGAAGTTCTTTTCGTGCAGGCGGGCGCGGAAGGAGGGGTGCTTGCGCGCGGTGCGCTTGAGCATTTGATAGATGCTGTAAAGTATCACCGAAAGTTTCATGTTCTCGCCCTGCTTAATTTGGCAGAAGGGGCGGCATGGCTGACAGAAGCTGCCGTCCCGCATCCTTGATTAAAAATGGTTTCTAGTAACTCACCTGATCAATGCCCTTAAGTCCCAGCATCTCCCTGACCTGCCGGGGCCCGGCCAAGGGGCGGTTGTACTCTGATGCCAAACACTTGGCCTTTTCCACCAATTCGGCGTTGGATTTGGCAAGTTGGCCCGGCTTTATATAGATGTTGTCTTCCAGCCCCACCCGGACGTGGCCGCCCAAGGACAAGGCCACCGGGGCCAGGTTGAACTGGGCAGAGCCCACGCCGCAGATGGACCATGTGAACTTGTCTTCGCCGAAGAGGGTGCAGGCCTTCCGGTGCAGGAAGGTGAGATCTTCGGGCATGGTGCCGATGCCGCCCAGAACGCCCATTACGAATTGCAGGTGTAGGGGCGGCCGCAGCATGTCCTCCTTCACCAGATACGCCAGGTTGTAGAGGTGGCCAACGTCGTATATCTCCAGCTCGGGCTTGCAGTTGTATTCCCGGACTAGGTTGCAAAGATGCTCGAAGTCGTAAAAGGTGTTTTTAAACACGAAGTCCTTGGACATCTCCAGGTACTCGGGCTCCCATTCATAGCGCCACTTTTTTATTTTCTTGAGCGGCGGATGCAGCGCAAAGTTGATGGAGCCCAGGTTGAAGGAGCACATCTCCGGAGCAAAGACGCCCACGTTGGCCGCCCGCTCCTGGACCGGCATAGTCGGCGAACCGCCGGTGGTGATGTTGATCACCGCGTCGCAACGTTCCTTGATGGAAACCAGTATCTCGCGGAAGTGGTCCGGATGGGCCGAGGGCGCTCCGTCCTCGGGTCGGCGGGCGTGGATGTGTACGATGCCCGCGCCGGCCTGGGCGGCTTCCACGGCCGAGTCGGCGATCTCTTGGGGGGTGTGCGGCAGATAGGGGGTGAGAGTGGGTACCGTAGCCGCGCCTGTGATGGCGGCGGTGAGGATCAAAGGTTGCATGCCTGACTTCTCCGTTTTGCCTCGGGCCGGCCGGGGCCACCCAAGGCTTGTGATGATCGGGTCGGTTTCTTGGTCAAGAAAGGGATCGCTTCTCTCGGCAGTCATCTCTGGGAGGCCCCTTGCTCGCGGTTCCACCGGATCAGGTGCTCCTGTAGGTTGCGCCGAACTTCGGCTATGGCCTCAGGCGACCACGTTTGAAATCCCACGCCGCTCTTGAAACCCAATTCTCCATGGTCCACCTTTCTTCGCAGAAGGGAGGATGCCTCGGTGGAACGATCGAGGTGCTCAAGAATGTAGTCGTGGATGGCCAGGGTGAGGTCCAAACCGGCCAGGTCGGCGTTTTCCAGAGGGCCCAACACCGGCAGCCTGACGCCGAAGCCGAACTTGATGACCTCGTCCACCACCGCGGGCTCGGCGATGCCGTGCTCCACAATGGAGATCGCTTCGCGCCACAGGGCGTGCTGCAAGCGGTTGCCCACAAAGCCCGGCACGTCCTTTTCCACCCTCACCGGGTGCTTGCCTACCCGAGCCAAAAATGCCAGGGTGATTCCCATGGTCTGCTCTGAGGTGTCCCTGGCCCGAATGACTTCCACCAGGGGGACCAGATAGGGCGGGTTCCAGAAGTGTGTCCCCACGATCCTGTCCCGGCCCCGGGCTTTTTCCGCCACCTCACTTATGCTGATCACCGAGGTGTTGGTGGCCAGGATAGTCTCGGCGGGGCAGATGCGGTCCAGCCTACGGAATATCATTTGTTTCAGTTCGAGGTTTTCGTTGACCGCCTCCACTACAAATTGAGCGCCGTCCGCCGCCTCCTCTAGCTCCGTGGTGGTTTGAATCATGGCCAGGGCGGGCTCAATTTCTTCGGCGCGGCCCAGGCCACCCTGGGCCATGAGACTCATATTGGCGCGAATGCTTTCCCGCGCCAACGCCAGAGCTTCTTGGCGAACGTCCTGCAACCGGACCCGGCAGCCATGGGCGGCGAATATCTGGGCCAATCCGTGTCCCATCAAGCCCGCTCCGATTACGGCGACGGAACTGATGTTGTCAAAACTGGGGGCCATACTCTTCCCTCTCGTTGTGCGGGCCACTGTGCTCGTGTCCAAAATGGAGCACTTGGCCGGTGAGCATATCGCTGACCTTTGAGGCCATGTACACGGCAGTTTGGTTACGGTTGGGGTAGCTGACAGACTCCGCCCAGACCGATCGAAGCAAGGGCTAGTACCGCCACCTCGCCCCCGGGGCTGAACAGCCCTCGACCTAGACGTTGTTCCCCCCTGCGAATGGTTTCCCCCGTGGCGCCGGCAATTTCCGCCATCGACAGCGAGGCCGCGAGCCCCGGCCCGGTTCAGCAGCGGCGGCGCCTCATGTCTACATCTCGCGTATCTCCGCCTGGTGCATAATTTGGATGCAGCCCATGACGCTTTGGGCGGCCGGACAATTTTTCAGATAAGCGGCCATGGTCTGCCGTATCCCGGCGGAACTGCCCTTGGGAGCCACGATCGTGTAATTCACGCGAATCCGGGTGATCTTGAGCACTCCGCCGATATCCTCGATGTCCCCCTCCACATCCGCCATATAGGTTTCACTGGTGGTGATGATGCCCTTGCTGGCCAGCGCCGTGGCCAGTGTCCCCATCATTCAAGCGCCGATGGCGCTGACGATGTGGTCCAAGGTAGCCGGGTGCTCCTCACGTGCCTCCGCTTTGTAGAATTTCTTGATCCCGCCATGCAGTCCGTAACGGACCTCCCCGGAAAACCCTTCAATGGTGGTAAGTCGGGTGGGGCCCTCCTCGCGAACAATATGGCTGCGTGAGGTGTGGATTACCTTGCGCATTTTTTCCTCCGGGCTGCGGTGTGCCGCCGCCCTGTCTTGGCCATGGTTAGCGCGCAACGCCCAGCAGGCGATAGCCCCGCCTATTTGCGGCGAGGCGAAAGTATTTCGAAACCTAGCTTTGCCTGCAGGGTACCCATGATGCCTTTGGGGGCCAGCAGAATCACGGCAATGGCTATGGCCCCCAGGATGAGCAGGCTCACCGAAAAGTAGTCGGCCAGGACCTGGGACAGGAACACCAAGATAAGCGCCCCCACTATGGGACCTTCAATGGTGCCGATGCCCCCGATGATAACGATGAACACCAGCTTGACCGTCCAGTCTATGGAGAAAGCCTTGTAGGGCTGCACAAAAACCTGAAAGATGTAGAAGACGCCGGCCGCCATGCCGGTTATGAAGGCGGCGATCAGAAAACAGTAGAGCTTGTAGCGGAAGACCTGTACTCCCATGGTTTCGGAGACGTCCTCGTTGTCGCGCATGGCCATAAGGCCCAGACCCAGCCGGGAGCGCATGATGAAGTAGACCAGCGCCACCGAGCCCACGCCCAGCACAAAGGCGATGTAGAAAGTCTCGTTCGTGGAAAGCGGTGGGTTCGTCTTGATGAACAAGCCGGTGCCGTACTTGACAAAGCTCCAGTTGCTGAACCATATCATCAGGATCTCGGCGAATATCCAGGTGCCGATGGAGAAGTAGACTCCCTTCATCCTAAAGATGAACAGGGACATGAACAGGGCCAGCAGCACGGAGAAAAAGCCACCGGCAAGTATGCTCAACAAAACGTTGAGCCCGTAATAGTTGCCCATAACGGCCACGGAGTAGCCGCCGATGCCCAAAAACACCTGCTGGCCCAGGGAAATGAGCCCGGAATAGCCGGCCAGGAGGTTCCACATCTGCGCGACGGTGAGATATAGGCAAAAAAGGAAGAAAAACAAAACCAGGTAATCGGAGCCCCATAGGGGTACAGTGCCCAGAGCCGCTGTCAAAACCCCCATCCAGACCAACCTGGACCGGCAAATAACATCCTTCATAATGGGTTTATGCCTTTCCAAAGATGCCGTTCGGCCTAATTGCCAAGACGATGAGCAACACCATGTAGCCGCACAGGAGTTGGTAGCCCGGCCCGAAGAAATGAGCTCCCAGCAATTGGGCCATGGCCAGGATGAACCCTCCGACCAAGGTGCCCTTTATGCTGCCCAGGCCGCCGATGATCACCACCCCGAAGGCGATGATCAAGTATTGGGGGCCTGTGTGAGGATAGAAGATGAAGGTCATGCCCACCAATACTCCGGCCACCGCAGCGGTGAGCGCGGCGATTCCCATGGCGTAGGCATAGATGCTGGAGGTGTTGGCCCCTACCAATTTAGCGGCCACGACGTCGTCGGATGCCGCCCGAATGGCTCGACCCAGGAAGGTCTTGCGGAAAAATTGCCTAAGCCCCAAGATCACGGCCAATCCGATGAGGAAGTTCAACAGATATAAGAGCGAGATGTTTATCTCACCGAGCGAAATGGTCATCATGCTTAGGTCGGATTTTAGGGCGCGGGCATCGCTGGTGAATACCAAGAGCAGAAAGTTCTGAACAATGATGGATATCCCAAAGGCCATCAACAGCGGCGGCTCCATGCCCTTACCCAGTACCCGGTTGAACAGCACGCTCTGGATCAAGAAGCCGACGCAGAACATGATCGGCGCGACCAGCAAGATGGTCCACAGGGGATTAAGGCCCAGCCACATGCAGAAGGCCAGGCTAAGGTAGCTCCCCAGGATCACCATGTCGCCGTGGGCCAGGTTCACTACCCTGACGATTCCGAAAATCGTGGACAGGCCCAAGGCGATAACGGCGTACAAACCGCCCAACAAGAGCCCATTAATTATTGGTTGCGCGAGGTCTATCATAATTCTTCCAGTGGCTGTGGAGCCCGATGGCGGCCCCGCTGCAGCGTATCAAACGCCAAAGTAGGCCCTTTTTACCTCTTCCAAGGTGAGGGAAGCGGGATTGCCTGACAGCACCACTTTTCCCTCCAGCATCACGTGGGCATATTGGCAAGCCTTGAGGCTGCGGTTTATGTCCTGCTCCACCAACAAGATGGCCACGCCTTGCCGGTTGATCTCCTCCAGCTTTTTGTAGATGTCCTTGATGATCAGCGGCGCCAGGCCTAGCGATATCTCATCGCACAATAAAAGTTTGGGTTCTGACATCAGCGCCCGGCCGATGGCCAGCATCTGCTGCTCACCACCGCTCATAGTGCTGGCCAATTGGTTGCGCCGCTCATGGAGCCGGGGGAACAGATCATAGACCATTCTCAATACAGTTGATCGGCGCTTCCTGGCCCTGGGGGTGTAGGCGCCCATGATCAGATTTTCATAGACCGTCAGGCGCCCGAAGACCCTTCTGCCCTCCGGGACCAGGGACACGCCCCGGACCACGGTTTGGTGGGGCTGCATGCCGCTGATCTTTTCGCCGAAAAGCTCGACATCTCCCCCTCTGGGCTGCAGCAGACCTGCTATGGCGTTGAGCAGGGTGGATTTGCCGGAGCCGTTAGTGCCAATAACCGATATGATTTGCTGGGGCTCCACCTCCAATGAAACGTCCCAAAGAGCGTGGAACTCCCCGTAAAATACGTTGATATTATCGACCTTGAGTGCCAACTCGCGTTGCACTAGTCTTCCTCCGATCCCAGGTAGCATTCCATCACATCTTGTGAGTTCATGACGTGACGAGGGTCGCCGCATTGCAGACGGCGGCCCCCGTCCAGGACCAAAAGACGATCCACGCCCTCCGACAGCATCATCAGGATGTGTTCGATCCAAACGATGGAGACGCCTCTGTGTTGGATCTCCTTGACGACCTTCAGCAACATCTCCACTTCATTTTCAGTTAGACCGCCGGCCACCTCGTCAATGAGAAGCAGGCGCGGCTGGGTGGCCAGGGCTCTGCCCAACTCAAGCCTTTTGCGGTCCAACAGACATAGTCCTCCTGCCAATTTGTCCTTCTCTGGCAACAGGCGAATCAACTCCAGCACCTCCATCGCAAACGGTGCGGCATGCTTTTCCCTCATGCCGGCCCCGTGTACCGCCCCCACCAGCAGGTTTTCATATACGGTCATGTTCTCGAAGGGACGTGGTATCTGGTAGGTGCGCCCGATGCCCTGGCGACAGCGCCGGGCGGGAGACTCGCGGGTGATGTCCACACCGTTAAAGATTATGGAGCCACCGTCAGCCTTGAGGGTTCCTGTGATGAGATTGAACATGGTCGTCTTGCCCGCCCCGTTGGGGCCTAACACGCCCAGTATCTCGCCTTGCCTCACTTTAAAAGATAGTTGGCTGACCACCAAGAGATGGCCGAAATACTTTTCCAGGCTTTTAACAACCAGAATGTCAGGCATGTTTCCCAGTTCCCGCGGGTGTAATTGTCTGTCTAGATGAATGCAGCCGGACGTAACTGCCGGGGAAACCCCGGGATGCCCGCTGCGGGCCGCGATTGGCGGCTAGTCCAACCGGCGCGCCTAGGCCTTTGGTCATACAGAATCCGCCAAAGGCCATGCTCGAGCCAAATGCCATCCTACAAAAGATCATTAGGTCAGCTCAAAGTTAATATCGCTAGCAGACTGTTGAAAAACAGAGCGCCGGGCCTTGGCTTGGCGTTTTTTGCTAGAGTCCTATCAGCCGTGCCGGCGGCCTGGGCAGCCCTGAAATCAACCAGGTCTTTCAGGCAGTAGGAACGCTTGGCATCCTTGCCCCTACCCTTGCGCATCAGCCGCGCCTCGCGATCGGTGGCCGAACGTTCGTGTAATCGCAATGCTTCTCGCCCCGGGCGCGGCCGACCACTTGCGAAAACTTCACGGGAGAAACCCGCTGGTCAGGCGGCAACAAACACGGCAGGCTTCCCTGTTTTTGTTCTACTCCGCGCATCCGGCCCTCCTCGGTTGAACCGATTTAATGTGAAGCAGCTAAAATCGGTGACTTTCTCAACAATCTGCTAGTGATTTTGATGCATTTTTTAACGTTGGTTCTGCAATTTCCATCATCGTTTTTGTTGCCAATCAGCGTTACCGTCTTGCACAAATGTATGCGGCTGAATATTTTTAATTCTTGGGCTAATTAATCGATACCTGGGCTTAACACCGTTTCTAAATTTGCGGCAACCAGCCAGCCTTGCCTCGTGGCCCCGAAACAAGGCCAACATAAACATTTCAAATGCCCTGTCGCGCGTGCGGACAGGCCCCCCAATAGAGGCCGCTGGCCGGTTGCCGCTAAAAAGCTGCCTTCCTAGAAAGACTTGGTTACGGTCACAACGAACTGTTGGCACTCGGCTTCGTTCTCGACACCGAAGTCTTGTACAAAAGCGAAGTTGATCTGTAGCAGGTGAGTCAACCAAAAGAAGTTGATCTCGGGCCCGATTCCGAATGCGCGGCTCAAATTGTCCGTGGCGTTGGCACCATCGTCCTCGCTCAATTGCATGTAAACGTGGCCTCGGACGCCGGGGGTGATAATCAGGCTGTCGCTGGCCTTAAGGTCCTTGCCCACACCCCATTCGGCCACCCACTCCACACCAGGCGTGATGTTGGTGTCCTCTTGAACGCTGTTCCAAGTCAAGCGGTTGAGGAGTGAGGCCGACCAGGTTCTCGCATCGTCAAAGTAATAGGTGCCGCCGAAAGTCAACAGGCCGGTCCAGTATCCCAGGCCAGGAGAGGCGGGGTTGTCAGTATCGTAGTCGCCGGTGGGCAGGACTACGGCCAAGGCAAAGGAGCCGTCATAGCGGGCTCCATGCCATCCCAGGACAAACGGCTCGACGACGATGTCGCCCAACCCGCAATGACTTTCATCAATGCCCGCCGCCGCAATCTCAATGTTTGTGTTGGCAGTCGGTATGAGTACATGCACGCCGAAGTCGGCGCCCAGGATCTTGACGTCAGTTATGTACACGAATCTGTTGACCCACACGAACTTGTTTAGGTCAAAGCCAATCTTCATTTCGTCGCCGTTGTTATCCATCAATTTGTCGGAATTGACGAATACACCGTAAGTCCGGTAGTGGAAACCGGGCGGTGGCACGGTGGCCGCCCTTACGCCCTCACCGCCTGGGGGATAATGGCCCATGGCCCCTGCAGGCAACGCCCCCAAGACCACAACGCACGCGAGAAGCACCCCCGAAATTAGCATTTGTTTCAACTTGCCCACTTGCTTTTCTCCTCCCTCTTTTTCCAGCCCGTCACTAAATTGCAAAGATTGACAAACATTGGCCCCTGGCGAAACCGGGCGGCTATCCGCGGCGACAACTGCATCGTCTCAACGCTAGCGGGCCGCAAGGCTTCCAATAGTTGTTTCGCCAGCGATAGTTTTAGGTTGCTGGCGGTTGCGCCTAGACAATCTGCCCGGCAAACCCAAAAACGCCTAGGGGCTGACAAACGCGCTCCTTTTAGGCCCCAGGTTCATCTCCTTAACCTGGAAGACAGGTTAAGCTGGAGGTTGCGCCTTGCCGGCGGTGCTAAAGCGCGGCCCCTGGCTTTGCCAAGCGGGGGTGGAGCGTAACCCCTGCTTATTGGTTCACATATATGAACTAACGTCTCGCTATATAAACTAATCCGCCGGCTTTTAAGATGTCAAGTATAAAATATGGCATTTTGAGGCTGGCGGAGCGGCTGGCGGCCGAGGTGGCTCGGCGGGGGATAGGACTGGCTAGGTTTTATGCTGGCATATAAATGAGCTCGTGGCTATTAAATATATACAAAACAAATAGATGACAATGATGCTCTAGACTGGGCCCAGGGGATGACTTCCTGGCGGGGCATCCGGTTCCTGGGATGTTAGGCAGGCGGGCCAGGCCTGACTGCTGGGCCAGCACCCCTTGCCACGAAAGAGGCGCCAAAAGCGTCTACGCGGAGATTTGTGATATATTTATAATTATAATCTATAGTTGTAAAACAATAAAAGATGGCGTTTCTTTTTCGCTGTCGGCACCTGCCTCCGGGTGTGTATCCGGGAACGGCCCGCCCCCTTTTTTCTTGACAACTGAATGAGGCGGAATGTAGGTTCTATACAGAGATGTAAGTTCGCATATGAGAATTTTACAGGTTGGCAGGGAGCCATGGTTAAATCAGCAGACAGGGCCATAGACATATTAGAAGCGGTGGGAGATGCCCGCGAAGGTCTCACTCACGCGGAGATCGCGGCCAAGCTAAACATTCCAAAGAGCAGCCTGTCGGCCTTGCTGGTCAACTTGGTTAAGCGTCAGTACCTCGCTTTCCACGAGGAGGGAAAACGCTATAGCCTGGGTCCACAGTTGCTGGTTTTGGCCGGCCGCTACCGCGCCGGGTTGGATGTAGTTAGCCTGGGGCAGCCTTTTTTACGGCAGGTAACTATTGACACCCAAGAATCATCTGCCTTGGCGGTGCTAAACCAACGCTACCAAATCATTGTGGGGAGGGAGAACAGCCCGCAATCGCTCATGCGGGCCATGCAGATTGGTGAAAGAAACCACCTCTATGCCACGGCGGCCGGCAAGGCCTTGTTGGCCCACCGTTCGGAGGAGGAGATAAACACCTATCTCGGCTCGGTGGAGATGATTCCGGTTACCAAATACACCCTCACCTCGCCGGAGGCACTGCGCCTAGAGCTAAAAAATATACGCAATGGGGCCATCGCCTATAGCCGCCAGGAACTGCAAGAGGGCATTGTCGCCATGGCCGCGCCGATATTCGATTTCACGGAGGTGGCCATCGCGGCCATTGTGGTGGGTATCCCATCGGTTCGCTTTGACGAGAAAAAGGAAAAGTGCGTCGAGGAATCTCTGAGATACCTGACGGCAAAATTTTCTCGCCAGTTGGGCTACGACGGATGACAGGGGTGGGGGGGCATCCGGTAGGGGTTTTGGGGGGAATTTTTTCTACTATTCCCAAAGGTAAAATCGGTCGCCTTGCCGCTGTGGGTTGACTAGGGCGGGGAGATGCGGATCAAAACACAGCCCATGGTTTTGGGCAAAGACAGCGCGCTCCAGGAGCCCAATCGCCCGCCGGTCCGGGGGGCAAAGAGAGGCCCATAACCGTTGTTTGTACCGCCCGAAGCCGGGCACCAAACCAAGTGTAAAAAGGTGAAGATGCCATTAATGGGGGAAGAAGGGGATATTATGCGCGATGTCAACAAAAAGGAACCAAAGCGAGAAGGCTTAAACAGAAGATCATTCATTAAAAAAGCCGCTCTGGGGGCCGCCGTTGCTGCGGGTTCTGCCACAGGGCTGACCGGCTTGGCCAGCCGGGCCCGTGCCTCCGGCCGTGACTACATCCTAGTGGGCCGGCCCAATCCATCCACCGGCCCCATCGCTCCATTTGGGGAGGCTTCGCCCTGGGTCGAAGAGAGGGTGCTGGCCGAAATCAACAAGGACGGCGGCATCTATATCGAGGAGGCGGGCAAGAAGCTTCCCATAAAAATTAAAATGGTGGACACCGAAAGTGACCCCACCAAGGCTGCGGAAGCAGCCTCGCGGCTCATCGTCCACGACAAGGTGGACCTGATGATCGCCCTGCACACGCCCAACACCGTGAATCCGGTGACGGCCATCTGCGAAAGGTACCAGATTCCCTGCATAGCCTTGGACGCGCCGTTGGAAAATTGGTTGGAAGGCGGCCCCTACAAATGGTCCTTCCACTCTTTTTGGTCCACAAAACTGGACTTCGCCCCCGTCTATATAGGTATGTGGGAGCAGATCCCCACCAACAAGGTGGTGGGTTTCGTCATGAACAACGACCCCGATGGAGTCTCCTTCACCAATATCTTCGGCAGCATGCTGCCCGGCATGGGCTACAAGGTGGTGGACCTGGGGCGTTTCCCATACGGCCACCAGGACTTCAGCTCCTTTATCAGCGCCTGGAAACGGGAAAAGGTGGAGATTCTGTTGGGCAACGTCATACCGCCCGACTGGATCACCTGCTGGCGCCAATCCCACCAGATGGGTTTTGCCCCCAAGGTGGCCACCATCGGCAGGGCCACTCTTTTCCCCTCGGCCGTGGAGGCCCTGGGCGGCAACCTGGCCAATCATTTGGCGACCGAGGTGTGGTGGAGCCCCTACCACCCCTTCAAGTCTTCGCTCACCGGGGAGAGCGCCAAAGGGCTTTGCGATGCCTGGACCAAGGCCACCGGCAGGCAATGGACCCAACCGATAGGGTTTAAATACGCAGCGCTCGAAATTGCGGCCAACGCCCTGAAGCGGGCGCGCTCGCTGGAAAAAAATAAGCTGCGCCGGGCCATCGCGGCCACCGATTTGGCGACCATGGTCGGACCCATCAAATTCAACCAGAAAAACTACAGCCGCACCCCGCTGGTGGGGGGCCAGTGGGTCAAGGGCAAGCAGTTTCCCTGGGCCTTGGACATCGTTTACAACAGACAGCATCCCAATATCCCCCTAACCGGGGCAATTCAACCCATTTCCTAGGCTTCGGCGGTGAGCCGGGAAAATGATAGGCCGCTGCCAGGGGTTGTTGGCGGACGGAGAATGGATAGGTGAGGCATGCCCCCCTCCATTCCATCTGAACCAGCGGTCCAAACGCGCCATCTCTGTCCATCGTGAGGTGCGTGAAACACAAGGAGTTTAGCTTTGCCTAAGAGTATCGTTTCCATCGCTAAAGGCGTCGATGTGGAGAAAATGGTCCACGAGGTTCTGGCGCCGTTTGGCGGGGTGAAAAATATCATCAAGCCAAAATCCACCGTGGTGCTCAAGCCCAACGCCGGGCATGATGCGCCGCCCGAATCAAGTGTTAACACCAATCCCGAACTGGTCGCCGCAGTGATCAGGGAAGTCCGCAGGGCCAACCCCAAGGAGATCATTCTGGCCGAGGCGTCGGCCATCGGATGCGACACCATGGAGTGCTTCGAAGTAAGCGGCATTCTCAAGGCCGCCGAAGATGCGGGCGTGGACAAGGTCATTGACATCAAGCAGGATAAAGACCTGATCAAGATGCCCATCCGGGACGCCAGATCCGACATATCCCGCATGCTGCTGCCGCGTTTTCTGGTGGAGGCCGAGCACATCATCAACATGCCCATATTCAAGTCGCATTGCAGCATGGTCTTCACCTGCGCTTTGAAGAACATGAAGGGTGTGGTGCAGGACAAGGTCCACTACCAAATGCACCAGACCGACTTGGCCGCGGCCATGATGGATTTGTGGTCCATCATCAGGCCCGACCTGCAATTGGCCGACCTCATCCGCCCGTCCGAGGGCTTTGGGCCCCACGCCACCCTGCCGACAGACTTCGGCTGCTTGGTGGCTGGCAGAGACCCAGTGGCGGTGGACGCCACGGTTTGCCGCATGGTGGGCCTGGATGTGAACAGGGTGGCCTACTTCGAGCCTGCCCGCGAAAGGGGCATCGGTGTCTCCGACCCGGATCAGATCGAGATTCACGGCCCGAGCATCGAGGATGTCTACAAAGAACTGTGGCTGCCGTATCTGGAGGGCTTTGACAAGTATCCGGAGTACACGTTGGACACCGAGGGCGCTTGCAGCAGTTGCCTGGGCCTGGTGCAGTTGACCCTGGAGAAACTCAAATCATTGGATGAGTACGACAAGAACAGTGACGTGACTATCCTGGTGGGCCGCAAAAGCGGAATACCTGAGGGGGTGGAGCATGACAAGCTCATCCTGCACGGCGATTGCCTGAAAAAGTACCGTAAGCATGGCGTATTCGTGGGGGGATGCCCCCCGGCGGAGCCTCATCCGGTCTGGGCCATTGTGGACCGCAAGGACTACACCGAAATAGGCCCCGGCCTGCGCGAGAGAATGGCCGTAGAGGGGCCGTTGTTCGAAAAGCACATGCACAAATTGAAGCAGCAGCGCGACAAGGACCGTCAGAATTAGGACCCGGCCGGAGTGCCCAAGCAAATTTATTGCGCAAAAGGAAGGAGATTTAAAAAATGAGCAAGGGTTACAAGCTGGTTGATTTGAGCCAGCCTTTTGGAGACAAAACGCCCCTGTGGCCTTATTTCCCCGACATCAGGATCGAACGCACCCACTATCATTCCCGGAATGGGGTGCTCACCCAGTGGATCACAGCTCCCATGCATTGCTCCACGCACGCCGATTCGCCCATCCATGTGCTGCCGGGGCTGCGATATACCGATGAACTCCCCCTGGAAGGATATTACGGTACCGGGGTGGTGGTGGATATCCCCAAGGGAAAGTGGGGGGTCATCACCCCCGAGGACCTGGAAAACGCCACTCCCAAAATCGAAAAGGGCGACATCGTCATCATCCACACCGGTTGGTACAAGCACTTCGGGGATAACGACGACTACTTCTGCTACTCCCCCGGCCTCTACAAGGAGGCGGGAGAATGGCTGGTGGAAAAGGGTGTCAAGGCGGTGGGAGTGGATCAGCAGGCCCTGGATCATCCCCTGGCCACGGCGATCGGCCCGCACGGCGCCGGTCCCCTGCGTCCCGATATTTGCGCTGAATACAAGGCGGAGATCGGCCGGGAAGTGATCGAGGACTTCCCGCTGTGGGAGCCTTGCCACAAGATCCTGCTGGGCAACGGCGTCATGGGTTGGGAGAACGTGGGTGGCGACATCGCCGAGGTGGTTGGCAAAAGAGTGACCATCGCCGGCTTCCCCATCAGATGGGTGAAAGGCGACGGTTCCATGGTGAGGCTGGTGGCCATAGTTGACGAGGAATAGGCAAGCGCGCCCCAACTCGGACCGGAGTTTTTCTCTCGTCCTTCTGCGGGACTGACCGGCGGCGTTTTGTTTTTAGAGTGAACCCAAGGTGGTCGGCCGGCCAGCCGGCCGGCCGCCTTGGCCGCCGCAATGGGGCCGCGAGACCACAGAGGGGCAGCTAAGGTGCGGCCGGAAATAGACTCGAAAGAAGGAGCGAACGTGGGTGAAATCAAAAAACTGACCAATGGCACTACGGGCGGGCCGGTCTTCGTCTATGTAAAGGATGGCCGCATCGTTCGTTTGACGCCGATAGAGTTCGATTCCAGCGACGCCGGGTCCTGGGTCATCAGGGCCAGGGGCAAGGATTTCTCACCTCCCCGCAAGACCACCATCTCCCCCTACTCGCTGAACCTCAGGTCAACTATCTACTCGCCCAAAAGGCTGCTACACCCCATGAAGCGGGTGGATTTCGACCCCAACGGCAAGCGCAACTGCACCCGGCGGGGCGAGTCTGGCTACGAACGGATCAGCTGGGACGAGGCGGCGGATATCGTCACCTCCGAGATTAAGCGCATCAAGCGGGAGTATGGTCCGGCCGCCATCCTAACCACCCCCGGCTCGCACCACATGTGGGGCAACATCGGCTATCGGATCAGCACTTATCAGAGGTTTTGGGACTTGGTCGGATATACCTACGCCGATCACAATCCCGATAGCTGGGAGGGCTGGCACTGGGGAGCCATGCACAACTGGGGCTTCAGCCACCGTTTGGGCATACCAGAGCAGTACGATCTGCTGTCGGACGCAATGCAAAACAGCGAAATGATCGTCTTCTGGTCCGCCGACCCGGAAGCCACAAGCGGGGTGTACTCGGCCTTCGAAAGCACCGTGCGGCGCCAGTGGCTCCAGGAACTCGGCGTGAAGATGGTCCACATCGATCCTTTCATGAACCACACCGCCGCCCTCTACGGCGGCAAATGGTTCGCCCCCCGGCCGGACTCGGGCAACGCCATGGCCTGCGCCATTGCCTATGTTTGGATCACCGAAGACCTCTACGACAAGGAGTATATTGCAACCCGCACCCAGGGCTTCGACAAGTGGCGGGATTACATCTTGGGCAAGGAAGACGGCCAGCCCAAGACCCCCAAGTGGGCCGAAAAGGAAACCACCATACCGGCCCGGGATATCCGAGCCCTGGCCAGGGAATGGGCTTCAAAAAAAACCATGCTGGCCGCAGGTGGCCCCGGCGGCATGGGCAGCGCTTGCCGTTCGGCTACCGGCGCGGAGTGGGCGCGCCTTATGGTCTGCCTCATCGCCATGCAGGGGCTAGGCAAGCCCGGGATAAATCTCTGGGGCACCACGCAGGGCGGGCCAAGCAACACCGGCTTCCTCTTTCCGGGCTACGCCGAGGGAGGCATCGCCTGCAACGTGGACAACTCGGCGGCCGGCTACCGCTGGGCCAAGATCATGAACTGCCGGCCCACCCGCTCCAACATCAATGCGCCCATGGGGCAGCACATCCCGCGCCTGCGCATCCCCGAGTGCATCCTGGATGGCAAATACGAATGGCGCGGCAAGGGCTTCTGCGGACCCTCCATCGAGTCCCAGTTCCATCAATACAAGTACCCCGCTGAAGGCTACCCCGAGATTCAGATGTATTACCGTTACGGCGGATCCTTCATAGGCACCATGAACGAGACCAACCGCTACGTAAAGGCTTACCGCACTGACCGGCTGCCCTTTGCCGTGAACCAATCCATATGGTTCGAGGGCGAGGCCAAGTTCGCCGACATCATCCTTCCTGCCTGCACCAACTTCGAGCGCTGGGACATCAGCGAATTCGCCAACTGCTCGGGTTACATCGCCGATTCCTACACCCAGGTGAACCACCGGGTGGTTACCATGCAGCACAAGTGCATCGAGCCTCTGGGAGAGTCAAAATCCGATTATGACATCTTCTGCCTGCTGGCCCAGCGGCTGGGGCTGTATGAGGCCTTCAGCGAGGGCGGCCTGAGCGATTTGGACTGGGTCAAGAGGTATTTCGACTGCACGGACCTGCCTAAACACATCTCATGGGATGATTTCTTTAACAAGGGCTACTTCGTGGTGCCCATGCCGGAGGACTACAAGCCCACCCCGGCCCTTCGGTGGTTCGCCGAGGACAGGTCGAAGGACACCCCGGATTGGGGGCCTCATCCCGAAACCCAAGACCAGTTCGGGCGTGGACTGCAGACCACCTCGGGCCTGATCGAGTTCGAGTCCTCCAGCCTCAAGAAGTTCGACCCCCAGGACCAGGAGCGAGCGCCCATTCCGCGCTACGTACCCTCTTGGGAAGGGCACCACACCACAGAACTAAAGGCCAAGTACCCGCTGCAATTGATCTCCCCCCACCCCCGCTTCAGCTTCCACACCATGGGCGACTCCAAACAATGCTGGAGCGATGACATCAAGGACCACCGGGTATTGAAGGAAGACGGCTATTACTACTGGATCATAAGGATCAATTCCCAGGATGCCACCGATAGGGGCATCAAAAACCACGATCTGGTGAAGGCTTTCAATGATCGGGGCGCGGTGATTCTGGCCGCACGGGTAACGGAACGGGTTCCGCCGGGAACGGTGCACTCTTATGAATCCTGCGCCGATTACGATCCCGTAGGGGTTCCCGGGGAGTCGGCTGACCGGGCGGGATGCATTAACATCCTCACACCGGGGCGCTACATCAGCAAGAACGCCTGCGGGCAGGCGCCCAATTCCTGTCTCGTGGAAATCGAGAAGATTAAGAATGGGGGGCCGGCATCATGAAAAAGTGGGGCCTAGTGATCGATGTCGCCAAGTGCAGCGACTGCAACAACTGCTATATGGCTTGCAAGGACGAGTTCGTGGATAACGACTGGCCGCCCTATGCGGCAGCCCAGCCCGCCCGGGGGCATAGGTGGATGAACATCCTGTCCAAGGAGCGCGGCCAGTATCCCAAGGTGGAAGTGGCCTACTTGCCCCAGCCCTGCCAGCATTGCCAGAACGCGCCTTGCTTGGCCGCGGACCAAGACGGGGCGGTGCGGCGGCGTGAGGACGGCATCATAATCATTGACCCGGATAAGGCCAAAGGGAGAAAGGATCTGCTCAAGAGTTGCCCCTACGGCGCCATATTCTGGAACGCGGACAAAAATCTGCCCCAGAAGTGCATCCTCTGCGCTCATCTGCTGGATGAGGGCTGGGAAAAACCCCGTTGCGTGCAGGTCTGCCCCACTGGCGCCTTGCAGGTGGAGCAGTTGGACGACCAGGAGTGGGCCGAACTTAAACAGGCGCAGGGGCTTCAGGCCCACCGAGAGCAGTTAGGCACCGACCCGCGCGTACTCTACAAAAGCTTGAACCTCTACACCAAGGGCTTCATAGCCGGCAACGTGGCCTTCGGCGACAGCGACGAGTGCGCCGAAGGCGTGGAGGTAACCCTTCGCGGCGATTCGGGCCAGGAGTTGAACAAGGCCCTCACTGACAACTACGGTGAATTCGTCCTTAGGGGGCTAGAGGAGAATGGCGACAGCTACCAGTTGGAGTTCGTACTCCCCGGCAGGACCAAACAAACCAAGACTGTGCAACTTAAAGAGAGTCTCAACTTGGGGACCATCTTTATGTAACCGCGGCTTTTGCGGGACCGGCGGACCGCAAACCGCCTGCCAGACGCCTCCGTGGGGGGCAAACGCCAGAGGAGTCCGGAAGGACTACATGGGCGAGTACGGCTGTGATGACGAAAACCTGAAAAAGAAAGGGATTCGTGGATATGGCTAAGGATAAAAATCAAGACAAAGCCGCGCGGTTGAACCGGCGCGACTTCATGAAAAAAGTCGGCCAAGCCGCCGCCTTGGCCGGGGCCGCGACGGTAATGCCCCACATGGTAAGACCCGCCGCTGCGGCCAAGCGGGACTATATTTTGGTGGGCTACCTCAACCCCTCCACAGGGCCGGTGGCGGCTTTTGGCGAACCGACGCCCTGGAGTGATGACCATTGCCTTGCGGCCATCAACAAGGACGGCGGCATCTATGTCGAGGAGTATGGGAAAAAGGTTCCGGTGAAGGTCAAGATCGTGGACTCGGAGAGCAGCGGTACCAAGTCGGCCGAACTGGCCGCCCGGCTCATCCTCCACGACAAGGTAGACCTCTTGATGCCCTGCCACACGCCCGGCCTGGTCAACCCGGCCTGCGCGATTGCCGAACGCTACAAGGTGCCCTGCATCGCAGTGGACGCGCCCTTTGAGGACTGGATGCCCGGTGGGCCCTATCATTGGTCTTTCCTGCACTTCTGGTCACTGAAGGACAACCTCACCGACGTGTTTTTCGGTATGTGGGACCAGCTCGACACCAACCGGGTGGTTGGCGCCCTGTGGCCCAACGACGTGGACGGCACGCTGTTCGCCGAGTACTTCACCGGAATGGCCAAGGAGCGTGGTTACAAGTTTATCGATCAGGGGCGCTTCCCTTTCTTCCAAAAGGACTTCGGCTCCCAGATCAGCGCTTTTAAAAAGGCCAAGGTGGAGATTGTCACCGGCGCCTTAATTCCGCCCGACTTCGCCACCTTCCTGATGCAGGCCAAGCAACTGGGCCTCAAGCCCAAGGCGATCACCGTGGCCAAAGGCCGGATGTTCCCCTCGTCCATCGAGGCCCTGGGCGGAGATATGGGCAAGGGCGTGACCACCGAGTTGTGGTGGAGCCCGCACCACCCCTTCAAGTCTTCTCTCACCGGCGCGACCGCCAAGCAGCTGTGCGATGCCTATGAGAAGGCAAAGAACAAGCAGTGGACGCCGCCGTTGGGCTTCAAGCATTCCGGCTGGGAGTTGGTGGCCGACGCGTTCACCCGGGCCCGTAGCGTAAACAAGGAAAAGGTGCGCAACGCCCTGGCGCAGACAGATCTGAACACCATCGTGGGCCCGGTCAAGTACAACAAGCAAAACTGGAGCCCCACCCCCCTGGTTGGCGCCCAGTGGGTAAAGGGCAAAAAGTGGCCCTGGGTGCAGGAGATTGTTTACAACAAACCCGCCCCCATGATTCCGGTCGGTGCCAAGCAGCGGCCCATGAACGGCTGAGGCCAGGCCGGCTCCTGGCAAAACCAGCCCTGCCCATCGGAGAGCAGGGCAATCTTGGGAATAACGCATTCCGCCGGCCGGGTATGGACCCGGCCGGCGGAATTTCTTCTAATCAGCTTTCTTTACCAGGACCGGTCGCCCGGCGCGGCCGAGCGCTCCGCATGGCTAATGCTCTTCCACGATTCGCCGGCATATGTGCAGGCCATCCACGGCATTTGTGGCCCAGTAATCAGCACCCACGAATTGGCACACCCGGTCGTCTATGTAACTGCCCCCGATGAGAATGGAGCACCCGGGCAGGGAATCCCCTGACTCGGCCTTTAACAGGGCGATGGTTTCCCGCATCGCCTCGTGTGACAGGGTCAACAGGCCGGACATGCCCACAATATGCGGTTTGACCTCCAGGGCCCGCTTCAGGAAGGTCTCCGGTGGTACGTCCACGCCCAAATCCACAACGCTAAAGCCATAACAGCCCAGCAGTATCTTCACCAGATTCTTGCCGATATCGTGCAAATCGCCTTGCACCGTACCCAGCAATACTCGCCCGGAAGAGTTGTCGGAAAACTCCGTCTTCAAGAAGGGCAGCACCAGGGCCATAACTTGGCGCAAGATTTCCCCGGCCATGATCAGCCCGGAAATAAAGTAGCGGCCGTCCTGATAGCGCTCACCCACCAAGCGCATACCAGCGTCGCAAGCATTTATTATGTGCATGGGGGGGTCGCCAGCGGCGATGCAACGGCGCACAATCTCCATTGCGCCGTTTTCGTCAAGATCACCCAGCAGGTTTATCAACTGGGACTTTTCGTCTTTCAAACTCATATGCCCTCACCCGCACCCAATGTATCGGCCAACTCCGCGCCTGGCCAAGGGTTAGCCGTAAATCCAGGCCGCACGGTCCATGGATAGCCGCCCCAAGGCTGCGGGCGGCCTACCCGCCAAAAATGCTAAATCCCCACCATGGTGCTGAAACGCAGGTGATCCCCTCTGCAAATGAAACGGCCCCAACTCACCGGGTTGTCATCGAAGTCGTAGAATACATGCTCCAGGCGGAAAGCGGGCAAGTTAGGCGGCGCGTGCAGCAGGGCCGCCTCCTCTTCGTTGAGCACCGAGGCAATCAGGTCCACCTTGCCCTTTTTAAAATAGGATTCTCTGGCTCCCACGAGCAACCCCAGCAACGAAGTCACTTCCATTTCCGCCTCCACGATGGGGCGTCCTGGGTCATAGATCAACGACTCCTTGTGATAAATGATCGGCTCTCCGTTTTTCAAAATAAGGCGGCGGAGAAATATAGTTCGCTCCCCTGGGGCTATGTTCAGTTCGTCCGCCACATCCTGGCATGCTGAAACGATCCGCACCTCCAGCAAGTTGACAGTCGTTTCCTTTTTGTCGGTAAACAGGGCCTTGAAATTACGGAGGTTGAACGTGGCGTTGCCCAATTCTGGCGGTTTGACAAAGGTGCCGCGCCCTTGGACGGTGCTGACGACCTCTTGATCTATAAGGATGTTTATGGCCCGCCGCACCGTCATGGGGCTTATTTTGTACCGGCGGCAAAGCTCCGCCTCCGAAGGCAGAACGTTGGCTGGCCTAAACAGCCCTGCGGCGATCTGACGCCGCAGGATGTTAACCAACTGAGAATAGGCCGGTTCGTAGGATTCGGAATCTATTTGTTCTGCCTGTTCCACGAAGGGCTTTTTTCCTTCCTACGGCCTGCTGCCATGATGCGTGGTGCATCCCTGCCGTGGATTTTGTTTACACATGCAGCCTAATAATTAATATTTACCTATAGGTATGTATGTGTCAACCCCTCAACAAATAGTAAATATTTTTGATGGGCTGGCCGTTCCTGGTTCGGGCGAGAACTGCTTCCTGGCCAGACCGGCACAATCGGCTGTAGTGCCGCAGCTAACCCACCGGATACCGGCCATTTATTTCAGCTGTCCTCTCCAGGCCAGCAAGACGGCTAGCTTGGGTTGTAAACACCCATTGCCCGCCAAATTTTGAACAACTGCGCTTTCGTGCTTGACTAGTTATATATATAACATGTTATTATCCGCTCATAAATATCGAAGATGAGGGCCCGACGGCGAAACACTAGTAGGGTTTGGCGGTTAACGCCCTGTCACCCACGGGGTCGACTATGAGCACAACACTTCTTCGGAACACCATGATTATTGCTTGCCAGGTGATAACGGAAGAACTACTGCCTCTGCTGCAGCCGGGGGTGACATGCCAGACCCTTGACTTTGGCCTGCACACCAACCCTGCGGCCCTGCGGAAAGCGCTCCAGGAAGCCATCGACTCCGCCGCCTCGGAGATAGACACAATCATCCTGGGTTACGGCCTTTGTTCGCGAGCGGTGGAGGGATTGAGTTCTCCCTCCTGCACTCTGGTGATTCCCAAGATGGATGATTGCATCGGGATATTTCTAGGCTCACACGCGGCGTATCGCCAACAGGTGTATGGCGAGCCTGGAACCTACTACCTCACCAAGGGATGGATAGAGGCCGCGGGCAATGAGTTTTGCGAGTATGACACCCTGGTGAAACGCTACGGCCAAGCGCGCGCCGAGCGCGTTCTCGGCCTTATGCTCAAGCACTACACCCGTTTGTGCTACATCAACACCGGCCAGTACAACGTCGACGAATACCTCAATTATTCGCGGGAGGCAGCAAACCGTTTCGGCCTGCGCTTTGAGGAAATCAAGGGAGACAACACTATATTAAAAAAAGCGGTCAGCGGATTGTGGGACGACGACTTCGTGTTGATATCACCCGGGGAAACCGTTGGTTACAACGATTTCCTGCGAGCCGAATGAGCGGGGCGCATATCTTATAAACTGGGAATTTTATCTGTTTTACCGGCCTGATTCCGCAAAAATTGATTGCAGCGGTCATGGCTCGGCGCAAGGAAACAATCAAAATATACGGGGATAAGGAGGCATCATGAATGAAGAGTTGGTTGCGAAGATATCGGACCTTCAGGAAGAAGACGCCCTAAGGCTGGCAGGCAATATCATCAAGCAAGGTGGAGACCCCAATGATGTATTGGCGGCCGCCCGAAAAGCCATGGAGGAGGTCGGGCAACGGTTCGCCGTTGGTGACTATTTCATACCCGACCTGATTTACTCGGGGACCATTTTAAAAGGCATCGTGTCAATCATCAAGCCACACCTAAAACAGGAAGAAGCGCCGAAAAAAAAGGGCGCTGTCATCATCGGGACCGTGGCAGGCGATGTGCATGATATAGGCAAGGATATCGTGGTCTTCATGCTGGATTGCAATGGCTTTGAGGTGTTTGACCTAGGGATTGACGTACCCAAGCAGGTATTCATAGACAAAATCATTGAAACCAACGCCAAGGTCGTGGGCCTCAGCGGCTTTTTGACCTTGGCGTTCGAGGCCATGAAGGAGACCGTGGACGCCATAAAGGAAGCGGGTTTGCGGGACGAGATAAAAATCATGATCGGCGGCGGACAAATTGACGAAAAAATCATGAACTACACCGGCGCTGATGCCTATGGAAACGATGCCTTGGATGCCGTGAATCTAGCCAGGGATTGGTTGATGCAGTAAGACAGGCCGTTAGCTGGCGATTTGCATAAAAAACACATACATAATAATTAACCAAGGCCCATGGGAACGGTTGAAAAAGCTATAAGGAGTGGCGGATGGCTAAGAATTGGAAGGAGATGAATTCTGGCGAAAAGCTGGAAGCCAGGTTTGAAAAATGGCTTTCGCCAGAGGGTCTGGACTTTAAAAGCCTGGAGGCCAAATCGTCTTATCAAAGAAAAATCATCCGGTTCAGGGACGCCGTCCAGCTGGACAAGACCCCCGATCGGGTGCCCATTTTCCCCTTCTACACCTTCCTGCCCGCAGACATATACGGCGTTACCAACGAGCAGGTGATGTACGATCCGGAGAAGCTGGCCTCCACTTGGATGCGATACCTGGAGGATTACCGCCCAGATTACTACCTCAGCCCGGCCCTGGTTTCCACGGGTCAGGCTTTGGATGCTCTTGACTACAAGCTATATAAGTGGCCCGGCCACGGGGTGCCGCCCACCTCCCCTTATCAGTGCGTCGAAAAAGAATATATGAAGGAAGACGAATACGACGCGCTCATCGAAGACCCCTCGGGCTTCTGGACCACGCGCTATCTTCCCCGTATCTGCGGAGCGCTGGACGGCCTCAAATTCCTGGGGTCGGCGGTCGAGAATTGCGAGTTGCCTCTGCTGGCGCCGATGTTGATCCCCTACGGTCTGCCGGAGGTGCAAAGCGCCCTGAAGGCCTTGATGAAGGCTGGCAACGCGGCTCTGAGTTGGGTGCAACACATAGGAGCTTTTGAAAAAGAAGCACAGGAAAGAGGTTTCGTAAATGGCGCGGGTGGTGTTGCCAAAGCGCCTTTTGATGTACTGGGAGACACCTTGCGGGGGACCCAGGGCATGATGATTGACATGTATCGTCATCCGGAAAAGATAGTAAAGGCCCAGGAAAGATTAGTGCCCATTTTGATAAAGATGGGCATCAAGGCCAGTGAGATGTCGGGCAATCCCATCGTGTTCATGCCGCTGCATAAAGGCGCGGACGGTTTTATGTCCGATGAGCAGTTCAAGAAATTTTATTGGCCCTTCCTGAAGGAAGTCGTCATGGGACTCATCGAGGAGGGCTGCCTGCCTCTGCTGTTTGCGGAGGGCGGCTACAACACCCGCCTGGAATATCTCAAGGAGATTCCCCGGGGCCGCAGTATTTGGCTTTTCGACAGAACGGACATGTGCAAGGCCAAAGAGATAGTTGGCGACACGATTTGCATGGCCGGCAATGTTCCGGCCAGTTTGCTGGTGACGGGCACTGCCCGGGAGGTGGAGGGGTATTGCAAGGAGCTCATAGACACGATCGGCAAGAACGGCGGATTCATAATGTCCAGTGGAACATCTTTGGATGAAGCTAGGCCCGAGTCTTTACGCGCAATGATCGAGGTGACCAGGGAATACGGTGTTTATAAATAATATTTTTGCCTTATTTCAGGGCAGAGGGTGAAACCAACATATTAGGAGGCGGTAATGAAAGGGGATCCCACGGACAAGGCCGGGCAACGCCTGACCAGGCGTCAGTTCATAAAAACGGGCACAGCGGCAGCGGCGGTTGCCGCTGTTTCCCTGGGGGGGCTGCCAAAGCTGACGGGCAGGGCCCACGCGGCTAAACGCGACTATATTTTAATCGGCCGGCCCAACCCGTTCACCGGCCCCCTGTCCGTTTTCGGCGACAACTCGCCCTGGACCGACGACCGAGCCATCGCGGCCATGAACAAGGACGGCGGCTTTTATATTGAGGAGCTTGGGAAAAAAATCCCCGTAAAGATCAAGATCGTGGACACCCAGAGTGACCCGACAAAGACCGCCGAAGTGACCGCCAGGCTGATCACCAAGGACAAGGTGGACTTCATAATCGCCAACAGTTCGCCGCTGACGGTCAACCCCGCCAGCGCCATTTGCGAAAAATACCAGGTGCCCTGCATCGCCATGGAGGTGCCGGCCGAGCCTTGGCTCACGGGCGGTCCTTATAAATGGTCCTACCTGGCCTGCTTCGACTTGGAGAGCCTGGCCGACCTTTATATTGAATTTTGGGATTCAAAGGCGCAGCAGACCAACAAGGTCGTGGGGGCCTTGTGGCCCAACGATGCCGATGGAATCTCTTTTACGGAAATATTCACCAGAAAGTTGGCGGCCAAGAACTATAAACTGATCGACCCGGGGAGATTCCCTTTCTTCAGTAAGGATTTCAGCACCATAATTAATCTCTTCAAGAAAAACAAAGTGGAGATACTCACAGGCGCCCTGCTTCCCCCGGACTGGACCACGGTTTGGCGGCAATGCCACCAGATGGGCTTTATCCCCAAGTTCGCCACCATTGGCAAGGCCCTCCTCTTGCCTGGAGCGGTTGAGGCTCTGGGAGGCGACTTGGGCAATGGCCTAAGCACTGAGTGCTGGTGGAGCCCGTATCACCCCTTCAAATCTTCGTTGAGCGGGGAAAGCTGCATGGATTTGGCCAAGGCCTGGACAAAGGACACCGGCAAGGAGTGGACTCAGCCCTTGGGGTTCAAGTATGCCGGTTTTGAGATACTGGCGGACGTATTGAAGCGGTGCAAGACCTTGGACAAGCATAAATTCATGAAGGCGTTTGGCGAAACCAACATGACCACCATGATGGGCCCAATCAAATACAACAAGCAGCATTACGCGCCGACCCCCCTGGTGGGCGGGCAGTGGCTCAAGGGCAAAAAATTTCCGTGGAACTTAGAGGTGGTTTACAACAAATCATATCCCTCCATCCCCACCACGGCAAAGATGCTTTTCCCGATTACCCAATAGCATCTGCCCATAACCCATAACTGCGAAAAACGATCCGCCGCGCTGATTTTCTTGTTGAGGCGCGGGGGGTCGTTTTTATCCTCCCACGGTTGGATCGGCGAAACGAAAAACAATTGCTTGGAGCACAGTGATGTTTGAGGTCATCGGTGAAAGAATCAACACCACCCGCAAAGACGTCAACGAGGCGGTGTCCAACCGCGACGCCAACTATATTCAAGAGGACGTAAAGGCTCAACAAGCGGGGGGGGCCACCTACATAGATGTGAACGCCGGGTCCAGGGCGGGCAGCGAGAAGGAGGATATGGCTTGGCTGTTGAAAGTCGTCCAGCAGGCGGCCGAGGTGCCGCTTTGCCTTGACAGCCCGAGCACCGAAGTTCTGGAGATAGCCTATAGCATGGTCCAGCAGCGGCCCATGGTCAACTCCATCAGCCTTGAGACCAGCCGCTACGAGCCCATGCTTTCCTTTCTCCGGGGAAAGGACTGTGATGTGGTGGCCCTGTGCATGGACGATTCGGGAACGCCGTCCAACCCCCAGGAGGTCGTGGCGCGAGCCGTCCGCTTGACGCGGGGGCTGGAATCGGTTGGCATCAAGCAAGAGTCCATACGCATCGACCCCGTGATACAACCCATCAGCACAGGCGACAATAACAGCGTTCTGGCTATGGAGTCGGTTCGGGGCATCATGGAGGCTCTGCCGGGTGTACACACTATTTGCGGTCTCTCCAACGTATCCTTCGGCCTACCTCAGAGAAAGGGAATTAACCGTATATTCCTGACGCTCCTGTTGGCCAGCGGGCTGGATGGCGCCATTCTAGACCCCTTGGATGTCAAGATTATGTCAACGTTGCGGGCCACTCGCATGCTGCTTGGGCAAGACTGCTATTGCAGAAATTTTCTCTCGGCCGTGCGGGCCGGCAATATATCCTTATAGCCGGATGCCGCTACTGGCTAATAATAAATGGGTAAATCCCGGCCCTGTGCCGTGGGGATGCTAATCTTTGACATACCCGGAAGTGCAAGAAAGAGGTCAAGTCAACCCAAACTATGCGGCGAGATCAGTCAAAATTCGCTTCAGCAGAGCCCAATATGTTTATATGGTGTTCAAAAGTAAGATTGGCCGGAGGTTTTGGAGTGTCCGGTTATAGTGAAGGCCAGAAAGAGACCATAAGACCGGATTTCAACCGGTCGATCGTGATGTATTGCCAAAGCGCCAAACTTTCATCTGTGCCTTATATGACGCATCGCCTTGGCGGATGGGTCATGAGTCCTTTCGGTGTTGCCCAATTGGATCATGGCATGCACTCTAGGCACCAGAAGGCCCAAAACAAGGTTAGGCGCGGCAATGCTGCATAATCATGGTTAAATTATTTGCCAAGGGCCAACGATATTGATTTGTTTCACCCGGCCTCGCATACAGCGAAGCAATCGCATTTTGGTGTGTATATACGACATTTTTCAAAGTTGATTCCTTTTTTTCTTGAGAGCAGCCAAACATGAATGATTGCGAGATCATGGTAAGGGTCGGCGGCCGAGAGGTCCCGGCCGCCGCAGGCGAGTTGTTGGGTGATGCCTTGCTTCGGGCAAAGATTCAACTGCCAACCGATTGCGGCGGCATGGGACTGTGCGGACAGTGTCAGGTCAAGTTGCGCCCGATCGCGGCCGCCTCACCCCCCAGCGAGGCAGAGCGCGCCGTTTTAAGCGCGGATCAATTGGCCTCGGGTTACAGGCTGGCCTGCCAGGCAACTGTCCTAGACTCACTGGAGGCGGAGCCTTTGCGGGTGGATAAAGACGGCGGGCAGGCCCAGGCCTTCAAGTCCAGGCTCGAAGGCAAGTTCGCGGTGAGCCACGGGCTGCGGCGAATCATCCTGACAGGCGACGATTGGAAGGCGGCCGGTACGGCGTGGAGGGCTTCCAGCCTGATTTCCCAGGTTGGCGCCCGGGCGGGAGAAGCGGGCCTTGATTTTTCCGCCAGCGCCATCCACCAGCTAGCTGAAATGGGTTCCCCCAGGGGAGACATCACCCTGGTGGCGGATAGCACGGAGGTGTTTTCGGTGCTGCCCGGCAAACGCTCCCAGAGTCTGGGGCTTGCCGTTGATCTTGGCACCACCACCATCGGGGCATATCTGTGCGACATGGTTTCCGGGCAAATCCTGGTTTCGGATTCCACGGTAAACCCCCAGAGGCGCTTTGGCGAAGATGTCATCAGCCGGATCAGTGTGGCAAGCGCCAAGCCCTCCTTGGTGCCCGAGATAAAGCAACTGGCCGTGTCGGCCATAAACCATTTGATCAATTCGGTATGCGCCCAAGCCCAGTGCTCGGCAGATGACATCGACGAGGTGTGCCTGGTGGGTAACCCCACCATGCAGACGCTGTTTTTGGGCTTGAATCCCCGGAGCCTGGGCCTTGCTCCCTATTTGCCGGTCACCAATGAATCCCTGACCATTGACGGCCGGTCTTTGGGACTGAAGGTTAACGGTGGAACCAGGGTGCATATCCTGCCCATGGTGTCCGGCTTCATCGGCGGCGACGCCATCGCCATGGCCCTTCGCATAGAGCAAGACAAGCCCGACGGGCCGGTGCTGGCCCTGGACCTGGGCACCAACGGCGAGTTGGTCCTGCTTAACGACGGCCAGGCCTGGGCGGCCAGCGCCGCCACCGGGCCCGCCTTTGAGGGAGCCAACATCGAGCGGGGCATGCGGGCGGCTCCCGGCGCGGTGGACCGGATGTGGTGGGACCAGGCCTCATCGGGTTTCGGCTATCTGCTGTCGCCGGGGCTGGAGCATAACGGCAAGGCCCTGGGCCTGTGCGGGTCCGGCCTGATCGACGCGGTGGCGGTGCTGCTCGAACAGGGAGCCATGGACCCCAGCGGACGCCTGGTGACCGGGGCGCCCGGGGTGGTCAGCGCCCCGGACACAAAAACCTGTGCAGCGCAGCTGTTGCCTCCCGAAGCTTGCGCCGACGGCAAACCGCTGTACCTGACCCAACAGGACATTCGCCAGGTGCAACTGGCCAAGGCCGCGCTACGGGTGGGCCAGGATTACCTTATGGAGTTGTCCGGCTGCAGCCGGGTGGCCCACACGGTGATAACAGGCGCTTTCGGGGTGGGTTTTCATTGGCCCAGCGCCATGGCCCTGGGCATGCTGCCCGACGAAAAACGGCTGGGCGTCATCGAGGCCTTGCCCAACGCGGCGGGAGCCGGAGCGGTGATGGCCCTTTTGGATGCTGGCAAACGCCGGCGGGCCAGGGAGTTGGGGCGAGGCATGCGGGTAATCGAGCTCAACCGGCAGGCCGACTTCAACGACCGCTTCATCCAGGCGTTGAATTTCCCCCCCAGACCAGGAAGCAATAATGGCGTCGCTGGGAATCCCAAAGCCGGACCTCGACCCCGTTCAGTTGGCCTTGGCCATCAATCATGACCGCCCCAACGAACAGTTGGGACAGTCCGTAAGGGATTGCCTGGCCCAAGCCCGGGAGTTGATCGCGCCGCGGGCGGTTTATGAACTCTTGACGGTGGTGGGGCGGGGGCCGGACTGGATCGAGGATGTCTTGATCCGAGCACTGCGGAGCATATCTGGCGTGATCGTAGCTTGGGTCGAGGATTATCGGTTTGAACTCGGCAGAGTGCGCGAAGCCACCTGAAAGCGCCAGGGCCAAGGCGACAACTAGACCCAGCAACATTGCAGGGCGCGAAGCCCTACGGTTCCTCATCGCGCTCCTTAGTCCAAGCCGGTGTAGCCCACACCGCCCAATAGCCCTCTATTACCCGTCTGGTTTTGCTAGAATACCACCGTGACCACAGCAAGGGAGCGATGCCATGCCTAAGAAAATGGTCTTCTTTTTGATCCTGCTGGCCATGGTGGCTGG
>Ga0180009_10001077_pt1 | contig 34320 bp, 30 predicted proteins | sample OS_PC_MetaG_FD_123537 | JGI IMG/M metagenome (GOLD analysis project Ga0180009, IMG submission 123537) | Groundwater microbial communities from the Aspo Hard Rock Laboratory (HRL) deep subsurface site, Sweden - OS_PC_MetaG | ecosystem: Environmental > Aquatic > Deep subsurface > Groundwater... | reverse complement strand
TATTTCCTGTATCTTCGTGATAAAGAACTCCAAGGGTACTCACAACAACTTCTTTGGCAGCTATTCCTGCAACAAGGCTCACATTCATTTTCCAGTTGAATCCCAATGGAGACAAAACAGGATCCAACGCTTTTCCAATCCTTCCGATGAAAGATGATTCCTGAAGCCTTGAAACCTTTTCAGACATGATGCTGTCAATTTTTTGGTTCATTTCGACGGACAAATCAAGCCCTAAATATGAATATTGCTGGGATTTACCTATTTGTGATTCATAATAATTTCTGACCTCTGTGACCTGATTGTCATAAGACTCCCGCAAAGAATTATTTCTGGGGAAATAGCCCAGTGCCCAGATAATAATAGATGCAAAAAGAATTACACCTCCCATTTTTTTCAGATACTGCTCTCCACGAAACCATGTATGTCTGATGGTTGTTTTCAGGGTAGGCATCCTATACGGAGGCAATTCCATAACAAAAGGCATTTCTTTGGCACGGAACATGGTCCGTTTGAAAACCAAAGCCATGAAAGCTGCCATGGCAATACCGAACAGATAAATGCCGAAAAGAATAAGTCCCTGTTGTTTTTCGAAGAAAGCACTAATAAGTAATATATAAACCGGATACCGTGCACTGCATGACATGAACGGATTGATCAGCATAGTCACAAGCCGGTCATTTCTACTCTCAATGGTGCGGGTAGCCAAAATAGCCGGAACATTACAACCGAATCCCATCAGTAAGGGAATGAAAGATTTACCATGAAGCCCGATATTGTGCATTAACTTGTCTAAAATGAAAGCTACCCTGGCCATGTATCCCGTATCCTCCATAAGGGAAATGAACAGAAACAATATGAGTATGTTAGGAAGAAAGACTATCACACCACCTACCCCGCCTACAATCCCATCTACAAGAAGATCCTTGACAACCCCATCTGCAAGGTTTGCTGAAATGAATGCCCCCAGGAAGCCTACAAAACTTTCAATCCAGTCCATAGGATACTGCCCGACAATAAATGTTGTTTCAAACATCAACCACATAAAAAACAGAAAGATAGGGTAACTGAGCCATTTGCTGGTAAGAAATCTGTCAAAACGTTGCTCCCTTGTCTTAATCTCCTGTTTGTTCGGGGTATAGGTTTCTTTTAATGCACCCGAAATAAAGCCGTATTTGGCATCAGCAATCAATGTTGATGTTTCTTCATTATATTGTTGCTCAAGCTTGCGTATTTCATTTTTAACAATGCTGTTTATTTCAGGGTAATTTTCAAATTTGGAGAGGCTGAAATTGGTTGACTTATCTTCTTCAAGCAGCTTAATGGCGTAATAACGCGAGGAAACTCTATCGGTAAAAGCATGACTTTTCCATAATGCATCCTGGATCTTTCTAAGGGAATTTTCCATATCAAAGCCATAATTGATATGGATATGCCTGACATCGGGATCCTGATCTTCATATACTTGAATGACTTTACGGAACAATTCCCTGTATCCTTTACTCTTATTGCTGATGGTAGGGATAATTGGAATTCCGAGCATTTTGCCCAACGAAACAAAATCAAAGTCATCCCCCTTTTTTTCAAGTTCATCATACATGTTAAGGGCGATAACAACCCGAATGTCCATGTCGATCAACTGCGTAGTGAGGAAAAGGTTTCTTTCAAGGTTGGATGCATCTATAACATTAACGACGATATCTGGTATTTCACTGAAAATGTGTTTTCTGACATAGAGCTCTTCCGGAGAGTAGTCCGTAAGAGAATAGGTTCCCGGTAAATCGGTAATATTGAATGTGTAACCATCCATTTTAAACCGGGCCATCTTGGCATCTACTGTAACTCCACCATAATTGCCGACATGTTCCCTGGATTTTGAAACCAGGTTGAATAGTGTAGTTTTTCCCGAATTCGGATTGCCAACCAGAGCTATATCAATGGTTTTTTCTTTTTCCCTTACTTTTTTCCTGAGACCATTGGAAAGTAGGATACCATTGAATAAGCCGGTTTTATCTTCCTTTATTGAATCATCGCTGGTAACAACTTCAATGAGTGCAGCTTCACTTCTACGGAGGGATACTTCATAATTCATTAGCCTGTATTCCACGGGGTCCTTGAGTGGAGCGGACTTAATGACGGTTACTTCCTTTCCTTTGACAAAGCCCATTTCCATGATCCTCCTCCGAAAGGCGCCTCTACCTCTGACTTTGGTAATGATGCCTTTTTCGCCTTCTTTCAGCTCACGGAGAGTGGTCATTTAGTTGTTATTTAGATTAAATAAGCGTTACAAATTTATGAATCTTTTGTTAAGTTTTGAATTCGCAGGGGAAAAAGTGAGAAGAAAGAATAAAGAGGGGAGAAGGGAGAAGGGAGAGGGGAGAGGGGAGAGGGGAGAAGGGAGGGGGTTACAAGTTGCAGGTTCCAGGGGGCAAAGTGCAGGGAGCAAGGTGAGGGTCCAAGGTTACGGTTGGCTACTTGAGGCCTGAATCCTGATACCTGAAACCTGTAACCTGTAACAATCACATTATCTGCCTCTTATCGGTTCAATCGATAAATAAAATTTTGTGTATCGCTTTCTGCAGCAGGATGGATTTATAGCCCCAGTTTCTGGCAAAGAGTTCTTTACAGCTCTTTACAGCATTTTGTTTTGCGTTAAGGGTATTTTTTTGATATAGCATCACGAAATCTTTCAGATCCTGGTAGATATCGGCAAGGAGTTCAGGGATGGATCCCTTGGTTATTTCCGTATCAATGAAGGTTGAATCATCTATAAACCAGAAGAAGTCTTTATCAACAAATTTGTCCCGCATATCGTTGAAAATAATTTCCCAGTTTTCTTCGGTAACAAATCTTTCATCGGCATCGGGGTTTTCGGGTTCCACTTCAGGGAGCAGAGCTCCTTTCAGATAAATCAGAGGTGCAATCTTTTGAAGATATTCCAGGATATCGTCCAATTTGTATTTATGAGCTTTTTCAACGAACAAACAGTAATCGTTTGCTACTGTGAGGAATTCAATAACGGTCCGATTAAATATAGGGTCCTGGGTCAAGTCTTCCATATTTCTTTCCATGATGGTTTTTTTTTGCAAAGATCGATATTTTCCTTTCAGACAAGAAGCCTTCACCCAAGATGTTCACATGGTTTAGTAGAACGAGGGTATGGAAGGAGCATTGGAATAAAACCCATGTATGCTTTTCTCCGGGATACCGGATAGGGAAAAATCAGTTTCTGAAGCTCCAGGTGGCGCAACCGGGAAATAAGAGATCTGGATTTGTAACGTGTTAAATACAAGGTTTTCGTTTCTGATTCTAAGCCCAACTCCCAATCCAACATATACAGGATTATCGAATAGAGGCTTATTTTCTGTGGATAATATTCCACAATTAACGAATCCATATACGGCTGTAGAAAATCCATAGAAAAACCATGGGGTAAAAACCACACTTTCTGTTCCCGCTACCAGGCGTTTCTGCCCCAGAAGGTCATTGATTCCCAAACCTTCAAATCCATTTCGGTCGTCCATCCGTATCACTTCCCCCGAAATCCGGTGAAATCCCTGGGTATAGTTAATATTCAGATAGTTTCTGATGCGGGCATTTTTCATTTTAAAAGCGGGAGTAGCATAACTGGCATTACATTGAAATAGTCCCTGTTGGTATTGCCCATCTTTATAATAAGTGCCAATTTCCATTATGCTATAGACATACCCGGCATTGTTGAAGTAATTTCCATAACCTAAAAGTAAGCCTGTGTAAGGCCGGTTGTAAAATTCTCCCAATTCATATCCACCGATAAGCTGGAAAGTGTATCCATAGGGTATGTCCTCGGTTTTTCCGAAACTATATACATAGTTGGTGATAAAATAGTTATTCCTGGCAATACCTATTCCCCCTATAACTGTCAGGCGGCTTCTGAAACCAAGGTTGCTATCTGCACTGACAAATGGCCTGGAAAAGTAATCAAGACTGATGGAACGGGCAGATAACAAAAGGTATGATGGGTGTTTTACCTTTGCTCTGATATTTTTCTTCAAGGCAATTCCATTGGTATAATAAAGATCAGTCTGGTAAGAACCAATCTGGATTTCATTGTTATTGCCGTCCGGATCATTTACAGAGGCAGGATAAGTTGTTACACCCACTTTAATTCCGAAAGCGTCATCGAATGACGGGGGGATCAGATCCCTGGAAATCCCTGCGGTAATGTCTCTTCGGTCATCATCATCCCGGGTATATTTCAATAGACCTTTAATAAATGAGCCACCGATGTTACTTATTTCGTACTTACCTTCTTCATATAGTACTACAGGTGTCCGTTCCGTATTCACTGAAATCTTATTGTCGAAACGATGCCCTAATCCCATGACATTCACACTCCAAACTCTGACTGAAAATTTCCGGGCATTTTTAATGGTACCGCTGAAGGCATAGGAGAATTTATCTTTAGTCACAACAATCAAGTCTACAGAGTCTGATCCCGGAGAAGTCTCAATAACCTGTATATTGGCTTCATCAATAAACGGAAGGGCCCTTAGTATTCTTTCATTATCGGCCAATACCAGCGGATCCAACTCATCCCCCGGCTTAAAAAACATTTCCTTCCGTATAACAGATTGTTTTGTCAAAGTATGGAGGCTGTTTCCAAACCGGTTTAGAAAGCCCTGTAGATTCTTGGTACTGTCCGGGGTAAAAGGCAGAAGCCTTATGATCTCAATCTTGTGGACAATCTTACCGGAATATTGAACATAAGGCATTTCCCTGGAAGTTATAACAGGTTCTACTTTTTGTGCCTGAGAAGAAGGGTTTTTAAAAGCCAATTGATAAAGAACGGAAGTGATTTTCCTCTTATAAGCCACCGACTTTATGGAATCATAAAATTTTCGGGATTTCAAAGCCTGATTCCCATACCAATTGAAAATACTGTCGCTGCCCTGAAATACTAAAGTGTCCTTTGTTTGCCGATGTAATGTATCCGGTACCTGCGGGATAGGGGAGTGACAAGTTATGGAAGCATGGGTATAGCCATGTATAATTATTAGTCCGGATATTATTAGACCGGAGTATAAAATGCTTACCAGGATATTTTTTCGACGGACCAAAGAATGAAGATTATCACACAAAACTAAGAAACAAAAGCCAGATTTTTGTAATCAATACAGTTTACAAATGTGAATTATTCAATACGCATTAATCAAAATCCTTATAAATAGAAAGGAAACGAGATCAACTAAGTTTACAAATGTAATTTATTTATCCTGCATTCCGGATGACTTCACTATTCGTAAATCAGTTCAGCATTAAGCAAGTTTATATAGCTTATAATCAGTTTTATAAAAATTATATCTAAAGTTATAATTTAGATACAGTAAAGTTATCAGGAATAAATCACTATAAGTGTATTTAATTTAATATCAGTATAATAAAGAACACTTCCCTGAGGTTACAAATGTAAACAAACTTATCGTAAAGAATTTGCGAAAAGGTTACAAATGTAAACTACGATTTGATTACATTTGTAATATATTTTTCTTCATGCAAAACAGAATTGAACAAATAATCCGGTCCAAAAATTTAACACCCTCACGATTTGCGGATGAGATCGGAATACAGAGATCTGGTTTATCTCATATCCTATCGGGGCGAAACAAACCCAGTCTCGATTTTATACAGAAAATCCTTCACCGGTATCCGGATGTTGATATTGAATGGTTACTAACCGGTAAGACCCGAAAGGAAGAAATTCCTGATCTTTTTACAACACGAAAGGAGGACAAGCAACCTGAGAAGAAGGCAGAGGAAAAGGAAAAGGCAGAGGAAAAGGAAAAACCTGTTCTTCCTGAGTTTAAGGTTCAGAAAGAAAAAGGAAAGAAGGTTGTTAAAGTATTAATACTTTATTCTGATTATTCTGTTGAAGAATACAGGTTATCGAATGACTAAACCTACTGCTTTTGCATTGTATACAATGGAATTGTTCTAAAACCGGTTGTTTTAAAAGCGTTCCAAAGCTGAAAAGAAGAAATTGCTCTCCTTTATGGCGTTCTCATCGCTGTCAGAACCATGAACCGCATTTTCCTGGATATTGGTTCCATAAAGCTTTCTGATCGTTCCTTCTTCAGATTTGGAAGGGTCTGTAGCCCCTATAACAGTTCTGTATGCGTCCACTGCATTATCTTTTTCCAGTATTGCGGCGACAATAGGTCCGGAAGACATAAAATCGACGAGATCGTTGTAAAAAGGTCTCTCTTTATGCACTTCGTAGAATAATTGTGCTTGTTTGACCGATAGTTTCGTGAATTTCATGGCGCGTATCCTGAAACCAGCTTCATTGATTTTTGCGAGGATGGGGCCGATATATCCTTTTCTGACCGCAGTTGGCTTGATCATCGTAAGGGTTACGTTTCCTTTCATTTGTAATTTTTTATTATTATTTCCGCTTAATTTGTTTAATTTGGGCAAAAATAAGGAAATATATTCCCCGTTTACCGCTTAACCCTTTAATCTTATGTTAAGTATTCCGGGAAGTAAATTTTTGCAGGTATGTCAGATGAAATAATCAAATTACTTGTTCCTGGTCACAAGATTGCCATTACAAGCCATTTTAATCCCGATGGTGATGCGATAGGATCTTCTTTGGGGCTTGGATTGTCTTTGCGGAAAGCAGGCCTGAATGCCTCTGTAATTGTTCCCAATGAGTATCCTGAATTCCTGCATTGGCTTCCGGGCAATGAAAGTGTATTGATTTATGAAAAGGAAGCAGAAAAAGTGAAGGAAGTTCTCAGCCAAGCTGATGTGATTTTTTGCCTGGATTATAATTCGCCTAAAAGGGTAGGCGGAATGGAAGATACGCTCCGTTCTTCCAGGGGAGTAAAGATACTGATTGACCACCACCTGGAACCTGATCTGGCTTTTTTCAACCATGTATTTTCCCGCCTAGAAACCTCTTCAACTGCTGAGCTTGTTTATGAGTTCATCTACAATTCCGGTTTGCTGAAAGAAATTGATCATGATATTGCCGTGTGTTTTTATACAGGAATAATGACCGATACAGGATCTTTCAGTTATGCCTGCAATTATGAGAATACCTTCAGAATTGTGGCAGACCTGATGAAATGGAAGATTGATGCAGAAAAGATACACCGGCTAATTTATGATACATTTTCCGAATCACGGCTTCGTTTGCTTGGATTTTGTTTACGTGAGAAACTTACTGTGCTGCAGGATTTTGCTACTGCCTACATGTGGCTGACACGTGATGAACTGAATATGTTTAATTTTCAACCCGGTGATACTGAGGGTATTGTCAATTATGCCCTTTCCATAAAAGGTATCCGCTTTGCCGCTATGTTCATTGAAAGAGATGATAAGATCAGGATTTCCTTCCGGTCAACCGGTGACTTTTCCGTTAATGAGTTTGCCAGGAAGCATTTCCTGGGTGGTGGACACCGCAATGCTGCCGGGGGAGACTCCTATGATACCATGGAGCATACCTTGCAAAGATTTTCTGATTTATTGCAGGATTATATACATCAACTTCTATAATAAGCCATGCGTTTTCATTGTTTTTCTGTTAGAGTATTTATCAATTACTTGTTTTCATGTATGTTGATTCTATTTATTGCTTCCTCTTGCAATAACGGGGAACAAAAGAAAAAAACGTTAAGGAGTAAAGATCTTAAAGAACCTCTTATTGAAGCCAATAAGCATGTTGTAAAGACTGAAGCACAGCATATTGAAGATTTTCTGGCTCGTTACCAATGGCCTGCGATGGAAACGGGAAGTGGGCTAAAGATTTATATCTATGATGATAAACCAGGAAAAAATGTTCAGCCTGGTGATGCCATTGTTCTTGTATATTCAGTGCATCTCATTAATGGAACAAGGGTTGATTCTGCAACGGTATCAAGCCCGGTCAGATTCACTGCCGGCAAAGGTGAAGTGATCAGTGGTCTGGAAGAAGGAATTTTATATCTATCCGAAGGAGATAAAGCAAAAATTATTATACCTTCGCACCTTGGTTACGGACTGTTGGGAGACCTTAAAAAGAACATCCCTCCCAAAGCAACACTTATTTATGATTTAGAGTTAAAAAACATCGCCATTCAAAATAAAAATTAATAATCAGTTTGTTATGAAAAGGAATTTTTTATCATTCATCATTTTGCTATCCTTTACTGCAGTGGTAATAACTTCATGCGGAGACCCTCAGTTCAGAGGTTTTGACCAGACGGAAACCGGCCTTTATTATAAATTCCATAACCAAAGTAACGATACCATCCAGGCTAAGATAGGTGACATTGTTACGGTAAATATGCTTTATAAACTGGGAGATTCCGTGATGTTCGACAGTAAAAGGATTGGTCAGGAACTTGAATTTCCTGTAGAACCGGCACAATTCAAAGGAGATTTGTACGAAGGACTTTTGCTTATGTCGAAAGGCGACAGTGCAACCTTCCTGATCAGTGCCGATTCGTTTTATCTGATCACCGCCCGTGCCCCTCAGCTTCCTGATTTCGTCGACAGTGGTAGCTTCATGACTTTCGAGATAGGTCTGAAGAACCTTATGACGCGTGAAGAAAAAGCCCGCCAGGAGCAGGAGAGGTTAGATCAGAGAAGAGAGCAGGAACAGATTGACCTTCAAAACTATCTTACAGAAAACAATATTACGGTTGAACCTACAAGCAGCGGTTTGTATTTTATTCCTGAAAAGGAAGGTGTTGGAAGAAAGCCCGTTAAAGGGGAGATGGTTAAGATCCACATGACTGTTAGTCTGATTGATGGCAACAAGATATTTTCCACACTTGACCGTGGGGATCCCATTGAATATGAGTATGGTAAGAAGTTTGATACCGATGGATTGGATGAGGCTGTCGGAATGCTTAAAAAAGGTGGGAAAGCGCATCTGATCGTTCCATCAAATATTGCTTTTGGGGCGCAGCAACGCGGACAGGTGATCGAGCCGTATTCAACACTTTTGTATGAGGTGGAACTGGTCGATATCCGTAGCAAGGCCGCTTACGATAAGGATCAGGAAAACAAACGCAAACAACGGGAAGTTTCTCAGCAGAAAAACAAAAATGAAGAATCTGCTATTCTGAGCAAGTATTTGAAGGATAACGGAATTACAGAAAAACCAAGAGAAAGCGGACTGATTTATATTGAACGTGAAAAAGGATCGGGTCCCCAGGCCGTCCCGGGTGCAAATGTTAAAGTCCATTATACGGGGAAACTTCTCAATGGCACTGTATTTGATTCTTCTGTTGAAAGGGGTGACCCTTTTTCTTTCCCGCTCGGACAAGGTCGTGTGATCCAGGGTTGGGATGAAGGCATTGCACTTATGCGCCAGGGTGGTAAAGCTACCCTCATTATTCCCTCCAAACTTGCCTATGGTGAAAGAGGTGCCGGAGACAGGATTCCCCCTTTCTCTCCATTGGTATTTGATGTGGAATTGATTGCTGTTGAATAGAATCAGAATATTAGCCTAATAGCATTCAAGGCATCCCACCGGGATGCCTTTTTATTTTCTCCCGGCAATAAACCAGGGATTCAGCAGGTTTTCCTTGTTGTAAGTCATTTCTTCGCCTGATTCCATGTTGTTAACAAATCCTCCCGAGTGAGTGATGATGGCTTGTCCGGCCGCCGTATCCCATTCCATGGTAGGGGCAAAGCGAGGATATATATCTGCAGCACCTTCAGCAATTTGACATAGCTTAAGGGAGCTGCCCCGGGAGATCATGACTGCATCAGGAAATTTCTGAAGGATTTCATCAATATAGCTTTGTGTTTCCTGGTTTAGATGCGAACGGCTGGCAACAATGGTGAATGGTCTTGCCGACTGAGCTACAGGAAGGCGTTTTCCACTTTGAATAAGTGCGTGTATATCAATTGTTTTTATTTCAGCCTGAATGCTAATAACTTTCCATGACCCGAATTCGGGAGCGGCGAAATACAATTCTTTTAATACGGGGACATAAATGACCCCCAATTCCGGTTTTCCGTTCCTTACCAAAGCGATATTTACTGTAAATTCATCATTTTTCTTGATGAATTCCTTGGTTCCGTCCAGAGGGTCCACAATCCAGAGATATTCCCAATCCTTTCTTTCTTCATAGGGCATAGCCCTTCCTTCTTCGCTAAGAACAGGGATACCGGATGAGGCCAACCGTTCCATTATTGTATGATGGGAAGCCTTGTCTGCCAGGGTTAGCGGACTGTTGTCAGCTTTCATTTCCACAGTAAATTCCTGACGGTATATTTCCAGGATAGGAATGGCTGCATCCATCGCGGCCTGTATGGCTAAGCTGAGTAGTCCTTCATTCGAAAGATATTTATTATCCGGCATAATCCTTTTCTTTCAATATTCTTTGCAATTCGTACATTTCGTCTCTTAATCTCGCAGCCTCGATAAAATCCAGGCTTTTCGCCGCTTTTTCAATTTCCTGCTTCAAGGAAGAAATGGTTTTTTCAAGTTCGTCCTTTTTCATGTAAGCAATTACGGGATCGGCGGCAAGGTTAATGGAAGCTTTTTCGATGTAGGCAACCGGCTCTTTGGGTTTACGATCCGCAACCGCAGTTTGCCCCATGATTTCTTCAATAGATTTTACAATCGGGGTAGGAGTGATATTGTTTTCGAGGTTGTAAAGCATTTGTTTTTCTCTTTTGCGCTTGGTTTCCTCGATAGTTTTCTTCATTGATTCCGTTATGGTATCCGCATACATAATCACTTTACTGTTCAGGTTACGGGCAGCCCTTCCTGCTGTTTGTGTCAGGGATCGATCTGACCGCAGAAAGCCTTCCTTGTCGGCATCAAGGATGGCCACCATACTCACTTCAGGCAGGTCCAGGCCTTCCCGGAGCAGGTTAACCCCGACCAATACATCAAAATTGCCAAGCCGGAGGTCACGCAGTATCTCAACACGGTCGAGTGTATCTACTTCAGAGTGGATATATTTTGATTGTATTCCCAGGTTTATGAGGTATTTGTTAAGTTCTTCGGCCATCCTTTTGGTGAGGGTGGTTACCAATACCCGCTCTTTCCTGTCGGTAACTTTTTGTATTTCTTCCAGAAGGTCGTCGATCTGGTTCTTGCTTGGTCTTACCTCTATTTCCGGATCCAGCAGTCCTGTAGGCCTTATCAGTTGTTCCACGATCACGCCTTCGGATTTCTGTATTTCATAATCTCCCGGGGTAGCGCTGACGTAGATGGTCTGACCGGATAAAGCCTCGAATTCGTCAAACTTCAGAGGGCGGTTATCCAGGGCCGATGGCAAACGGAAGCCATATTCGACAAGGTTTTGCTTCCGCGACCGGTCTCCTCCGAACATGGCACGGACCTGGGGAAGGGTTACATGACTTTCGTCGATGATGGTGATGTAATCGTCAGGGAAATAATCAAGCAGGCAAAAGGGGCGTGTACCGGACTTCCTGCCATCGAAATACCTGGAATAGTTTTCGATCCCCGAACAATATCCCAGTTCTTTCAGCATCTCCAGATCATAAGAAACACGGTCCTGCAGCCTTTTCGCTTCGGTGTATTTGCCATTATCCCTGAAAAAGGCAACCTGCCGTATCATGTCTTTCTGTATTTCCACTATTGCCTGGTTCATCTTATCCTTGGAAGTGACAAAGACATTGGCAGGGTAGATGCTAACAGAGTTCAAAACCTCAATTGAATGTCCGTTCACAGGATTGAAGCTTTCAATTTCTTCCACCTCATCTCCGAAGAAGACTATCCTGAACGCGATATCTGCATAAGCGGGAAAAACATCAACCGTATCCCCGCGCACCCGGAATTTACCACGTGTGAACTCAATTTCCGAGCGGGAGTACAAACCATCCACAAGCTGGTGAAGTAACTGGTTTCTTGGAAGAAGGTCCCCGCGTTTTATCCTGACTACATTCCGTGTGAAATCATCCGGGTTACCAATGCCGTAAATGCAGGAAACAGAGGATACTACAACTATATCCCGCCTTCCGCTTAAAAGGCCGGAAGATGTGCTTAGTCTCAGTTTTTCGATTTCGTCATTGATGGAAAGGTCTTTTTCTATGTATGTGTTGGTAACAGGAAGATACGCTTCCGGTTGATAATAATCATAGTAAGAAACAAAATACTCAACCTTGTTTTCGGGAAAAAACTGCTTGAACTCACCATAGAGCTGAGCTGCCAAAGTTTTATTGTGACTTAGGATCAGAGCAGGTCTCTTCACTTTTTCAAGCACATTGGCTATCGTAAAGGTTTTTCCTGAACCGGTTACACCTAGAAGTGTCTGAGCGGGGTCCCCACGCTCCAGTCCCTCCACCAGCTGCCGAATGGCTTCCGGTTGATCCCCGGTAGGCTTATAATCGGATGTGAGTCTGAAATCCATATAGTGCAAAAATAGCAATACCTTTTTATGGAAGCGAAATAATCGCGCTTACCGGAAAATGATCCGACAGGTCTATCACTTTATGTACTTTAAAACTTTGAATATCAAATTCAGGATCCAGCAGGATATAGTCGATGCGGATGGGTGGAAGATTGCCCCCATAGGTGTTGCCATATCCGCGGCCTGTTTCACAAAAGGCATCTGTTAATTCACCCGCAACCTTATTATATGAGAAGGAGCCCGGTGTATCATTGAAATCACCACAAACAATGACAGGATACCTTGATTGGCGGATATGTTCTGAAAGCTTTCTTGCCTGGAATGCACGCCTGGCAAATGCCTGCCCGAGTTTGTCAAAAATGCTCCGTGATCCTTCCCGTAATTCTGTGTTTTCCGGTGCCTGTTTCGTTAATTCCGATACAAAACGGAAGTCTTCTTCCCCGAAACGGATAGACTCCAGATGTACGTTATAAAGCCTGACTGTATCTTTCCCGATCAGAAGATCCGAAAACAATGCAAATACCCTTTCCTTTTCTCCGGTAAGATAACCTGATTCCAGGATGGGGTATGCAGAAAGCGTAACCAGTGCATGAATCTTATGATGCCATGGGTAATAATTCTTCCTGGATATGTAATGTAAATGCAATTGGTCTTTAAGATCGTTTAGCAGGGGTACAGTATCCTTGCCATAATAGTAAAACTCCTGCATGCAGAGAATATCCGGTGATTCCGAAAGAAGGAACCGGAAGATCTCCATCCGGTGTTCCTTATCCTGGATGTGGAGGTTGTTTTTTGCCAGGTTTTGTACATTATAGGAGATAATTTTTATCCCTTTACCAACTGTTTCTTCCTGAGTACCCAGATTGACGTTGAAATGTTTCTGAAAATAATTCCATCCTATAAGAATAAAGATCAAAGAGATAAGAAAATATCTTTTCCAGAGCACCAGCCAGAAGAGAAGGAAAAGTAAATTTATGAACAGAATAATAGGATATGCGAGGCCCCAGAAAGCCAATATGGATGATTTTCCGGGGTCGGCGTAAGGTGCGAGGTAAGCCGGAATAAGAGCAAGGCTAATGAGGATGTTGACCAGGATAAGTATCCTTGTCACGAAGGACGGTTTCCTTTTTGTGGTTTTATTCTTCAATTGCGATCTTCATTAGTGAACGACCATCATTTTCCGGGAAATGAGTTGTTCTTTCGTCTTCAGGGTCAGGAAGTACATTCCTGGAGGAAAACGGTTTGCATGCCATTGGTATGAGTGAGTTCCGGCGGTCAGGTTTTCTTCATTGATGACATCCACAACTTTTCCCAATGGATCCCTGATTTCCAGGCGAACATGACCTGTTTCCAGGAGGGTGACATCTATCCTGGCCTGATCCTTCACCGGCTGGGGATATATTCCGATATCAGCCAAAGGTTTATTCGTAACTTTGGGTATTCCTGTATGAATATCCATGACGGCGGTGTAGATCTCCTGGTTGTCATCGAATGTCCGGTCATCGGTCCAGACGGGTATCACCTTTCCGCCCAGCATATCGACACCGATATAATCTCCGAATCTCACATCGCTATTGGGAGTAAATCCGAAAAACGGTGCTGAATTCAGCTTGATGTTTGTCCAGGTATTGCCTTCATCTTCAGAGACGGCAAGATAAGTTCCCAGGAGGCCGGCCTGGGTTCTGTCATCATAATAGATAACTGCGATCATGCCATTGGTATCGCACATGATCATTGGCCAGTATTGATCGTTGGTAGCCACATCGTTGACTCTAATGGGATTGGGAAGCCAGCTCTGGCCGTTATCTTCGGAGCGCTGAAACCATATGTCTTCGGTTCCTGTCCGGTTATCGGCCCACACCACATAGACATTCCCCCGTGATTCAAGGTTGGAGTAATCCACGGCAATATAAGGGAAGGAATAATACTCATTCACGTTGAGGTTCGCTAACATGTGATCTTGCCCGAAACTCTGCCCCCCGTTGTTCGACACATCAAACATGATCCCTATATTCAACCATACGGCAAAGATCTCCCCATTCACTCCGGACGCCACATTTGCACCCTGGCCTGTACTGACATCGCTGACATTGACAGTTGATGACCATGTTAGTCCATGATCTGCGGATTTCCTGAATTTAATGCCATTGCTGGGCCCGAAACTACGCCAGATGATAAACATATTGTCATAGGTTGGGTTTGTTTCAACAGGATCAACAAAAATCCATTCTTTATCTTCGCCTTGCAGTCCGCTTCCAGGAACGGCAACAGAATACAGTTCGAAATTTTCCCCGTTATCGGCTGAACGGTAGATCAGCATCTCACGGTTGTAGTTTGTTACGGGTTGCCGTGACGTGCTGGAAATGTAAAAGAAGCCCTGAGAGTCGCTCATGACAACGGGATCGCTCTGCGACAAATGATTTGGTTCAGGGTCGGGGAGAAGCTTTGATTCTGACCATGTTAAACCACCGTCGTGGGAATAGGAGTAGCCTATACGCCGGACAATATCCGGGGATTGCCAGCCTTCCCGGAAATCGCGCCACGCTGCAACGATGATGTCCGGGTTTACGCGGCTTATTCTTACAGATGGTTCGTTTTGAGGTGCCTCCTCATTGGTGATGTTATAGTTATCAAATAGTGATCCATATTCTGCATTCCACGTATTCCACTGTGGGATGACTGTATGATTGCGCTCTTTGTAAAAGGCATGCAGTTCATTGTCGCTTTCCTGGGCTGACAAGGCAGTCAGAAGCATGATCAATACCGTAAATGTAAATAGTCTCTTCATATTCAGGAATTTTTATTGCCCGAACGAAAAAGCAGATCCTTTTCTTCTTTTGTCAGGCGTTCGTAACCAAATTTCGAAATTTTTTCCAGGATCTCGTCTATCCTTTCCTGCTGTTTTTTCCTGGCTGTATTGTAATCATCATCGCTGACAGGCCTTTCTGTTTGGTACGTTCTGGCCTTAAAACCAGATTTTCTACGGAAAGGATTTCTAAAACTCATTTTCAGAGGCCATCCTGAAAATATGTTTCTTTTGGTTAGAAAGACCCACAAAAAACCGTAGAGAAAGCCACCTATGTGAGCAATATGCCCTCCGCTGTTGGAGGAGCGTATCATAAAGAAGTCGACTACGAACAGCACAATAGCCAGGTACAAAAGTTTCACGCGACCTATAAACAGTAATTGTATGGAATAATTGGGTACGAAAAACGAAATGGCGGTTACTATAGCCATCACCGAGGCGGAAGCGCCCAGAGCCCTGGCCATGCTAAGATCATCAGCAAAAACAGGGAAAATATTATACGTTACAACATATAAAATGCCCCCGGCAAGCCCCCCCCAGAAATATACCGACAATAATTGCCGAGAACTGAGGTATTGCCGAAAGATCAGTCCGAACCAGTATAACCATAACAAATTAAACAGGATATGGAAGAAGTTGATGTGTAAAAACATATAGGTTATCAGAGTCCAGGGATGCACAAAAATTTGTGGTAAGTCGGCAGGAAGAGCAAAATAGTCTACAATAAATGACTGATATGCAGCTTCAGGTACCCTGAAAAGGTATGCTATCACACCCATTGTTGAAATGAGCAACCATATTCCCGCATTTATGATGATCAGGATGCTGAGTGTCGATCCTGAAGAAAAAAACTGTTTCAGGTTGCCGAAAGGTGAGGGCCGGTTATGCTGATAATAATTCATAATGCATTGGCGTGCTTATTCTTATATTTGTTTTTTCCAGTAACGTATCAGGAAAAAGCCAAAAACCATGCCGCCCAGATGGGCGAAATGAGCTACGTTGGAGTCAGATTGTGAGAAACCCAGGTATAGTTCGATGGCCCCGTAGATTATCACAAACCACTTGGCTTTGATTGGGAAAAAGAAATACAGGTATATCAATGAGTTCGGGAACATCATACCGAAAGCGAGCAATATCCCGAATACTGCGCCTGATGCTCCAATCACAACCGGAGCACTGAGAAAGGCGCTTTTGTAATATGTGAGAAAATCTATCCCTCTCTGCACAGCAAGTTGTGGATCACTAATCCTTAAATCGTTGAATGTTGTAGCAAAGCGCGAATACTCCCCGCTGATTTCACGGAAGTTGACAAACTTTCCTGATTCATTGAAGAAGGATGTAACAGAACCTACCGATGGATCTGCCAAAACAGCATCAATGGCTTTGAGCATTGGGCGGGCATCTACAAAATAGAACACCGCATAATGAACAATTGCCGCTCCAACCCCTGTCACCAGAAAATAAATAACAAATCGCTTTGGTCCCCAGATATTCTCCAGTACATTCCCAAACATCCAAAGGGCAAACATATTGAAAAACAAGTGAGTAAAATTACCATGCATGAACATGTAGCTCAGCAGCTGGTAAGGGCGGAAGGCATCCGAGAAGAAATAATGCAGTCCCAGGATATTTTGCAGGTCAACACGGCTGCTGAAAGCAATTGTTGCCAGGAAGAACAGTCCGTTAAGGATTAACAGGTTTTTAACTACCGGAGGCAAAAGCATGAATCCTCTGGGTCTGTATTGATTATCACCATTCATTTAAATAACCGATTTATTTTATTTAAACATTTTTTCAAGATCTGACATCGACAAAAGTACGAGGATTTTTTCTCCATCCGGGGCTATTCCGGTCACATTACAGGAAAACAATTCATTGATCAGGTTTTCCATCTCCTGTTTTTCCAGGAATTTACCGGGTTTCATGGAAAGTCTCATCGCCATGGCCCGCGCCAGGTTCATTCTTTGATCAAGGCCGGGGTCGTTCATGTTGTTTTTATAGGTTTCCAGGATTCCTTCCAGGATGCTTTGCATGTCCTGTTTTTCGGAACCTGATGGGGTACCGTTTATAATAAACGTATTTCTGCCCAATTGGTTTATATTGAACCCTGCTTTTCGCAGATATGGAGTCAGTTCCTGGATAAGCTCACTGTCGTTGCTGTTAAAACTGACATTTTGTGGGAAAAGCTCCTGCTGTGAAGCTTCGCTGTTGCCTTCCAGCCTTTTAAGGAACTTTTCATATAAAACCCGTTGATGAGCTTTTTGCTGGTTAATGAGCACCAATCCTGATTTTACATGGGTAACGATGTATCTTCCCCTGAACTGGGCTATAAAACGCTGGCTTTCGGAGTCTGTGTTTGCTTCTTCTTCTTCTTCCTGACTTCCTGACAATTCCTTTGGGGCTGTGTCTTCCGGAAAGCTACGTATTCCTTCGTAGATTTTTTCCCATCCACGGGAGTCTGTCCTCCCTGTATGTGAAGCCGATGAGTGTGAAGGAGTGGAAAAAGGATTATAATCCGATGGTTTTCTTTCAAAAGGATTGACAATAGGTTGACCTTCCCTGGTTTTTCCGATATCAAAACTTTGTTCCACCTCAAAGTCAAGAGTAGGAGTAATACTGAACTTCCCCAGGGTTTGTTTTACTGCGGATCTCAATACGGCATAAATGAGCTGGTTATCCTGGAAGTTTACTTCTGTTTTGGTTGGATGAATATTGACATCGATCATTGAAGGGTCTATGTCAATGTAAAGGAAATAGGTGGGAAAAGTATCCCTGGGCAATACATCCGACATTGCGCTTTCGACGGCATGATGGAGGTATGGATGGCGAATGAACCTGCCGTTGGTAAAGAAGAACTGGTCTCCGCGTGTTTTCTTGGCAAACTCCGGCTTACCGATATATCCCTGGATAGACACTTCCTGGGTTACCTGTTCGACCGGGAGCAGTCTTTCCTTGTATTGCGACCCAAGAATAGCGATTATTCTCTCTTTCCGGTTGGCGGGGGAAAGCTGGAAAAGCGGTTTGTTGTTATGGAAGAGGTGCATGGCGATTTGCGGATTTACCAAAGCAACGCGCTGGAACTCGTCCATAAGGTGCCTGATCTCTGCCGTGTTTGATTTCAGGAAATTTCTTCGGGCCGGGACATTAAAGAAAAGATTCTTAACCGCGATGGAAGTCCCTTCGGAACATTGGCATGGCGCCTGCCGGATGATTTTGGAGCCTTCTATGTTCACACAGGTTCCCATTTCCTCTCCGGTAAGGCGTGTCTTTAATTCTACCTGCGCTATGGCTGCAATGCTGGCCAGGGCTTCACCCCGGAAACCCAATGTGCGTATGGCAAACAAATCGCGGGATTCCCGGATTTTTGACGTTGCATGCCGCTCAAAGCAGTTCATTGCATCCGATTCCGTCATTCCACATCCATTGTCTGTAACCTGAATCAGTGTCTTACCGGCATCCTTGATGATGACCCGGATGTCGGATGCTCCTGCATCTACAGCATTTTCCAGCAATTCCTTCAATGCCGATGCAGGCCGCTGGATCACCTCACCGGCAGCAATTTGATTTGCAACAGATTCCGGAAGCCTGTGAATGATGTCTGACATTATTTCACGAAAAAGGATAGAAAATTACTGAGAAGGTCGGTAAAAAATATCATGTAGATTATGAAAAAGGCAAAAAAGAGGTAAATAATAAAGCGGATGCTGTCAACTCCCTTCTTTTCCTGGTGCTTTCCCCTTCTCCATTGTCTGTCTATATTATATCGAAGGTCTGATTTCAAATCTTCCGTTGACCCACCTTCACCCGATGCTCGCCGTATGCGCTGTTTTCTTTCCTCATCTTCTTCCTTTTCAGGATCCCAGTATATGGGTTTGTAATCAAACTGCCTGGGTTTTATCCTGCGAAAAAATGTGATTTTCATGGTACGTTGTTTAGGACAAAGGTAGGGAAAAATGGAAAACCCACACCTGTAACCTGCAACATGAAACCTGTAACTGTATCAGGTTGCAAGTCACAGGTCACAGGTTACAGGTGTGGGTTAGGAGTGTGGTTGTGTAGATGTGAGTTTTCTCTTAATAGTTGTACTTTTGCACAAAAGCATTTTTATGATTTCATTGGATAAACTGATCGTTGTGGGTGACAGGGTATTGATCAAGCCTCTTACGGAAAGCAAGAAAAGCAAGGGAGGATTGTATTTGCCGCCTGGGTATAAGGAAAAGGATGATATCCGCTCTGGATATGTTGTTAAAGTTGGGCCGGGTTACCCAATCCCCCTGCCAACGGATGAGGATGAATCCTGGAAAAAATCGGAGGAGAAATTGCGGTATATGCCCCTTCAGGCTAAAACCGGCGACCTTGCCATCTTTTTACAGAAAGGAGCCATAGAAATTGTTTATGAGGAGGAGAAGTACTTTATTGTCCCCCAACACTCAATATTGTTACTGGAACGGGATGAATCCCTGTTTGAGTAATATTATGCAGCTTTGGCCAGAGAAGGGAATCCGAGCCTGGCAAGGTAAAAAGCACCAAAAAATAAACCGTTGAAGAACAAACCTCCCATAACTTCATTCAGGAAGAAAGATATTCCATAACTTCCGTTATTAAAGAAAGCCAGTCCTGCAATATATGCTTCCGTCAATCCTGTAAAGTTGGCCGGATAAAGGCCCATAGTCAACCAGGAAGAGAAGTTTGTGAGCAGGAAGAAGATGACGGAAGCTGCCAGGGAGCGGGTGATGACAGATCCAAAGCTTACTTTATTTCGTATCGACCAACCCAACAGTACGGTAAGCGCAAACCCGGCGTATACGGCAATCATGTCGGCGTGAAATCCAAGGATGAGGTCGGCCAGGATCATGGCTGCCAAAGGGATGATGAAAGCCAATACCCTTTTGCCAAGAAGTGCACCCCCAAAAAGTGCAATAGCAGCAATAGGAGTGAAATTCGGCCAATGCGGAATGATTCGCATAAATGCCCCTGCAAAGATTATAGAGACAATTACAAAGAACCTCGTAGTAAATATCTTCTCGCTCATGATTGTGTATTTAACTTGTTATGCGTGCAAATTTAAAAATTCTATTTGATTATTTTTGCAAATCAAACCTTAAAGTTTGGTATATGCGAAAATTCATCGTGGTATTGCTTCCTGCACTGCTGATCTTAATGACAACATGCAAATTAAAAAACAGTAAAGTGGATATTATTGTTCATAATGCAAGAATCTATGCGGTAGATTCGTCCTGGACAATGGCCAGTGCAATGGCCATCAAATCAGGGAAGATAGAAGCCCTCGGTAGTGATGAGGATATTCTCGGAGCTTTTGATGCTACTGAGGTAATTGACCTGGGAGGCGCTATTGTTTACCCTGGTTTTATCGATGCACACTGCCATTTTCTTAGTTACGGACTGGGTTTGATACAACGTGCCGATTTGAGGGGTACAGGTTCATTTGAAGAAGTGCTGGAAAGAGTATCGTTGCATCATCAAAATAATCCCAGGCTCTGGGTTGAAGGCAGGGGATGGGATCAAAATGACTGGGAAATCAAAGATTTTCCGGATAAAGGCAGACTTGATGAATTATTTCCAGATGTACCTGTTATTTTAACCCGGATCGATGGTCATGCAGCCCTGGTAAATTCAGAAGCACTGCGCAGGGCAGGCATTTCGGCCTCAACCAGGGTTACGGGCGGGGAGGTCTTACTGAAGGATGGCGAGCCCACCGGTATTCTTATCGATAACGCGATTAACCTGGTAACGGCCGTCATACCCGATCCTGATACGAAGACAAAAACCGAGGCTCTTCTCTCTGCAGCTGAGCATGCTCATGCAGCCGGCCTTACCGGTCTTTATGATGCCGGTACTTATCTGGCAAACATCAGACTAATTGATTCCCTGCAGCAAAGCGGAAAGCTGAAGATGAGAGTGCAAGCCATGCTCACACCCTACGATCCGGATTTTGAAGCTGCCTTTGCCGCAGGAAAGATATCCAAAGAAAGGCTTAAGGTTAATTCGGTGAAGCTTTATTCCGATGGTGCACTTGGTTCGCGTGGTGCCGCCTTGCTGGAACCTTACAGTGATGATCCCGGCAATACCGGATTGATCCTGCATCCGGAAGAATACTATCATGATATCTGCAAACGGGCTTATGATGAAGGGTTTCAGGTAAATACACACGCTATCGGTGATAGAGGTAACCGCTTCATCCTGGAAATCTATTCAAAGTATCTGGAAGGGAAAAATGATCGCCGCTGGAGGGTTGAGCATGCTCAGGTTGTTCATCCGGATGATTTCGGGATGTTTGGGAAATACAGTATAATACCTTCCATTCAAGCTACTCACGCTACTTCCGACATGTACTGGGCAGGGGAGAGGCTGGGGAGTGAACGTCTTAAACACTCCTATGCATATCAGGAGTTGTTGAAACAAAACGGATGGTTGCCCAATGGAACGGATTTTCCCATTGAAAGGATAGAACCCTTGCTTACCTTTTATGCTTCTGTTGCCAGGAAAGATCTGGATGGATGGCCTGAAGGGGGCTTCCAGATGGAAAATGCCCTTAGCAGGGAGCAGGCTCTGAAATCCATCACCATATGGGCAGCAAAAGCCGGATTCGCGGAGCCTGAAACAGGCAGCCTCGAACCCGGCAAGCAGGCGGACTTCGTTGTCCTTGATCAGGATTTGATGGAAGTTCCTGAAAAGGAACTTCCCGAAATCCGCATCCTGTATACTTTTATCGCAGGAGAGAAAGTCTTTTCCTCTATGGATTGATTCCCATCTCTTTCAGAAGATAACCTGCATTTCCGAATTTTTCGGTTATGAACATGACATAACGGGCATCAACGGAAATCACTCGTTGAATATCCACATCGTATTGCCAGTCCCCGATCATAGCCTCATAGTTGCCATCAAATGCTACACCGATGAGTTCTCCTTTCCCATTCATTACAGGGCTGCCGCTGTTACCTCCGGTGATGTCACCCACATGTGTGAAAGCAACCGGCACGTCTTTAAGATCCGGATCTGCCCACTTACCAAAATCTCCGGCGGCTTCCAGTTTAACAAGCTTCTCAGGAGCATTGAAAGGCTCTTTTCCCGTGTTTTTCTCTGCCATTCCCGCTAAGGTAGTGAACGGATCATAATTGACGGCATCACGCGGACGGTAGCCTTTCACAACTCCTGAGGTAAACCGAATGGTTCCATCAGCGTCGGGATAAAGGCTTGAACCTTTCCATTCGTAAAGGGCCTGAACGTATTGCTTCCTCAAATCCGTTACTCCAAGGTTAAACTGTTGGGCGACCTCGTTGATCTCATCGTTCAGAGGATTAAGTTTAATGGTAAGGTCAATAAATGGATCATTTAATGCTTCCAGTTCTGAAGTTGACTTACCAAATAAGCTTTTTGCGTATTCGAGGTCATTCAGGCGAGAATTTGCATAGGCATCCTCGACATACTGGTCAATATTGACGGAAGGATTGTCAAGAATATAAGCCAACTGCTCTATCCTCTGATCTTCAGGAAGTTCAGCTGCAAGTTTTAATGCCCTGGCGAGTAAAGCTTTATCAACAGGTTTATAATAACCCATATAGGTGTATTGCAATTGATCTGCATTTTGCATGACCGACTCTCTGGTGAAGCCGGGCCTTCTCTCGTCGTCAGGTTTCTCCAGTTCCTTGGAAGTCAGGTAAATCTGAGCTGCAACACCCAGTTGTGTTCCGGCCAATCCCTGAAATATTCCAAAGACGTCATCTCTTTCTCTGGTTTTGGCCAGCAGTTTATATTGCTCTTTGATTCCATCCAGGATGTGACCATACTTTTTCTTTCTTTCGGGATCGGCATTAACCCAGACAGTAAACTCCTTTTCAAAGTCCAGTTTTTTCTGCACAAAGTCCACTTTGTTCATGCCGTCTACCTTACCCTGATAATTTTTTAAAACATTGGCCAGACCTTTGTTAAGGTTTGCTACCTTAAGTTTTCCTTCAGGATCATTTTCCGTCATTTCATCCATGAGTTCAATGATCTCACTGAAGTTTTGGATGCTAAAAGGGTAATTGTATTTCAGGTTCCAGGCGGCGGAATTGGAAGTCCGGTAACGGGTTGTAAACCCCGGATAGCCTATGATAAAGGTCAAATCTCCTGGGTCAAGGTCGCCGCTGGCCATCTTCAGCCATACGCGGGGTTGATAGGGAACATTGTCCTTGCTGTATTCGGCTCCTGTTCCGTCAGGGGACACGTACACCCTCAGGAATGAAAAGTCGCCGGTGTGCCTTGGCCACATCCAGTTATCGATTTCGCCTCCGTAATTGCCAATGGCAAGAGGAGGAGCATATACAATTCGTATGTCCTTAAACTGTTTATAGGTATACTGGATATACTTCCCGCCGTAGTATAACTCGGAGACGATGGCCACAACATCATCCTTGCCTTTTTCTATCTTTTCGGTCATCTCCACTATTTTTTCATTAATGGCTCTGTCTCTGGCTTCCGGATCTGTGATCTTTTTCACGGCTTTTTCGATCTCTTCCGTAACATCCTTCATATCTGTCATGAGCAATGCTGTATAGCCTGGAGCGCTGATCTCATCCGAAAGTTTGGTTGCCAGGAAACCTTCTTCAAGATAATTGCTCTGGACTTCCGAAGCTCTTTGCAATGCACCAAAAGCGACATGGTGGTTTGTCAGGATGAGCCCATTGGGGGAAACAAAAGAAGCGGTGCCGCCCCCAAGCTGTATAATAGCATCGGCCAGGCAAGGCTGGCCAGGTGTGAAGATCTCTTCTGTTTTGATCTTCAGGCCTTTGTTTTCCAGATCCAGATCATCGATCTGGCTTAAGAGCCACATACCTTCCTGCGCCAGAAGCTGACCTGCGAAAAGCAATGGCAGTATCAGGAATAATAACATTTTTTTCATAATAACCTCCTTGATTTTGATAGTAAATATTTATGCAACTGATGCTTATGCGAAAGTAATACAATCTGGAATTCAATGCAATATCAGTTAACGGATGTTGCTTTTGGGTTTATTCGTAGATATATTCCCAGCCAAAGGTATTCATCATATCACGGAAAATAGCAGGTTTGGAGGGACCATGTTTAAGCAGGCTGTTAAGTATTTTCTCAACCGGTTTAGGCTGGGTAAGGTATTTCGGTTTCTTGGAGTAAAACTTATCGGCGTAACAAACAATTCGTTCTATGGGCGTTTCCGGCACCATTTCCCTTGCCGGAAGGGGCAGGTTGTTTTCCAGGATGTCCTGCAAGGTTATTCCCACTCCGACATGTCTCTCGCATACCGGAGCCAGGTCGAAGAGACCTTCTTTTTCGAGGATTTCCCGGCCGAGGTAACCATGGGCGAGGTAAGGGTATTTGCCATAGCAACCTATTCCAGGTGCATCAGTCATGATAATCCCGATATCGTGTAACATGGCGGCAAGGAGCAGTTGTTCCTTATCGACAATAATCAGGGGATTGTGTTCGGCCACTTTCAATGCAAGGCGTGCAACGGAAAGGCTGTGGGTATGAAGGTAGGAGTATGCCTCTTCGTGACCGGAGTAATATTTACGCAGGATATTTTCAGCCTTGGTATGCATGTTATTCAATGATTCCCATTTTTTTCATCAGGAAAGTCGCATTGCGGTTTTTGGAAATCCCCGGTCTTATTTTATAATCGAAACTGAGTTCTCCATTACTGATATTGCTTTCAAAGCAATAGTTTCTGACGGATCCGGGCAGTTCCTTTTCCAGTGTGCCAAGCTGAATGTCGTGGGTAGCAAGGAGGGCAAGGCATTTGGTCCCGGCCAGCCGGCGGATGAAATCAATGGACCCCTGGGTCTTGTCATCGGAATTGGTACCCTTGAGCATCTCATCAATCAGAACAAGAGCTGTTTCCCCGTTTATCAACAGGTTGATGATAAAGGACAACCTTTCCAGTTCTGTAAAGAAAAGCGATTTATTCTCCTTGAGAGAATCGGACAAGTGGATAGAAGTCAGGACTTTAAGAGGCTTAAATTCAAAGGAAGTTGCGCAGACGGGCGCTCCGCACCGGGCCAGCACCATATTAATGCCCAGTGTTCTCAGGAAAGTACTTTTACCTGACATATTGGACCCTGTAATGATCAGGATTTTTGAGTCTTTTCCGATATCAATATCGTTACTGGTCCTTTTTTCGGCAGGAATCAGAGGATGCCCCATATCCCGGGCATGGATGGCCATGGATCCATTGATGGGAACAGGAAAGGTAAAACCGGGATGATTGTGCTTATAGGTTGCCATGGAGGAAAAGTATTCTGCCTGTCCTATAAGCGTATACCAGGAAGTTTCCTTTTTTCCGTATGTTAACTGCCACTTTTTTAATGCACTTACGCAGAAAAAGTCGTAAAGGTATAATGCATTCAGAAAGAAGTAAATCAGGAGGTTCATCCGGCGGTCGAACATTTCAGCTATTCCAGAGAGACGATGGAAACCTTTGTGTGCTTCTAATGCCTGCATTTGTAATTCTTTCAGTTTCAAGGCTCTGAAATCCCCTGATAGGATCAGTTTAAAAATTGCAGCATAGGAAGCTAAGCGGGTTTGCTTGCCGGAGATCCGTTTGTGTATTTTCTGCACTTTTCTGAAATAATGTCCTGAAAAATAAAGATTGAACAGCACCGAAAGAATGATTAACCCATAAGCTCCCGTGAAAGCGTAAAACAATGAAGAGGATACGATGAGAGCCGGTGCCAGCCAGCGCATCCACAAAGGGAACCCTTCAATCCTGACAATATTCTCACCCTGTTCTTGTAAGCGTTCTTCCTCATGGCCCTCTAAAGCATAAGCGTGAAGTTCCTGCCGCAATGGCAGCTTCTCCGATAATTCCGAAATCGCCTTCTGAAAAAGGAGTATGTTTTCAGGATTCAGACAAGGCTTTTTAAGAGTGGAAGCCAGCATTTTTTCACCCATCGGAGTGCCTGTGCGGTTGATCAGATGAAAAAGGGAACCTTTCCCAAATATATCAAGGTCTTCTGCATAGCTGCTGTGTTCAGAATATCCGGAGCCGTTTTCCCAACGGGAGTTTTCTCCCCGGAGGCAATCCAGTTCATTTTTATTTATATCTACCAGGAAAGAGGTATGCACACTTTTTTTCCTGAATTCAAGATAAAGTCTGATGAAATAGATAAATAATGCCAGAAAAATCAGTGATGCAATCATCCATCCCAATTGCCTGCTGCTTGCCCAGAGGTAGATGGAAATGAATATCATCAGAAAGGTTGCAATCCTTGCCAGGCTGAACCAGGAGAGAACCCGCCGTAGTCTTTTCAATCTGCCTTGGTGCAGATTTAGCTGTATTTCATATTCATGCGCCGGATTCATATCTTCGAAATTTGTTGCAAGATACCTATACGTGAAGCATAATTAACGGCTTCAGCAGAATTTTTAACGCCCAATTTTTCGATTATGTTTTGCCTGTGTGTATTTACCGTATTCACGCTGATGAATAACTGATCTGCGATTTCCTTGCTTACAAGTCCTTTTGCAATTAACCCCAAAATTTCCTGCTCGCGCCGGCTGAGTCCATGGGGTTCATCTTTGCCGGGTATTTGGGGTAATTCGAAGAGTTCGCCGGTAGATGAATTGATAAGCCTTGAACGACAGGGAGTGATAATATCCTGGTCGGGTGACAAATCCAGTATACCCAAAGCCAGCCAAACATTACCGAGAGTATCCAATTCCAATACTATATGCTGTTCTATAACCCTGGCGTATTGCCCGTTCTTTTTCATCAGGCGGTAATCGGATACATATTTATATTCCTTTAGTTTATGACGGCTTTCACGGGGCCAGGATATCCCGATACGGAAAAATCCAATTCCGTTGCGGGTTAAATCTTTCAGGTCTTCAGGGTGTATCCTTTCCATAAGGTGCATGGCATCGTCTCTTTCAAATTCGTCATGTTCATATCCCAGGATGGATTCATAGCGGGAAGAAATATAGACATGTGTCTTACGGTAAAGATCGAAGATAGAGATGGAGCTGTTCCGCATTACATTTATTCGCTCAAGTTGCTTTATATGGCTTTCCAGGATGGAGTAATCCAGCAGTTGGGGATCGAATTCCTGGGAAAACAATACTTCCTCGTATTCCTGGAATAGTTTATAAAGGTCTTCTCCCATGAAATAATGATTTTTCAGTATTGATCAGTGCAAGGGATTATCAAAACTTTGCAGTCAAAAATATAACCCAAAAAATGTAAGGCTTTTTTGCTCTTACGCATGACTTGGGTTAAACGAAGGTACAAATCATTTATTTCCATGAAGACTAAAATATGCATAATGTTACTGGTGATGTTTACTTTTCAGGCAAATACCCAGGAATTGACACAGGTTGTTAAAGGACAGATTTTTGACAGGGAAACCAGAATCCCATTGTTTGGGGCCAATATAATGGTAATAGGATCGGAGCCTGTACTTGGAGCCATCACCGGAGACGACGGAAGTTTCAGGATTGAGGGAGTACCGGTGGGGCGTTGTGATTTTCGTGTAAGCTATATCGGTTATGAACCCGTGATCCTGAATGAAGTTATGGTCAGTACGGGTAAGGAGGTGATGCTGGAGGTAGGATTGCAGGAAATGTCGGTCAAACTCGGGGAGGTTGTGATCCGTGCCCGGACATCGAAAGACAAGCCTGTCAACGAGATGGCATTGCTTAGCGCCCGGCAGTTGACGGTGGAAGAATCATCCCGATATGCCGGAGGCTTTGATGACCCATCCCGTCTGGCATCGTCTTTTGCGGGTGTGGCTCAGAATCTGGGGAACAACGGGATTGTGATCAGAGGGAATGCACCCAAGGGTTTGCTTTGGCAGATGGAAGGCATACAGATTGCCAACCCTACTCATTTTGCCAATTATATTGCTTTCGGGGCCGGAGGGATCACTGCACTTAGCAGTCAGGTATTATCCGGATCCGATTTTATCACCGGTGCCTTTCCTGCTGAATACGGGAATGCATTATCGGGGGTTTTTGACCTGGAAATGAGGACGGGCAACAGAGACAAAAGGGAGTACACAGCACAGGCCGGATTAACGGGTCTTGATTTTGCTTCCGAGGGGCCCTTCCGTAAAGGCAAAGCCGCAACCTACCTCTTTAATTACCGGTATTCAACGTTTGCCCTCATTGCTCCCATTCTTCCTCCTCAAGCCGGGATAATTGAATATCAGGATATTTCGTTTAAAATTAATTTTCCCACCTCCCGTGCCGGCACCTTTTCTGCCTGGGGTTTGGGTGCCCTGGACTATCAGGGGCGCGATGCCCAGACAGATCCTGAGGAATGGAAATCCGATGATGACCGGGAAAAACTCAGGGCCAATCTTTTTATGGGTGTTGGTGGGATTACTCATAAGCTGATAGCTGGTAAAAACTCCTTCCTGGAGACCTCCCTGGCCGTCAGTGGAAACGGAATGAAATGGACCCAGCAAAGACTTGATTCATGCCTTGATTTTGTTACCAAAGAGGATGTGAATGTTAACACCTGGAATTATACCCTTTCCACATCCCTGAACCATAAATTTTCTGCAGGGCACACAAATAAAAGCGGCATTAAGCTGAACAGGTTGCATTATGATGCAACAGTCCTTCATGCTGAAACCTATAAGGATCCTCTGATAAAAGTAGCCGATGACCGCGGGCATAGCTATCTTTTTCAGGCTTATTCCCAATCAATGATCAGGCCGTCAGAGAAATTAACAATTAATCTTGGCCTTTCCGGGCAATATTTTGCATTAAATGGTCACTACAGCATTGAACCAAGGGCGGGTATACTATGGAGGTTCCATCCGCGGCATTCTGTAGGTTTAGCATACGGTATGCACAGTCAGCTTGAGATGATAACATTTTACCTTACTGAAATACCCCGGGAAGGACTGATACTCAGACCTAACGAGGATCTTGATTTTTCAAGGGCACATCATTTCGTTTTATCCTATGATTTTTCAATCAATGAAAATACCCGGTTTAAAGTAGAACCATTTTATCAGTATTTATATGATATTCCTGTGAAACTGGGCTCATCATGGTCGGTGCAGAACCTGGAGAAGGAGTGGATCATTACCGATACATTGCTGAACGAAGGCAAGGGGATCAATTTCGGGATAGACCTGACACTGGAGAGATTTCTTTCGAAAGGGTATTATTACCTTATCACAGCCACTTTATTTGATTCAAGATATTGTGGTGGAGATGGGATTTGGCGTAGTTCAAGGTATAATCGAAACTATGTAATCAATTTTCTTGGAGGGAAAGAATGGATGATGGGCAAAATGAAAAACAATGTCCTGGGAGTTAATGCCAAATTCACATTGATGGGAGGGGAGAGGTACGACCCCTTATTATATGATGTATCAATGGATGCAGGGCGCATTATTTATGATGATACAAGGGCGTTTGAAGAGCAGGAGCCCCATGCTCAGGTGCTCAATTTCAATGTTTCATACAGATTAAACCGGAAAAAGCATGCTTCCGTATGGACCTTTTCCATGTTGAACGCATTAGGTGAATCGGAGTACGATGGTTACCATTACGATGAGACCAAGGGGGGAAAGATAGAAAAGAGGGAGGATAGCCTTGTGATCCCCAATTTCAGTTATAAGATAGAGTTTTAAGATTTACACAGGTCCTTTACCTTCGCGGATCACTTCGGGAATACCCTCTGTGCAGTCAATAATAGTTGACGGTACATTATCGCCATATCCGCCATCGATCACAATATCGACAAGGTCTTTATATTTTTCATAGATCAGCTCGGGATCGGTAGTATATTCTATCAGGTCGTCTTCATCATGTATAGATGTGGACATGATGGGATTTCCAAGTTCCCGGACGATTTCAAGGGGAATATTATTGGAGGGCACACGGATGCCCACGGTTTTCTTTTTGCTTTGAAAGATCTTAGGTACGTTGTTGTTGGCATTCAGGATGAAAGTATAGGGTCCGGGAAGATAGCTTTTCATCAGCTTGAATACGGGATTGTCGAGAGGCCGGGTAAAATCGGACAGGTGGCTGAGATCATGGCAAATAAAGGAAAAGTTGGCTTTTTCCTTTTTTATTCCCTTGATGCGGGCAATGTTTTCCACAGCTTTCGTCTGATATATATCACAGGCTAGGGCATAAATAGTGTCTGTAGGGCAAATGATCACACCGCCATCACGGAGGCATTGCGTCACAATTTGGATCTGTCTTTCACTCGGTGTTTCGGGATGTATGCGGAGTAACATGTCGGGGCATTTTAAAAAAAAGGGAAAGAACCTTATATCGCACCGCTACAACCGCTTACCCTTGCTGCCTTCCGACCCTGGGGGAGTTCAGCGGGAGCTGGTCGTATAAGACTTTCCCGCTGCAAAGATACATTTTTTCAACAAACGGGCAAACACTGATTCCTATTAATTTTTTTCCTATGTTTGCATATAAACCCATTAAAAGAATATTCATGGAAAAACAACAAGTTTCATCGGGCAAAATCGCTCTGAATTACGGGCTTATTTTTGGCGTTATTCTCATTATTTTCAGTCTGATCCTTTTTATTCTGGATGTAGGGATCAAAGACATGCGTACATGGGGATATGTTTCCTATGTTTTCATAATTGCAGGCATGTTCCTGGGAATGAAAGCTTACCGGGATAAAACCGGGTTCCTGACCTATGGTAAAGCTTTTGGTTTGGGCTTCCTGATTTCGCTTTATGCATTCATTATCCTGGCTATTTACAATTACATTTACTTTACCGTGATCAACCCCGGTATTGTTGAGGAAATTTTGTTAATGGCCGAAGAACAGATGATGGAAACCAATCCCAACCTTACTGATGCCGACTTGGAAACAGCTCTTGCAATGACAAAGAAATTTACAAGTCCTTTGTGGATGACAATTTGGGGATTAGTTGTAAATGCTATTGTCGGTCTTCTCCTGTCTCTGATTGTATCACTTTTCATGGTAAAAAAGGAAACTCCTGCAGAAACTGCAGCTTAAGAAAGGACTGAATGGACATCAGCGTAATCATACCTGCTTACAACGAGGAAGAGTCCATACCCGAGCTCTGCGGCTGGATCACCAGGGTGATGCAGTCGCAGGGTTTTTCCTGGGAAATCATTGTGGTTGATGACGGTAGCAGTGACGGGACCTGGGGGGAAGTGGAAAAACTATCAGCAACCGATAGCCGCATTCGTGGTGTTAAGTTCAGAAGAAACTACGGCAAATCAGCCGCTCTGAACACCGGATTCCATCAGGCTTCCGGCGATGTGGTCATTACCATGGATGCCGATCTTCAGGACAGTCCCGATGAGATTCCCGCTTTGTATAACATGATCACAAAAGATGGGTTTGACCTGGTATCGGGATGGAAGAAGAAAAGGCACGATCCTATCAGCAAAACCCTGCCTTCCAGGTTTTTTAACGGCACAACCCGGATGGTTTCCGGAATCCGCCTGCACGACTTTAATTGCGGATTAAAGGCATACCGTAGCAATGTTGTGAAAAGCATTGAAGTATATGGCGAAATGCACCGCTATATACCGGTGATTGCCAAATGGGCGGGTTTTAAAAAGATAGGGGAAAAGGTAGTACAACACCAGGAAAGAAAATACGGAGTTACGAAATTTGGGTTTGAACGGTTTATCAACGGATTTCTTGATCTGATGTCGATATCTTTTGTCAGCCGCTTCGGTAAACGCCCCATGCACTTCTTCGGCACAATTGGGACCTTGTTTTTTCTGGGTGGAGGAATGATTTCTCTCTATATCATCCTGGAAAAGATATTTAAATGGGGAGCTCATCGGGGGATTACCGAACAACCGTTATTTTATCTTGCCCTCCTGGCCATGGTGATCGGCGTTCAACTTTTTCTTGCCGGTTTCCTGGCTGAAATGATTTCACGCAGTTCCCCCGACAGGAATCATTACACAATTGAAAAAACGACAGGCTTTGGACAGATAGAAGCCGATTAATCCAGGAGATCCTCACATGCCTAAACCAAGAAGGATCATTATTGTCGGATCAGCCTACCCCTTGAGAGGAGGTGGCATCGCTACCTTCAATGAAAGGCTGGCCAAAGCCTTCCTCGACCATGGAGATCATGTCCTTATTTATAACTTTAAGCTTCAATACCCGGGCTTTCTTTTCCCGGGAAAAACACAGTATTCCGACGAAGAAGCACCCCAAGATCTGGTTATTCTTACCAAAGTTAACTCGGTCAATCCTTTTAACTGGTTTCGCATGGGTGAGGAAATCAGGGCTTTAGGACCAGATGTGGTAATAATGCGTTACTGGTTACCTTTTATGGCGCCATGCCTGGGTACCATTGCGAAGAAAATCCGGAGGAATGAATATACCCGTATCATCGCGATAACGGATAATGTCATCCCGCATGAAAAAAGACCTGGGGATAAAATGCTAACACGGTATTTTCTGAAACAGATGCATGGTTATATTGCCATGTCGGCATCCGTTCTTCGTGATCTGTCGCTGTTCAACAAGGACAAACCCAGGGAATTATGCCCGCATCCATTGTATGATAATTTCGGTGATCCGGTGGAGAAGGCAACGGCCATAAACAAACTGGGATTGGATCCGGCGTTTCGCTATATTCTGTTTTTTGGTTTTATACGTGATTACAAAGGGCTGGATATATTGATCCGGGCGTTCGCCGATGAAAGAATGAGGAAGTTTCCGTTGAAATTATTGGTTGCCGGCGAATTTTACAGCGATCCCGCCCCGTATTACCGGATGGTTTCGGAACTAGGACTCGAGGACAAGGTAATCATGAAAAACGAATTCATACCCAATTCAGGGGTAGCGGATTATTTTTGTGCCAGTGATCTTGTTGTTCAGCCATATAAACACGCTACTCAAAGTGGGGTTACACAGGTTGCCTATCATTTTGAAAAACCTATGGTGGTTACCAATGTGGGAGCTTTACCGGAAATGGTCTCTCATGGAACCGCAGGATATGTTACCTCAGTGGATGACAGGGAGATCGCTGCTTCCATCCTGGATTATTTCGGGAATAAGAGGGAAGCGGAATATGTGGCCAACCTTCACGAGGAAAAGAAAAAGTTTTCCTGGGAGAATATGATCAGGGCAGTTGATTCGTTAATTCAGCAAGTTCCTTAATACCCATTTATATGATTGTCAGGAGCAAAGCACCACTAAGAATCGGCCTGGCCGGGGGAGGTACAGATGTTCCTCCTTATTCTGACATTTATGGGGGGGCCATCCTGAACGCCACCATAAGCATGTATGCTTATGCCAGCATAGTTCCCCGAACCGATGGCAAGATCATCCTGCGATCTATGGACAAAGGATTAATGTACGAGTTTGACATCATGGAAGAGCTGCCATTGAGCGGTGATCTGAACCTACTTAAAGGAATTTACAACCGTATCGTCCGGCAGTTCACCGGTCGACCGCTGTCTTTTGAATTGTCGACCTATGTTGATGCACCTCCGGGGTCAGGACTGGGAACCTCATCCACATTGGTGGTTACCGTTTTGGGAGCATTCGCGGAATGGCTTAACCTTCCTTTGGGAGAATATGACCTTGCAAGGGTAGCGTATGAAGTGGAAAGGATAGACTTACAGATGGCCGGTGGCAAGCAGGACCAGTATGCTGCTACATTCGGGGGTGTGAACTTCATGGAGTTTTATAACGGTGACAAGGTCATCGTGAATCCATTGCGTATTCGCAACCAATACCTTAACGAACTTGCCCATAATCTTATTCTTTATAATACACAAACGAGCAGGCTGTCTTCCAGGATCATTGAGCAGCAAGCACAAAATATCCTCAGCAACGACAAATCGTCGATAGAGGCCACACATAAACTGAAAGAACAATCCATCATGATGAAGGAAGCCATTCTTAAGGGAGAACTGGATAAGATGGGAGAGATCCTGGATTTCGGATGGCAGCACAAAAAGCGGATGGCTCCTGATATTTCAAACGACTGGATTGATGAGATATACAAAACCGCCATGGATAACGGAGCGTTGGGTGGAAAAATTTCCGGGGCAGGAGGAGGAGGCTTCATGATCTTTTATTGCCCGAACAATTCCCGTTATCGCGTCATTGAAGCCTTACAGAAGTATGGTGGCGTCTCGCACCGCTATGAGTTTACAAATGTTGGGATGACGAGTTGGACAATATAG
>Ga0180009_10001076_pt1 | contig 34333 bp, 29 predicted proteins | sample OS_PC_MetaG_FD_123537 | JGI IMG/M metagenome (GOLD analysis project Ga0180009, IMG submission 123537) | Groundwater microbial communities from the Aspo Hard Rock Laboratory (HRL) deep subsurface site, Sweden - OS_PC_MetaG | ecosystem: Environmental > Aquatic > Deep subsurface > Groundwater... | reverse complement strand
TCGCAGCCAGAGTCACTCGAGCTGCGAGTGCTGGTGATCCTTGCCGAAGGGCCGCGGTCCAAGGCCGAGATCTCCGCGCACTTGGGTCAGAAGGAGGTCTCGGGCCCGCTCAACAAGGCCATCCGCTTGCTGCTGTCGGAGATGAACGTCGAGCGAACCATTCCCGACAAGCCCAACAGCCGACTCCAGAAGTACCGCCTCACCGTCAAAGGGGCTGCCCTGATGACGACTTTGCGAGAGGCCAAAAAGTGACCCTCGTCGGCCAACCCGAACGGGCCACCCAGAACCGCGTCGTCGCCCTCTTCCGCGACGAGTTGGGCTACCGCCACCTCGGCGACTGGACCGACCGCGACGCCAACAGCAACATCGAAGTCGACTTGCTGACTGCCTGGCTGACCGATCGCGGCCACGCGCCCGAGCAGATCGCCGTCGCCCTCCACAGGCTCCGCACCGAGGCCGGCAGCCACAGTCGCACGCTCTACGGCAACAACCAGGCTGTCTACACCCTGCTCCGCTACGGCGTGCCGGTGAAGACCGAGGCCGGCAAGGTGACGGAGACCGTCCACCTCTTCGACTGGGCCGACCCGGAGGCGAACGACTTCGCCATCGCCGAGGAAGTGACGCTCAAGGGGAACTACGAGCGGCGGCCCGACATCGTCATGTACGTGAACGGCATCGCCGTCGGCGTGCTGGAGCTGAAGAACAGCCGCGTGAGTATCGGCCACGGCATCCGCCAGAACCTCTCCAACCAGCTGCCTGAGTTCAACGCCTGGTTCTTCAGCACGGTGCAGCTCGTCTTCGCCGGTAACGACTCCGAGGGTCTGCAGTACGGCGCCATCGGCACGCCCGAGAAGTACTTCCTTCGGTGGAAGGAGGACGAGCACGACGACAGCCGCTTCAAGCTCGACAAGTACCTGCTCAAGATGTGTCGCAAGGACCGGCTGATCGAGCTGATGCACGACTTCGTGCTCTTCGACGGTGGCGTGAAGAAGCTGCCGCGGGCGCACCAGTACTTCGGTGTGAAAGCCGCGCAGGAGAGTGCCCTCCAGAAGAAGGGCGGCATCATCTGGCACACGCAGGGGAGCGGCAAGAGCATCGTCATGGTGCTGCTCGCCAAGTGGATCCTGGAGAACAACCCCAACGCCCGCGTGGCCGTCATCACCGACCGCGACGAGCTCGACAAACAGATCGAGCGCGTCTTCACCGAGGCGGGCGAAGCCATCAAACGCACCAGCAGCGGTCGCGACCTCATGGCGCAGCTCGGCCAAGCCACGCCACGCCTGCTCTGCTCGCTGGTGCACAAGTTCGGTCGGCAGGACGTGGACGACTTCGACGCCTTCATCCGGGAGCTGGAAGCCCAGCCCAGCCCCACCGTGGGCGAGGTGTTCGTGTTCGTGGACGAGTGCCACCGCACCCAGAGCGGCCGGCTGCACCGGGTGATGAAGGCGATGATGCCGAACGCGGTGTTCATCGGCTTCACCGGCACCCCGCTGCTCAAGAAGGACGCCCAGACCAGCCTGGAGGTGTTCGGCGGCTACATCCACACCTACAAGTTCAGCGAGGGCGTCGAGGACGGGGTCATCCTCGACCTCGTCTACGAGGCACGCGACATAGATCAGCGGCTCGGCTCCGAAGACAAGATCGACGCCTGGTTCGAGGCCAAGACGAAGGGCCTGAACGACTGGCAGAAGGACGAGCTGAAGAAGCAGTGGGGCACGATGCAGAACGTACTCAGCTCCAGGTCACGCATGGAGCGGGTGGTGAGCGACATCGTCTTCGACTTCAGCGTCAAGCCGCGCCTCTCGAGCGAACGGGGCAACGCGATCCTGGTGGCCTCCAGCATCCACGAGGCGTGCAGGTACTTCGCGCTCTTCCAGAAGACGCCGTTCAGGGGGAAGTGCGCGGTGGTGACGTCGTACAACCCGCAGGCCGGGGACGTGTCGCTGGAGGAGACCGGCGCCAACACCGAGACCGACAGGCAGTTCATCTTCAGCACCTACAATGATGTGTTGAAAGACGTCGACGCCACGCCGGGCACGACCAAGACCGAGACCTACGAGGAGCAGGCCAAGGCGCTCTTCGTCAAGGAACCGGCGAACATGAAGTTGCTGGTCGTGGTGGACAAACTGCTCACCGGCTTCGACGCGCCCCCCTGCACCTATCTCTACATCGACAAGTCCATGCAGGACCACGGCCTCTTCCAGGCCATCTGTCGTGTCAACCGCCTGGACGGGGACGACAAGGACTTCGGCTTCATCGTGGACTACAAGGATCTGTTCAAGAAGGTGGAGAACGCCATCGCCGTCTACACCTCGGAGCTCGATCACAGCGCGGGCGGGGTGGAGCCCGAAGTGCTGCTGCAGGACCGCCTGAAGAAGGGCAAGGAACGCCTCGACGGCGCCATCGAAACTCTGGCCCTCCTCTGCGAACCGGTCGAGCCGCCCAAGGGCGAGCTGGAGCACATCCACTACTTCTGCGGCAACACGGAGATCCCGGAGGACCTGCAGGCGCGGGAGCCGCAGCGGGTCGCGCTCTACAAGGCGACCGTCGCTCTGGTGCGCGCCTACGCCAACATCGCCGACGAACTGGAGCCCGCCGGCTACAGCGCCGCCAACATCATCCGCCTCAAGAAGCAGCTCGACCACTACCTGAACGTGCGCGAGATCATCCGCAGGGCGAGTGGCGAGAGTCTCGATCTCAAAGCCTACGAGGCCGACATGCGGCACCTCATCGACACCTACATCGAGGCCGACGAACCGCGAACGATCTCGCCCTTCGACAACATGACACTGCTCGAGCTGATCGTGAAGACCGGCATCGCCCAGGCCATCACCTCGCAACTCGGTGGCCTGCGGGGCAACAAGGACGCCATCGCCGAGACCATCGAGAACAACGTGCGCCGCAAGATCATCAAGGAACACCTGGCCGACCCGGCCTACTATGAGAAGATGTCGACCCTACTCGACGAGATCATCGCCGCCCGGAAGGCCAATGCCATCGCGTACGAGGAATACCTCAAGCGCATCGGCGAGCTGGCGATGAGGACCGAAGCGGGCCACGCGGAGGATACTCCCGAGCAGCTGAAGCGCAGCCCGGGGCTCCGCGCACTCTACAACAATCTGAGAACGGGCGGCGCCACACCAGCGCGGGCGGCCGGAGCGCCGGAAGAGCCGGAAGCGCCAGAGCCCGAACCGCGAGGCGATTACGCGATCACGGGGGACCCGGTGCTGGACCGTGCCCTCGAGATCGACTGCGCCGTGAAGGAGGTGGCCCCGGACGACTGGCGAGGTGTGCTTGCTCGCGAGAACGTCGTCAAGCGTGCACTGTGGGGCATCCTCGGCGACGAGGCCGAGGTGGAGCGGATCTTCCTGATCATCAAGGCGCAGGGCGAGTACTGATGGTGTCGCAGATCAAGCTGGACGACATCGTGGTGGACGTCGTCCTGAAGGACATAAAGAACGTCCATCTGAGCGTCTATCCCCCGACGGGCCGGGTGCGCGTCTCGGCCCCGCGGCGCATGAGCATGGAAACGATCCGGGTGTTCGCGATCTCCAGGCTCGGCTGGATCAGGCGGCAGCAGAAGAAGCTGCGCGACCAGGATCGGGAGAGCCCGCGCGAGTATGTTGACCGAGAGAGCCACTATGTATGGGGGAGACGCTATCTGCTCAAGGTGGTAGAGGAGAACGCCGCCCCCCGTGTTCAGACGAAGCACGGCACCCTGCTACTGCGTGTTCGCCCCGGCGCGGACCGCGAGACACGAGAAGCGGTCGTTGCCGCCTGGTATCGCCAGATCCTGAAGGCGGCAGTCGCGCCCCTGATTGAAGCCTGGGAACCTCGGCTCCAGGTCACCGTGGCCGGTTTCTTCGTGCGGCAGATGAAGACCAAGTGGGGGAGCTGCAACCCGACGGCGCGGACCATCCGCCTGAACACAGAACTCGCCAAGAAGCCCCAGGAGTGCCTCGAATACGTCGTCGTGCACGAGATGGTCCACCTGCTGGAGTCGACGCACAATGCGCGGTTCCTGACGGAGATGGATCGCTTCATGCCCACCTGGCGAGACACGCGGGACATGCTCAACCGCCTTCCGGCGAGGCATGAGCGGTGGGGATATTGACCATGCCCGACAACGAGCCGACTACATCCAGCATCGTCCTCTACCAGACGGAGGACGGTCGAACACGCATTCAGTGCCGATTCGAAGATGAAACGATCTGGCTGACGCAGGCGCTCATCGCGGAGCTGTTCCAAAAGGACGTGCGGACGGTCAATGAGCATCTGTTGAACATTATTGAGGAAGGTGAATTGAGCCGGGAGGCAACTATCCGGAAATTCCGGATAGTTCGTCGGGAGGGCGCGCGCCAAGTCACCCGCGAAGTGGAGCACTACCGGCTGGAGGGTATCCTCGCCGTCGGATACCGCGTGCGCAGCCACCGCGGCACGCAGTTCCGCCAGTGGGCTACGGCGCGGTTAACCGAGTATCTCGTCAAGGGCTTCACGATGGACGACGAGCGGCTCAAGAACCCGCCGGGCAAGGGGCAGACGGATTACTTCGACGAGCTGCTCGAGCGCATCCGCGACATCCGCTCCTCGGAGCGACGCTTCTACCAGAAAGTTCTGGACATCTACGCGACGAGCGTCGACTACGCGCCGAACACCGAGTTGTCACAGCAGTTCTTCGCGACCGTGCAGAACAAGATGCACTGGGCCACTCACGGCCACACGGCGGCGGAAGTGATCCATCAGCGGGCCGACGCCACCCTGCCGTTGATGAGGCTCGCGACCACGCGCCCCGGGGGGATCATCCGCAGGGAAGATGTCTCTGTGGCCAAGAACTATCTGAACGAGGAAGAATTGCAGACGCTGAACCGGATCGTGAACCTCTACCTCGAGTTCGCTGAGCTCCAGGCACTCGAACGCAGGCCGATGACGATGAGCAACTGGATCGAGAAGCTCGACGCGTTCCTGAAGATCTCCGGGCGCGAGCTGTTGGATCACGCCGGGATGATCTCGGCCGACACGGCCAGGGCCAAGGCGGAACAAGAGTACGACCGCTACCGCGCGGTGGTCGACGCGCAGCCCCGTCCCGTCGATGCAGATTTCGAGCGGGCCGCCAGAGAGATGCAGAAGCTGCCGCGACCGAAGGGACTCAAGCGGCCCAAACCATGAATGAAGCTGGACTGCCCCTCCTTCACTGCGTGGGATGTTCCGGACGCGTCGGTAGCCGTAAGTGCCAGCCGCGGTGGAGATTGCGCTTCGGGAGTTCCCGAGCCCGTCGAGTCGGAAGACTGGAGAGCTGTGCGGAGTGTCAGACCAGTTCGGGCCGAATATGAGGGCCGATGAGCGGTGTTCCCGTCTCGGAGGCAATTAGGCAGGCGATTGAGAACCACGTCCGAGTCCGGAAAGAGGACACCACCTCCACCTACTTCTGCCGGGACGAGGCGGACGAGCCGGTCGCCCGGGACGAACGTGGCCGCCGCCGTGCGCCCCTACCTGACGGTGAAGGGGAGGGGGAGGACCGGGACGGCACCTCTGCGGGCTTCCGCACCTACGGCAAGGGCAAGGACCACCGGGACGATCTCCCCCAGATTGTCGTCGGTATAGCCGTGACCAGGGAGGGCATCCCGGTGAGAGTGTGGTCCTGGCCCGGCAACACCGCCGACTCCGCCCTCATCCGCCAGGTGAAGGAGGACCTGCGGGACTGGACGCTCGCCCGCATCGTCTGGGTGGCGGACCGGGGCTTCTCCTCTGCTCTGAACCGCCGCTACCTTCGCCGGGGCGACCACCACTACATCATCGGGGAGAAGCTCCGCTCGGGCTCCGCCGCCGCGAAGGCCGCCCTCTCCCGGGCGGGCCGCTACCAGGAGGTGGCCCTGAACCTGCGGGTGAAGGAGGTCAAGATCGCCGAAGGGGAGCGCTTCGTCATCTGCTACAACCCCGAAGCGGCCGAGAGGGACGCCGCCGTCCGCGCCAACCTCTGCGCCCACCTCTCCGACATGATCGCAGGCTCCGACAGACTCTCCCCGACCAAGCGGGCGGAGCTGCGGGGAGTCATCTCCACCAAGCCCGGTCTGGCCCGCTATCTGCGCACGACTGCAGGCGGCCTCTTGCGCACAGACGCGCAGGCTATTGCCGCCGAGGAGAAGCTCGACGGCAAGTATCTCCTGCGTTCCAGCGACCCCTCCCTCTCGGCCGAGGATATGGCCCTCGGCTACAAACAGCTCCTGGAGGTGGAGCGGGGCTGGCGGGACATGAAGCAGGTCCTCGACCTGCGGCCTGTCTACCACAGAAAGGAAGATCGCATCCGGGCGCATGTGCTCCTCTGCTGGTTGGCGTTGCTCCTCATCAGGATTGCGGAGACCAGTTGCTCCGACACCTGGCCGAATCTGCGGCGGGAACTCGAGCGGCTCCACCTCGGAACCTTCCAGGGAGCGGCGGGCACCTTCCGGCAGCGCACCGAGGTCACGGCGAAACAGCGGGCTATCCTCGGCACACTGGAACTCCCCGAGCCTCCGAGGATTCAGGAGCTCACCCCCTCAGCCGAAGCCTCCTGACCCCGCGGGACACCCTTCTTCCCTAGATACACGCCCTCTCGGCGTGCGATCGCACTTTTCCCCTGCTCAGAGGCGGTATTTGGTGGACTAGTGGCGGCATCAGCTACGGAACCCCGGTCTGAGGTTTCGCTGCGGGAGTGGCTTCAGTCATCCGGCGCGGGGCACCCGTCGCCGCCTTGTCCAGGAGGCCGACTTTGACCAGCGCCGTTCCGAGGAGACGCTTGGCCTTCTGCTTCGTGCTCATGCCCGACGTACGCCCATCTCTTTCACCCGGGCTGGACGCCAGCCCCATTCCAGGTCCATCTGCTCCCTCACTGCCCCGAGGAGCTGGGCTCCGCACAGGGAAGGGTCCACGAGCTCGAACAAGGGCTGAGCTCCCCAGGCGTAGACTCCGGTCTTGGGCCCCCAACTGAGCTCTTCGCAGCCCGGCTCCACTTCGAGAAGAAGCTTCTCCCCAGGCTGGGTGAAGAGGGAGTAATCGAGGAAGTTGCAGGCCATGGCGGGGATGCGGGAGTCCAAGAGCAGTGTCCTTCCTCAGTTCTTGGGTCTCAGATACCTCGGTCCTCCGACCAGGACGACAGTTCGTCCCGCAGGACGCAAACCCAATAGTATCCTATCGGGAATTGACACGATGAGCACGTCGCGTCGCCGTTTGCTCAGGGCCCGCGTCTGGGCAACTCGGTACTCAGCTCGGCGGGACTCACCATTCCGACTGGGCCGATGCCCATCCCTCCCCTACTTCACGATCCCCTTCACCTCCGGCTGGATGGCAGACCCGAGACCCACGAAGTCGAGGGTCATTATGTCACTGGCATTCGCGATCAAGGTATCCCGGATGGGTTTGGGGAGTGCGGTCAGCGTGGTGAGGAAGAGGATACCTCCGTCTCCCACCAGATACGGAGCCACCACCAAGGCGTCGGGGTAGTTGTCTCCCTTGGTGAGAGCGACGTGGGCGAAGGAGAGTCCCTGGCTCTTGGCGTAGGCGGCCACTTTCGCACTGGTGTCGTAGCGATCGGTGCCAACCAGCTTGGTGACCCCGGTCACCTGGGAGGGGAGTTCGACCCAGGTGCCCACCACCACTCCTTCGGTCACCCCGAGTACTCCGACCTCGTCCGCGGTCACCGTGGGCAGCATACCGGCCTGCGGGGTGAGGAGGATGGCCCAGCCCTTCTTGGCGGCGAGCGGTGCCACGGAGAGGGCGTCGGGGAAGTTGTCCCCGGCGGCGAGCACCACCCCCTCCACGGTGCCGAGCTTCTTGCGGAGTTCTTCGGCGAGGAGGACGGCGGTGTGGTAGCGGTCGGTGCCACGGATGGTGATGATCTGCGCTGCGGTGAGAGCGGGAAGGGCCGCTCTGATACCGGGCTTCACCGTGTCGGGGAGTCCGATGAAGAAGACCTTGTTCGGGTTGAGGCGTTTCAACTCGGTCGTGATGGCGGGGGTGAGACCGGTGGGGGGGGTGATGACCACCGGGCCTCCATACGCCGCGGCCAGGGGAGCTGCGGCCAGAGCGTCGGGGAAGTTGTCTCCCTTCACCAGGAAGACGGCCGGGGCTCCTGTGGGGTAGGCGTGCTTCGAGATCAGGATGGCGGTCTGGTAGCGGTCGGTGCCGGTGAAGTCTTGGTAGGTGGGGGAAGGCCCGGTTCTGATGCCGGTAGCTGCCAGGAAGATATCCTGCTTCCCGTTCGTATCCCCCGGGACCAGGGTGGTGGCGTGGGAGTTGAAAGCCACGTAGCGGCCGTCGGCGGAGATGAAGGGGTCATACGAATGGCCGTCCCCTTGGACCCCTGTGGAGGAGACGCTGAGGCGGGTGGTGGTGCCGGTCTGGCGGTCGCGGAGGAAGATGTCGTTACGCCCGTTCGTGTCCCCCGGGACCAGGTTGGAGGCGTCGGAGTTGAAAGCCACGTAGCGGCCGTCGGCGGAGATGGAGGGTCGCCCCGACACGCCGTTCCCCTGGGTCCCTGTGGAGGAGACGTTGAGGCGGGTGGTGGTGCCGGTCTGGCGGTCGCGGAGGAAGATGTCGTAACGCCCGTTCGTGTCCCCCGGGACCAGGTTGGAGGCGTCGGATTCGAAGACCACGTAGCGGCCGTCGGCGGAGATGGAGGGGGCAAGCGACGAGTCGTTCCCCTGTGTCCCTGCGGAGGAGACGCTGAGGCGGGTGGTGGTGTCGGTCTGGCGGTCGCGGAGGAAGATGTCGTAACGCCCGTTCGTGTCCCCCGGGACCAGGTTGGAGGCGTCGGATTCGAAGACCACGTAGCGGCCGTCGGCGGAGATGGAGGGGAAAGACGACCCATACGGCCCGCCGTCCCCCTGGGTCCCCCCGGAGGAGACGCTGAGGCGGGTGGTGGTGCCGGTCTGGCGGTCACGGAGGAAGATGTCCCCCCCCCAGGAGGAAGTAGTCCCTCCGCCCGTTCGTGTCCCCCGGGACCAGGTTTGAGGCCCAGGAGGAGAAGGCCACGAAACGCCCGTCGGCGGAGATGGAGGGTTGGAACGACGAGTCGTTGCACTGGGTCCCTGCGGAGGAGACGCTCAGGCGTTCGACCACCCGGGCCTCGGCCAGCGGGGGGACGGCGAGCAGTGCGGCCCAGCTGAGGGCGAGCGCGGAGAGGAACACGAAGGCGAGGCGCCGGCAGAGATCCAGGCCGTGCCGTGCCCGTATTGCCAGCCGAGGCGGGAGGAGCGACCGAGTGACCGGGGCGGCCGCGCTACCGAACTCCCGCCCAGGCCGCCGTCCGCTCCTTTGTTGTCGGTGGTCGAGCAACCCAACACCCCCTGATTCAGAAGTACTCCACTGAGCGGCGGCCACAGCCCCGTGAAGCGGGGCGTCGCACGCATTCGCCCAACAGGGCCGGACATACTCCTGGCACGAAAGCCAGAAGAATCGGAACTCAACCTAGCAGGCGCGGGGATTCCCGGTCAAGGAGGCTGGCCAGGATCACCACCAAGGTGCGCCCCGGTTGCTGCCTCCAACTTCGGCCAGTGAGTACCCGTTGAATCCCGGTAGGGTGGACTGGCACCTCCACCACCACCCTCGGATGTTCAGTGCGCGAAGGCAACAGAAGTGCATCACTATGGCGAGATGGTGAACGTTCCGCGCCGCGATCACTGCCGAACGCGCTGCCGCCGTCCCGCCACTCAACCCAATCGACGCCGTTCCTGGTGGGGGGCTACACTCAACCTCGGACCTTGTGTGTACGAGCCGCTGCAACTGGGACGGGACACTCAGGTCGAGAACAAGTAGTCACCAGTCAGCAGCATCTGCCGTTCCAAGAGGCTAGCCTCGTTCTGATCTTCGCAGGCCCTGGTTCGATACCCAATGTCCTGAAGGTGCGCAAGGACGTACTCACCAGGGCTGTCTCAAATCTATCCATGGTGTGTTCACTCATCGTACATCAGTCTACTCAGGGTCGGCCCTTCTACTTGACCGACTGCCAAGAAGGGTGGAGCTGATGCCACTAGAATGGCTGCGAACCGGGATGGTTGCAGATGCGAACCGGAATCCGAGTGCGTCTCCTCTAGTCGCTCCCCCCGGGGGGTCTGCGGCGATGTTGCCGTCGTCGCGCCCGGCCGGAGTAGGCCGTGACGAAGCGTCGCCGGAGCCCCAGAAGCCCTTCCGAGCGGCTCTTGGCGTCCGCGATAGTCTCCCAAACATGCTCAGATCGATTCCCCTCACCCCCATGGCGCCTACTCTGCACGAAGACCAGATGACCTGTTGCGGCAGTTCACTCATCAATGGATAGCGTAAGGAACAGGCGCTGTTGCGCGGCAATCACCTCGGCCTCGGTCTCCACCAAAGGCGACTGCGACGAGTCCGCCCCGAGTCTTGCCTCCCGAAGGAAGGTGTTTGCTGTCCCGGTGTCGCCAAGTGCCGCGTGCACTCTGGCAAGCCCCAACGAAAGCATAGCGTCCACGCTGTGCTGGAGAGTCTCGGCGTTTGCCCGGGAGACGTTCTCCACCGACTCCCCAGCGTCCCTCCTGAGCTTGGCGGCCGCGTGCCGAAAGCCGTGCACCTGCATATTCCGAGCCAACCCGGCCACCCACTCCGATCGAAGACGGCCACCCATTCCGAGGCGAAGCGGCCACCCACTCCGACCCGAAGGCAGCCACTTATTCGCCTCTCGTTGTCGGAATCAGTGGCCGGATTCCGTCGGAAAGAAGAGCAAGGACCCCCTAGACGATTTTCGGACGTGTGCCACACCATCAAGCGGACGCGCTTCCGGGCCGCCGCCGCGGGAAGCGTTTTCCACAGGGATCGCCCTTGGGGAAGCCGGCGACGAAGCCGGACTCCAACCACCGTCGTATTCGGCGTCGGGCCAGGCTCGTCTATGGTGTGCGTCCGGACCAGTCCATTCATGGGAGTGGGAATACGTGCCAAGGAGGGCGACATGAACAGCGTTACATTGGTTGGCCGGCTGGCCACCGACATCGATCTCAAGGAGGTCACGGGAGGGTCGAAGGTCTCGAGCTTCATCCTAGCCGTCGACCGGAACGCCGAGGAGGCGGACTTCTTCCGCGTCAAGGCGTGGAACACCCAGGCCGAGGCGGCCGCGGAGCACCTCGTCAAGGGCCGTCGCATCGGGGTGGAGGGCACCTTGCGGCAGGACACGTACGAGAAAGACGGCGAGGAACGCAAGGCGGTGTCGGTGGTCGCGCGGCGCCTCGAGTACCTGTGAGGTAAGACCTCGGCGAGCGAAGATCGCGGGCCGGTGCTTCCGGCCCGCACTGCTCACTGGCGTCTTCCCGGGAATATGGATACCTTTACGCATAGCAAGCTGGAAGCTGATGTGCTCGCGCATGGGAGGACCGGTGCGGCTCCACTCTCACCTGAGGTCGCCATCTGGGCGGATACGGAGGCCTGGGCATTGCCCGGTGACCGATCCCCCAAGCTGAGTCTGCCGCGGCAGGGGTTCAGCATCCCCCGGCCTCGTCTCCGTGCGGTCATGGCCGGCCTCGCGGGTGGTGGTGTCATCTCGCTGGTTGCCGGTCCGGGCTACGGCAAGACCGCGACTATGGCCGACCTGCTCCTGTCGTGGGAGCCTACCGCCGCCTACCTGGCTCTCGACGAGGACGATCGCGATTCCGAGCGCTTACTGCTGCTCTTGGCGCAGATGGTGGATACCGTGTGCCCCGGCGTCGGCGACCGGGTCGAGCGCGTGCTCCTGTCGGGTGAGGGGCGCGAAGAGGCCCGCTCCGAGGCGGAGTGCGCCCTCCTGGACGAACTCCGCGATCAACGCTGTCGCGGGGTAGCCCTAGGTTTCGACGACCTCCACGCGATCGAGGGCTCACCGGCCGAAGGGCTTCTTGGAAGATTCCTTGCGGCGTGCCCTTCCGAGTGGCTCGTGCTGGCCTCGTCGAGGAAGCGACTCACCCTCGATCTCGGTTTCCGAGCGAGTCAGGGCCGCAAGCTCGATCTTGGAGCGCGGCGCCTTAGGCTCACCCCCACTGAAGTCGCCGTGTGGGCGCGCAGCGCTTGGGGGCTCGAGCTGGCCCACACCGATGCCCGAGCTGTGTGGAGGATGACCGAGGGTTGGCCCGTCGCCCTCGTGCTCGCCGGTGCCTATCTTGGGCGACGAGGCCAACTGCCCACGAGAAGCCGCCTCCTCAGCTTGTCTCGCCACGGGCGCCAGTTGAGCGAATATCTGGCGAGAGAGTTCTTCTCCTCGCAAGAGCCGGCCACCGCCGCGTTCTTTATGGAGAGCTTCCCGTTGGAGCGCGTGGTGTTCCCCCGCGACGGAGTGCTCTTCAGTTGTGGGGCCGAGTCGGCCGAGCGGCTGTGCGAGGAACTGGTTGACGGAGGTTTCCTGGTCGCCCGGACAGGTCACCGCACGTATGCACTGCACCGCTTGGTGCGCGATTTCGCCGAGAGTCGGGCCCGGACGACTCATCCCGACAATGCCGCCTCACTTATTGTGCGTGCCGCGACCCACCTGGAGTCCGCGGGAGAGCCGCGGGCTGCCCTTGCCCTCTACCTCCGATCGGGCCACCCTCACCTGGCCACGGGAGTGCTGCGAGTGCTGTTGGGGTCGAGCCCCAACGTCGCCCAGATGATCGCCCGTCCGGAGTGGCTCGCTCTTCTTCCTCCAGAGGTGGTTGGGACCGAACCCTGGCTCCTCACGTTGCGTGCCCGTCTTCTTCAAGACCGGGGAGACTGGCGTGAAGCGGAACCGGCCTTCGCGGCGGCCCGCCGTCACTTCGAGCGGGTCGGCGAACGCTCGGGCGTTTTCCACGCGGCTCACGGGCAGGCGTTCTGTCTGTATCTCCTGGGCCGGTATGAAGAATGTCTCTTGGCTCTGACCCGCGCAGAGGCCATGTGCTCCGGGGCCGACGAGCGGGCGGAGATCAACGTGAACATCGGGAGCGTACTGCTCGGACTCTGCCGTTGGGATGACGCCGTCGAGCGGTTCGAGCTCGCTCTGATAGGTGCCTCGGGCGAGAAACGACAGGCGCTTGAGACAAGGATCGCGGGGCATCGCGCACGACTGTTCCTCCTGCGGGGTCGTCATACGATCGCCCGCGAGTGGGCGGCCCGCGCCGTCCGCATGTCGAGCGGCCAGACAGCTCTCAGCCACGCCACCATGTTGAACACCGCGGCTACCTTGGGGTATCTGAGCGGATGCTATGAAGAGGCGCGCTCGCAGGCCGAAGCCGCGCGGGCGCTGATCAAGGCTCGGGGGCTCGCGTTCCTCGACGCTCCCTCCCGCCTCACCCTCGCCGGGATCCATATGGGCACCGGCGATTTCCGAGGCGCCGTGGGGCTACTGCGCGGCTCCCTCGAAGTGAGCGTGGAAGCAGGGGACATGGAGGCCACCGTCTGGGCGGAAGACATGCTGGCACAGTTGTGTCGCTGCAATCGCAATCCTACTCGTGCACTCGAACATCATGTGCGGGCGCTTCAGCTCATCGATGGGAACAGCCTGTCGGAGGCCGATCGCGCCCGCGTTGTGTGCGGCATGGGCATGGACCTCTGCGCGGCCGGTCGCGCAGAGGAGGCGATGCCGTACCTGCGGAAGGCGGAGGAGTCGAGCCGACGGCTGAGCTTCGAGGCGTCCCTTTCCCAGACTCTGTTCTACGTAGGCTGGCTTCACGCCTGCACCGGGGATGAGGGTCCCGCTTCGCGGGCGCTGAATGAAGCCCTGCGACTGGCCCGTACCAACCGTTACGTGCATTTCTACAGATTGGAGGCGAGAGTCGCCACGCCCATCTTGGCCCTCTGCGCTCGGTTCGGCTTCGACGACTTCATCGAAGCGGAGATCCTCCCCGGGCTGTCCCAGCAACGCGTGCAGTACTATCGAGCGCTGTCGGAGGGTTCCACATACCCCACCGACGTGCCGCTCGGTGCCTTGCCGCCATCTCGCATCGCATCCGCCTCTCAGAGGCCTGTGGCGTTGAGCGATCGAGAGTCGGTACTCCACAGCGCCTTCGGCCGGCTGACCTCGCGGGAGCTGGAGATCCTGCTGATGGTGGCGGAAGGCCTCCCCAACAAGGTGGTCGCTTCGAGGCTCTTCATCACCGAGAAGACCATCAAGACCCACACGAACAACATCTACCGCAAGCTCGGCGTGAGCAATAGGTTGCAAGCGGTCCTCCGCTACCAGGACTACCAGCGTCTGCCCGGCGGGAACGGGGCGACCCGTAACAGCGACCGACCGCCCCGAGGGTCGTGAGGCGGTCGGTCTACGGAGGGATGTCGGTGCGCGAGAGTCCTGATGGGACAGGAAGAGGGACAGAGTCTCTCTTTGAGCGTATACAAACGCGCTATACCTTACCAGAATTCTAGCAAACGGGGTGGGGCTCGTCAATAGTCATCGGATTTGGTGGGTGGTGAGGGTCGTAAGTCTCCGTCGCCCTACTGGCCCACTGTCAGTGGGATCTCAGTGACGTTGATCATCGAGCCGTCCTTCGCGGAGTACTCGAAGGTGATGAGACTGATCGACGTGCCCGGCTCCGCGGTAAACGGTACGGTGACGTCCCACGTGCCGCGTGTGCCGCTGCCGGATGTGGCCGTGACGAACTGATCGACCAGCGTGCGGCCGTCCGCATCGACTATCTGCAGTTGCGACGTGGCCTCGAAGGTGTTCGAACTGCCGTGCACGCGGAGCGGGCTCGTGACCACGTCGCCGATCGTGGGTGACTCCACCAGGATCGCCGGCGTGTGGTCCTCGTAGTCGAGACGGCCCACCGGGTGTTCGAGCAGGAAGCCCTCGCCGCCGAACACGGTGATGGGCTTGCCGTCGAGCTTGAACTGCACTGTCTCGACGCTCGGGAACTGAGTGAGCGTGTAGACCACCTGGGCCAAGCGGAGTCCCATCGACAGGCTGCCGCCCCCCGATTCGTACTCACGCGAGAGGTCCACTGTGGCGGTGGGGCCCTCGATGTTCACGCCCAGAAGGAGCGTGCCGTCCGGGATGGCCGTGAAGATACCGAGCTGCGTCTCTTCGGGGGTGGGTTCGGCCACGAGCGCCTGCACGGCCGCGGCGGCGGTCTGCTTGGTGTAGGGGATGGTGCGATGTATGGCCTGCATCTTCTCGTTCAGCACGAAGTAGACCGAGACCTGGATGGTCTCCCCCGAGAGCGTGGTCGATGAGGTGTCGGGGGCGGTCGAGCTGGTGGTCTCGCCGTTCTGTGCGACGGTGGTCGCGGTGGTCGAGACCGGCCCACCGTCCTGCACGGTCTGGCTGTAGCCGCAACCTGCCAGCGCCAGCAGCGCCCCAAGCACCACGCCGAGCGTGATCAGAGTGGTGTGTGTCCTGCGACGTACTGTAGGTGTTGATCGCATGGTCGCCTCCTCTCGGCACTCAGTAGATGCTCTCATGCTGCTCCCTCCGCGTCACGCTCGTGACTCATGCGGGTAACGATCGTGTCACGTTCTCCGATCGGGAGTCTGAGGGTGAAGCGCGTTCCCTCGCCCACGGCGCTCTTCACGTGCAGCGACCCTCCAAGCAGGCGGGCGTTCTCCCGGGCGATGGCCAACCCCAAGCCGCTGCCGGAGCCGGTGAGCGAAGACCGGCTTGGATCGGTCTTGTGGAAGCGATCGAAGATCAGCGCGAGCTCCTCGGGGGGGATGCCCGGACCGTGGTCGGTCACCGTGATCTCGAGTTGAGACGCGGTGAGGGTCTGCTGCTCGGCGATGCGCGCAGGGGTGTGTCCCTCGACGACGCGCGCCGGGGTCGACGCCTCGACGACGCGCGTGTCCACCCACACCGGAGGTCCGCCGTGTCGGAGCGCGTTCTCCACGAGGTTCACCACCACCCGCTCCAGGCGGCGGCGATCCGTCACCACGGTGAGCGCCGCCGCCGCGGGTTGGCCATCGCGCGAGTGCGGACGGATCGTGACGCCGTCCGGCCACGACCGAGCTGCGGCCATCTGCCGCAGAAAGGCGACGACGTCGAACTCCTCTAGGCGCACTTCTTCGGCCCCGGCATCGAGGCGGCTCATCTCGAGCAGGTCCTCGATCAGCCGTCGCAGACGCGCGACATCGCGCACCATCAGTTCGGCCGCGCGCCGGCCATCTTCGCCGAGCGTCTCTCTCTCGAGAGCCTTCGCCAGCAACGACGCCTCTCCCACGAGCGCCGCCACGGGGGTGCGAAGCTCGTGGGTCACGTCGCCCGCGAAGCGGCGCTCGCGCAGGCGGGCGGACTCGAGGTAGGCGATCTGGGTCTCGACGGTCTGCGCCATGCGGTTGAAGGAGTCGGCGAGCGCACCGAACTCGTCCGGACCGGTGGGAAGGCGTGTGGAGAGCCCACCCGCGGCCATCTCGGCCGCCGCCGCGGCGGCCTGGCTCACGGGGCGCAAGGTGGCCCGAGCCAGAAGGTAGCCGAGACCACTGCCCACCACGGCCAGGAAGAGGCCGATCCCCAGAAGGACGTCGCGAAGTCGGGCCAGGGCCGCCTCGCGCTCGCCTTGCGGGAAGAAGAAGTAGATGGAGGCGTCGTCCCGGGGCCCTTGGCTGCCCACCGCCAGGGTGCGCTCCCCGCCCAGGGTGACGGTCTGGAAGCTGAGGCGACCCGGCGAGAGGGCGCGAGACAGGCCGTCTTCCACGAGGGCGGGCGACACCTGCGGCCCCGATTGGTAGGTGCCGTGCCCGGTGACGATGAGCGTCTGGAAGTCGCCCCGTATCGCGAGCGCTCGGAGCAGACGGTCGTAGTCGGCGCCGCCGGCGCCCTGCGGAGGGATGATCTCCTCGGCCAAAACGAGATTGAAACGGGTCTGCGCCAGCGATTGGTCGACGGCCTCCTGCTCCTGTTCCGAACTCACCAGCAAGTAGGACCCCGCGGACAGCGCGAGCGCCGTCACGGCGATAGCACCAGCGAAGGCCAGGGTGAGCCGGCGGCGTAGCCGCGGAGCGTACCGCTTGGTGCGCGATCCGACCCGGGGTCGCGTCACCTCTTGGCCTTGTATCCCACGCCACGCACGGTGAGAATCAGTGCGGGTTCGGCCTGGTCCGCCTCGATCTTGGCGCGCAGGCGTTGGATGTGCACGTCTACCAGCCGGCTGTCGCCGAGGTAGGTGTAGCCCCACACGCGGTCGAGCAGTTGGTCGCGGGTGAGCACCTGCCCGCGGTGGCGCACCAACTCCACGAGCAGGCGGAACTCGGTGGCGGTGAGCGCGACGGGCACCCCGTCGCGGGTCACTTCGTGCGCGACCTCGTCGATGGCCAGGCCATCGAGTCGCAGCTCCTCCGACGCACCGGCGCCGCCCGGGGCGTCGTCGGTGGGTGGTGGCCGCGTGCCGGCGCGTCTGAGCACCGAACGGATGCGCGCCACGAGCTCCGGCAGCTCGAAGGGCTTGGTGACGTAGTCGTCGGCTCCCGACTCCAGGCCAACCACCACGTCCACCGTCGAAGACCGGGCCGTGAGCATGACGATCGGTACGAGCGAAGTGCGGCGCACCCGCCGACAAACCTCGAAGCCATCCAGACCGGGGAGCATCACGTCGAGCAATACGAGATCGGGCTCGTGTCGGCTCACCGCGTCCAAAGCGGAGGGACCGTCGGCCGCCTCCACCACGCGGTACCCCTCGGCTTGGAGGCCGAGGCGTGTCACCTCGCGTAGGGAAGCGTCATCTTCCGCGATCAGGAGAAGCTCGTCCACGTTCCGATTATGGCTGGTGGCGAGTCGGGTGGCAAAGCGTCCGGTGCGGAGGACGGTCGAGTTCTCAGCGCAGTGCGAAGATGCCGCTGACCACGAGCCAGACGATGACGAATATGAACACGGTGAGAGCGACGGTGATCACCGCGGTGAACGCCCGTGATTCCAGCTGCTTCTTCATGATGATCGACCTCCTGGATTCCCCCCGTGGTCCGTTCTCATTAGATTCCCCTACGGACAGGTACGAAACGGAGCCGAGGCCGGCTGCGCGACGAGCGGCGAACCCGTGCCCGCCCGAACCGTCGACCCACGACGGGATGAGCGGCGAGTCCGCAGCCCGTCGCGCGCATCTTTCTGTCCGCCCCCAGCGTTACTATCGGAGGAGCACACTGTGGAATCGGGGGCCATCGTTTTCGGAGAGATCGACCTACCAATCGCAAGATGTTGTGTGCTATGCTCAAGCGGTCCACTACATGTTGTGGATAAGGCTGGGGATTGACCGCGAGTATCCTGTGGAGAAGTTGTACGCTCCTGGGGATATCTTGTTCCGGCGGGGGGCCGGGATCGGCCGTGCGCCATCGTGGCGTGTGGTCCCAACAGGGCGGCGATCCGCAAAGCACAAGGGAGAGAGATGCACTGCCCATACTGTACGCACCCCGAGAGCCGGGTGGTCGATTCGCGCGATGTGGAGGGTCTGGAAGCCATCCGCCGCCGCCGTGAGTGCACCGAGTGCGGCCGTCGCTACACCACCTACGAGAAACTCGAAGAGGTGCCCATCACCGTGCTCAAGCGGGATGGCGGCTCCGAGCCCTTCCGCCCGGAGAAGCTCCTCCTCGGCCTGACCAGGGCCTGCACCAAACGCGCTATCGCCCTCGGCACGCTCGAGGAGTTGGTGGGCGAGATCGAATCCCGCCTTCGTAGGGAGATGGTCTACGAAGTCACCTCAGGGCACATCGGGGAGCTCGTGCTCGAGCTTCTTCAAGACGTGGATCTTGTGGCCTACGTCCGTTTCGCCTCGGTCTATCGTCAGTTCGAGAGCATCGAAGAGTTCAAGGAAGAACTGGAACAGCTTACGAAAGTGGGGGTCCGATGACCGTCAAGGAGATGCAAGAGCTCTCCGCCGAGTTGGGTTCGAGGTTGTCGCCCAGCGCGCAGAAGGTGCTCGAGAAGCGATACCTGCGTCGCGACGAGCGTGGCGAGGCGATCGAGACCCCTGCCGAGATGTTCGCCCGGGTCGCGGAGAACATCGCGAAGGCCGAGCTCAACTACGACCCCGATGCCGACGTGGAGGCGGTCGCGGCGGAGTTCTTCAGCGCCATGGTCGGGCTGGCGTTCTTGCCCAACTCGCCCACCTTGATGAACGCCGGCCGCGAGCTGCAGCAGCTCTCAGCGTGTTTCGTGCTGCCCGTGGAAGACAGCATGGAGTCGATCTTCACCGCTATCAAGAACTCGGCTCTCGTACACCAGTCGGGTGGCGGCACGGGCTTCAGCTTCACTCGGTTGCGGCCCAGGAACGACATCGTGCGCTCCACCAACGGCATCGCCAGCGGCCCCGTGTCGTTTATGAAGGTGTTCGACACAGCCACGGAGACCATCAAGCAGGGCGGCGCCCGGCGCGGCGCCAACATGGGCATCCTGCGGGTCGACCACCCCGACATCCTCGACTTCATCACCTCCAAGGAAGACGAGGATGTGCTCAACAACTTCAACATCTCGGTGGGGGTGACCGAGGAGTTCATGGCGGCGGTGGCGAACGGCAGCGACTACGCGGTGCGCAACCCTCGCGACGGGGTGGAGGTGGGCCGTTACGATGCCCTCGAGGTGTTCGATCTGATCGTCAAGCTCGCCTGGAAGAACGGCGAGCCGGGCATCATCTTCCTCGATCGCTTGAACCGCGATAACCCCACCCCGCATATCGGCACGATCGAGTCGACCAACCCGTGCGGCGAGCAGCCGCTCCTGCCGTACGAGAGTTGCAACTTGGGTTCGATCAATCTCAAGCTCATGGTGAACGACAGTGTCATCGATTGGGATGAACTGAAGCGGGTCGTGCATCTCGCGGTGCGCTTCCTTGACAACGTCATCGACATGAACCGGTATCCCCTGCCCGAGATCGAGCAGATGACGAAGGGCAACCGGAAGATCGGGCTCGGCGTCATGGGGTGGGCAGACATGCTCGTGGAGATGGGTATCCCCTACGACTCTCAGGCCGCCATCGACCTTGCGTACGAGGTGATGGGCTTCATCGACGAAGAGGGCAAGCGGGCGTCCGAAGCACTGGCCCGCGTCCGTGGAGCATTCCCCAACTACGAGGGCAGCCGTTGGGAGGAGAGAGGCCGCAGCCTGCGGAACGCCACGGTCACCACCATCGCCCCCACCGGCACCATCAGCATCATCGCCGGCTGCTCGAGCGGCGTCGAACCCCTCTTCGCCTTGGCGATGATACGCAACGTGATGGACAACACCGAGTTGCCCGAAGCCCATCCCTACTTCGAGCAGGTGGTGCGGGAGCGCGGCATCTACTCCGACGAGTTGATGAAGGAAGTGGCCGCGGCGGGAACGCTGCACGAGATCGAGTCACTGCCCGACGACATCAAGCGGGTGTTCGCCACAGCCCATGACGTGACGCCCGAGTGGCACGTGCGCATGCAGGCGGCTTTCCAAGCCCACACCGACAACGCCGTCTCGAAGACAGTGAACTTCCCGAACAGCGCCCGCCCGGAAGACGTGGAAGAGGTCTACCGCCTTGCCTACGAACTCGGCACCAAGGGGGTCACCATCTATCGCGATGGCTCTCGCAGCGAGCAGGTGCTCAATATCGGCGAGGTGAAGCGCAAGATCACTGGGGAGCCCGCGCCCGCCGTCAACGGAGCGAACGGAACGAACGGCGCTACGGCGACTAGGCCGGAGGGTGGCTTGACGGCCGCGCAGATCCGTCGCAACCGAGGTTCGGTCTTGAACGGCGAGACGCGCGAGAAGGTCACAGGCTGCGGCAGTCTCTACGTCACCGTCAACCAGGACGAGTTCGGTCCTCGCGAGCTGTTCGCCAACATGGGCAAAGCCGGGGGATGCGCGGCTGCGTCGACGGAGGCCCTGGGCCGCCTCATCAGCCTGGCCTTCAGGTACGGAGCTCCCCCCGAGAAGATCGCCAAGCAGCTGAAGGGCATCCGTTGCCACGTGCCGCTGGGTCTCGGGCCCAACCAAGTGCTCTCGTGCCCCGATGCTATCGGCAAAGCTCTCTCCGACAAGTACTGCGAGGGCATGACGACCTTGTACTACGAACCCGAGCAGCAGCAGCTCGAGATGCCTATCGCCTACGCGCAGGGCGCCTGCCCGGACTGCGGCGGTGCCATCGAGCACGAGGGTGGGTGCATGGTATGCCGAGCCTGCGGCTTCTCGCGTTGCTCGTAGGTGTGGAGGGCGACGCCCGGGGAGCCCGGGGCGCCGTGGACTCCCGGGGTCTTCGGTGACCTGGATCGTCGACATCGAGCCTTTGGGAGTGCTCGAGGCGGAGCCTCCCGACGCCCTCGAGATCGCGTTCGACGTGATCTTCCCCGGTGAGACCTGGTGCCGCTCTGTGGTACTGGTGGGCCGAGACTTCTCGTATCGCTCGGAGTACGAATTGGTCTCGACGGCCCGCGATGAAGTCGTGCGCGTGATAGAACGTGAGGGAAGGCCGGTCGCGGTGAGACTCAGACTCGGCTCGGGCGGGGTCGAGGTGCAGGCCGTGGCGGCGCCCGGCGGGTAGCTACCGGAATGAGTGGGTGTGACTTCATTGGATGAGTCGGTGATTGCACAAGGGGATCCGGACGCGGCGCCTGCACCCCACTTGACTCATGAGGCCGGCGCCGCTCAGGACGCCGTGGCGGCGCCCGCGGTCGATGCGGCGCCCGTGACGGACGCGGCGCCGGCCGGCGGTGGAGGCGACGAGCTCACGTGGGATTTCGATATCCCCCTCATCACCGACCGTTTCATGTTGTGGGAGTTCTTCAAGGTCTCCGGGATCTCCGCCCTCTTGGTCCCGATCCTGGTTGGCCTCATGGGCTTCTTCGTCGAAGGCGAACTCGTCCTGCTGCCCTGGCAGGTGCCGGTCTTCGCGTTCGCAGCCATGTTCGTGCTCTTCCTCCTGGCATCGCTTCTGCTCGGAAACAGACACGGCGCGACGTTCCACATCAACGCCGACGGAGTGGGGTACGCGGCGCGCAAACGCGAGCGCCGCCTGAACCGGCTCGCCATCATCGTCGGGGTCCTCGGGGGGAGCCCCACCGCCACCGGCGCGGGGCTCTTGGCGGCCTCTCGGGAGACGATGTTCATCCCCTGGGAAGACGTGCAGCGGGTCAAGGTGTACCGCGGCCCCCGGGTGATCGTGCTCAAGGACTCGTGGCACGTCGTGCAGAGACTCTATTGCCCGCCGGCACTGTTCGAGCAGGCAACTCGGTTGGTCGAAGTCCATCATCGAGCGGCTGCCGATGCGCGCCTGGCGGAGGAGCTGGCGCTGGCGAAGCGGGAGGCGGCAGAGGCGGCCAAGCGGTCGGATCCCCTCACAGCTTCGCGCGCTGCTTCGTCTGCTGCGCGGCCGGTGGGGGGATCGCTTGCGCACCGTCTTCTGTTGACTGCGGGGGGCCTGATACTCACGGTGAGCGCCCAGGCGTGGTATTTCAACGACGGTGAACTGGCCGCACGAGCCGGCATCGTGGGTGGGGTGGTGATCGCGCTCTCTCAGCTGTTCCGCGAGGTCGCCGCGAGGCAGTTGTTCGGCTTCGTGGGCGCCATCGGTGTGGTATGGCATGCCGCGATGCTGGGCATCTCTGCGGTCGAACCCATCCAGGGGATCTACGAGACGACCGTGTCCGCCGTGTTGGACACGGAGTGGTTAGTCGTAGCGGCGATCAGCACGCTGGCGCTGCTCGGTCTGGCCTTGTTCCCCTGGATATGGAAGCGATGATGGGAGGTGGACGTGGGTAGCGGTGAGAACGGGGTGCGTTTCTGCATGTCGTGCGGCACGGAGCTGGGTGGGGCGGGGGCCTTCTGCATGGCATGCGGGGCCCAAGTGGCGAATGCGCCGAGCGCGGCCCCGCCACAGCAGTCGGTGTGGGCTTCGGATACGTCGCAATACGGCGAGCAACCACTCACCCGAGTCGACAACCATCCGGTGGTGGGCGTCATCGGCAATGCCTCGCACGCCGAGGGGTTGATGGGACTGAAGAGGACGTCGTACACGATCGTCGTGAGCCGCGAGCGCCTGATCTTCGCTCAGGTGACGAAGGAGATGGCCATGGCGGCGGTCGAGGCCGCCCGCGGCGCCGCCAAAGGCTCAGGAAAGGGCTTCTTCGGCCAATGGGGAGCGCAGCTGGGTGCGGTGGGCGGGATCGCGGACCGCTACTACCACATGTCGACCGATCAGACTCTCGCGGAGAATCCCGGCAACTGGTTCCTGGAGAGGGCTCAGGTGAACGGTGTCAAGGTGAAGTCCGGCTCGTGGAACGACGACAACGGCCAGAGCGACGACAGACTCACCGTCAAGTCCACCCAAGGGAAGTTCCGTTTCAACATCGGGAGCAATGCGAGCGAAGTGAAGCGACTGCTTCGGGAGGCGGGCTGGCTCTGACCTGACCGCCGCTTCGGCCGCCCGCCGCGGGATGCATGCGGCGGAGGTCTCGTTATCGGACCCGACCTGTGCTCCCTCGGTTCCCTCGGTTCTTGGACGGTGCGCTACGGGCAGTCGGGGGTCTCTCACCCCGCTTCGAGTGGTGGGGGAGTGACGATGAACTCCCCGGTCCACGCCGGGCGCGGCGGGCCGGTTCCCGCGTCGAGCGCGGCCTGCCACTCCTCGTCGGTCATGCGGTTCGCCAGCGGCACGGTGAACTCGTAGTAGTCGTAGGATGCGCCCAGGAACACCCGTGATTCCCCGTTCACCTCAAGCACGACATACAGTGCCAGCGGGTATCCGGTGCCCTCCTCCAGCGCGGTGTTGCTGTTCAGGTCGGAGTGAACATCGGCTACCACGGGGCTCTTCTCATCCGGGGGCGAAATGGTGCGACCTTCGTCGTCGTAGAAGAGCTCGAGCGTCTCCAGGGTATTGCCGAACCAGCGGATCACCTGAGCGTCTGTCTCGTCGAGTGCCTCCCCCGCCAGTTCCTTCCGGGCGATGCGTTCGAGATCGGTGCAGAGTTGAGCCATGGTGTCGAGCTTGTTCTTGATGTTCTCGTCGAGGAGGTCGTAGGCTGCAAGGCCGTCCCGAGTCGACGCGGCCAGGGCCGCCATGTGCTTGTAGAACTCGGGATAGGGCTCCACATAGCCGGCCACCTCGGGTTCTTCGCCACCGTCGCCCTCGGAGGCCACCGACTGCTTGGCGTAGAGGATGGTGTCGTGGCGCAATTCGGTCCAGCTGCCGAGAGCGCCGTTCAGGCTCTTCCGGGCCCATGCCTTCGTCCTCATGACGTGGGGTGCGGTATTGCCCGGGAAGGCCATCGCCTCGCGCAGCCCGTCGAGCCAACCGGTGTATATCGTGGTCGGCCAGAATGCTTCGGCACGGGTGTCGAACTGAGCCTTCACCTTCATCAATTGGCTCTCGTAGTTCTCGAACTCCTGCTGCCCATACGTGGTGGTGAGCAGCTCGTAGGCTTGGTCCGAACCGAGGACGGCCATGACATCGAGTCCCATGGGAAGCATGCGCTGCTTGTCTGGCGCGGTGCCCACGAAGCTCCACACCAGCTGCTGGAAGGCGTATGAGTCGGGCACGTACCGTTGGCCCATGACACGGAAGCTGCGCGAGATCTCATCCTTGGCCGTGTCGTCGGTGGTCCACACCTGGTGCGACTGGATCATCGGTGGAGCGAGCTTGCGGATCTCCGCGCGGAGCGCGTCGATCTTCGCGTCGTCGGCGAGTTCTGCGACCGTCGGCGTCTGGCTGCCGAAGGCCACGCCCATCGGCGGGCGTAGGTCCGCGGGCCCCAGGTCGTCCGACGTGCCCACGAGGAACGTGGTGGGCTCGTAAATCGCCTTCCAAGCCTGCTCTGTCTCTCCGGTGAGCGCCAAGGTGATCAAGGCGGCCTGGCGGGTGAGGCGGCGGGCCAGCGTCTCGTCCACGTCCGGGGCGTGGGGGTCGGTCCAGAATGCCGTGTGGCCGTACCACATCATGGCTTTGAAGTACCGTTCGAGCGTCTCGCTGCGTGTGTAGTGGCCGCGAGGCTGGTACTGACTGTAGTCCTCGGTGTAGCCCAACACGGGGGAGGTGTCCTGGCCGCCGGCCGCCTCGATCAACGCCACTTCGGCCGTCACCTCGTCACGGACACGGTCGGGTGCGGTCATGCCCCCTTTGAGCAAGGAGTTCCCCACGGCGAAGTAGGCTTCGGTCGCCAGCGCCGCTTCCTCCATGGGGGTGCCCGTGGCCTCGTTCACCTGATCGCTCGCCGCTGCCTGCAACTTCTCCGACATGACCTCGAGTTGCGTGAAGAACTCGGTCTCTTCGAGCCGCTGCAACGTCATGGCAAACACGCTGTGGTAGGAGTTGAGCACGGCGTCGGTGGTGACCAAAGCCGGGACGCCCGCGTACCGCGCCTCCTCGTAGATCTGCCAGAACTTCCAGGGCACCCAGCCGTCGGTGAAGTTCGTAGCGACGAACCCCTGGCGCTCCAGGATCGCCTGGGCGGCGGGGTCGAGTACCACGCGTCCGGAGTTCGTCACCTCAGCGAGGTTGACGGGTGCGGGGTCCACGTACTCGGGCCCAGGGAACGGCTTCGCATCTTGGGCGACCGTCACGACGGTGGGGGAGGTGGTGGAGGTGGTCGTAGGGTCGTCCGTGCAGCTCGCGCCGAACAGCGCGATCGCCGCCAGGGAAGCCGTCGCCACTATTGCCACGGCGATCCGCCCCGTGCCGAGTGTGCCGCCGGCCCGTCTGATCCCCTCGGTCCTCCCGGTCCTCTCGGTTCTCTCAGTCCGCCCGGTCCTCTCTCGTCCGAGGCCGCCCGCCCGCTCCTTCGAACCCTTGCGCATCATGTGCCCCCTCCCTCCCGTCCGTCCGTCCGCATCGCCTTGAAGCCGAAGCCGTTCCAGCGGTACTGGACCTCCGCTCCCGACGTATCCGTCAGCACAATGAGATCACCTTCCCCGTTCTCGGCGCTCCGAACCCGGAAGCCAAGCGGTTCCGGCACGAGTGGCGAGGTCACCAGGCGCTCGCGATAGCGGTCCGTCCGCCAGGCGATGAGGCCGATGTGACGGCCCCCTTCATCGTCGAGCAGCGCGACCACCTCGGGAGCGCCGTCGCGGTCGGTGTCGGCGATGACGGCGTCTACTACGAGCCACTTGGCGCGCGAGCGGTATGTCGTGTCGCCGTCCACGATCACGATGCCCTCCGAGCCGGGTGTGACCCGTACCTCCTCGAGCGTGGCGTCGCCGTCGAGGTCGGCGTAGAGGAAGGTCGGAGGTGGGCCGAGGTCTGATTGCACGCCGAGGCACGCCGGGCCGAGGATCGTAAGGAGCGCGCCGAGCAAGAACGCTCCGACCGGTCGAGACGCCGTCCGCCGCCGGGCTATCGTGCCACCGCGCCGGCGGCTCGATCTGTGGGGCAGAGTGTCCAAGGGTCCAATTCGCACGTCGGGATCATCGCCTCGCGGAGGAAGTCCGGGTTGTACGTTTGGAGATAGCCTTGCGTCGCGTCAGCACAGCCGGGCCGGGATAGTCCGGTTCTTGGACGTGATTGTATAGCGTCAAGAAAGGAAGCGCCATGAGGGAACGAGCGACTCCAGCAACCGGCATCGCGACCCGTTCGAGCCGCTCTGCGACGCCAGGTCGGAGGGTAGGATCGACACGCCTCGTGTCCAGAGTGGCAGGACGGACGGCGGCTCTCGCCGCAACCCTCTTGCTCGCGACACCAGTGATCGCTCGTGCCGACGGGCCGACGATCGAAGACGTGGCAGTGAGGATCGACGCGGTGTGGATACTGCTGTGCGCCGCCCTCGTATTCATCATGCACGCGGGGTTCGGCATGCTCGAATCGGGTCTGGTCCGCCAGAAGAACACAGTGAACGTGTTGATGAAGAACTTCATCAACGTGGCCCTCGGCGTGATCACCTTCTACCTCGTTGGCTACGGCCTCTCGGGCGAGGGCAACTCGCTGTTCGGCACGTCGGGGTTCATGCTCAAAGGCGTAGACGTGCGTGACCCCATGACCCTCGTCCTCTTTGTGTTCGGCCTGATGTTCTGTGCCACCGCGGCCACGATCGTGTCGGGCGCGATGGCCGAGCGCATGAAGTGGAGCGCCTATCTTGTGTACGCGTTCTTCATGACCGCCCTAATCTACCCTGTGGTCGCGAAGTGGGTGTGGACGGGCGATGGGTGGTTGAACAAGCTCGGGTTCCTCGATTTCGCCGGGTCCACTGTCGTGCACTTGGTGGGAGCCACCGCCGCCTTTGCCGGCCTGCTGCTTCTCGGACCCCGGATGGGCAAGTATGGGCCGGGCCGTCGCATCAACGCGATCCCGGGTCATGATCTCCCGCTGGCCACCCTTGGCGCCATGATCTTGTGGTTCGGCTGGTACGGCTTCAACGTGGGCTCCACGCTTGGGGCCGGCGACCCGGCTCTCATCGGGTGGACGGCGCTCACCACGACCTTGGGAGGCGGCGCGGGCACTCTGGCCGGCATGACCGTCATCTGGATCAAGGCACGCAAACCAGACCTGTCGATGACGCTCAACGGAGCCCTCGGCGGACTGGTCGCCATCACCGCGACGTGCGCCTTCGTGGGCTTCGGATCGGCGATCATCGTGGGAGCGGTGGGAGGGGCCCTCGCTGTCGGCGCGGCGCTGCTCTTCGATCGCCTGCGCCTCGACGACCCGGTCGGCGCCATGGCTGTGCATGGTGTCGGAGGCGCGTGGGGCACCCTCGCCGTCGGGCTGTTCGGATACACCGACATCACGTCGGCGGAGCCGGTGGGCGTCGGTCTGTTCACAGGCGGAGGCTTCCATCAACTTGGGGTGCAGGCTCTCGGCCTGATCGCGACGATGGTCTGGGTGTTCGCCGTGTCCACCGTCGTCTTCACGGTGATCAAGCGCACGATCGGCCTTCGGGTCTCCGAACAGGAGGAGTACGAGGGACTCGACGTAGGCGAACACGGCACCGGCGCCTATCACGGCGACTTGCTTGGATCGGGCGCCCGAGGCTCTGATGCGTTCCCCGGTCGGGCGAGACCTTAGGCTGTTAAAGAACGAAACCTCGGCCGCGGGACCGCACTGGGCGGCGCCATGCGGCGTCCTCAGTCGCGCCCGTAGCGCTGCTACGAGCGCTCCCTGCGTCCTTGCCTTGCGCGTACCCAGCGCACTCCCGCGGCGAAGCGTCATTCTTCAACAGCCTGTTAGACGAATGGACAAGGACAAAGGTACATCCACCTGTATAATGAGACCCGCTCCCGACGGCCCGCGTCGGGGAGTTGTCGGTCAGCGGGCTACGCTTGGAAGCAGACGATCACATGGCTGTCACCGTAGGGCAGATACTGAAGCTGGGGGCGCTGTCGCAGGCCCGCGTGCTGGCGGGTGCTCGGGGTCTGGACCATGCGGTCACCTCGGTGACCGTGGGCGAGGTGCCCGACATCGCCGAGTGGCTCTCGGGCGGGGAGATCGTCCTCTCTACCATGTTCGCCTTGACGAACGATACCGATCGGCAGCGAGATTTCTGTAGACGCATCATGGCCGCCGATGCGTCCGCCTTGTTCGTGAAGCCCAAGCGTTTCGTGGGATCGTTCCCCCTCGACATCCTCGAGATCGCGGAGAAGCGCGGCTTTCCCATCGTGGAGGTGCCGCAAGAGGTGCGTTGGACGCGCATAATGCAGGAGGCCATGGAGGTGCTGATCGACCGGCATGCCTCGCAGTTGGAGAAATCGCAGGAGATCCACCGCGAGCTCCTCGAGGTGGTCATCAGCGGCGGTGGGTGGAGCGAGATAGCGAGCGCGGCCGCCCGCCTCATCGAGAAGCCCGTGCTCGTGCTCGACGTGTCGCTCGAGTCACTGGGCGTGTCCACCGACTTCCCCTGGCCCGAGGCCGAGCTGCATCGTCTTCTCGACAGGCCCGCCGTTCGAGCCCAGTTCGAGAACCTCGCGCGCTCACCCAATAAGCTGATGCGGCTGGCGGAGGAGGGTGCACCCCCCCTGTTCGCCGTCCCGATCGTGGTGAGCCACAGTTGCCTCGGCTACGTGGGCACGATCACCGAGCGTCACGAGCTTGATGAGATCGAGAAGGTGGCGCTCGAGCACGCCGCCACCGTCGCGGCGGTCGAGATGGCACGCGACCAGGTGCGTTTCGAGACCGAGGTGCGGCTGAAAGGCGATTTCGTGGACGATCTTATCGGCGGACGATTCAGCAGCGAGGACTCCATCCTCCGTCGGGCGAGCTTTCTCGGGTGTGACCTGAGTCACGGGGCGACGGTGGTGGTGGCCGACGTGGACGAATTCGAGCGCACCATGGCCGAGAGGAAGCTGAGCGAAGCCGAGGTGCAACGCCTGAAGGCCCGCCTCTTCAGCCGGTGCACGCGACTTGTGGCTGAGGTCGAGCCGTCGTCACTGGTGAGCCTCAAGTCCGATCGTGTGATCGTCTTCCTGACCGGGCCTTCGGCCGAGGATCAGAAGGCCATCGACCGGCTCATCGACCGGCTGCAGGCACGGGCGCGGGAAGTAGCCGACCTCTCGGTGTCGGTGGGCGTGAGTCGCTTCACCAACGACATCCCAGGGCTGCGCAAGGCGTTTGAAGAGGCACTCGCGGCCCTGAAGGTCGGCCGGAAGTTGCAGGGTGGGGCAAGCGTGATGCATTTCGAAGGCGTCGGCTCGTACAAGCTCCTACTCAGCATCTGGGAGCACGACCCCGAGGAGCTGCGCAGTCTCTACCTGGAGACCATCGACCCGGTGGAGAGATACGATCGCCAGAACGACTCGCAGCTGGTGAAGACGCTGCTCACGTACTTGGGCAACGACGAGAACCTCTCCAAGACCGCCGGCGACCTCTACGCTCATCGCCACACCATACGGTACCGCCTCCAGAAGATCGGTGACCTCACCGGCCTCTCCGTCTTCAAGAGCGAAGACAAGGAGCGCCTCAGCCTCGGCCTGAAGGCGGGGAGTCTGCTGAACGGCTGACGAGAGGCGCGGATGCGTAGCCGGGGAGCGGATGCGCGGCCGGGGAGCGGCTCCGCTGTGCGGGGGGGCGCTCCCGCACGGAACGGGCGCCCCCGCGCGGACCGTCGAGGCGGTCTACTCCGCGGGGGTGGCTGTCTGACGCGAGCGGTAGTCCTTGATCGCCTCATGAAGGCCGTCGGCCGCCAAGTTGGAGCAGTGCATCTTGTTCGGCGGCAGCCCGCCCAAGCTTTCGGCCACGCTCTTGTTGGAGATCTCGGACGCGTCGTCCAAGGACTTGCCCTTGGCCATCTCCGTGACCATGCTCGAGGTCGCGACCGCCGCGCCGCACCCGAGGGTCTGGAACTTGACGTCTTCGATACGGTCGTCCTTCACTTTGATGGTGATACGCATCATGTCGCCGCACGTGGGGTTACCTACTTCGCCGACACCGTCGGCGTCTTCGATGACACCCATGTTGCGTGGGCTCCGGAAGTGATCCATCACCGCTTCTGTATACACTGCCGCCTCCTTCCCGCCTGGCGCGGGGTGATCCTCATTCTAGTTATTCTTCCCGCCCCCGCTTGTGCCTACTCGCCCCTACTGTTTGCTCGTGGGCTTGTTGTACACGGGAGACATATCCCGGAGCCGCGACACGACTTGGGGGAACGCTTCGAGGAAGTAGTCCACGTCGACCTCGGTGTTCGAGTGGCCGAGCGAAATACGGATGGAGCCGTGCGCTTCCTCCGCGGGTATGCCCATGGCCAGCAGCACGTGGCTCGGGTCGAGCGACCCCGTCGTGCAGGCCGACCCGGACGACACGCCGATCAGATTCATGTCGAGACACAGGATCATCGCCTCACCCTCGATGCCCTCCACACGGAAGTTCAGCATGTTGTCGAGGCGCTCGGTCGGGTGACCGTTGAAGGCGATGTCGGGGATGTTCTCCTCCAGGCCTTCCCATAGCTTGTCGCGCAGTCCGCGCAGCCGAGGACCTTCCTCCGCCATGCGGTCGGTGGCCAATTCGAGGGCCGTGGCCATGCCGACGATGCCGGGCATGTTGTGGGTGCCGGGCCGGCGTCTGCGTTCCTGCCCTCCGCCATGCATGAGCGGGGTGATGCGCACCCGGTTGCGTATGTAGAGGGCGCCGACGCCCTTCGGCCCGTAGAACTTGTGTCCAGACAGAGAGAGCAGGTCGGCGTTCATCGCGGCCACGTCCAGCGGGAGTTTGCCTGCGCTCTGCACCGCATCGGTATGGAAGATCGCGCCGGCTTCGCGCACGATGGCCCCGATCTCCGTGATGGGCTGGATGGTGCCGACCTCGTTGTTCGCATGCATGATGGAGACGAGCACGGTGTCGGACCGCATCGCCCGTCGGACGTCTTCAGGGTCGACCATCCCGGTGCTGTCGACCGGCACACGCGTGACTTCAAAGCCGCGCTTCTCGAGGAACTCGAGCGGCTCCAACACGGCGTGGTGCTCGATGGTGCTGGTGACGAGGTGCCGCCCCTTCTTCTGCTGGGCGTCGGCTGCGCCTTTGACCGCCCAATTGTCGGACTCGGTGCCGCCGCTGGTGAAGTGGATCTCGTCCGGCTGGGCGCCGATCCTCTCGGCGATGCTCGCGCGGGCCCGCTCCAGGGCGCCCGCCGCCACGAGGCCGGCGGTATACAGGGTCGACGGGTTCCCGTAGCTGTCTTTCAGCCACGGCTCCATCGCCTGGAAGACTTCAGGATCGACCGGGGTCGTGGCGGCATGATCCATATAGATCGGTCTGTCCATCGGATGAGTGCCTTTCTTGCTGACGACGTGACCAATAGTAGCATCGCGTGCTCTCGTTGCCCCGGGTGGGAGCGATGTGGTATTTTGCCCTCGGTCATCAACGCGCTTGCTCCTGGCAGTGCGGTTCGGGGGGATCCGGATGAAGCGAGCGCCGCTCGTCGCGGGCATCGTTCTTGTTGTTATCGGTGTGATCGTGGGGTTGGGCCTCGACTACACGTCGAAGCCCGCCTTCTGCTCGTCGTGCCATCCCATCGCCCCGTTCGCCGAGTCTTGGGTGGGAACCAGTCACGAGCAGGCCGGCGTCACCTGCATCGAGTGCCACTTCGACCCCGGGGTCGTGGGCTACATCAAGGGTAAGACGTACTCGGTGATCAAGCTGACCCAGTGGGTCGTGGGCGAGACCGAGCGCAAGCCCGAAGCACACCGCGTCATCGTCGGCGGCGCGTGCCGGCATTGCCACCCCGAGCCCAAAGCCACCTTCCTGCCCCACTCCTTTCATACCGAAGAGGCCAACCTGCAGTGCACCGAATGCCATAGCGGTGTCGTGCACGGCTCAGAACTGGTGGGCGAGGAGAAGCCGCAGGCCGCCGCCGACCCTGCTTTCTGCGACGCATGCCACACCGGCGACTTCGCGCCCATCCTTTTCACGGCTATCGAGCCGGCCGGCAGAGAGCATCCCGGCGCGCCCAAGGTGGATGTGAACGTGTGGCGCAACGTCCACTGGCGCGCCGCCGACGGGCCCGCGGTCATCGACAGCGTGTCGTACGACAAGATCGAGCCGGAGACCTGCCGGGCCTGCCACGACGAGCCCACCGTCGCGAAGGGCTGCAAGAGCTGTCACTTTGCCCGGGTGCCGGAGTTCCGCCTGTCGTCGGCGGCCGAGACGGCCAGCGGGTTCCCGGTGGGCATCTTCGCTGTGCTGTTCGCACTGCTCATGCTCACCGCCTTCCTCAGTTCGGAGGTGAGGGCGCGCATCTTCACCTCGCGCTGGATGCAGGCGCTCGTGGGCTTGATCTGCCTCTCCGACGTGGTGGTGGTGTACTTCATCATCAGGGACACCTTGGTCCGGGAGACCGGCTCCCAGGAGATCGGCGCGACCACGGTGTGGATCACCTATCTGTTCTTGAGCGTGGCCATCGTCATGCTCGTGTTGTACGAATCGATCATCAGGCCCGGGCGCCAGCGCTCCCTGCTGCTGCCGCAGACCGATGAGGAGGAGATCTACGTGCCCGACCACAACGTGTGGTTGAAACACCCCGATGCACCCGAGAGCCCCCTCCCCTCCCCCAAGGACCGCCCATGAGCGAGCCCGTCTCCGCCCCGCTCTCCGAGGCCACCGCCGAGGCCACCGCCGAGGCCACCATCTCCGAGGCCACCACCGACGCCGCCGCCGCCGAGAGCCTCTCCCGCCGGAGCTTCCTCACCTACCTCCTCGGCCTGGCCGCGGCCCTGGGCGCCGCCGGTCTGGCCTTCCCCATCGCCCGCTTCGCCTACCCGGTGAAGCGCGTGGAGGTGCAGCCCAAGCTGCGGGTGGCCTCCCTCTCCGCCCTCACCCCGCTCGGGGACGCCGTGGTCTTCGACTACCAGGACGCCTCCGCCGGCCTCATCCTCTTAGAAGACGGCACCCCCAAGGCCTTCTACCTGGCCTGCACCCACTTCGGCTGCCTGGTGAAGTGGCGCACCGAAGAGCAGGACTGGTACTGCCCCTGCCACGCCGGCATCTTCGCCCCCGACGGCGCCGTGCTGGCCGGCCCCCCGCCCTCCCCCCTGGTGGAGCTGAAGGTCGTGGCCGAAGGCGACGACCTCTTCGTGGAAGGGACGGTGGGCTAGCCCATGGACATCGCCGCCCGCGCCTTCCGCTACCTCGACCGGCGCTACCGCCTGCGCGAGCCCCTCGAGTACCAGCTGAACAAGCGCATCCCCGCGCATCTGAACTGGACCAACTGCTTCGGGGGCATCACCTTCGTCTGCTTCGCGGTGCAGGCCCTCACCGGCATCCTCCTCGCCTTCTACTACAAGCCCACCCTCCCCGAGGCCTACCAGAGCGTGCTGCGCATCATGGAGGAGGTGCCCTTCGGCGCCTTCGTCCGCGGTCTGCACGCCTGGACCGCCAACGTCATGATCTTCATGGCTACGCTCCACATGCTGAAGGTCTTCTTCATCTCGGCGTACCGGCCCCCCCGGGAGTTCACCTGGGTCTCGGGGGTCTTCCTCTTCTTCGTCACCGTCACTTTTGGTTTCTCGGGGTACCTCCTCCCCATGAACCAGCTCGCCTACTGGGCCACCACCGTGGGCGCCGAGATCGCCGGGGCCTTCCCCTTCGTGGGGGAGTACGCCCGCCTCTTCCTCCTCGGTGGAGGCAAGATCGGCGGGGAGACCCTGACCCGCTTCTACGCCCTGCACGTGCTCGTACTGCCCGCCGCCATCATCGTACTCCTGGCCGCCCACTTCTCCATGATCCGCCGCCAGGGGATCTCCGAGCCACTCTAGGAGAGGGGAGGGGAGAAGAGACATGAGCGAACACACACCCGAGCATCCCCCCGGCTACCCTGAGGAGGAGATGGAACTCTTCTTCCCCCACGAGGTGGTCAAGTTCGGCATCATCATCGCCATCGTCTCCGCCGGGCTCACCTTCCTCGCCACCATGGTGCCCATGCCCGTGGGCGAGCCCGCCGACCCGCTGCGCACCCCGGCCGGCATCGAGCCCGAGTGGTACTTCCTCGCCGTCTACCAGCTCCTCAAGTACGTGCCCCGCTGGCTGGGGGTGGGCTTCAGCTTCATCCTCTTCCCCGTCATGCTCTTCACCGTGCCCTTCTTCTGGGG
>Ga0180009_10001075_pt1 | contig 34333 bp, 31 predicted proteins | sample OS_PC_MetaG_FD_123537 | JGI IMG/M metagenome (GOLD analysis project Ga0180009, IMG submission 123537) | Groundwater microbial communities from the Aspo Hard Rock Laboratory (HRL) deep subsurface site, Sweden - OS_PC_MetaG | ecosystem: Environmental > Aquatic > Deep subsurface > Groundwater... | reverse complement strand
CTCCAACACCTTCACGATGCGAAGTTTGTCCTCCGGGTCCACCCGGGCGAAGATGGCCGACTGCTTTTCCTTGAAAAGCTTCTTCAGGCTGTCGTCGTCCATCTGCTTGAGTTCGGTGCCGATGATTACCGGGGAGCCTTCGCCGGGCTCGTGCAGCCCGATCTCCCGGCCCACCGCCATGGCGGTGTCGGGGTGGTCCCCGGTTAGGATGTAGATCCTGATGTGCGCCGCCTGGGCGTCGGCGATGGCCTCTTTGACCCCCTCCTTGGGCGGGTCGATCATGGCCATCAGGCCCAAGAACACCAGGTCCCGCTCCACGTCCTCCCGCGCGAACTCCTCCTCTTGCGATGCCAGCCGCCGGCAGCCGATGGCCAGGACCCGCATGCCGTTGCGGGAATATTCCTCGTTCAGGGCGTTGATTTCCTGCTTCTGCTGATCGCTGAAGGGGACCTCTTCGCCATCCTTGTATATGTGGGTGCTTATGGAGAGGATGCTGGCGGTGGAGCCCTTGGCCGCCAGCCGGAGTTCGTCCCCGAAGCGCCGCACCGAGCTCATCCTCATAAGCTCCGAGTTGAAAGAAAACTCCTGCAACTCGGGGTTCTCCTCGTCCTCTTTGGAAGAGCGGGTGCCGAGCTTGGTGGACAGGGTGATGAGCGCGGCCTCGGTGGGGTCGCCCACCGGATACCAGAAGGCGTGCTCCTGGTCGGGCTCGTGTGTCTCGGCGTTGGAGGACATGGTGGCCGCGTCCATGATTACCTCGATCCGGTCTATGTGCTCCTGGACGAGCGGATCACCCGCCTCGTTCAACACCTCCCCCTTGGGTTCGTAGCCGGTTCCGGTGACGCTGTATTTTTTGCCGTCGAACCACAGCGACTGAACCGTCATCTCGTTTTTGGTCAAGGTCCCGGTCTTGTCGGTGCAGATGACGGTGGTGGAGCCCAGGGTTTCCACCGAGGGCAGATCCTTGACCACCGCGTTCCTGTCGGCCAGCATGTTGCTCCCGGTGGTGAGGGCCACCGTGACCTGGGCCGGCAGGGCCTGGGGCACCATGGCCATGGCCACGCCCAGGGCGTAGACCAGGCTCATGTACAGGGAGAAATCCTGGGCCAAGCCCAGCCCGAAGAGCCCCACGCTGATGACGACCACGGTGACGGTCAACTGGTTGGCCAGGCGGCCCAGCTCCTTTTGCAAGGGGGTTTCGCTCTCGCCCGCTTCTTCGGTCATGCCCGCGATCTTGCCGGTCTCGGTCCGCATTCCGGTGGCCACCACCACCCCGGTGGCGCTGCCGTTAGCCACCGTGGTGCCGGCGTAGGCCATGTTGACCCGGTCGCCCAGGGCAACCTCCCCCTCGATGGCGTCCAGTTTCTTTTCCTGGGGCACCGATTCCCCGGTCAAGGCGAAATCGTTGGTCTTCAAGCCGTTGATGTTGATGAGGCGGAGGTCGGCGGGGAGCTTGTCACCCGCCTCGATCTGCACGATGTCGCCGGGAACCAAGTTCTCCTGGGATATCTCCATCAGCTTTCCGTCCCGCATCACCTTGGCCGGAGACTTGATGAGGGTCTTCAGCTTATCGATGATCTTGCCGGCCTTGCGCTCGTGCAGAAACCCGATGACCGCGTTGACCAGGACTATGATGAAGATGATCGAGCCGTCTCTATAGTTGCCGATGAAAAAGGATATGAGCCCGCCCAGGATCAGGATAAAGATGAGCAGTTCCTTGAATTGGGAAAGAAACACCAGCCACAGGGGCACCCGAATCTTGGCCTGAAGCTGGTTGTTGCCGTATTTTTGCAGGCGCTTGGCGGCCTCGGCCGACGACAGGCCTTTCTCGCCGGAGTTCATGGCCTCTATGGCTTCCTGGGCTTCCATCTGGTAGGGCGTCTTGGCGTTGGGCATGGAGGCTTTCCCCGAATGGATTTTTGAGCTTAAAGCGAATGAACCAACTTGTTCCGGCCGCCGGTGAAAACACGGCCCCTATTTGGCGGCTTCCCTTGGGGCCTGGCCGGCAGGAGTGTACTCCACAGGCAATCCCGAGATAAGCGCGGGACTCAACAGGTTTCTATCGGCCAACTTCTTTTTGATGAACTGCGCGTGGTGGCTCATACGAAGCCGCCTAAAAGATCGCGTGATCACCACGATCAGCCAGGCCGGAAAGCTTTTCAACAAATCCTGGGGCGCCTAGCCGGCAGCCAGCGCCCCCTTCCGGGAAGCAGGCGGCCTGGGGCATGGCAAGTCGCGCCTCACCTGGTTTTGAGTGTTGTGATGCTCCCGGGGCACGCTCTCATTTTGGGCGGCACCCCAAAGCTGGGTGACCTCCCCATCGAAGCGGTTTCTCGCCGAAAATCCAGCAAGAAACTCGTTTTCCTCGACTTTGAGCATGGTAGCCTTACTGTATTCCGGCGGTCAACCGTGCATCCGCTCCCAGCCAGTGCCGACCGCGTTGACCGCCGTGAACCTTGTTTGCCCTCGTGCAACACAACCATTGGGGCCTAGCCACCTCAATGACCAGCCTACGTTGTTGTCTGGTTTTCCCCTCACCCATTGACCTAGCAAAATGACGGGGATTAACATGATGCTTGATTAGCGCCTGCAACATTGACGCCGGCCTGGGCCAAGGAGGAGCATATGCCGCCGGATTCGACCAGCGCCAAGCCAGCCGGGCACCCGGCCACGGTATATGTCTACATCGTCTCGGATGCCACCGGCACTGGCTCGGAGCGGGTGGCCCGCACCGGCCTGGTGCAGTTCCGCAAGATTTTCTCCCCGGTCTATCTAAGGCATCCCTTTGTCAAGACCACCCGGGAACTGGCGGGCATCCTGGACAGGGCCCAGGAACAACGCGCTATTGTGATCTACAACATCACCGACGGCGAAAATCGGCGCTGGCTGGCCCGTGAAAGAGAAAACCGCGATATTTTGATAATCGACATGCTGGAGTGCATCCTGCAGCGGGTGGGCGACTACTTCCACTGCAAGCCGGAGTTGAGCAGCCGGCTGTTGCCCCAGGCCCTGGGCGACAAATCCCTGCAACTGGCCAAGGCCATCAACTTCACCATGCTCCACGACGACGGCCAGCGTATGGACACCATCGGCCAGGCGGACGTCATCCTATTGGGGGTGTCGCGCAGTTCCAAGACCCCCATTAGCTTTTACTTGTCCTGCCACTACAGCCTGAAGGTTGCCAACGTCCCCCTGATTCTGGGCATGGACCCGCCGGAGAAAATATTTCGCCTCAAGCGGCCCCGCGTGGTGGGGCTTATGATCAACCCCGGCAAGTTGGCCTCGGTCAGACGCTCCCGATTTGCCCAGGAGAAACCGGCCGGCTACGCGGACAACACGAAGATCATGGAGGAGTTGGCCTTTGCCGAGGATGTCTACGATCGCATCAAGGACATCCTGGTAATCGATGTCACCGACAAGCCCGTGGAGGAGATTTGCAACCTCATCGTCTGAGTCCGCGCCCGCGCATGGGCGATGCCAAGTGTCAGGCCACTAGTGCCTCGATCTTGAATTCTGGCGAGTAGCGCCTACGGGATGACTTCTGCTGACTTCACTGCCTTGTCATGGATCATCTCTCTCGCGAAATCTACTCGCTTTATAAGGCGGCCGTAAAAACTGGGCAAGATCCAGCGCAGGGAAATTTTGGTGCGTTCCTTAAAGGGGGCGCACGCCGTCGCCCAAAGGGGAAAGCAGAGATCATGAGCACCGCCGCTTTTATGCTCGCCATCGGCCGGGTGGCGGAAGCCAGGCGGGTCGGGGGAATCTTCCCCTGGTCAGAGATGGAGCGCTTGACCCCTCCCCCAGGGCGGTGGCGGGGCCATGCGCCTACGGGTATCTTAAAAAACAGCCCCCAACCAAGGGGCGGCGGATGGACAAAAATTTAATACTGGACCAAGTTAGTAACGCCGCGCCGTGCCTGTAACTTTGATGAATTCGGCCGGGGCGGGCCTTGAACCGAACAAACGGTTGTCGGTGAATGAATACGGATTTTTGAACCTTAGCCTTTTCCTTGCGAGCAGCCAAGCGTGAATGATTGCGGGATTATGGTAAGGGTCGGCGGCCGAGAGGTCCCGGCCGCCGCAGGCGAGTCGTTGAATGACGCCTTGCTTCGGGCAGAGTTTAAACTGCCAACCGATTGCGGCGGCATGGGACCGTGCGGGCGGTGTCAGGTCGAGTTGCGCCCGATCGCGGCCGTCTCCTCTCTGGGCATGCTGCCCGCCGAAAACCGGCTGGGTGCCATCGAGGTATTGCCCAACGCGGCGGGAGCCGGAGCGGTGATGGTTCTTTTGGATACGGGCAAACGCCGGCGGACCAGGGGGTTGGGATGCGGCATGCGGGTCATCGAGCTTAAGTTGCAGGCCGACGTCAACGAACGCTTCATCCAGGCGTTGAGTCTTCCTCACCAGCCCAGGAAGAAATAATGGCGTTGCTGGGAATCCCAAAGCCGGACCTCGACCCCGTTCAGTTGGCCTTGGCCATCAATCATGACCGCCCCAACGAACAGTTGGAGCAGTCCGTGAGAGATTGCCTGGTCCAAGCCCGGGAGTTGATCGCGCCGCGGGCGGTTTATGAACTCTTGGCGGTGGTGGGGCAGGGGCCGGACTGGATCGAGGTGCAAGGGAAGGCGGGTGGCTCGACCAGACTGACGGTGGGCCCCAAAACCGACCTGCTGGGTCCCGCGGAGAGGGTGCTGGTGGGGGCCACCACCATCGGGCATGAACTGGACGATGCGGTGAAGCGCCTGAATCAGCAAGGGGACCCCTATGCCGCATACGTGCTGGACTGCGTGGGAGTGTCTCTTCTGGGAGAGGCGGGAAAGGCCCTTGACCGTTTGGCCGAGGAAGTGGCCGCCCGGCGAGGCTGGGGGGTGGGCCACCGCCTGGCCCCCGGCTCACTGCCCGGCTGGGACATGACGGACCAGAAGGTTTTAGCGGGATTGGTCTTGGCTGGCCAGGGCGCGATCATTTTCAACGATGTGGGTGTGCTTTGGCCCTTCAAGTCGGCGACCAGCCTCATTGGGATGGGACAAGGGTTCATTTCCCGCCGTGTTGGACGGGTCTGCCACATGTGCTCCAAACGCGAAACTTGTTGGAGCAAGGAAAAGTGATTTTCCCCCGTTTTTGTGGACACGAAATTAAACTGCCATTTTGATCACCTCATCATGTGCCGGGGCCAGATAACCCAAAATGGAACCAGCTCTCCATGGGGAGGCGTTGTCCCAGCAGTGGCCCTTACGGTTCATGCCGCATATCATGCCGTGGGAGCGTAGGGCACGCTGATGGTCCCTGCGGGCATACTGGCCGCCCCGGTCCGAGCGATGAACAAGTCCCGGTACCCGATGGCGGCGGCCCACCGCCATCTTGAGTGCCTCAGACAACAGCCTTTTGCTCATGCGGCTGGCCATGGACCAACCCACGATGAGTTTGGAATATAGGCCCAGGATGGCCGCCAGGTGGAACCTGCCCTGCCGGGTGGTGTGGCGGCTAGATGGCGTCGCCTGCCCGAGGGCCGCGTGACCCTGTCCGCATGCACCCCAACCCCGGGTGGAGACGACCGGAGTGAGATGGAGTGTGTTGGTTTTGTGCTTTTTCTCGGCCCGAAACAGCCCAAAACCTAGGCCTGTCCATCAAACCTTGGGCTTGATGTTCAGGATGCGCCGGGCGTCGTCGCAGGTGGCCACCTCCCGCTGGAGGATGCGGGCCAGTTCCACGGTGCGCTCCACGAATCGGGCGTTGCTGTCGGCCAACACTCCCCTGCTCATGTAGAGGTTGTCCTCGAAGCCAACCCGCACGTGCCCGCCCAAAAGCATGGCGTGGGTGGTTATGGGCAGTTGGTGAGGACCCACTCCCAGCACCGACCAGGGGCACCCCGGGATGAGGTGCTGCCTGAAGGCCATGAGGGTGGGCAGGTCGGCCGGCGCGCCCCAGGGGACGCCCAGGCACAACTGGAAATAGGGCGGTGGGTCCACCAGGCCCTTTTCCACCAAGTCCTTGGCCTGGCGCAAGTGCCCCAGCTCGAAGGCCTCTATCTCCGGCTTCACACCGGTCTCCTGCATGCGCCCCGCCGCCTTTTCAACCCAATCCGCCGGGTTTATGAACACCCGCCCCCGGAAGTTCAGGCTGCCTACGTCCAGGGAGCAGAGGTCCGGCTTCAGCGCCACCGGGATGAGACGCTCCTCGCCGGGGTCGTCCGATTGTAGGTTGAAGCCGCTGGTGGTCAGGTTCACCAGCATGTCGCTCTCGGCCCGGATGCGCTCCAGCACCTCGGCGAACAATTCGCGCTTGAAGTCAGGGGCCCCGGTCTGGGGATCGCGTACGTGAACATGGACCACGCTGGCCCCGGCCCGCCAACAGCGCAGGGCTTCCTGGGCGATCTCCTGGGGGCTGTGGGGTATGGCGGGGTTTTGCTGACGGGTGGGCGCCGAACCGCAGACGGCGACGTTGATGATCAATTTTTCCACTGGGTCATCCTCCCGGGATGGTTTTCTGGGCGGTTCGTGGGAGCCGCCGCGTGCCTAATCGCCCAGCAACATCTTTTTGGCCCGCTTGGCCAGAGCCAAGCTGCCGGTGAGGCCGGGGCTGTCGATGCCTACCAGGTTCAGGCAGCGGGAATCGGCGGGGCTGAACTCCATTACCCAGTCCGGTTCATCCAGCAGCCGAGCCTGAATGCCGACCTGGTAAGGTTCCAGGTCCTCCACCTTGAGGCCGGGGAAGAAGGGCGCCACCTTCTGGTGAAACTGTTCCATGGGCGGATAGTCTCCTCCGTAGTCCTCCTTGTGACCGGCGGCGTGGCCCAGGGGGCCTATGGTGACCACGGGGCCGAAGACGGTCTCGCCACCGGGGCCGGGCTCCAGGGTTGGGGTGAGATGCACCCCCACCGAAAAGTGAGAGCCCCGGGCCGAGTGGACCACGGTGGGCGTGGGATAGACGTTCATACCCTTGAGGCCCAATTCCGGCCGCTTATTCCGGTAGAACTTCACCGCTTCGCTACGCAGGGGCTCCACCTGATGGGGCGAGGCGGGGTCCACCAGGCGGGCCACCTCGTCGGAGTAGAGCCCGGCGCAGTTGACCATGCGTTGGCAAAGAAAGCTGTCCGTGGCTCCATCCCGGTAGCGGATGGTCAACTCAAGGCCTTCGGGCCGGGGCCGCGCGCCCACCAACTGGGTGCGGGTCATGAACTGGGCCCCCTGGTTGGAGGCCAGGGAATAGAGCTTGTAGACCAGGGCGGCGGCGTCCACCACCCCCGCGCTGGGCAGGTGCAGGGCGGCCAGACACCGCACCCGCGGCTCCATCTCTCGGGCTTGGGCTCCGCTTACCAGGCTTACCGGAACTCCGTTCAGACGGGCACGCTGTTGGTATTTCTCCAACACGGCACTTTGGTCCTCATCCACCGCCACCACCAGCTTGCCGCAGGCCAGGGCGGGCACCTCGTATTTACGGCAAAATTCATAGAGCAGGGCGTTGCCCTGAACGCAAAACGCGGCCTTGAGGGGCCTGGTCTCCTGGTCATAATAAATGCCGGAGTGGATTACGCCCGAATTGCGTGAGGACTGGTTTTCCCCTTGGGACACCCCGGGGTTTGTTTCCAGTACCAGTACTTCCTGGCCGGCGCTGGCGGCCTCCCAGGCCACCGCGCAACCCACCACACCGGCCCCAATCACAGCGAGGCCTATTTGTTCAGACATGGCATCTTCCAGGATGGAGTCGTCAAACAATGCTTGGCCAAGAAAAAGTTCCCACGCCGATAACAACTCTTGACTCTCGCGGAAGCACTATATTATAAAATATTATATTTTATAGTAAGTATAAAACAATATTTTTTAGGCCTGCCCAGCCAATATGTTCATTTTTGATCTTGGTATGATGGGGTCGCGGCGTGTTGGTAAAACGCAAAACCGCATGGAAAGCACATGAAGAATTCACAAACATTGGTGGAGATAGCCTGCAAGCAGATCAAACTGATGCTTTTGAATGACGAATTGGTTGCTGGCCAAAAGCTGCGCTACCAAGACATAGCCAAAAAATTGGATATGAGCCAGACGCCGGTGAACCTGGCCCTGGTTCGCTTGGAAAACGAGGGGCTGGTCCGTTGGGAGGCCAACAAAGGCTACTCCATCCCCGAGTTGAATATGGAGGAAGCCCGGGAGCTCTACGAGCTAAGGGTGCTCCTGGAAGAATTTCTGGCCGGCAAGGCCGCCGAGCGCATAACCGACAGCGATCTGGCCGAACTGCGCAAATTGTTGGATGTGCACCGGTCAGTGCGGGGCGAGGTGTATTGCCGGGAACGCTTGTGGTGCGATGCCCGCATTCATTTGGCCATTGCCCAATACAGCGGCCACAGCAACGGCGCCGCCTACCTTCACCAGCTTTTTGACAGAATTTATCTGCGCTACCGCCCCGAACGCTTGTCCATTGAGCGCTTGACCGAGGCTGAACAACAACACGAGAAGCTGTTTAAGGCGTTGGCCGCCCACGATGTGCAAGGCGCCAGGGAGAGTATGCGACACCACATAACGGTGGGCCAGGACCGCATGCTCTTAGGCATCCAGGACAAGGTGGAAGAACGGAGAAAGGTCAAACTTTGGGGTTAAGTGTTTGGCTTTTCTTCGCGACAAAAACACGCTAGGCATCAGAGTGTTTGATTAGATCGAGCCTTTACCTTAGGAGGGAAAAATGCCCAAGAAGATTTGGTTAGTCGCAATGGCGGTTGCTTTGAGCCTGTGCCTGCTGGCTTCGCCGGCCATGGCCGAGAAAGAATTCCTGCGTATGTTTTCGGGTCCCGAGGGTGGGTCATGGTATCCCCTGGGATCGGCCATGATGGGCATCGTTGAGAAAAACCTGAAAATCTCGTCCTCCAACGGCCCCGGCGGCGGAGTGGGCAACTGCAAGGCGGTAAACGGCGCTCGCGCCGACCTGGGCTGGACCTACACCCACACTGCCTATAACGCCTACAATGGCCGCGGCAAGTTCAACAAAAAGAACACCAACCTGCGCCACCTGATGTCTCTTTACCCCGGCGTGTTCCAGATCGCGGTGGACAAGAGCAGCAAGATATTCAGCGTCGCCGATCTGGCCAATAAGCGCATCGTGCCCGGCAAGGTGGGCTTCTCCGGCACGGTTATCGCCGAGTTGGTGCTCAAGGCCTACGGCATCACCCTCGACAGCATCAAGAAAAACGGCGGCTCGGTCAGCTTCGTGGGTTATGCCGATTCCGCCGCCCTTTTGAAGGATGGTCACAGCGACGTCTACATGGCTGTAACTTCCTGCCCCCAGTCCACCATAATCGACCTGAACTTCCGTCCCGGCATCCGCTTCCTGGGCATCGACGGCAAGCACATGGCCAAAATTCTGGAGCTGGAGCCCGGCTTGATGGCCTCCGAAATTCCGGTGGGCGCCTACAAGGGCCTCAAGGCCCCGGTTCCGGCGGTGGGCACCGTGACCTGCATCGTGGCCAACAAGGACCTGCCCGACGATATAGCCTACAAAATCGTCAAGACCCTGTATGCCAATTGGCCCGAACTGGCCAAGGTCAAAAAGGCTGCCATCGAGGCATCCAAGCCCGAAAAGGCTCTAATGGGCGCACGCATTCCCGTGCATCCCGGCGCCATGCGCTATTACAAGGAAATGCACATAGCTCAGTAAGGCTAAAGAGGACCGGAGCCCGGCCGCCTGGCGGCCGGGCTCTTTACCCCACCAAACCAAGGGCCTAAGAACAGCGAGCGCGAGCCGTGTCAATAGAAGAAAAAAAAATACAATACGAAGAGGGTAAGAAGCAAAGCATCTTGGAATGGCTGCTGGCCCAGAAGAAGGGCATTTTCGCGCATCCTCTGGAGCTATTCATCTGCTTGCTATCCCTTGGGTTGAGCGTCTATCACCTCTACGTGGCCTACGCCGGCTCCCTGGAGGCTCACGCCTTCCGCTCCACCCACCTTGCCTTTGTCATGGTGCTGTGCTTTTTACTCAGGCCCTTGGGGCGTTCAGCGTGGAATGCGCCGAAGAACGCCTGGTTCGGGGTGGATCTGCTGTGCATCGCCCTGACCCTTGCCGTGCAATTCTACACTCTGTGGGATTTGGACGCCTTCATCTTCCGCCGGGGTGACTTGAGCGACATGGATATCGTCGCCGGCACCACCCTGCTGATCCTCTTGCTGGAAGTCACCCGCCGGGTGGTGGGCTGGGCCATGGTCATCATCGCCGGCTTTTTCCTGGTCCAGACCGCGTTCTCCAACCATTTTTTCTGGATTTTCTACGGCCCGCCCAGCAGCTGGTTCACCATGATCGACTACTTGTTCATGCGCGAAAACGGTATCTACGGCATTCCCTTGATGGTCATGGCCACCTACATTTTCCTGTTTATCCTCTTCGGGGCTATCCTGGTGCGCTCCGGGGCTGGGCGTTTTTTCATAAACGTGGCCATGGCCCTCACCGGCAGCAGGGTGGGCGGTCCGGCCAAGGCCTCGGTGGTCAGCTCCTGCCTGATGGCCTCGGTGTCGGGTTCGGCGGTGGCCAACGTGGTAACCACGGGCAGCTTCACCATACCCTTGATGAAGCGCATCGGTTACCAGCCCTACTTCGCCGGGGCAGTCGAGGCCTGCGCCTCCAGCGGTGGTCAGATCATGCCGCCGGTCATGGGGGCCGCGGCCTTCGTCATCGCCGAGTTTTTGAACGTACCCTATCTTTACGTGGCCCTGGCCGGCCTGTTCCCGGCCCTCATCTATTTCTTCTCCATATTCGTCATGGTCCACTTCGAGGCCCGCAAAAAGAACCTGGCCACGGTTCCCCGGGATGAGCTGCCCGACCTGAAGACCGAACTCAAGCGCGGCGGGCATCTGTTCCTCTCCATCCTAGTCATCGTGGTTTTGATGGTAATGGGCTACACGCCCATGTTCGCCGCTTTCTGGGCCATCATCTCCATCTTGGTGCTCAGTTCCCTGCGCAAGGAAACCAGGATGACCCCGGTGCAGATTTTCTCGGCCTTGGAGGAAGGGGCGCGCCAAGCGGTGAGCGTCTCGGTGGCCTGCGCCACCGCCGGCATCATCATCGGCTGCGTCTTCGTTTCGGGCCTGGGGCTCAAGTTCACCACGGTCATCGTTTCATTGGCCGGCGGAGAGTTGTGGATCGCCCTGATCCTGACCATGTTCGCTTCCTTGATCCTGGGCATGGGCCTGACCACCACAGCGGTTTACATAACCCTGGCCGCCCTGGTGATTCCGGCCCTGACCCAAATGGGCGTGGCTCCCATCGCGGCCCATTTGTTCGCCTTCTACTTCGGCTTGGTATCGGCCATCACGCCCCCCGTGGCCTTGGCCTCCTTTGCCGCGGCGGGCATAGCCGGCTCCAACCCAATGCAAACGGGGTTCCATTCCTTCCGCCTGGGCATAGCAAAATACATTCTCCCCTTTGTGTTCGTATTCAACCCGGCCATCGTCTTCGTGGGCGACTGGTATCACATCGTGTCGGCCGTGGCGGGCGGCTTCGCGGGAGTATATGCCTTGACCGTTACCACCGAGGGATGGATGCTCAAACGAGTGGGCTGGGTCATGCGCATCGCCATGGGCGCGGTGGCCCTAATGATGTTCCACCCGGACCTGCTCACCGACCTGATAGGCTGGATATTGTTCACCGGGATCCTGTTTTGGCATTGGCGGCAGACTAAGCGGGAAAACATGGAAGCAATGGAGGTGGCGGCATGAAAAGGTTATTGGCTTGGCTGCCCATCGTGATTACCGCCTTTTTGATGTGGTATGCCCGCAGCACCAACGTGGGCGTGACCAACTACAACCTTTTCCTGCTCGGCCTCTTGGCTTGGTGCCTTATCGTTATTGCTTTCTATCGGCTCACACGCCGTCGAGACTCATAAAAGCGGCCCCGCGCCAGCAGGAATTGGACCCACGGCGGATAAAAGGATGCAGCGATGGCTATTGGTTCATTGATAACCCCCTTTGGGGGGCATGCTCCCCAGATCGACCCCACCGCTTTCGTTGACCCTTCCGCCCGGATCATCGGCCGGGTGAGCTTGGCTCGGGGAGCCATGGTCTGGCCGGGGGCCGTGCTCCGGGCCGATGACGACCGCATAGAGGTGGGCCAGGGCAGCGCGGTATTGGACCTGTGCCTGCTGGAAGCGCCCCAGGGACGGCCGGTGATAGTTGAGCCCGGATCGCTGGTCAGTCACCAGGTCTGTCTGCACGGGGCGAGAGTGAAAAGCGGGGCCCTGGTGGGGATCGGGGCCATAGTGCTCGACGGCGCGGTCATTGGCGCCGGGGCCCTGGTGGGAGCCGGGGCGGTGGTGCCTCCCAGGATGCAGGTGCCCGAGGGAGTGCTGGTGCTGGGACAGCCAGCCAAGGTGGTGCGCGAGTTGAAGCCTGCCGAAATGGAAGAGGTGGCCAAGCAGTTGGCCGACCTGGCCGCCAAGGCCAGGGTTTATCTTTCTCAGATGGCTTGAATAGGGTGGGGCGGTTGCCTTGGGCGCAGCCCCACCCCAGTAGCGACATCGGCGTCAGATCACCAACGGTCCGGCCGGTCCGGCCGTAAGTCTTAATCAAGGAGATGCCATGCCCTATACGCTGGATCACGTTCACCTGCGCTGCCAAGACCTTGAGGGGGCGGTGGATTATTACCAGAAGATGTTCGACGGTGAGGTGGTGGGGCGCTTTGAGGCCAGGGGTATGGCTTTGGTCCGCATGAAAGTCGGTGACGTCTTCTTGGCCCTTTCTCCCAAACGCGACGACGAGCCGGAGCCCCAGAGCGGCCTGCACTGGGGAACCTACGAATTGGGCTTCCTGGTGGATGACGTTCAAAAGACCTACGAGGACCTCAAGGCCAGGGGGGCCGATTTTGTCCTCCCCCCCACAGTGGTGCGCCCCGGGGTGCAGGCGGCCTTCCTTATGGCCCCGGACGGAGTGAAGATCGAACTTTTGCACCGGGACTAGCTAGGTGCATTGAACCGGATGGGATTTCCCCGGCCCAAGCCGGTTACCGGAAAGCAGCGCCCGGCGGCAATGGAGGCCGTTGCCACGCCAGATGCCCGGTTTGGCATAATCTTTATAATAACGCGTAATGCCCATTAATAATTAACTAATTAGGCGCTATACCGCAGTGAGTGAGCGCTCGCTATTTTTTGCTTGACAGAGCTACCCCCCCTTTTGTAACAATAAAACACTCCAAGCAAGCTACATCTAGTTTCAAAGTTGCTGTTCCGGCTCGTGAGCAAGTTGAGTGAGCGCTCACTAAACACAACGTCCCGCCATCACCCAAGGCAAGCATCTGGAGTGCGGGTAGGCAGCCAACGGCCCCTTGTGGGGCCTCTTCGGCAATAACCGACGTCTCGGAAGGTTTACCCACAACGCCTTAATTGGGAGGGAAAAATGGCAAAACGAATCCTGGTGCTTATGCTGGCCTTGGCTTTGGGGTTGGGAGTGTTCGGCTCCGCCGCGGCCAAAGACAAACCCATTGTTTGGAAAATGCAGGCGTCTTATCCCGTTGGCACGGCGGTGATGATGCACGGTGTCGAATGGGCCAAGGCCATCGAGAAGATCACCAACGGACGGCTGAAAATCGAAATCCTCCCTCCCGGGGCCATGTGCGGCGTCAAGGACATCGTCAACTACCTCCAAAAGGGTATGTTCGACTGCGCTATCACCTACGGCGGCTTCTATACTGGCCTGATCCCCGAGACCGATTTGGAGATCGGTTTGCCCCAGGGGCACCGTTCCTGGGATGAGGTGTGGGACGCAATGTACAACCGCGGCTTGGGCAACGTGATCCAGGAGGCCTACAAAGAGCACAACATCATGTGGTTCCCTTGCGCCGCTGATTGCTACTATCACTTCAACAGCAATTTCCCCATCAAGAGCCTTGAGGACCTCAAGGGCAAGAAAATCCGCGCCTTGGGCGTGTATGGCAAGTATGTGCAGAAGCTGGGCGCATCGCCGGTGGTAGTGCCCGGAGCCGAAATGTACATGGCGATGAAACTGGGCACCATCGACGGAGCCATCTATGGAGCCTCGGGTCTCAAGGACGTCAAGCTCATGGAGGTTGTCAAATACTACACGCTGCCCACCGCCGCGCAGATCGCCCTGTCTCTTCTCATAAACCGCGAATCCATTAAAAAGCTGCCCCCCGATCTGCGCACCATCGTAGAGACGGCCACCCCCTTCATCCTCAACGACACCAGCAACCGCTACATCACCATGTGCAAGGCTTCCTTGGCCGAGGCGGTGAACAAGGGCTTTACAAAGATCAACTACCTCCCCGAGGATGAGATGACCAAGATGCGTACCTTGGTCCAGCCCATTTGGGACGAGTTGGCCGCCAAGAGCCCGCGCATGAAAAAGGGCGTGGACATTCTGAAGAAGCAAATGAAGGACCTGGGCCGCCCCATGGATTAACAGTCGGCGGAGGGCCGCCTCAGCCGGCGGCCCTCCACCATCCCAATCGCGGTGATTAGGCATGAAAATATTTATTCGATGCGCGGACGCCATCAACCGGGTGGCTGGTTATATCGCCGCCCTGCTGCTGGTGCCTCTTACCCTCATAGCCGCCTACGAGGTCTTCATGCGCTATATCGTGGAAAAGCCCACCATATGGTCCTGGGATCTGAATATCCAGATTTTCGCCGGAATAATAATGTTGGGCGGCGGAGACACCCTGCGCCGCCACGGGCACGTGGTCATGGATGTGGTGGTGCAAAATCTCTCCAAGCGCAAACGGGCGGGGCTGGATTTGTTGACCTCGCTGTTCTTTTTCTTCGGCGTTATCACGCTGCTTTGGGGCGGCTGGGATCAGGGATGGGCTTCCTGGAAGGCCAGGGAGGCAATGCCTACCGTATGGGCGCCGCCTTTTTACACGATGAAAATGCTTATTCCAGTGGGGGCCTTTTTGTTGCTCTTGCAAGGGATGGCCGAGGTTTTGCGCAATCTGATGGTCCTGCGGGGCTCCGAGGAGGGAAGCTGAGGCCATGGAACCCTGGATGGTGGCATCAATAATCGGAGTAGGCCTCATCGCCCTGCTGATGACGGGCATGCCCGTGGCCTTCGCCCTAATGGGACTATCGGCCCTTTTCCTGCTTGTTTTCGTGGGACCCACCGCCTTGTTCATGGTGGTGGCAGCGGCTTTCAAGCAGGTGGGCTCCGAAGTTTTCATAGCCATACCCTTGTTTGTGCTAATGGCGGCGGTGCTGCAATCCTCGGGCATCTCCGAGGCCTTGTACCACACCATGCACATGTGGATGGGCTCCCTGCGGGGCGGGCTCACCGTGGGCACCCTGGTCATTTGCGCCATAATCGACGCCCTCTCGGGTATCGGGGCCACCGCCACCACCACCATGGGGGTTATCGCCCTGCCCGAGATGCTCAAGCGGGGCTATCACAAGCACATGGCGGTGGGAGCCATAACCGTGGGAGGCGCGCTTGGCCCCTTGATTCCCCCCAGCGTGCTGATGATCATAGTGGGCGGCTATGCCCAGCTTTCGGTGGGCAAGCTTTTCGTGGGCGGTATTTTGCCCGGCCTGCTGGTGACCGCCGCTTGGAGCGCCTATGTCATTGGCCGCTGTAGCATTCGGCGGGACTACGGCCCCCCCATGCCCAAGGCGGAGCAAGGCACCCTGGGGCAGAAGATACTGGCCCTGCGCCACGTGATTTTGCCCTTGGGACTGGCGGCATTCATCATGGCCGGCATATACACCGGGGCCTTCACCCCCACCGAGGCCGCCGGCTTCGGAGCCCTGGGCGCCATAATAATCAGCATCATCCACCGCAAGTTCAGCCTGGTCAATATGAAGGAGGCCCTGCAACTGGCCATGCGGGTGAGTTGCATGATTCTATGGCTGGTCATCGGGGGAGGCTGTTACTCAGCCCTGGTCACGGTCACCGGCACCAGTCATCTGGTCATGGAGGTGCTCTCCGGGCTGCCCTTCGGCACCAGCGGCATACTTTTGGTCATGCTGGTTATCGTTCTGTTCATGGGCATGTTCATTGATCCGGTGGCCATATCCATGATCTGCATCCCGGTGTTTCTGCCCATCACCCAAAGCATGGGGGTCGATCCCCTCTGGTTCGCCTTGATGTTCGTAATGGCCGTGGTCATCGGATACATTACCCCGCCCTTTGGGCTGAACCTCTTCTATATGAAGGGGGTGACTCCCGAAGACATCACCATCATGGACATCTACCGCTCCGCGACTCCTTATACGGTCATCATGGTCGGGTGCCTGCTGCTCTGCTTCCTTTTCCCCCAGATCATGGTCTGGCTTCCCAGCTTCATGAAATAAGGGAGGAATGATCGGCATGACTGAACCTGAATGGCAAGTGAAAACCGCCCTGGTCACTGGGGGCGGAGCCGGCATAGGCCGTGAAATCTGCCTGGCCCTGGCCGCCCAGGGAGTGGCGGTCCTGGCTTGCGACCTGGACGGCGAGGCGGCCCGGGCCACCGTGGAGAGCATTGGGGAATCCGGGGGCTCGGCCTTGGCCGCCCAGGGTGACGTGAGCCGTCCCACAGATGTGGAGGCCATGTTCGCCATGGCCCGGCGGGAGTTGGGCCCCCTGGACCTTGCCGTAAACAACGCCGGGCTCTCCCATCCCGCCGTGTCCATCTTGGATTTGGAGTTGGAGCACCTGGAGCGTATCTACCAGGTGGATTTCAAGGGGGTATATCTGTGCTGCCGGGAGGCGGGCCGCGAAATGACCGCCCGGGGCCGTGGGGTCGTCATCAACATATCCTCCATCGCCGGCTTGGTTCCCTTGCCGCTGATGGCCTACGGGCCCATGAAGGCGGCGGTGAACATGCTCACCCGCGTTTTGGCCCGGGAATGGGGCCCCCGCGGTGTGCGGGTCAACGCGGTGGCGCCGGGTTATGTAATGACCCCTCTTATTCAAGGTATGATCGAGTCAGGGCTGCGCGATCCCGGCCTTATCCTGGAAAGAACTCCCATGAACACCATGCTCAGTCCCCAGGAGGTGGCCCAGGCGGTCTTGTTCCTGTGCTCTCCCGCGGCCCGGCACATCAGCGGGGTGATTCTGCCGGTGGACGCGGGATGGACCAGCGACGGCGGGTGGAGCGCATATCCCGGCATGGGGGCGAATCGATGAGTGCGCCTGTCAGCGGAGCGATAGACCTTTCCGGACGCAGGGCCCTGGTCAGCGGCGCCGCCCGGGGAATCGGCCGGGCCGCGGCACTTGCCCTGGCCCGGGAAGGGGCCGACGTGGCCTGCCTGGACATTCTGGATTGCGCGGAAACCGCCGGTTTGATCCAGGAGATGGGGCGGCAAGCCTTGGCCATCGAGACAGATGTACGCTCGCCGGAGGAGGTGTCGGCCGGGGTGGGGCAGGTGCTTGACGCCTGGGGAGGGGTGGACATCCTGGTGTCTTCCCACGGCATCCTGGGAAGCTCACGCACGCCGCTGCCTGAGTTGGACCTGGAGGAGTGGGACCGGGTGCAAGAGGTCAACCTGCGGGGCGCCTTTCTTTTGCTCAAGGCGGTATGGCCGGCGATGCAGGCCCAGGGCGGCGGCAAGGTGGTGTTTTTGGGCTCCATTGCCGGGCGCATCGGCGGGGTGCTGGCCGGACCCCACTATTGCGGTTCAAAGGGCGGAGTGCATGCCTTGGCCAAGTGGGCGGCCAAAAACGGTGCGGCCCACGGCATCCTGGTCAACACCATAGCGCCCGGCCCCATCGCCACGCCCATGATCGCCGGCGAGCCCTACCGGCCGGACATGTCGCCCCTGGGGCGTTTGGGGGAGCCAGAGGACATTGCCGAAGCGGTGGTGTTTTTAGCCTCCCAGGCGTCCAACTACATCACCGGCATCGTCTTGGACGTAAATGGCGGCATTCTGATGGCCTGAGCGGTTGCAGAGACATTTTTCAACGGTGGCAACACCCGGAAACTTTTTGCCGCCCCGGGATTTTGAAAAGGAAAACGCGATGAGCAGCTCAAAACCAGCCAAAAAGGTCAAGACCAGAATTAAAGATCACGAACTCATCGATCAACGCCGCCGCCAGATCGCCGAAGGGGCCATGAAGGTGTTCGTGGCCAAGGGCTACCACATGGCCACGGTGCGGGAGATAGCCGAGGCGGCCGGCATGACCATGGGCTCCATGTACAACTACGTCCGCTCAAAGGAAGACATCATCTTCTTTGTATACGAGCACATCACCCACAATCTGCGCGAGGAGATGAAGCGGGCCATCGAGGGCATCACCGATCCCAAGGAACGCCTGAGGGCGGCGCTAAGGCACAACCTGGAGGCGGTTGAAAAGCATTCCGATGCGATCATGTTTATGTATCAGTCCTCCGGCTGCCTGGACCGGGACAGTATGCACGTGGTGTTGGGCCGGGAGACGGAATACATAAAAATGTTCGAGGAGCTTCTGCGCCAGAGCCTGGGAGAGCAGGATTACGATGAGTTCCGCTTGCGTCTGGCGGCGGACATTTTGGCCTACTTGCCGGTGATAATCACCCTGCGCCGTTGGAGCCTGAATCGCCGCTTCAAATCCACGGAAGAGGTCATGGAGGGCATCATGCAGTTCACCATGCATGGCCTGGATTTCTTTTCCCTCCTTGCGCAGCCGTCAGGCGTGGCCATTCCGGAGAAAGAATAACAATGAGCGCCCGAGGGCAAAAGGTCCAACAGGCCCGGCCAAACAAAAATCAATTGCTGGCCATGTATGAAACCATGCTGCTCATCCGGCGGGTGGAAGAAACCCTCATGGAAGTTTTTTCCGCCGGCGAGATTCCGGGCTTCTTGCATGTCTGCCTGGGCCAGGAAGCGGTCCCGGCCGCGGTGGCGGCCCATCTCAGCCAAGACGACTACATCGGCACCACCCACCGGGGACACGGCCACGCCCTGGCCAAGGGGGTGGATCTAAACCTTTTCATGGCCGAGATATATGGCCGGGCCAATGGCTACTGCCTGGGGCGCAGCGGCTCCATGCATTTGGCCGACGCCGGCCACGGCGTGCTGGGAGCCAACGGCATCGTGGGGGGAGGCATCCCCATCACCACCGGGGCGGCCTTTGCCTGCGCCTATAAGCACCCGGGCCGGGTGGCGGTTTGTTTTTTCGGCGAGGGCGCCAGCAGCCAGGGGGCCTTTTACGAATCGCTGAACATGGCCGCCTTGTGGAAACTGCCGGTGGTCTATGTTTGCGAAAACAACGGTTGGGCCGAATTCACCCCCCAGAGCGTACACATGACCGTGGCCGACGTGGCCCAGCGGGCCCGGGCGGCGGGGGTGGAGGCCGAAGTGGTTTCCAACGATGTCCTGGCCATCCACCAAGTCGCCGGCCGGGCCATCGCCCGCGCCAGGAGCGGGGAGGGGCCCTTCCTGCTGGAGGTGAAGTGCAACCGCTGGCACGGCCACTTCGTGGGCGACGCCCAGAAATACCGCGGCAAGGAGGCGGTGGCCCAGGCCATGAGCGATGACTGCCTGGCTCGTTTTGAACAAGAGCTCATTGGCGCCAAGGTGCTGACCGCTAAAAAGGCCAAGGAGTTGGACCAGGAAAAAAGGGAAGCGGTGGCCCAGGCGGTGGAGTTTGCCCGCAGCAGCCCCATGCCCCAGCCCGGCGACCTGGCCGAAGGGCTTTACTTGTAGAAGTTTTTTGGGCCCCAAGGTTGAGTGATTGCTAGCTCAATACAGGGCCGGAGAAGATAGATGGCTGAGATTAGATACATATTGGCTGTCGGCCAGGCCATGGGCGAGGAGATGGAGAGGGACCCCGACGTGCTGCTCCTGGGCGAGGACGTAGGCGCGCCCGGCGGGTCCTTTGGGGCCAGCCGTGGCTTGCTGGAGCGGTTCGGGTCCCGGCGGGTGGTGGACACCCCCATCTGCGAGGCCAGCTTTCTCAGCTTGGCCGCCGGGGCCGCCGCCTGCGGGCTGAGGCCCATCGTGGAAATCATGTTCATGGACTTCATCACCGTGTGCATGGACGGGATGGTCAACCAGTTGGCCAAGATGCGCTACATGTTCGGCAACCAGTACAAGCTGCCGGTGGTGGTGCGCACCCCGGCCGGGGGCGGGCTCAACGCCGGGCCCCAGCACTCCCAGTGCCTGGAGGCCTGGTTCGCCCACGTGCCCGGGCTCAAGGTGGTGATGCCCGCCACCCCCGCCGACGCCAAGGGCCTTTTGAAATCGGCGATACGCGATGACAACCCGGTGCTGGTGGTGGAGCACAAGGCCTTGCACGCCATGAAGGGCGAGGTGCCCGAGGGCGAGCATCTGGTGCCCATCGGCGAGGCCCGGGTATGCCGGCAGGGCGGCGATGTGACCGTGGTAACCGCCGGGCGCATGGTCCACGAGGCCCTGGCCGCGGCCGCGGAATTGGAGGCCGAGGGCATCGGCCTGGAGGTCATCGACCTGCGCTCCATACAGCCTTGGGACAAACAAACGGTTTTCGACTCCGTGGCCAAAACCCACCGCCTGGTGGTGGCGCACGAGGCGGTAAAGGCCTTCGGCTTCGGGGCCGAGGTGGCCGCGGCGGTGGGCGAAGAGCTGATGGATGAGTTGGACGCGCCCATAGGCCGGGTGGGGGCTCCCTTCATGCCGGTCCCCTTCAGCCTGGAACAGGCCTACCTGCCCGGCGCGGTCCAGATCGCCCAGGCGGCCCGCCAAGCGGCCCAAGGAGGATTCTAACCATGGCGGCCGAAATGCAAGCGGCGCTTTGGCGCGGGGCCGGCGACCTGAAGGTCGAGCGTGTGCCGATGCCCTCACCGGGTCCCGGCGAGGTGCGCCTCAAGGTGAAGGTTTGCGGTATCTGCGGCTCGGACCTGCACGAGTTTCGCGAGGGCCCTTTCCTAATTCCCTCCCGGCCGCACCCCCTCACCGGGCGCTCCGGCGGGCCGCTGATCCCCGGCCACGAGTTCACCGCCGAAGTGGACACGCTGGGCCCGGGAGTCGTTGGGTGGCAGCCGGGCGACCGGGTCACGGTCAATTGCCTGCTTTACTGCGGCCAGTGCGTCCATTGCCGCCAGGGGCATTACAACATGTGCCTGAAGCTGGGCACCGTGGCCTTTGCCAGCGACGGAGCCTTCGCCCAATACCTGGTGGTGCCGGCCTACACCTTGCATGGTCTGCCCGTGGAGGTCAGCGACGACATGGGGGCCCTGGTGGAGCCCTTGGCCGTGGCGGTGAGGGTTGTCAAACGCAGCCGCCTGCGTCTTGGTCAAAGCGCCGTGGTCGTCGGGGCTGGGCCCATCGGCCTGCTGGTGCTGCAGGTGGCCCTGGCCGCCGGCGCTTCTCGGGTGTTGGTGGTGGAGCCAATGGCCGCCCGGCGCGAGGTGGCTTCCCGGTTGGGCGCATCGGCGGTCATCGATCCCACCGCCGAGGACGCGGGCAAGGCCGTGGCGGCCCTGACCGATAACCAACGGGCCGATGTGGCCTTTGATTGCGTGGGCAGCCAGGCCTCCTTTGACACCGCGCTCAAGTGCACCGGAAGGCGGGCGGTGATCTGCGTGGCCGGCTTGGCCCTGAAGCCCATCAGCGTGCCCTTTCTGCGCCTGTGGGGCCATGAAAAGGAAATAACCTTTTCCACCGGCTACGAGGACGAGTTTCCGGCGGCCATTGCCCTTTTGGCCGATGGCCGGGTGAAGGTCCAGGAGTTGATCAGCGACCGCATCGCCCTGGGCGAGATCGTGGAAAAGGGCTATCGGCCCTTGATGGAAGAACCGGACCGGCACCTGAAGGTGCTGGTCTATCCGGAGTAAGCCATGCAGCTACCTTACTTTGACCTAAGCGGCAAGTTGGCCCTGGTCAGCGGGGGGGCCACGGGCATAGGCCTGGGCATTTCCGAGGGACTGGCCGAGGCCGGGGCTAGGGTCATCGTCTGCTCGCGGCGCCTGGAGGTGTGCCAGCAGGCGGCTGGACAACTGGCCGCCAAGACCGGCGCCCAGGTTCAGGCCCGCTCCTGCGACGTGACCGACGAGGGCCAGGTGGACTCCTTGGTGGCCGAGGTGTTGGCCATGAGCGGAGGCATTGACATCCTGGTCAATTGCGCCGGGGTCGGAGGCAGCGAGAAGCCCATACTGGAAATGAGCTCCCTTGAGTGGGACAGCGTGATCGACATCAACCTCAAGGGGGCCTACATCCTGAGCCGGGCCGTGGCCGGGCCCATGATGGAAGCGGGCCGTGGCGGGCGCATCATCAACGTGGCCTCGGTGGGGGCCATCATCGCTTATCCCAACATGAGCGCCTACTGCGCCAGCAAGGGCGGCTTGGTGCAACTGACCAAAGTGATGGCCCTGGAATGGGTGCGTCATGCAATCAATGTCAACGCCATCCTGCCGGGGTATTTCGAGACCCCCATGAACACCGAATTTTTCGCCAGCGAGGCCGGGCGGGCCGCCATCAAGAGGCAAATACCCATGCGGCGCCTGGCTCAGATCGAGGAGATCAAGGGGCTGGCCATCCTCTTGGCTTCTCCGGCCAGCAGCTTCATGACCGGCTCGGCCGTGGTCATCGACGGCGGAAATACCGCCTGGTGAGGAGGTCTTCATGAGCGTGGGCCAAAACGTATTGGTACGGGCCGAGGGGGCCGTGACCCATTTGGTGCTCAACCGTCCAGCGATGATGAACGCTTTTGACGGCGGGTTGATACGCGAATTCCTGGAGGCTTTGAGCGCCGTGGAGGCCGACCGGAATTGCCGGCTGGTCCTGGTGCGGGGAGAGGGCCGGGTGTTTCAGGCGGGGGCGGACATAGCCGAATTGAACCGCATGACCCCCCTGGAGTTGCTGGACTGGAACGAGGGCATCGTGCGCATCGGCGCCGGCCTTGAGCGTCTGCCCCCGCCCAGCATCGCGGTGATGCACGGCGCGGCCCTGGGAGGCGGCCTGGAACTGGCCATGGCCTGCACCCTCAGGGTGGCCGAAGAAGGCTGCAAGATCGGCCTGCCCGAGGTGAAGCTGGGCCTGATCCCCGGCGCTGGCGGCACCCAGCGCCTGCCCCGCCTCATAGGCAAAACCAGGGCCGCCTGGCTTATTTTGAGCGGGGAGACCATCAGCGCGGAGCAGGCCCTGGACCTGGGCTTGGTAAACCGGGTGGCCCCTCCGGGAAAGGGCCTGGAGGTGGCCCTGGAGATGTCACAAAGAATCTTGAGCAATGCGCCGGTGGCGGTGCGCATGGCCAAGGACGCCATGGAAATAGGCCTGGGGCTGCCCCTTAACGAGGCCAATCAGTACGCCCAGAAAAACTGCGCCCTTTGTTTCAGCACCGAAGACCTGAAAGAAGGCACCCAAGCCTTTTTGGATAAGCGGGCCGCTTGTTTCAAAGGACGCTAAACGCGCGGGGAGTCGGTTAATGCCGTTGGAGATATTGATGCCCAAACTCGGTCTGACCATGACCGAGGGGCTCTTGATGCAGTGGCAAAAGAAGGAGGGCGATCCGGTCAAGGCCGGAGACGTCCTGTTTGTGCTGGAAACCGAGAAGGTCACCTATGAGGTAGAGGCCCCCGAGGATGGAGTTCTGGGGCGCATCCTGGTCCCCGAGGGCACCAACGTGCCGGTGGGGGGCCTGGTGGGCTATCTGCTGCGGCCGGGCGAAACCATGGAAAACCTGCCCAGCGCCAGCGAGCCGCCTCCAGTAGAAACAGCCGTTGCTTCCCAGGAGGCTATTGCAGAAAGCGAGGCGGCTGCCCCGGCTGCCCAGGTTGCCCCTGGCGAACGGGTGCGGGCCACGCCGCTGGCCAAAAAGCTGGCCCGGGAGATGGGGGTGGACCTGGGCTCGGTGCGGGGTAGCGGCGTTTCCGGCCGGGTGGTGGCCGAGGACGTCAGGGCCGCCGCTACGGCTGCACCAACGGCGGCGGCCCTCTCAATAGAGGCCGAGCCCCGGCTGGTGCCCCTGAGCGGCATGCGCCGGGCCGTGGCCAACAACATGATGCACGCCAAGGTTGAAACCGCGCAGACCTATATGAGCCTGCACGCCGATGCCGGGGCGATCATGGCATTTCGCAAGAGCTTGCTGCCGGTGATCGAGGCTTCCCACGGGGCGCGCCTTACCATCACCGACCTGATGATGAAGGTGACCGGCGCGGCGGTCGCCGCCCACCCGGTCATCAACACCCGGTGGACCGGCGAGGGCGTTTTGTATCTGCCCGAGGTTCACATGGGCATGGCCATGGCCCTGGACGACGGGCTCATTGTGCCGGTGATCCGGGATATCAACCGCAAGGGCCTGGGCCAAATCGCCCGGGAGCGCACCGAGTTGATCGCCCGGTGCCGCGCCAAGCGCTTCATGCCCGACGATATCAGCGGCAGCACCTTCACCCTTTCGGCCATGGGCATGTTCGGCATCGAGTCCTTCACCGCCAACCTGAATCGCCCCGAGTCCGCCATCCTGGCGGTGGGAGCCATCATCGAAAAAGCAGTGGTGGTGGACGGGGAGTTGGTCATCCGCCCCATGGTCAACCTGACCCTAACCTACGACCACCGCATCATCGACGGGGCCGAGGCGGGCAAATTCATGCAAACCCTCAAGTCGCTGGCGGAAGAACCCGCCAGGCTTTTGGCCTAGGGAGCCGGCTATGAGCTCCGCAAAAAAAGTGATCGTCATCGGGGGGGGCATCGCGGGCTACCCCGCCGCCATCAAGGCCGCCCGCCTGGGCGCGCAGGTCACTCTGCTTGAAAAAGCCGACATGGGCGGCACCTGCCTCAACTGGGGGTGCATACCCACCAAAAGCCTGCTGCACGCGGCCGAAGTGGCCCACACCGTGGAGAACGCGGCGGCTTTCGGCATCCGGGCGGGCAAGCCCCAGGTTGATTTCCCCGTGGTCATGAAGCGCAAGGACCAGGTCGTGGCCCAGTTGCGCAAGGGGGTGGAGTCCCTGGTGGCCGCCAAAAAAATCGAGCTGATCCGCGAGGAGGCCCGTCTGCTGGGCCCCGGCGCGGTGTTGGCTGCCGCCAGCGGCCGGGAGTTGACAGCGGACGCGGTGATCCTGGCCACGGGCTCGGCTCCGGCCATGCCTCCCATCCCCGGGTTGGAAAAGGCCGGCGCTTGGGACAGCAACGATTTTCTGGCCATGAAAACCCTGCCGGCCAGCGCGGTGATTATCGGTGGCGGCGTGATCGGGGTGGAGTTCGCCCAGATTCTGGCGGGCTTGGGCGCCAAGGTCACCGTCTTGGAAATGATGGACCAGGTGGCTCCGGGCCTGGACCGGGAGATCGCGGGGCTTCTGGCCAATGCCTTGAACGGCCAAGGGATAGAGGTCATCACCGGGGCCACGGTCAGCAAAGCGGCCAAACAGGGCCGGCAAAAGCGGCTGCACTACCAGGCCGGGGGCGAACAGGCCCAGGTAAAGGCCGACTGCTTGATCGTGGCCGCCGGGCGCAAGCCCGTGACGCCGGGTGTCGACCCGGACAAGCTGGGCCTTGCCATGGAAAACGGGGCCATCAAGGTGGACGCGAGAATGGCCACCAGCCTGCCCGGGGTGTGGGCCGCGGGCGATGTGGTGGGGGGAGCCATGTTGGCCCACGTGGCCCTGGCCGAGGGCGAGTGCGCCGCGGTCAATGCCCTGGGCGGCCAGCGGCGCATGGATTACCGGGCGGTGCCTTCATGCATATACAGCCGGCCCGAGGTGGCTTCGGTGGGGCTCGGCGAGGAAGCGGCCCGTGAAAAAGGCGATATCAAGGTCGGACGCTTCAGCTTTGCCGGCTGCGGCAAGGCCGTGGTTTCCCAAAACACAGAGGGATTGGTCAAGGTGATCACCGGAGCCCAACACGGCGAGATTTTGGGGGTGCATATCATCGGCCCCCGGGCCACCGATCTCATAGCCGAGGGGGTGCTGGCCATGGGCCTGGAGTGCACCGCCGAGGAATTGGCCCACGCCATGCATCCCCATCCAACCTATAGCGAGGCGCTAATGGAGGCGGCCCTGAGCCTTGCCGGCGGCGCCGTGCATATGCCCTAGGGCTGGCGACGGCCTGGGAGGAATAAAAGATGAACTTCGGCTACACCGATGAAGAAGAAAGATTTCGCCAAGAGCTGGCGGTGTTTTTGGATAAACACCTCACCGAGGAGATAGCCAGACAAAACTGGGAGGACAAGGGAGTGGGCCCCGAGGCCCGCGAGTTTAGCCGCAAGCTGGCCGCTTATGGCTTTTTGGGCATGGGGTGGCCCGAGGAATACGGGGGGAAGGGCCTGCCTCCCGCCTATGACTTCATCCTGCTGGACGAGTTGGGCAAGCGCTGGGGCGCCCATGTCCCCCTGGATGTGGGCTACACCATGGTGGGCCACACCATCCTTCGCCGGGGCAGCGAGGCCATGAAAAAGGAGTTTCTGCCCAAGATCGTGGGCGGTGAAATTGAGTTTTGCCTTGGCTACACCGAGCCCAACGCGGGCTCGGATCTTGCCGCCATGATGATGCGGGCCGAGGACAAGGGCGACCACTTCCTGATCAGCGGCCAGAAAACTTTCAACACCGAGTGCCACTATGCGGATTACCACTGGCTGGCGGCGCGCACCGACTTCAGCCCACAAGGCACTGGCTACAAGGGGGTGAGCCTTTTCATCGTGGACATGGATGCTCCGGGCGTCACCGTGCGGCCCCTGTGGACCATGTCCGGCGAGCGCACCAACGAGGTCTATTACGACGAGGTCAAGGTGCCGCGTGAGAGGCTGGTGGGAGAAAAGAACAAGGGCTTTTACTACATGATGGAAGCCCTTGGCTCCGAGCGCAATCAGGTGTTCGTGCCCTCGCGGCTGCGTCCGGTTTTGAATATGCTGCTGGCTTATGCCCAAGAAACCCGGTACCAGGACCGCCCCCTGAGCAAGGACCCGGTGGTTCGCCGGCAATTGGCCAGGGCGGCGGTGGAGTTGGAAGTGGCCGAGGTGGTGGCCGATCATTCCCGCTGGCTGGAGGCCCTGGAATTGCCCATGACCCATCAACCGGAGATGACCAAGGTCATGGTTTCGGAGCTGGAGCAGCGCTTGGTCAACGCCGGCATGCGGATCCTGGGGCCCTACGGCCAGTTGGAGGAGGGCTCGCCCTGGGCCCCGCTGGGAGGCCGCATCGAGTGGTACTACCTGCATTCCTTCATGACCACCATAGGGGCCGGCACCAGTGAGATAGGCCGTAACGTCATCGCCCAGCGGGGCCTGGGCCTGCCCCGGGGCTAGGAGGGACCTGTCATGGATTTTCGTCTGACCCCCGAGCAGCAGATGCTGAAGGATTCGGCCCGGGACTTTCTGGCGGACCACTGCTCCAGCGACTTTGTGCGGCAAATGGAGCAGGACCGGCGCGGCTTCACTTCGGAGCTTTGGGCGGGCATGGCCGAGTTGGGCTGGATGGGGCTGTTGATCCCCGAGGAGTACGGCGGCATCGGCTGGGGACTCACCGAACTGGTGGTCATGGCCGAAGAGATGGGCCGCGCCTGCCTGCCCGGCCCCTTTTTGCCAACCACCTTGGGTGCCCTGGCTTTGGCCCAGGCGGGCAACGAGGCCCAGAAGCAGGAGATATTGCCAGCGGTTGTCTCCGGCGAGGCCGTCTTGACCCTTGCCTATCTGGAGGCGGGATGCGCCGTATATGATCCCCTGTTTCAGGCCGCCACGGCGCGCAAGCAGGACGGGGCTTGGCTTCTGGAAGGTGGCAAGCTGTTCGTGCCCGACGCCGAGGCGTCCCACTGGATTCTGCTATGCGCCCGCACCAGCGGATCCCTGCGGGACCAAGAGGGCATCAGCCTGTTCCTGGCGCCTCGCGCCGCCCGGGGGCTGGAGCTTAGGCCCCTTAAGACCATAGCCGGCGACAAGCAATTTGAGGTGTCGTTGAAGGAGGTGGCCTTGCCGCCAGACGCCCTTGTGGGCGAGGCCGGCCAGGGGTGGCCGTTGCTTGAGCAGTTGCTCATGACCGGGGCTCTGGCCAAGTGCGGCGAGATGGTGGGCGGCGCGGCAAAGGTCTTGGAGATCACGGCCGACTACGCCAAGGAGCGGGTGCAGTTCGGCTCGCCTATCGGCAGATTCCAAGCGGTGCAACATCACTGCGCCAATATGCTCATGGACCTGGAGTCCAGCCGCTTCATCACCCGTAAGGCCGCCTGGTCCATGGGCCAGGAGCGGCCCAACCCCATGCTGGTGGCCGCGGCCAAGGCTTGGGTGAGCGAGGCCTACCGCCGCGTGGTGAGCCTGGGGCACCAGATCGGCGCGGCGACCGCTTACATCGTGGAGCACGACATGACTTTGTTCAGCCGCCGGGCCAAGGCAGCCGAGCTGGCCTTTGGCGACGCGGCATACCACTACGGACAGGTGGCCCAGCGCCTGGGCCTGTAGGAAAGGGAGGGAGTCGAGTTGGACCTGAAAGCACTGGATGCCTATGGCAGCCAAGAGGACTTTGCGCGCGCCCTGTCGGAGAAGGTCTACGATAACGAGGTGAGATGCCACGGCTGCGCCCAAGTGGTGGTGCAGAGTTTCATGGACCAAATGGGGGTGGAGGACCCTCTGTTGTCCAAGGCGGCCAGCCCCTTTTTCGCCGGCCTGGCCTTGACCGGACAAACCTGCGGGGCGCTCATCGGTCCCTTGATGATGCTGGGCATGGTCTTTGGGCGCGAGGACATCGACCAGGGCCTGCCCGGGCTCCTGGAGAACGTCAGGCCCATGCGCAAGCTAGTCAAAATTTTTTCCCAGAAAAACCAGGACCAAATAAGTTGCCGCGGGATAACCGGGGTGGACATGGCCAACCCAGAGCAATCCCAAGAATATTTTAAGGCCGGCGGCCTGGAGCGCTGCGCGCGGCTAATGGCCGACACCGCCGCCGAGGCGGCGGGCCTGATATGGGAGCACCGGCAAAAACAAAAGGCCGAGTAAACAATGGGCGGTGGGGAGTAGAAGGATGGACGTTCTCAATACCGACAATGCGACCCTGATTGGACGCAAGCGAAACCTGCGCAAGCTTCTGGAAAGCAAGGTGCGCCAGCATGGGGACAAGCCTTTCATCATCTTCGTCGATGCCACGGGCAATGAGGAGGTGCTCACCTATCGGCAGTTCGATGAAAAGGTGAACCGCCTGGCCAACTGGCTGCTGAACCGGGGCATAAGCAAAGGCGATTGCGTACTGACCCATCTGCCCAATTCCAGCGGCTTCTTGATCGCCTCCCACGCCTGCACCAAGATCGGGGCCGTTTTCATCCCCTCCATCATCTTCGACGTTGCCGAGGACCTCGAGTACAAGATCAACTTCAGCCAGGCCAAGCTGATCATCACTGATGCCGCCTATTATCCCGAGTTCGGCAAAATCATGGAACGATGCCCCTCGGTTAAGGACATCCTTATCTATCGCGGCGCTGAAACCCTGTCCGGCGTGCATGACTGGAACCAGGCCCTGGCCGGCAGCTCTCCGGATCTGGCCCCGGTGGACATAGATTCCATGGACACCGCCCAGATGATGTTCACCTCCGGCACCACCGCCAGGCCCAAGGGAGTGGTGCATACCCACGCCAACATGCTGTGGATAGGGGAGGTGCTTTCGCGCAGCTTCGCGGTGCGTCCCCAAGACCGCTACCTGCTGGTGCTGCCCCTGTTTCACGTGAACGCCCAGTGCATAACCTGGTATCCCTGCCTGACCACCGGGGCCAGCGTGGTGGTGTGCGAGCGCTTCTCCGCTTCGGCCTTCACAGCCTTGGCCATGAAATACCAGACCACCCTGTGCTCATTGGTGGCCGCCACCTTGCGCATGATTCTGGCCCAGCAGGAAAGCCCCTTGGACGGCGAGCTCAAGATGTGGCGCTGCCCCTATGCCATCGGCATCACCGACGAGGAGTGGGACAATTTCGAGCGTCGTTTCAACACCACCTTGGTGGATCTCTATGGGCTGACCGAGACCCTGGCCCCCTGCACGGTGATGCCCATTTGGGGCGAACATCGCAGGGGATCGGTGGGTTTTCCCAACTTCGGCATGGAAGTGAAAATCGTGGACGATGAGCGCCGGGATGTCACAATCGGCCAGGTTGGGGAAATCGCCATCAAGGGCGAACCAGGCATCAGCTTGTTCAAAGAATATTACAATAACCCCGAGGCCACGGCCAAGGATCTGGTGGACGGCTGGTTCTTCAGCGGGGACTACGGCCGGGTGGACGAGGACGGCTACGTATATTTTATAGACCGCAAGAAGGACGTCATCCAACGGGGCGGGGAGAACATCTCCGCCGCCGAGGTGGAACGGGTGCTGGCCGAGCATCCCGCAGTGGCCGAATGCACCGTGTTGGCGGTGCCGGACCCGGTTCGCGACGAGGCGGTGTTGGCCGTGATTCGCTGCCATCCGGGAATAGATGTGGGCGAGGAACAATTCCGCGAATTTTGCCGGCCGCGCATGGCCAAATTCAAGGTGCCCTCTTTTGTCATGGTGGTTAACGATGAGTTCCCCAAGACTTCCATCGGCAAGATTAAAAAGAACGAGATGAAAGCTGAAATCCTGAAAGCCTGGGCGGTGCGCCCTGGCAAGTAACACTTGCCCCGCGCACTGAAACCGGGAGGGAAGCGTCAAAGATGCTGATCGTTCATCCATTGTTGAAACGCCCCCTGCGGGCCGGCGGCCCCCGAGAGTTGGGTGAGCCCACCCAGGAATTGGTGGTGCGGGCCATTGAGGAGGGCAGGCTGGACGAGGCCAAGGAACTGGCCCGCTACATGATTCCCGAGGGCAAGAGCCTGCACGACCTTTTCTGCGACTGGATCTGGGACATCTACAGCAAGGTAGGGGCACAGCAGGGCGACGAGGCGGTATACCGCCTGAGCCGGGCCACCCAGGAGAACTGGATGATGCGGCGCACCTGGAAGGCCTTTTCCAAGTTGCCGGTTCTGGAGCAGGTGCAGCTTACCTGCGAGATAATGCGGGCTCACCGCTGCGGGCCCCGCCAGGACGGCGAGGTGGGGGTGGAAGAAAACGGCGAGCGCTACACCATAATCATGGACCCCTGCGGCAGCGGGGGGCGCATGCGCCGGGGAGATCCGGTGGACGGCACCCCCTCGCGCCTGGGCCCGCCCTACAGCTTCGGGGTGACCCGGGAGGCCCACTGGTGGTGCTGGGGTCAAAAGGGGGTTCCCTATTATTGCCTGCATTGCGCGGTGAACGAAATCCTGCCCATGGAATGGGGCGGCTTCCCCCTATGGGTCACCGCCTATGATCCCGACCACCAGGCTCCCTGTGCCTGGCATTTTTACAAGAAGCCATCCCTGATTCCCGAGATCTATTTCACCCGCCTGGGCAAGACCAAGCCGGCCGGTCTGTAGCGGCTGCCGTGGGCCATAACCCTCCCCCCGTTGCCAAACCGCCCTGGCTGAGGCGGCGGCTGCCCCTGGGTGGAGCCGTGAACATGGTGGAGCAGGGCCTGAGAGCCCGAGCTTTGCACACCATATGCGAAGAGGGCTGCTGCCCCAATCGAGGAGAGTGCTTCTCGAGAGGGGTGGCCACCATGCTGATAATGGGCAGAATCTGCACCCGGGACTGCCGCTTCTGCGCGGTGGCCACAGGCCGTCCGGAGCCTCTGGACCCCGCCGAGCCGGACCGGGTGGCCGGACAGGTGGAGGCGTTGGGCCTCAAGTTCGTGGTGCTCACCTCGGTCACTCGCGACGATCTGCCCGATGGCGGGGCGGGTCATTTCGCGGCCACGGTCCGGGCTCTGGCGGGCAAATGCCCCGGGGTTGGGGTGGAGATTCTGGTGCCGGACTTCAAGGGCTCCCCCCGCGCCTTGGAGACCGTCTTGGCCGCCGGCCCCCAGGTGCTGGCCCACAATGTGGAAACCGTGCCTCGTTTGTACCCGGCGGTGCGGCCCCAGGCCAAGTACCGCCGCTCCCTGGAGCTTCTGGAGAGGGCGGCCAGCCACGGCGGCGGGGCGGTGAAGTCCGGCATAATGCTGGGACTGGGAGAGGAGGCCCAAGAGGTCGAGGCCGTGCTGGCCGACCTGCTCCGGGCCGGCTGCGCCATAATCACCCTGGGGCAGTATTTGGCCCCATCCGCGCGGCATCATCCAGTGGTGGAGTACGTCACCCCGCGACGTTTCAAGGAGTTGGAGGGTGTCGCCTTGGCCATGGGTTTCAAGGCGGTGGCTTCGGGCCCCTTTGTGCGCAGTTCCTACCTGGCCGAAAAATACTATGCCTTGAGCCGCTAGAACGGCTTTAGCGTCACCCTTGAACGGTTGCTAACGGTTCGCGGGGCGGAGTTTCAATCTCTCGCTGATTCATGTCCCTTGCCCCCACCACGGTGTCTTGAAGATCGGTCCCATCCGGAATTCAGTTCCGCGATAACGGTGATAGATCACCAAGTTAAAAAATGACCGAAATAGGGTGGGGGCGGGGCATTCGCGTCCGGTGTGCCAGCCCGGCCACGGGCAAACCGATTAAGCCTGCCCTATGGACATTGGGTGCGATCATCTCTATCCTGAGCATCTGATACCGGTTAACGGGCCTCGGTGGCCAGGGTGAACCGGCGGGAATTTCCTTGCTAAATCACCCCGGAGCACTTTTCTCTTGAACCATCCTGCGTCGAGCCGAGATATTGGCTTCTAGAAGAGTCATAGAATAATGTGTGGCATCGCGGGCATCTATGGGCGAGGCGCTAGTTCGGGCCCTTCGGACTTCCAGGCCACCCTGGATCTGATGACCGACTCTCTCCAGCACCGGGGACCAGATTCCCGGGGCACTTGGGCGGACTGGGAGGCCGGTGTGGGACTGGGGCACCGGCGGCTGGCCATACGCGACCTTTCCCCCACCGGCCGGCAGCCCATGGTCTCCTCCTGCGGCCGCTACGTGATCGTCTACAATGGCGAGGTCTACTCCCACCTGGAGATGACGCGCGAGTTGGCGGGGCACGGCCGGGTTCCCCGGGGAACCTCGGACTCCGAGGTGGTCTTGGAAGGCTGCGCCCAATGGGGTGTGCAGGCCACCCTGGGCCGGATGATCGGCATGTTCGCCTTCGCCCTGTTCGACCGGCAAGAGCGGATCATTTACTTGGTGCGGGACCGCCTGGGCATCAAGCCCCTCTACTGGGGGTTGGTGGGCGGCCGGCTCATCTTCGGCTCCGAGCTAAAGGCCCTGCGCCAGGCGAGGGACTGGCAGCCCCGCCTGGACCGCCACGCCCTGGCCTCTTTCATGCGCCACAACTACATCCCCGCCCCCCACACAATCTACCAGGACGTGCACAAGCTGGAGCCCGGCTGCCTGCTCGCCATGGGCCCGGACATGACCCCCCGCCTGAGCCGTTATTGGGATTGCCGGAGCATGGCCGCCGGCGGGGCGGCCGCTGGGGGCGAGGGCGGGGAGGGCGAGTTGTTGGCCCAGTTGGACGGACTCTTGTCCGACGCGGTAAGGCGGCGCATGGTTTCGGACGTACCCCTGGGGGCGCTGCTGTCCGGGGGCATCGACTCCTCCCTGGTCACCTGCCTCATGGCCGAGCAATGCGGCAGAGCCATCAGCACCTTCAGCATCGGCTTCCGGGAGAGCGCATACAACGAGGCGCCCTATGCCCGCAAGATCGCCGAGCGTCTAGGCACCGTCCACACCGAGCTATACGTGGAGCCCAGCCACGCCCTGGATTTGGTGTGGGGCTTGGCCCACTGTTACGACGAGCCCTTTGCCGATTCTTCGCAGATACCCACCATCATGGTGTGCGAGCTAACCAAGCAGCACGTCACCGTGGTGCAATCCGGCGACGGGGGCGATGAGCTGTTCGCCGGCTACCCCCGCTACGCCACGGTTCTGACCGCCTGCGGCCGGGCCCGCAAGGTTCCCCGCTTCGCCAGGAGGCTCTTCGCCCGGGGGGTGGGTTGTCTGGCGCCGAGCACCTGGGACGCCCTGGCCGCCCTGGTTCCCGGCAACCGCCTGCCGGAGAACTTCGGCATCAAACTGCACAAGCTGGCCATCGGGTTGTCCGATCGGGAATTGATGGGCCTTTACCGGCAGATTCTGAGCCACTGGCACGAGCCGGACCAAACCGTGCTGGGGGCCCACGAACACAAGGGCGTCCTGTGGGACGAGGCGCTATACCACGAGATCCCCCACCTTTTGGACTGCATGCAGTTTTTGGACACGGTAACCTATCTGCCCGACGATATTCTGACCAAGGTGGACCGGGCCAGCATGCGGGTGGCCCTGGAGGTTCGGGTGCCCCTTTTGGACCACCGGGTGGTGGAGATGGCCTGGGGTCTGCCCAGGGACATGAAGATGCGGGGCAATGAAACCAAGTGGGCCCTGCGCCAGCTTCTCTACCGCCGGCTGCCCAGGGAGATGGTGGAGCGGCCCAAGATGGGCTTTGGAGTGCCCATTGACCAATGGTTGCGGGGCCCCCTGCGCGCCTGGGCCCAGGAACTGCTGGACCCCGGCAGGCTGCGGGCCCAGGGGCTGTTCAACCCAGAGCCCATCAACGAACGCTGGCAGGCG